>Ga0163146_10004470_pt1 | contig 16921 bp, 21 predicted proteins | sample OliLakLV19MP7G1_FD_148648 | JGI IMG/M metagenome (GOLD analysis project Ga0163146, IMG submission 148648) | Freshwater microbial mat bacterial communities from Lake Vanda, McMurdo Dry Valleys, Antarctica - Oligotrophic Lake LV.19.MP7.G1 | ecosystem: Environmental > Aquatic > Freshwater > Lake >...
GGGTAGTGGGAGGGGAAAATTTCGGGTGTTTATTTGGGTGTTTATTTGGGTGAGTTTATTGGGCTGGAGGGATGGCGGTGAGTGGTGATTTATTTGGCGCGCCACGGTGGTCGAATGCGGAGCTGGCTGAGGTGTTCGGCATCTCGGCGCAACGACTGGGCGTGCTGTGCAAACAGGGCGTGGTGCCGCTGCCGCAGGATGGATTGCATGATCCCAAGATCGCAGTGGCGTCGTATGTCCGGCACCTGAAGGCAAAAGACGAGGGCAGTTCGAAGGCGGGTGAGGAGGTGCGAAAATTTCAGTTGGAAAACGAAATGCGGTCTATCCGGCTGCAGAAAATTGCGGGGGAGCTCGTGCCTGTTGATCGTGTGCAGCGAGACTGGTTTCAGTCCACGCGCCGCGTCCGAGACGCGATGATGAACCTCCCGAGTCGATTGTCAGGCGTGTTTTCGGCTGAGTCTGATCAAGACAAAATATTCGAGCTGTTCACCAGGGAGGTCCACGCGGCGCTAGAGGAGCTGGTGAATGGTCATTCAGGCACGCTCGTGACGGAGTCGCTACCGCTGGATGATGTGCCCATGCCGCCGGCGAGTCAGCACGACGAGCAGCTCATTGATGCGCGTGAACATATCGACCCTCTAATCGAGCTGGGGGGTGAGCCCGCGCGGTTTGCGACGGGGGATTGATGAATAAAGGCGCAGCCATGAGCCACCCAGACCCGGCGCAGGGAGACAAGGCCGATCCATACGAACAGGGAATCGAGGCTGCCCACACAGGCCTATCTGCGGCACATTGCCCGTACGAAGATGACAGCCCTGAGGGCGAGGCGTGGATGTCCCCTCCCCAGTTCTGGTACCCCGAGGACTAAATGCACCAGGCAGACCATTCGCAGGAAGAGAAGGCGAGACCGTGTGACAATGAGAAGCCGGAGACGCGGGCATGAACGTGGAGTATGCCTATGCCGAGTCGGCGGTGTACCTGGAGGCGTTTGAGGCTGGGTTGACGCCTGATCCGTTGCAGACGGTTGATCAGTGGGCCGATCAGCACGTCATGCTCCCGTCGTTTGTGGCAGAGGCGGGGAAGTATCGCACGAGCCGGACGCCGTTTTGGCGCGAGGTCTATCAATGCCTGAGTCCGTCGCATCCCTGTCACGAGGTGGTGGTGATGAAGAGTCACCAGATCGGCGCGACGACCGTCGGCGTGAACTGGCTGGGGTATACCATCGATCGCGCGCCGGCTGCCTCGATGGTCGTCGAGCCGACGGTGGACCTCGCGAAGAAGTTCTCCAAGCAAAAATTGCAACCGATGATCGATCTCACGCCGTGCCTGAAAGGCAAGGTCCGTGAAGCGCGTACGCGCGACAGCGGCAACACGGTTCTGTCGAAAGAATTCATGGGCGGAATGATTGTGCTCACGGGAAGCAATTCGGCGGTGGGGCTCCGCTTCACGTCGGTCAAAAATCTGATGCTCGACGAGGTGGACGGCTACGTGCAGGACGCCGACGGCGAAGGGCATCCGAGCGAACTGGCGGAGAATCGCACCTCGACGTTTGCGCGCAGAAAGATCTTTAAGCTCTCGACGCCGTTGGACGCCGAGACCAGCATCATCGAGCCGGCCTACCTCGCTGGCTCACGCGGCAAATTCTATGTCCCGTGCCCGCACTGCCTGAAGACACAGTGGCTGCGGTTCAGCCAGCTTGTGTTTACGTTCGACGGCGTGAAGCGCCCGGCCGACACGGCCTACCGCTGCGAGCATTGCCATGCGCTGATCGAAGAGCATCACAAGAGTTTTATGCTCGACTACGGGACCTGGGTGCACGAGTACCCAGCAAACCCCATCAGATCGTTTTTCATCAATGCGCTCTACATGCCATACGGCTGGCCACTGAGCTGGGCCGAGATCGCCCGCCGGCACTTGAAGGCCACCCAAAAGGCGCGGGGAGGAGATCACCGGGCGCTGAAGGCGTTCGTGAACACCATCCTGGCCGAGACGTGGCAGGAGGCGGGGGAGAAGGTCGAAAAGCACTCGATCATGAACCGCCGCGAGACCTACGCCGCGCCCTGCCCGGACGGGGTGCTAGTCGTGACCGCCGCGATCGACGTCCAGGACGATCGGCTCGAAGCGGAAAAAGTCGGGTGGGGTGTCGGTGAAGAAAGTTGGAGTCTGGGCTATAAGCAATTCTTCGGCAAGCCCTCGCAGAAGACCGTGTGGGACGAGTGCGCCGCCTGGCTGCAAGAGCCGTTGACGCATGAGTGCGGCGTGTCGATGGCGGTGCAAAACATCCTCGTCGATACCGGAGGCCACTACACACAGGAAGCCTATCAATTCGTGAAATCCTATCGTGGCGGGCGTATCTGCGCGGGGAAAGGATCGAGCACCATGGGCGATCCGCTCGTGCCGCCGCGCCCGTCCAAGCAGAAGAAGTCACGGCTCTATCTGTGGATGATTGGCACCGTGGCGGCGAAGGACACGTTGTTTCCCAGGCTGCAGATCGTCGAGTTCGGTCCAGGCTACATGCACTTCCCGGACTATCCGGAGTACGACGAGGAGTATTTCGATCAGCTGACGAGCGAAGAGAAGATGCAGAAATACACCAAGGGCGTGCTGGTCGGGCGCTTTTACAAAAAGACGCGGAGCAGGAACGAGGCGCTGGATATTCGCGTCTACAACATGGCCGCGCTGAAGATATTGAACCCGAATCTTGATGGGCTCGCCGTCAAAATGCAGAGGAAGATCGAGAAGGCCGTAGCCGTGGCGCCAACGGGCAGTACGGGGCAGATGGCAGAGAAAGTAGAGCAGGCCTTGACGCCGCCGACCCCAGGTCCTGCGCGTCCGGTCAGATCTCCGCAGCCCAGGCGGAGCAACTTTGTGCAAGGGTGGAGATAGCATGCTCAAGGTCAATAGAGCCCGTTGCATGATTGAGCAAGCGAGGGCTAGTGCGGGATAAGTTTTACACGACCAAAGCGCTCGCTGAGTTGTTTGATAAACACGAAAACACGATCTATCGCTGGATCGTAGAGGATCAGCTATTCCCCAACGCCTTCAAGGTCAAGGACGGGTGGTTTGTGCCGTTTGCAGACGTGAAAAAATTAATCAAGTCCGGACGGCTCAATGCTGAAGCGGGTGAACCGTTCGAGAAACCACAGCCCAAGCCAGTTCGCGCCACTTTCGTGAATCGCTGGCGCACCTAAACATCGTCCACTGTTTGCCACTATTCGCCACTATCCTCCACTAGCCACCTCTGCCCTGTTCGATGTACCTCTGCGTGCATGAGCGCAACGGTCCCGACAACTGAGCCGTCTTCATTCCGCGCCGGCGATCTGCTGGCGTGGACGAAGTCACTCTCGGACTATCCCGCGAATGCAGGCTGGGCGCTCTCCTACACGCTCATCAACGCCACCTCGAAAATTACGATCAACGCGAGCGCCGCGGGAGCCGATTTTTCCGTGTCGGTCCCGGCGGCGACCACGGCGCCCTATACCGCAGGCTCCTACCAATGGGCCGCGCGGGTCACGAAGGCGCTAGAGATCTACACCGTCGCCACCGGCATTATCGACATTCTGCCGGACATCGCCATCGCCACGACGTTCGATTTTCGCTCCCATGCCAAGACGATGCTGGAGGCCATCGAGGCGGCCTTCGCAGGCAAGGCCTCATCGACGCAGCTCGAATTGGAAACCAACGGCCGGCGCATCCGCAGCTTCTCGCCCGCTGAGATGATTCTATGGCGCAGCTTTTACCGGGCTGAAGTGGCGAAAGAAGCCCAGGCGGAAACCTTGGCCCGCACGGGCATCAACCCACGACGCATCGGCGTGAGGTTCGTGCGTGCTTAATCACATCATAAAAAGAATTGCGTCGATCTTCTCCGCTGCGCCCAAGGCTCCGGTGCGCCAGCAGCGCATGTACGCCATGGCGCGCGCATCACGCCTGACATCAGGGTGGGGCACGCAGACCAGCAGTGAGGACAGCGAACTGTCGAGCAGCCTGCGCATTGCAGTCAACAGGTCACGCGGGTTAGTGCGAGATGCGCCGTACGCCAAGCGTGCCAAAGTGATTGTGCAGAACAACGTCATCGGCACCGGCATCGGCATGCAGGCGAAAGTAGAAACGAGCCGAGGCGACTTGAACGATCGCATCAACGACGACATAGAATCGAAGCATGAAGAGTGGTGCCAGGCTGATCACTGCCATACCGGGCAGTCGCTGCACTTCAACGCCCTGGAGCGGCAACTGGTTGGCCAAGTGTTCGAAGCGGGCGAGATTTTCGTGCGCATCCATCGGACTCGATTCGGGAACTCCCGCATCCCGTTAGCCTTGGAGATCGTAGAATCGGAACGCATCGCAGACCAATTTCAACCGACGCCAGTCGCCGTGAATGCCATCGTGAAGATGGGCATCGAAGTCAACGCATTCGGCGCGCCGTTGGCCTACTGGATTCGCCATCTGCATCCAGGCGATCTGCGAGGGACCGCCGACCAGACCGACCGCATCGAACGGGTGCCCGCAGCCGACATCATCCATCTGCGCCTCATCGATCGTTGGCCACAGACGCGCGCCATGCCCTGGATGCACGCGACAGCGCGCAAGTTTAACGATATGGACGGCCTCACGGAGGCCGAGATCACCGCGGCCCGTGCTTCGGCGTGCTACATGGGATTCATCGAATCGCCTGACGGCGAGAGCAGTTTTGGAGACGACCAGCCGGACGGATCGAAGGAAGTCGAACTCTCTCCAGCGATGATCGAGCATTTGGCACCAGGAGAGAAATTCAATTATGCGGCCCCCAATCGCCCCAACGCGCAGCTAGATCCCTTCATGCGGATGATGCTGCGCGAAGTGGCGGCAGGCACCGGCCCCAGCTACGAAAGCCTGAGCCGGGACTATTCGCAGAGCAATTATTCCAGTTCTCGCCTGGCGCTGCTCGACGATCGCGATCTCTGGCGTGTGCTGCAGATGTGGTTCATCAGAGATTTTCGGGTGCGCCTCCATGCGATATGGCTCCACCAAGCCGTACTCTCCGGCGCGGTGGCCAGCGTGCCGCTAGAGTCGTACGCGCTCACCCCGAGCAAGTACGAAGCGGTGCGGTTCAAGCCGCGCGGCTGGAGCTGGATCGATCCCACCAAAGAAGTCGAGGCCTACGAGAAGGCGATCAGAAACGGATTCACGACCGTCGGGCGCGTCATTGCGCAGACGGCGGACGGCTCCGACTTAGAAGACATCCTGAAAGAGCGGAAGCAAGAGCTCGACATGATGCAGGCGATGGGCCTGAAGTTCGACACCGATCCCTCGACGATTGAAGATCCGAATGCGACACCGCCGGCCACGCCGCAGGCCACGCGGGCCGACGACGCGGACGAGAGCGACGACCAGACGATCAAGAATGCCGAAAAAATGCTGCGCGATGCCGGGAGGTCACATGCGTCAAGGAATGACTGAGGAAGTCGTCAAACAGAAGGGTTTGCTGCACCGCTGGGTCCATGCCGACATCGTCGCGGAGCGGAAAGACTCGGACAATGTGTTGACATTCCCAGCGTCCTCAGAAGAGCCGGTGGAACGCTGGTATGGCACAGAGGTGCTCTCCCACGAACCATCAGCCGTCAATCTCAAGCGCGCCTCCGCTGGGGCCCTGCCGCTCCTGTTCAACCACAACGTGGACGACCCCATCGGCATGATCACTGGCGCCCGCGTCGAAAAGAATCGCCTGGTGGTCGATGCCAAGTTGTTCACGACCGATCGCGCCAATGAAGTCAAGGCGATGATCGACGGTGGTCTCCGCAATGTGTCCCTGGCCTATCAGATTCATGTGATCGAGGAGAACAAGGAGACGGGCATCTACCGGGCGACCGATTGGCAACCGCTGGAAATTTCTATCGTCACCGTCCCAGCCGATCATACGGTTGGCATCGGCAGGCAGGAGAGCGAGTACGAAGTCAGGATGTTGAGAGTATCACCACCGGCCCACTCGGCCACATTCAAGGAGGAACCCATGAGCCCAGAAGAAGAACGAGCCGCAGCGGCAGCCGCAGACGCTGCGAAACGCAACAGCATTGGCGCAGTCGAGGCGGAGAAGGAACGGCGCGGCGCCATTCTCAACCTCTGCAAGTCGAACAAGATCGATTCTCGCGTGGAAGCGCGCTGGATCGAAGAGGGCACGCCGTTGACGATCGTGGCGAAGGACATCCTCGATGTCATGGAAGAGCGTGGCAAGTTGAATCCCGTCTCGGCATCGGCGGTGGGGCTCTCGGCAAAAGAAACCAAAGAGTACAGCATTTTCCGGGCGATCCGTGCACTCAAGTTCGGGGCGTCGAATCCCAAATTCCACGAGGAGGCCGCGTTCGAACTGGAATGCTCGCGCACCGTCGCCAAGAATTTGGGGCGCGATCTCACCTCAAACATTCTGGTCCCAGGAGAAGTGCTGACCCGTCCACTCGGACGTGAGGCCGCCTCACGGGCCATGTCCACACTTCCAGGAGCCAAGGGCGGATACATGGTGAACGTGGACAATCTTGGTTTCATCGACATTTTGCGCAACCGCTCCGTGGCGCTCAACATGGGTGCCCGGAACCTCTCCGGGTTGGTCGGCAACGTCACCTTCGCCCGTCAAACCGGCAAGGCGTCCGTCACCTGGCAGGGCGGTGACGGCGCAAACATCACCGCAACAGACCAAGCATTGGGACAGCTCTCGATGACGCCGAAAACGGCGATCGCCATCACCGACGTGTCGGAGCAGCTGCTGCGGCAGAGCACGCCATCGGCGGAACAGTTCGTCATGGCCGACCTCGCGGCAGACATCGCCATCGACGGCGTGGACAACGTCGTCATCAACGGCACTGGCGGCGCACAGCCTCTCGGGATCAAGAACACCACCGGCATCACGTCCGGGCAGGACGCGGCGTCGGCCACCTACGCGAAGATCCTCGCATTCATCACCTCCGCCGCAACCGTGAATGCCGTCCGTGGCAATCCTGGGTTCGTGACGAACACCGCCGGATCCGCAAAGCTCATGACGGTGCAGCGGTTTACCAGCACCGATACACCAATCTGGGCCGGGAACATGCTCGACGGCCAGCTCGTCGGATTTCGCGCCATGTCGAGCGAGCAATTGGCCTCAGCCAATCTGCTCTTTGGGTCATGGGATGAGGTCATCATCGGCGATTGGGGCGTGCTGGAATTAGCCATGGATCACGGCGGAACCAGATTCAACCAGGCCCAGGTGGGCATTCGCGCCATGTGGATGGTGGACGTATTGGTCCGCTACCCGCAGGCCTTTGTCTTGAGCACCAACCTGTCATGAAGGTTATGGCGCTCCGTGGCGTGTGCATTGGGGTGGACCGGCACTTGGTGGCCGGTCAATCCACGGACCTGGATGCGGCCATGGTCCAGTTTCTGGTGAGCATCGGGGCGGTGGAAGTGGTGAAGGATGCGCCGCCCGTGGTGGAGGCGGGAGCGGAGAGATCCGATCCGCCGGCAGATGAGACTCGAAAGACGAAGAAGCACACAGAGAAATACACGAGCACGTAGTCGAACAGGCAAGGACCACGAAATTTATCTGAATCAGGAGGGATGCATCATGATGAATTCACAAGCGAGCGCCGCGACCGCGAGCGCCATTCTCGACGCGGCGTCCTGTGCCAACACCGCCGCTGCCACCAGTGGATCAGGCAAGTGGCTGGACGTGCGGCCCTACGACGGCGAGATTCTTGTCCAGCAAAATTTGGGCGCGGTGACCGGCTCCATCGCGGGCAAGCTCCAATCGGCGACCGACGCGAACGGCACCGGCGCAGCGGATATTACCGGCGCAACCTTTCCCGTGAATACCGCCAACAGCTGCTCCAAGGTCGTGATCGACCCCAAGCAGGTGACGGGTGGATTTCTCGGCTACGTGGGCACGATCGTCACCGGGCCATCACTCGTGAGCGTCACCGCAGCAGGGAAGAAGAAGATCGTCTAAGGAGCCTCGATGTCTGACGCAGTGACACTGGTGGACCAGCTCGGAGGCGAGCTGGTCACCTATACGCCGCATGGCGGGGTGGCGAGGCAGTTTAAAGCGATTGTGGAACGGCGGCCGACACAGGTGCAGAGCGCAGGGAGCTATCAGTATGCGGCCCATACGATGGAGCTACTGATTCCTCGGGACGCCATGAATGGCGTGACGGCCATCAAGGAACGGTTCGACCGGGTGCGATTCAAGAAGAGCCTGGACGATACACAGGAGACGGAATTTTCCGTGAACAAAGTGATCCAAGAGGACGCGGGGCTGCGGTCGTTCGACGGCGGCATGTTCCGTGTGCTGGTGCAAGCGTAATGCCGACGCAGGGAGTCATCGTCGACGCGGTAAATTTCGACGAACTGCAACAGGCCTTTGCCGCCGCCCCAGTTACGACGACACGATTCGTCAAGGGCGCCATGGGGCGTTTTTCCAGGCGTGTCAGGCGGCGGACCATACAGCAAATGACCGGCTCGAAAGGCGTGGGCCCCCTGTCGAAACCAGCGGGGGCCGCCCTGTTCGGCGGACAGTTCAAACGAGGCGGGCACGTCAAAGGGTTCCTGACGGGTGCTGATTTATCCAGCCTGGAATCTGTCAGCAAAATTAGCCGCATTCTTCGAGTCCACGAAGAAGGCGCCACGATTACACCCACGCAGGCGGGGATGCTGTTTCTCAGCAAGAAGAATGGCAAGCTCGGAGCTGGAAAGGTGTTCGCCCGCGTCAAATCCGTAACGATTCCACCGCGCCTGCATTTTACGCAGGCCTGGGCGAATGAAATCCCACGCGGCGAGAAGGAAGTGCTTGCGGCTGCCCATCGTGCCCTGCGGCTCTCGATGGAGCAGCGGATGAAGGTAATCTCTCAATATGTGAATAAGGGCCTCTCGCATGTCTGAGTCAGTCCGGGAACGCATCATGAAAAACCTTGTGGCGGCCGCGCAAACCATCACCGTCGAGAACGGTTATTCCCTCACGCTGAATGCGGTGGAGCGGGCGCTGCAGTCAGGACAGTCCAGCCAGCCGCCGATGGCCTACGTGCTGGAGGGCGACGACGATGTGGTCAGTGAAGCGCCGCTCGGCTTGCTCTCGCGCACACTCTCGGTCGGCGTGGTGCTCGTCGTGCAGCAGGACGAGGAGGCCGATGCGCGATCCGCATCGGAAGTGATGAACAGCCTCATTGCCGACGTGCAGAAGGCGATACAGCCAGACTTCAGGCGTGGCGAGAACGCCGTCAACACCGAAGAAACCGGCGTGAGCCCGGTGCAGATTGAAGAGGGCATGCCCGTGCTGAGCTGCACGGTGGGCTATCGCATCATGTATCGACACGACCGGCTCGATCCGGCGATTGCGGGGTAATCATGAAAGTCACACTCACATGCGAATACAGAAACAGCAAGCACGAAATAGTAGGGAAGTACGGTGACGCGCTTGAATCACCGAAGGATGCCACCGCCGACGAGCTGAAACGATTGGTGGCCTCTGGCAGCGCTGAGTGGGTCGAACCACCGAAGAAATCTGAACGAGACTGATCTGCGCGATTCCGCGCGAAAGGAGTGAGCGATGGGAAGGATTTTGAGTAATCGCCAGATCGTAGCCGCAAAGATTGAGGCGGTCGAGGGCACCGTGGAAACGCTCGTCGGAGCAGACGCGAATGCGCAGATCTTGGAGCCGGCCAAGTGGGAGCCGAACATCTCCATGTTTGAGCGCAAGCTCATGGATCTTTCATTGTCCAGCTTCAAGCAGATTCCCGGTACGCGCCTGGCCACCATCTCGTTCAAAGTGGAAAACAAAGGGTCTGGCACGGCGGGCACCGCCCCTGCGCTGGGCAAACTGTTCAAGGCCTGCGGCCTGGGCGAAACCGTCGTGGCGGCGACGAGCGTGACCTATGCGCCGGTGTCGGCCCTGGCCAGCATCCCCACCTTGACCATCGCGATCTATCAGGACGGCGTCAGAAAACAGCTGCGCGGCGCGCGCGGCAACGTGAAGTATAGCGCGAAGAACGGCGAGCCAGGCCTGTTCGATTTCTCGTTCATTGGGGTCTATGACGCGGTGTCCGATCAAGCCTTGCTCACGCCGAGCGGGGTCGAAACCACCGTGCCTGTGGCCCTGCTCTCCGCCTTGTTCAGCGTGGCCTCATTCTCGGCATTCATCTCCTCTATTTCGTTCGACATGGGCAACCAACTCACGCCACGTCCGGACATCAACCAGGCCTCAGGATACATCAGTACGTTGCTCACGAGCCGCATGCCGAAGGGCAGCTTCGATCCCGAGCTCGAACTGGTGGCGACACACGATTGGTATGGCCGCTGGTTGGCCGGCACCACAGGTGCGCTCACCTGGAAGCATCCAGGCGCAGCCGGGAACATCTGCACCTTCTCGGTACCGGTCTGCCAGTACATCAAGATCGGCGATGGGGATCGAGACGGGGTCGCGCTCGCCACGGTGGATTTTCTCATGGCGAGAAACGCGACAGCCGGCAACGACGAAATCAGTATTGCCTACACCTAAGGGAGTGCATCACGTGGACGAACAGGCGAACAGCACGCACCAGACCTACCAGATCGGCGGGCGCACGTTTACGGCATTGCCGGTGGTGGCGCGCCAGGAGAAATGGCTGTGGCCAATCATGCGGCAGATGTTCCTCAAGGGCGACAACCTCTCGGCTGATGACATCTTCGGACTGATGGCGGAGCAGATCACGCGCATCGCCGCGATCCTTTTGATTCCAGACGGGCAGACGCAAGTACAGAAAGCGCGCGCCGGCATCGCCGGGGTGGAGCAGCTCGAATCGTGGCTTGATGAAAGCGTGTCTGTGTCCGAGCTGGGGCCGGTGATTGCTGATTTTTTTACCTCAGGCCAGCAGTGGAAGATGTTCCAAGGTCTGGCCGGTCCGATGAGCAACCGGATGACGACTGGATCGACGACGCCGTGGTCACCCTCGCAGACGGAGACCTCCAGCGCGCCGAATGGATCTGGACCCATGTTCGACTTCGTGAACATCGACTCGCGCTCCAGCGTGGATGGGAGCGCCGTGCCTTTGAGCGCGCCGTCCTGAGCTTCTGCGGGGTCAGCCTGCCCTGGCTCTCGAAAGAGGCGAAGGCCACAGAGGACCGAAAGAAGACGCAGGGCGTCGGGGAGTTTTGCGGCGGGAGTTGCATCCAGGAATGCACGGTGATGTTCGGGGATGGGCTGCCAAGCGCTTGCAGGACGTGCCCAAACTGAAGGACTCGCATGATTGCCATGGCGGAAAATAGAACGATCCTGAAGGACGCGAGCGGCCGACAGATCATCGTCCCGGAGCTGAGCACGCACCGCGTCACGATGACGCTGGTCGATGAGCTGGGCGCGCCGGTGCCCTTGTCGGCGATCTCCACGGCCACGCTCACCCTCTACGCGCGAGACGAACCAGCGCAGCCGATCATCAACAGTGCCGACGATGTGAACATCAAGAACACGGGGCGCGGGACCATCCACGCCACCTCGGGCCTGCTCACGCTGACGCTGGACCCAGCCGACAACGCCATTCTCGATACCACCAACGATCTGGAGTGGCATCGGTGCCTGATCGAAGTGGGGTACAGCTCGACCAAAGCGTTGAAGTACGAAATCGATTTCCCGGTGCGCAATCTGTATCGAGTGGCGTAAGGATGTTTGGACCACTAGGAGGCACTATGATGCATGCGTGGCTGTGGACGTTGCTGGCAGGCCTGATAGCGATGGCGTCTCCCGCGCACGCGGAGACGGCGTCGTGGGTCGGCAACCCAGAACCGGATGTCGAGGCCTATGAAATCTACGGGTGCGAGGGGGCAGGCTGTGGGGTGAAGTCTGATCCGGCCATGCTCAAGGGGACGGTACCCCACGTCGGATCCGGCGTGAAACATACGTTCCCGATCGACGTGGGCGTGAAGGAGGGCGCGCTCGCTCTCCTGGCTCGGGACGCCGCGAAGAATAAATCGGGGCTAACTGTGTCCGTCCCTTTCGACAAACTGGCACCGTCGATTCCTGCGACCCCGACGCTTCAGTGAGCCATCGGGAGTTGATGCTGTGCCTGCAATCGATTGTTGAGAGGTTGAGAGAGCGATGATGCCACGACTCGCCATGATCCTCGCGGTGATCGCCTCAGTCGTCGCACTGTTAGGTGGATTCAACCTGCTGCTCAACGAGTGGCGGCTGTGGCGTGCATCGAAGCGAACAGGTCGAAAGATGACGGTGTGTCTGCTTCTCGCGCCGACGCTCGCGCTGGCCTTCTACGGATCTCCGGTGGACGCGGCGACGATCACCGCGGCGTCATGCAGTTATGCAGATGTCAACACGGCGGTCAACACGACGGCCTCGATCAACGACACCGTCCTGATTCCAAACGGCAGTTGCAGTTGGGCCACGGGGTTAGTCGTCACCGATAAGCCCTTGACCATCAGAGGGCAGAACGAGTGCACGCTCGATGGGAACGGCGTGCCGACCTCATGCCCTACGACGATCACCAATACGTCCGGCAACAATCTCTTCCTCGTCACGACGACGAGCACCGGCGGGTATCTCCATAGACTGGCGCATCTGACGGTGGCCACGACTGGAGCCTGTGGAAGTGGCGATGAGCGCGGGCAATTCCACATCAGGGGCACGAGCGGCCTCGTGCGTGTGGATCATGTCAAGTTCGGCACAGACTCCTGCTTGAAATTACGATTTCACGAATACGTGCGCGGGGTGGTGGATCATAACATCATCCCCAACAACAACGATTTCGGTGCGATCTCTCACCATGGCAAATGGGCTGGAGTGTACACGTCGACAGATTGGTCGAACGGGTTGGGTGAGGGGTCGTTTTCTAATGCCAGTAATTTTGGCGGTGAAGTGTTGGTGTTCGAGGATAATACGTTTTCGCGCGGTGGCGGCACCTACATCTGGATCACTGACGACCATACCGGTGCTCGCAACGTCTACCGAAAAAACCGATTCGAGAATGTGGTCATGGCGAACCACGGCTTTGAGACCGGCGGAAACGATTATGGCGTGCGGCAGTGGGAGGTGTACAACAACACCTTTACCTGGACAGACCCGAACACCCCGACACTCACACATTCACGCGGCGGCACGGCCATCATCTTCGGCAACACCGGTACTGGCGCATTCGATCAGGTCTACGACATGAGCCACTATCGGGAGAAGCTCGACAACCGAGGCTTCGATCCTGCATGCGGCTGTGGGATCTACAGCGTGAGTGCCATCACACGAGTAGGGACGACGGCGACCGCGACGATTCCGGGGCACAAATGCGACAACAGCACCTCGTATCTCATCATCGCGGGAGCTGGGCAGGCGGAGTATAACGGCATCCAAGTGGCATCAGGTTCCAGCGCATTGGGTGGACCGCCTGCCGATAACCTCGTGACGTTCCCGGTCACCGGCACACCAGCTACTCCCGCAACAGGTACTATTACGGCAAAGTCCGCATTCGATCGCAATGACAACAACGACGGCAGCTTGTGCTACGCACAACCAGGCACAGGGCAGACCGATCTGATCTCAGGTGACGCCTACCCGGACCTCACGGCCAGCCCGCTGACCTGGACGAACAAACCGAACCCACCGGCAATCACGCTGGAGCCGATCTACGTCATCAAAAATAATCTCGATAACGGGGTCTATAGCCCAGCGACCTCATTTGGTTCAGCCACCGTGATCGAAAATACCCATTTCTACAATGTCGATCTCGGCACCAGTCTCCCAGGCACCTGCACGGTAGGGGCGGGCTATTGGAAAACAGATGAGGGCTCGTGGGACAGCCTGAATCCTGGCGCAGATGGGCGGTTGTACAAATGCACCTCGACCAATACGTGGACCCTGTTTTATACGCCGATGAACTACCCGCACGCGTTAGTGGCAACGGTCGTGGCTCCCGTCTCGTCGTTCCCCGCTGTGGGTGGACAATGGTTTGTCTGGATGGAGGTGTTGTTACCGGTGATGGGCATTAGCTGGCATTTCAGGCGCGCGCTCATGGGTGGGGTGTTGCTCTGTGCCTCAGTCGGTCAATTGGCCTGGCAACACGCGCCAAACTCGCAACACGTCATTCAGAAATCGCGCGATACGGCCGCAAAGGTGCTCTTGGCTGTCCTACGAAAGGATCGCACGTAACATGGCGCTCACCCTTGGCGTGTCGGCGATCGCATCGACTATCGGATCCACCGCCACGACTGGATCCATCACGACGCAAGCGGCTGGTTCTGGCCTGGTCGTCATCGTCAATCTTGAAAAGCCCACCCAAACATTTACCTCAGTCACAGACAGCAAGAGCAACACCTGGACACAGGTTGGGTCAGAGCTGACAGACAGCGGAGGCGTCGTGGCCATGCGGCGCTACCGCTGTGCCAACGCTGTCGGTGGATCTGGGCATACCTTTACGTTGACCTGCAATGTCGCTGGGACGTGCGGGATCGCGGTGGTGGAAATCAAAACCACGAACGGCGCAGGGGTGACGCTGGACCAGGAAGGCGTGGTCAACGATGCCGCCTCGGCCTATGACTCTGGACCAGAAACGACCACGATAGCCGATGAGTTCCTGCTTGGAGGGTTTACGTGCGAGGGCAGCGGCGGAACGTACACGCATACGGTCGGCAACAGTTTCACGCTGATCAACGGGGAAACGGACGGCAGTAACTTCTTTCCCTTGGCCACGATGTACCGGATCGTGACGGCAACGGGCACCTACAACACCACGACCACCGTGACGACGACGCCCGTTGCGGCGCTGTGTTCGCTTGACACGTTCAGCGAGGCGGCAGGGGGAGAAGCATCTTTCTCTATGGGCCGTATGCTCTTGGTGAATCCATGAGTTTTGTTATCGGGACTCCGCACGCATCAGGGGCAGGCTATTACAACAACGATGACCGGCCAAGCGGCGGCAAGCAACAGCAAGCCGATGTCCGGACCTGTACGCACTGCCAAAAGATCGTGCTCTTGCAGGCGTGGAAAGAGGAGGGCGGATGGTGCAGCCGGTGCATGGCTCCCATTTGTGACTTTTGTGCTGATCGTATGTTGGTGTTTGGGTGTGAGCCATTCATGAAGCAGGTCGAGCAATACAGTGACATGGTGGCAAAACTACCTAGGCCCTACACACAGCCTGCGGTACGGGAACAACCGGCTCCCTCGCGGGCGCTTATCTTGCCGGGGAAGGAGAGATAATTTATGGCACAGTTTACCGCAAATCGAGGCGCGTTCACCCCGGTGGCCCATGCCACACAGGCCGACAACTGGGCGTTGACGGCGCTCACCGTTGGCATTACGGCCAAAGTGAAAATGTTCGGCTGGGGCGGACGAGGCACCACATCTACCGGCTACCGGACACGTTGGGGTCGAGTGAACAACACGGCGGTCACACCAACCGCCTTGGCGCTGCAATCGTCCAATCCTAACGCGGTGGCGTTGTGCTCTGTGAATACCTATGCGACGCAAGCGGCCCTGGCGGCTGATCCTGCTGGACTCTGGACGCAGGATTGGAACGTGCTGGGCGGTGGAGGCGTCATCATTCTCCCCATTGGAGGAGAGTGGATGGTCGCGGGAGGGGCGTTAGGAACGCTGTTCAATCAGATCGCGTGTGGCAACATTGCGGGGGCAGACGCCTCGCTGTCGAGCTATAGCGTGACGTTCGAGGAATAATCAGACTAGGTGGGGTGTCCTGCGTATCAGGATGCCCCACTATAGAGAGGGGTTATTACGATGGCATTTGGACCAGCCGGGTACATACAAACGATTGCCTGCATTAAAAAGCAGGGGACGTTGTACAACACCTACACCACAGCCAAGTCGATGCTGACAAGCGCGACTTCAGTGGTGGGTGTCTCAGATCAGTTACCACTCGTCGCACCACCCATGTACTACGACGGGCATAAGTTCAGGGTGGTGTTTCAAGCCGGCGTGTCGAACATCGTCACCACCCCAGGGACCATGAATATCCAGGTTGTGCTAGGTGGTGTGGCGGTCTATGACTCAGGTGCAATCATTCTGACGACCACGGCGCACACGCTCGCACCTATGTGGGGAGAAATTGGAATAACTCTCGACACGAGCGGGAACGGTACGTTGGCTAAGTTTCGTGGCATGGGGAGATTTACGGGCCTCATGCTTCAGAACTCTGGCGCGGCAGCAGCAGACATTACCACTGGGGGCCTACCGACTATTATTAACAATGGCAACGCAGCCCCAGCACTCGGTACCGGGTTTAACTCTTCTGTTTCCAACGCGATAGATTTCTTTGTTGGGTTCTCGAGTTCCAACGCCGGGAACGGGTTTCAATTGTGGGAATACGAAGTCATTGACTGTAACTAATCATGCCTGAGAAATTCTCACCAGGGCGATCAGGGCGACCAGGGCGACCAGGGCGACAGATGCGGGTGTTCTACCCGCCTGTAAACCCCGGTCCCACGGCGCTCCCATCCGAGCCTCCGGAGAGTTTCATCTCTGCAAATGGGCATGCACCGAGTATTGCGGGGTTGATCGCCTATGCAGGGGCTGCGCTCCTGTGGGGGTCGGTTGCGCTGTTTGCGCCCGCGCAACCAGTAGCCCAGGCGGCACAGTACGGGTATGGCACTAGCAACACGAGGCAGGCCGGTCAGTCGTCAGGGAGCACCTGGGGACAAGCCGCCGCGCTGATTCCACCGGACTCGGTTCCATCGCAACGTATCTCAGCCGCTCCACAGGTTGACCCATTCCAGATTCAGCCGGTCATATTCAAGCCGCAGCCAGCGGCACTCCACCTTGGCCGTACCATCGTGGTCAAATCGCAAGACGATCCATCACAGAGACAACCAACGATCTTCGAGCCGCAGCCAGCAGGGCTACACCTGGGGAAAACGCTCACCGCGTTCCAGCAGGTCGATCCGGCACAGACACAGCCACGTCTCGACAGGCAGGCTCCCGCTGCACTGATTGATCCAGGACCGT
>Ga0163146_10004480_pt1 | contig 16901 bp, 14 predicted proteins | sample OliLakLV19MP7G1_FD_148648 | JGI IMG/M metagenome (GOLD analysis project Ga0163146, IMG submission 148648) | Freshwater microbial mat bacterial communities from Lake Vanda, McMurdo Dry Valleys, Antarctica - Oligotrophic Lake LV.19.MP7.G1 | ecosystem: Environmental > Aquatic > Freshwater > Lake >...
GCTTGCCGTAGCCCAGGGGAATATGGATCCACCGGTTGGTATCGCGCGGGCCGGCTTCGAGTAGCAGCACGTTGCGCTTGCCGTCGGCGGTGAGGCGGTTGGCCAGTACACAGCCGGCCGAACCGGCGCCGACAATGATGGTGTCGTAGGTCATGAAGGTGGGGTCTTGGTGGGCGCCGTGGGCGGCGCGTGATTTGGTGCGGGGTGGAAAGAAGTCTACTGGCTTGGGCGCCAGCTTGAGAATGCCCTAGATTAATCGCAATTTTGTCGTTTCATTCTTGTGGTTGACCGCGCACTCGAAGCGTGCCGGAACTGCGGACAGGCGAAGTTGGACCATATCGACAATCTTCTCGGAACAGTTGAGATCTCTTGGGTACCAAGCGGGGGCAAGGATAACGGGCACGCCGCCCGTTGCCGAAATGCAATCTGTATGCATAGCGTCAATCGCGCTCGCGACAGAACCGACACTGTCAGTTTCCGATGGCTCACTTCAATGGGACCGAGACACGCCTGTAATCGTCCGCAGGCTGATGTTCAGATTGATCGTCTACTTGGGCTGGTTTGCGGAAGCTATAGGCATCCCCCATAATCGAACATCCCCTGTCTGTGCTCTCTTAAAAAATGCCGCTGACAAAAAAGACAAAAAAACCCGTCGCCCCCAAGGTCGCTGCGAAGTCCACCGCCAAGCGGCCGGCCGCGAAAGCCACAGCGAAACCACCCCGCAAAGCCTCAAAGCCCAAGCCCGCCAAACCGGCAGTTCGCAAACGCAAGGTCGCGGCTGCTGCAAAAGGTACGGCCAGTCGCGCCAACCGGGCGAGCGCCCTGCCGCCCTCGACCGAAAGTTACAAACACGACGACCAGGTGGTGCAACGGCCGGATGTCGGCGTCCAACACCGCTTCGCCGCACGGAAACCGCCCAAGACCTACCGCTACGATTCCAGCCTCGACCCGGCCCTGAGCTGGGACGAAAACGCCAGCCGCGACCTCGGAGACTGGCTGATCGGCCTGATTGACCGCGTCGCCACTGAAGGCGAAGCCAAGGTTTTCGCGCAGCCGCAGGAGTGGCAAGGCGGTCTCTACAAGATCGAAAGCCTGAAAGCCACTACTGGCCTGCTGAAAACGCTCTCCAAGCCCTACCTCGACTGGGCCGGCAAAGCCGAGCGCCACCAGATCACCGTGCCCACGGTGCCGCTCTTCGTCCATGAGCGGCACTCCACCAAGGCGATTCTCGACGGCATCAAGCACCGCGTGGCGAAGGGCACCACGCTCAGTTTATTTGGCGACGCCGGCATGGACGTGACCGACCAACTGTCCGCCTATGAGCACCAGGGCCCATGGGCCAACCGCATGATCCTCGGAGACAGCTTGCAGGTGATGAACTCACTGCTGAAATACGAAGGCTTGGGCCGCAGGTGCAGTTGATCTACATGGACCCGCCGTATGGCGTGAAGTTTGGGTCGAATTTTCAGCCGTTCGTGCGCAAGCGTGACCTACGCGTTTGGTGGGAGAGACTACAAGCCGGGAAAAGGAACCTTCAAAACGGACTTCACGGGGCTGAAACGCCTTGAACAAGCTCAGCGCTTGGAGGCATACGGTACAACGCTTTCGTATCGCCGATTTGCTACAGACTTCCCATACTCACCGCTTAGCAATCAACGGGGTGACACACTTACAGGCGGTTTTGCCGAAGTTCGGTACTACGTCGTTCAAACCACGACCAAGACAATTCAGCGCTGTATGCTTATGACCACTGACCCTGGCGATCTCGTTTTCGATCCTACTTGCGGTTCCGGTACGTCCGCATTCGTTGCGGAGCAGTGGGGGCGACGCTGGATTACCTGTGACACGTCGCGCGTCCCGCTCGCGCTTGCGCGCCAGCGCCTCCTAACCGCAACGTTTCCATATTACGATTTGAAGGAGCAGAAACGCGGCCCTCAGGGCGGATTCGTGTACGCACGGAAGCAGAACCGAAAAGGCGAAGAAGTTGGCGGGCTCGTCCCCCACATTACGCTCAAGAGCATCGCCAACGAAGAACCACCAAAGATGGAGGTCCTTGTCGATCGGCCGGAAGTGACTGAGAACATCACACGAGTCTCCGGTCCATTTGTCGTCGAGGCCACATTGCCTGCACCGATGAATTTGACGGCTGAAGATAGCGGCGCTATCGGCGTGACCGCGACCCGCCTCACCACTGGTACAGACCAACCGGCCACGCCCTACGCTCGCCCCGCCGGCGATTTTGCATCCCATGTCGAGCGCATGCTGGCGATGCTGCGCCTCTCGAAAACCCTGCGACTCCCTGGCAACAAGGAACTGCAATTCGCCGAGATTCGCGCCATCAGCGACGGTGAATGGCTGCATGCCGAGGCAGTGGAGCAGAACGGCTCTGCGAAGCGCATCGCCATCGTGTTCGGTCCCCAGGACGGCGCGGTCACCAGTCACCTGGCGTTTGAGGCCACCAGTGAAGCGAAGCACCGCGGGTACGAAGCGCTGTACGTGTTCGGATTCGCCGTTGACCCGAAGGCGCATGAATTCCTGCTAGACCCGAAAAAGGCCGGGTTGCCGGCGCAGTACGTGGCGGTGACGCCGGACGTGGTGATGGACGACCTGCTCAAGACCAATCGGTCGAGCGAGATATTTTCCGTTACCGGGCTGCCGGACGTCGATGTCCGAAAAGTCAAGTCTGCGAAAGGTGACGCGACGGCCGCGGCACTTTGGGAAGTCGAGGTTCGGGGGCTGGACATCTTCAACCCGGCCAGCATGAGCACCGAGTCGACCGATGGAGACAACCTGCCGTGCTGGATGCTCGACACCGACTACAACGGCATGAGCTTTTTTGCGACGCAGGTGTTCTTTCCCAAGACCCAGGCTTGGGACAACCTCAAGCGATCGCTTGGCGCGTCGCTGGATGACAGCGTATGGGACCACCTGGCCGGCACCGTATGCGAGCCCCTTGCCGGCGGCGAGCACAAGCGCATCGCGGTGAAGGTGATCGGCGAGCGCGGGAATGAATTGATGGTCGTGAAGGAGCTGATCTGATGGCCATACTTGAGGGACTGCAGATCCAGAACTTCCGCGCGCTCAAAAACGTTACGTTGGGAAAGACGTTCGACAACGACGCGGATGCTCTGCCTCGCTTGATGGCCGTAATCGGAGCAAATGGCACGGGAAAGTCGAGCCTGATGGATGCACTGGGCTTTTTGGGTGATTGCCTGACGGAAGGCGTGCAATCCGCTTGCGACAAGCCGAACCGTGGCGGGCTTGACCGGTTGCGGACGCAAGGTAGTACAGATGCGATCAAGTTCGAGGTTCGATACCGCGAGCACAGTGACGCACGTCCAATCAGTTATTCGCTGCACATCGACAACGATGCACGCGGACGGACAGTTGTGGTGTATGAGCGTCTCCGTCAACGTCGCAAAGGGCAAAGCTGGGGTCAACCTTTCTCGTTTCTGGAAATCAGCGACGGCCAGGGGACGGCATGGGCAGGAGAAGCGACAGTCAAAGCAGAAGGCAATCGACGCGATGACGTAAAGATGTCCGATCGCCAAGTACTCGGCATTTCGACATTGGGCACGCTCGCCGATCATCCACGCATTGCGACTTTTCGTAGCTTCCTTTCAGGCTGGTATTTGTCATATTTCGCCCCGCATTCAGCCAGGGGCCAGCCAATGGCGGGCGCGGAACCGCACCTCGACCGTACCGGCGAGAATCTTGCGAAATACTTACAGTTCGTCGCACGCGAACATCCGTCCGGATTCCAGGCCATGCTCGATCGTATTGCCAGGAAGGTCCCGGGCGTTCAAAGCATTGAGCCGGTTGCCACACCGGACAAGCGGTTGCTCTTGCAATTTCGCTCGGAAGGCTACGCGGAGCCATTTTTCCAGCAGGATATGTCGGACGGTACTCTGAAAGTGCTGGCCTACATGCTGTTGATGGAAGACCCTAGCCCTCCACCGCTTATCGGTATCGAGGAACCAGAAAATGGATTGCATCACCAGCTTTTGGGTGACTTGGCGTGCGAGTTCAAAGAGTTTGCGCGCAAGAAGGGTGGGCCGCAGATATTGATCACGACGCATGCGCCGAACTTCGTAGACGCGCTTACTCCAGACGAAGTATGGATTCTCGAAAAAGGTGCGGATGGATTCAGTCAGATGACTTGTGCCGCAAACCTCGAGGGCGTGCGTGCGATGTACGACGAGGGTATTCCCATGGGAAGCCTCTGGTATTCGAATCATTTTGGCATTGGCAATCCGTGACGTATTTCGAAGTACTCGTCGAGGGCGCCTCGGACGTTTCGGCCGTGCGCGAGGTGCTGACGCGAAAGTTTCAGCTCGTCGAGGATGGGACTTTCGCATCCATCCCCATCGCGGTCGCGGGAACCTGCCGGTGAATCCCCTTGCAAGACCCGACCCAAAACAACAAACCCTGTTGCACCAATTGCCCGCGAAACTCAAGGGCTTCTCTTATCTCGGGGCGAATTGCTGTGTCGTCGTGGTGGTGGACGCTCCACCTTCAGGTTGGCGCGCTTCTCGGCCGGGCGCAGATAGCCCACCGCAGTGGAAATGCGCCGGCCGTTGCGCGTGTTGGCCTGGAAATAGCCGGCACCTTCCTGCGAAGCGCCATTGAAATCGTCATTCCTCGGAATGCCGCTGGCCGCCGCCGCCTCGATGAAGGCGTCGCACATCTCATGGCGGTCCGGCAGGTCGGATACGGCGAATGGTCCGCCGGCACCGTGGTACTTGCTGGCGCCGCGGCTCTGGTCTTCGGCCTTGATGAAGTAAGGCAGCAGGCCGTCGAAGTCCCAGCCCGGCACGCCCCAATCGTCGAAATCCTCCTTCTGACCGCGGATGTACACCAGGCCGTTGATCGAGGAAGACCCGCCCAGCACCTTGCGGCGCGGCGTAAAGATGCGGCGGTTGTTGCAGGTAGGCTCGGGTTCGGACTCGTAGCTCCAGTACACGCTCTTGTCGGTGAACAGCTTGCCGTAGCCCAAAGGAATATGGATCCACCGGTTGGTATCGCGCGGGCCTGCTTCGAGCAACAGCACGTTGCGCTTTCCGTCGGCGGTGAGACGGTTGGCCAGTACACAGCCGGCCGAACCGGCGCCGACGATGATGGTGTCGTAGGTCATGAAGGTGGGGTCTCGGTGGGCGCCGTGGGCGGCGCGTGTTTTGAGTACGCAGCAGTTGGGAATCTACCCCCGGCACAGATTCAAGACTTCCGTTTCCGCGTTAGCGAGGATGCGCGTTTCCGTGATCAGGCTGCATACCTTCGTGTGCCAGGCATCCTGCAGCCCGATTGAGATGTCCTGTGGATGATGAGGTGGGTGCTGGCAATGGAGCCGGCTACGTCCGAACAGAGAGACTGCGCCTGCTCCGCGATGTAATGAGGCAGGCCTGCGAAGCCCAAGAGTATGAGGATTCACCGAGGTTCGATCTCGCGGCCTGAAGCAGAACGCCAACCGCGCGTTCGCTATGCTGGCGACACTCAACCTGCCCAAGTGGAGAAGGCCGCTCACGGGAGAGGTGCGTCCTGCGTGACGAAGTCGCGGAGTTAAACACTATTTCTATCGAAATAAGAGAGCCAAAATCAACGAAATTCCGATCCAGTCGGTCAAATCGATTCAGTTCCACTCGAACGCTTCGCTCCGCGACCGGTAAATCAGCGTTTCCCTAATTATGGAAGAATGGACATCGAGTGCACTAGGACAACAGCCATGACAAGCACTATCCGGATCGAGAGGAGTAGCCCCAGAAGCCTCTTCTTCGAAATTGATGCCGGCACGGGTGGCCGGATCACAACCAGCGCGTCGTTCAAATCGATCTACAGGATGGAGGCAGGGCACGCCGTCCTGTTTGGGGCGGGCCAGCCACCCTGTACCGACACGACGAGTCTCGGCCCTTCGAAGCGAAGGAAGCGGGTACGGTTCGACGGGCGCTATGACGCGGACTGGGCTCGCGAAGTTCTGTCATGCGCGCTCGCCGCAATCGTCCTCGATGAGCGCCCAGCCGACCACCGCCGAGCGGACCTCTCCGGCCGCCTGTGCGATCTCGAGCACTGAACTCTTTCTCTGCGAATGGCGAAGATCGGCAAGCGGGTCTTTGATGATCTTTACGTTCATCTTTCGGCGGTGCGCGAGCTCGAAGACGCGGAGCATCGGGGCCTGATCGAGCAGGCGATGCAGCGCTTGCCCACCCCCGCGGACCCCACCCCTTGCGTCGCAAAGCTGAATCTCAGGACAGGCCGCCTGTCACTGCTGGCGTATCGAGACTTCGACGACGATCCCTTTCCCGAGCTAGAAGCCAGCTGGGTCTTCCCCCCGAGCTCGACCGCCGCGCCTTCTTATCGCACCTACGCCGATTCGTTGAACCCGCCGATCCTTCATCGGAAAGAACTCCTCGTGCCGCCGTCCTATCCGGGCCGAGAGGAATGGGTGCGACTCACGTCAACGACCAAGTCCCTGGGACTGTTCGATGACACGACCACCATCGGCTTCAAGCTCAACTGGCAAAGGCTCATCGAGAGCAAGGGCTACCGCCTGGCTGGTGATGAATTCGTGCCGGTCGGCAATGAACTTGACAGCAACGATGCCCCACGAGGTCAGATCGAAGGCCAGATTCAGCGGCACCTGACGGCGTTGACACGAAGTAGCCTGTCGGCACCTGTGCAGCTCCTGTTCCGGAATGGTTTGCTGCCGCTCGGCTCGACCATTTTTGACTACGGATGCGGGAGAGGTGGTGACGTAGCCAGCTTGAACGCCAATGGCTTCACCGCCCATGGGTGGGATCCTCACTTTGCAGCCGATCAGCCAATCTTCGAGGCTGACGTTGTCAACCTTGGCTTCGTCGTTAACGTGATCGAGGACCCGGCCGAGCGGGTGGACGCCATGCATAAGGCGTTCAAGCTCGCTCGTCGAACTATGTCCGTTGGGGTCATGTTGTACGGCAGTGAACCGGCTGGTAGACCCTTCCGCGATGGCTTCATCACGTCTCGCAACACGTTCCAGAAGTACTTCAGCCAGGCCGAGTTCAAGGACTACATCGAACAGGCCTTACACCAAGAAGCTTTCATGGCAGGCCCTGGCGTTGCCTTCGTGTTCTCGGACAAAGATCTGGAGCAACGCTTCAGTGCCGGACGCTTCCGAAGCCGCGGGATCGTCGCCCGCCTGCTGGCAACAAGGACGCCCGGTGTACGTGTGGTCAAGGAGCCCAAGGAAAGGATCGTCAAGCCACCGAAGCCATCGCGCGCCGAGGAGGTACTGGCAAAGGTTCGTTCCCAACTTGACTCGTTGTGGGCAACAGCGCTCGACTTGGGTCGCCTTCCCGAGCCCGAAGAAATTGTCGATCTTGAGGAGATCGAATCCCAGATCGACAGCCTGGGCAAGGCACTTCGCCTGCTCACGCGGCACTATGACCAGAGCTTGCTGGCCGCTGCGGCGACTACCCGCGCCGACGACGTTCGGCTTTATATCGCTGCGCAGCAGTTCTCGCGACGACCTGCCTACCACCAGTTGGAGCCGCGCTTACAGAGGGACATCAAGGCGTTCTTCGGTGACTACCGCACGGCGCAGGGCTCAGGATTGAAGCTGCTTCGCGATGCTGCAGACCAAAGCCAAGTCCTGGAAGCCTGTCGGCGCGCGGCGACTCGCGGTTTGGGGTGGCTCGAAAACGACCACTCACTCCAGCTACACGTGTCGATAGTGGGCAGGCTGCCGGCTGTTCTACGCGCTTACGTTGCGTGCGGATTGATCCTGTGGAACGCGATTAGCGAGGTTCAACTCGTCAAGATTCACATCGCCTCCGGGAAGCTCACCCTCATGGAGTTCGATGACTTCGATGCGAGTCCCCTTCCGCTGCTTCGCCGGCGCGTCAAGGTGAACATACGCAAACAGGACTATGACCTCTTCGAATACGGCACCGGCGAATACCCAAAGCCGTTGCTTTATCGCAAGAGTCGGTATCTGCACGAAGACTACCCAAGCTACGCCGAACAGCTCGCCTTCGACGAGGCACTTGAAGCAGTCGGCATCCTGGGCGATTCGGATTTTGGACCTGCACCAGAAACTCTGGCTGAGATCTTGGAGTCTCGACGTCTCGCGGTCAGTGGGATGAAGTTGGTGCGGAGCGGCCGCATCCCAGATCTTGACCAACCGTGCGGCAACAACTTCACCTACCGGTCGCTCATTGAGTGTGGTGAAACGCAGCAGCGCCTTGGTCTCAAGAACCTGCCGATGAGCCCAGCGACTTACAACGCCCTGTACGATCTGGCCACTCAGATCCTTGATCCCGTCGTCGACTACTTTGGCGGGATCAGGTTGACCTACGGCTTTTGCTCACACGAGCTTAGCAGGCACATCGTCAGGCGAGTTGCCCCGCAACTCGATCAGCACGCAGCATTGGAAAGATCGCCGAGAGGAAAGTTGATTTGCAATCGCGGTGGCGCCGCCTGCGACTTTTTTGTCGAAGATGAAGACATGAGCGAGGTTGCCCAGTGGATCATCACCAACATACCGTTCGATCGCTTGTACTTCTATGGACCTGATAGTCCGATCCATGTCAGCTACGCATCTTCGGGCAGCCGCCAAGCATTCCGAATGGTGAACACCAAAACAGGGCGACTAATTCCGCGCCGATTCGAGCGCTAAAAAGACCTTCAGGCGCTGCCACCCAGCCTTGATCTAGGTCGTAGACGGCTTAAGGTCGATGCCCATCTTGTCTTCGATCGTCCGCCGAATAAGTGAGCGTCCAGAACCGCTAGCCTTCCGGAAGCTCTCATCCGAAAAGTTAAGTTCGCCTGCGGGGGCAAGAGCGGTTTCAAACCGCGTCGAGCTGATGTCTTTCTCGTCGTAGGCAGACCTAGCCAAGTACTTCCGCAAGATATCAAAGAGCGCTTGAACACCAACAGTTTTGGTGATGAAAGAATCGCTTGTCGCATGCTCCCAGAATACCGCTTCACATGCGCGAAGATAGTTCAGCACCATCGCATACAGGACAGCGTCTTGAGATTCCAAGTAAGCTTGCCTTACAGGCGATCGATCATTTCGGCCGGTCGTCAACGTAGATCTGATCTTGCGCTTTCCTTCCAACAGGTAGTTGGCATCCCTTTTTGGATTCGTCGTGACGAGGCGCATGATGCCTTCGACCACGACGGCCGTAGAAACAGCCCAATCGGTCTTCTCCGCAAGTTCCGTAAGCGCGGAGTCCTTGATTGGCGCGATGGCGATCCGTCCCTTTAACGGTGACTTCTCATCAAGTCCTAGTCGGCGTGTCAGAAAGACCGCAAGCTTGTCAGGACTCCAATATTCCTCGGACTCCTCCTCTACGTTGTAGCCGAAGAGTTCGAATGTCAAGCTCTTGTCAACCGGCTTCTGCGTCGAATTGATAGTCGCGAATAGTTGAGCCTGATATGGCTTCGGCAGGTCAATAAAGACCGAGCAGATTAACTGCATCTGGTACCGCTGCTCTCGCGCTTGTGCGAACGCAAAGAGCCGGTGTTGGCCGTCAATGACTGCCGCCAGCTTCTCGCGTGTTGGAATGGTCAGAATGAAAGCGCCGTCCCCCTTCTCGTCAATGGTCCAGCGCTTCGCCTGAGATGCGGCCGCTCCTTCCTCGTCATCGGGTTGATTTCCTTCGATGAGGCCATCTTCCCGACGGAAATTCGCCGCCAGAATAATGGTGTTTGGGAAGGCCGCGTCTGCGCGGTTGATGTATTCAGCGATCACCTGAAGCCGCTTAGGCTGCATCATTCGCTGCGTACCCTCCAGTTCGTAAAAATCACTGCCCTCGCGCAACCTAGCGCTCAGTCGGTCGCTGTAGGCAACCTCCAACAATACCTCCGCAGTAATCACGGCTACGTAATAGACGCCCAAAGGCTGCGAAACGCGGAGGGCCGGAACGTGAAGCGGAAACTTCGCTTCCATGGCACTTATGCCCTAAAACCGTCAAGTGTGCCGACAAGGCCCGAACTAGCGTCTGCCTTTCCGATGGCGGCATCAGGACCATCCTGAAGGTCCCTTTGTAGGGCGTTTGCAATCCACCATGTCCAGAGGGCAACGACAGACCCGACAGCAGCAAGCACCAACGCGAGAACGTCGCCAACCGTGGCTGGGGAAATGACCAATGCCAATATTGACAGACCTGTGAGTAGACAGACGGCGACTGCACGCATCGATTTGTGCTCGTCTTCGGCAAGGACAATTTGCATGCAAGCCGACCCGGCGAGCGCAGGAAAGAATGTGACCAGAGACGTTCTTATCGCGGATAACGATCGCGTCGCGCTCATGTCAAAAATGAGCTTGTGCAACTCGAACCAAACACCAGCCGCACCAACAAGCAACACTGCGACAACAAAGTACAGCACAAAACTTGGGTGACGTGCTGGCCTAACCGACCTGGCCAGGAGCGTCGTTCTCAATACACGCCAATGCAAAAACGTATCCAGATTTTCCACGGACAAATTGCCTCCTTGGCGAAGCCATAAATACCGGCGGATTGAAGTCCGCCGATGTGCGACTGACCGCTATTGGAGCGATCAAATCACGCGACAACTTAGAAGGACGACCACTTTATCCGCCTCCGCTGCGACCGTCTGTCAAACGATCGCGATTCTCAACCGACTGCGCCGAGTCTTTACTTTGCCGCGGCCGCGACAAGTTGAACGACGTTCTCCAGCTTGACGAACACCCCATGGGCTCGCCTTGGCGCTTCCCCGGGCATGCGTACAAGCATGTCGCCGGCACCAAGCAGGTTTTCCGCGCCCTTCTCGTCGAGAATGATCGTCGACTCGGTGCCTTTCTGGACAGCTAACGCGATGCGCCCTGGAATATTGCTACGAATCAGTCCAGAGAACGTATCTGAGTCCGGCCGCTGGGTGGCAAGCACCAAGTGGATACCGGCAGCCCGTGCCTTCTGTGCAAGCCGGGCAATGAGCGGTTCGATGTTGGGGTCTTGCAGCACCAGGTCGGCGAGTTCCTCAATGAGCACGACGATAAATGGCATCGCCTGCCCCTTGCGACGGGCCTCACCGATGTTGGCAACCCCGAGTCCGCTGAATATGCTGTAACGAGCGTCCATCTCGACGCCAAGCTCCTGTAGCATCTCGCGCGCCTGCGGGAGTTCTGTAGCGACACCACCTCTGTAGAGGTTCGGTAGCTTGGCGTATTGAGCGAACTCGACCTGCTTGGGGTCGATCAAAGCGAGCTGCAACGTCTCGGGTTTGTGCCTCTGAAGCAGCGACAGGATGAGCGAATGAAGGCAGACACTCTTACCTGAACCGGTTGTGCCCCCCACGAGCAAATGCGGTGCCATCGCCAAGTCAAACGCAACGTCCTCACCGGTCACTGTAACGCCGACATAGACCATCAGCTGGTTTGGATCCTTTGGACCACCGTGAGCCCATTCGCGCAACCGCTCGATTCCAACCGCCTTCCACGTAGATTTCGGTCGCGGCAAGTCGATGAATAGCGTCTTGGCTTCATCGCCATTGGAGACTGTGGGCAATGCACTGCCGAGATTGAGCGCCAACCCCAATTGCGACATGCTGCGTTTGAGCTTTGCCGAATCCGCAAGATTGACCAAAAGCACTCGGTATCGCGTGATGCGCGGACCGTGGATTGCGCCCTTAACTTGCACCGCAATGCCAAGTTCAGCAAGTGCCTTCGTCAGTGCATGGGATGCGTCGGTCGGCGTGACCTTCTTCGCGGCTTCATCAGGAGCGGAGTCTCCTCCGGCAGGACGCTTAACCGCGAAGTCGGGCATGTCCGAGCGTCGCATCATCGCTTCGATGAACTTGTCGTAGTTCTGGTCAGCCCCCAGCCAATCCGCCCATAGGGCCACGGCCCCTCGGTGCCAATGCGCGCGAATGGCCGTGCGTAAACTCTCCATAGAGGAGATTGCAGTGCCGCCGCTGGTCAGCGAATGGGATACCAACAAGCCTACCCACGCCCCAATGTTCTCCGGCGAGAACAGTGACATCGCGGGAATATCTTTGCCCTGCGAATCGACTGCAATGTCCGGGAGCTTTCCCATGGCCAAGGAACGCCCGACAGCCAGTCGCGCGACTTGAGCCTTCGTGTCGAGCCCAAGGGATTGCCGCAATTGGTCTGTGTGGTTGTCCGCCTCAAGGCTGGTTCGGTATCGCAAGCTGAGCGCTTGCTGAACGTCCAAGTCACTCATCTTGCAGCTCCGAAATATTTGCCTTCTTTCGCCGTCGTGCGGCCGATACCGTCGCCGACATCCGCGTGATCAAGTAAATACGTCACCGAAACGTTCTTCTGAATACGCTTGTAGAAGTCGATGTCGATTTCTTCGTCTTGCGATAGGAGGATGACCTGACGATCCGGGTTGCCGGTCCAGAACTTGAATATGTTCTGCCGGTGTTTGCTGTCGAGGCGGCCCAGTGGAGTATCAACGACCATTGGTGCTTTGACTCTCGACACCTCGGCTAGGCCAGCGATGAGCGCAGTCGCAAAAATCTGGTTCTCGCCCGCCGATCGGTCAAACGACATTTCCTTGCCAGTCTTGCCTAAGATGTGCGTTGTTCCGTCGTTGTCGATGGTGATGTTCGATACCTGGTCTTTGTGAGCCAATTGCTGGTAGACCTTCGTCATCGCGCGACCCAATGCCTGAACCTTCAAAGGGAACAGCAACGGCACAACTTCTTCTAAGACAGCTCGAACGCGCTCGGACTTGAGTAATAGTTGTCGGACAGGACTGGTTTCGTCCCGCCGCTTGGCCTCTTGGGTGTACCGCGAACGCGTATTGCTGACCGTCACTTCGAGACCAAGCACTTCACGGTCATCGTCGCGAATGTGCGCCTCAAGTTCGTCGATCTGGGTGGAGACGCGACTGAGGTTGCCTTTCAGCTCCGTCAAGGTGCCATCGCGGTCAATTCCTTCGACGCGTGCAATCTTGCGATTTAGCTCCTCAATGCGTTCGCCGAAGTCGCGTTGCTGAGACAGAAGATCATGCACCTCTTGCTGCCCAACTGAAATCGAAGCCAGGAACTGCAAAGCCCGTTCCCGTAGGCTTTCATGCAGGTAGCCGTGCACGACGGTCTCGGCACAGTTCGATGGCGGCGGATGAAACAAAGATGCCCACGCAGTTTCAATCCGGCCCTTCAGCGCCCCGATCTGTGCGTCGGTCAGTGCCGGTAAAATCTCAGGGCTCGCCGCACCTAGAAATGCCTTCTCAAACTTGTCTCGCTTGGGTTGCAGTGCCCGACATTCGGTCTGCCAGTCGGCGAGCTCCATTTCCCTATGCAGTTGGTTCTTGAATTCGGCCAAAAGAGCCTTCGGCATCAGATGGAATGGCAGCTTCTCGGCAAGGATGCGCTCAAGAGACTTCTGGGCTTCCTTCTGCGCGCTTCGAAGCTGCTCCCGCTCTTCCACTAGGTCCTTGACAGTCGCAATGTCGCCGCCACCGCCGCCCGATGACGTGATGCGCTCGAAATAGGATGTACGCTCCGCCTTAAGCTGTGTCAGCTTGCTCTGGCTCACTTCGGCGTCTTTCTGCAAGGCTTTGAGCTTGTCTTCGTCAGCGGTCAGCGCTTCAAACATCCGGTCAATGTTTTCATCGTCGACGTTTGAGATTGCCGAACGCTTCGCTGCTTCGAAAGTCTTAAGTCGTTCAGCGAGATTTCGCAGCAGCACGACGCCGAGCAGTCCTTCCAATCCTTGTTTGACCTGTTCTATCCGAGATTGGTCGGCGAGCTTCTTGACCTCTTCGCCATCGAAGAAGAAGAACGGTGCGATGTGTGCCGGGACGAAGTGGTCATCGAGTAAATCTGCTAGCTGGAAGCCAGCTTTGCCGTCTCTCTTCGGAACCCCTGGTACGCCTCGGGCAACTTCACGCACGATGGCCTCATCCTCGAGCCACTGGCCGTTTGATGTCTTGAAGTACCAGCGGCGCGAGATGTCGATGGCCTTGGTTTTCGTCCGCTGCACTACGACCCGGACCGTCATCTGGTCTTGACCGTCGCGCCGGGCCTCACCATTGAACGCACGCTCGAGAAAGGTCGGGTAACCCTTGTAGTCGTCAGGCTTCAGGCCGGCGCGAGCCAAGTGGACCATGGCGTCCTTTCCATACAGGCAAAGGTACAACGCCTCAAGAATTGATGTCTTCCCATAGCCGTTTAGGCCACCAACGAGAACGATGTTCTTGCCGTCGGCGGGTTCCGGAAAGTTGAATTCTGCGTGCGGGTAGCTCTTGAAGTGGGTTAGCTCAATCTTAGAAATCCACAAAATCTGTCTCCCTAATCCATGCTTCCAAGAATTTCTTCGATACGGGCGTAGATGCCCGCAGCGCGCTCTTGGTGCTGCCTCTCACGCTGAAGTGACACCAGTTCCGTGATAACTTCAATCGGGACATTGTGCGTGTTGCACACGCGAGTCAATCGAATGTTCGCATCAGCGTCCGACCACAATGGAAGGTCCGCAACTGAACTGTCGTCGTACTGTTCGTCATGCATTTGCGAGGCTCTCCTCTTGCTGCAGTTCGATCGCCCAAGTCTTGTGGATGAGTTCCATTTCGTCGTCTGATATCAGGCGACCACCGAACTCCGCCTGCACAGCCAGTAGCCGCTCAAGAATCTCGCGGCGGGCTTGGATCGTGAAGGGGCCAGGAATGTGCTTGCCAGTCAAGTCGAACGTGAGCCGACCATTACGCCGTATAGCACTGCGGCGATTCGGGTCGTTGCGAATCGCCACCAACCAGTTGCGGAACGCAACGAGTGGCTGGTAGATGTGCTTGCCCGAGTCGATGAACCCCTGCAGGCTCTTGTCCTTCTCAACCACAGTACATGTCCAGCAACCGAATCGGCTGTTTGGCGTGCCGCAGCCCGGAGCTTCGTCCTTGCTGAGAACTACCGGGCACTCGCCTCCTTCCGCATCGCGATAGAGTTGAAAAAGCTTGGTGTGAGTCCCGCCCCAAGGCGCCGGGAACGAGCCAAGAATCTCCCAGACGTCATCTGTAGACAACTCAACAATCGGGCGGAAGATGTAGGCGCCGGTGATGCTGGTGTGCGGGTTCAGATTCGTACCCCGCTCGTTTTCATACTTGTCGACCGTCATCATCCGGCGGATACTTTCGGTACGGCGTACGCCCAGCACCACAATCGCGGCGCCGTGATCAGAGATGTTGGCTTTGATGTAGCCGCTCGTAGGCTGAATTTTCAGCCTGTCCGTACACCAGCGCATCTGCGAGTTCGGGCTCGGGTAGCCCTTGCCAATGAGCAACACCCAGAACGACTTTTCGAGCTCAGGATGGGTGCGCGCGACTGTGAGGGGTAAACCCAGACTACCAACCGCATCTTGAATCTGCGCGGTCACTTCGTCCAAGTGTGCCATGACCAGCGGGCTCTCAACCAGCGTGTCGTTGGACACGATGTGGACGGGTCGAGTGCGCTGTGAAGGAGGGATGGCTCGGAGCGCTTCAAAGACAGCGTGAGCGACGACGGTCGAATCCTTACCGCCCGAGAACCCAACTATCCAAGGGTAGCGCTGCACGGACGAGAGATACTCGTCCTTTACATGATGGATGATTTCCTGCCAGCGTTCTGCTATGGGGCGTTCGAGATCTTCAGGCACAAACTATTTCCGTTCTCTCGGGCAGCCGGAGCCGAGGCAAAAACACGAACTCGCTCCCCAAGTTGAGAAGGTCAGGAAACGTCAGAAAACAGACGGCGTACGTACGCGCACTATGGTACAGGAAGACCCCGGTCGGCCCTCGGCGAATCCCCCTGCCGCCTCTGTCCGCGCATCAGCCCTTCGGCTGAAGACGTGAAAACAGTGCTTACTGGCAACCGTCGTGTCGCCGTCATCCTTGTTGAGGCCGAACGCGTTGATCGGATCTCCCATTGGTTGATCCAGATCATCGTGGGGTAAGCCGCCAAGGCCGCGAGGGCTGCTTCTTTGGCCCTCTTAACACAGGCGCTGCCCGGACTGAATAGCTCGTCGTAACCCAGCAGCACATGGACCGGCCGATTAGTGGCGTACGGGCCGGCTTCGAGCAACAGCACGTTGCGCTTGCCGTCGGCGGTGAGGCGGTTGGCCAATACACAGCCAGCGGAACCGGCGCCGACGATGATGGCGTCGTAGGTCATGAATGTGGGGGCTCTGTGGGCACCGTGGGCGGCGTGTGTTGTGAAAGCGGCACGCTGGAGTCTACCTGCTGGTGCCGCACGACGAGATCGCCGAAAGAAAGTGAATCACGGATTGCCTCCGTTATGAAGTCAAGGCTTAGTTCTGGTGCCGGTGTTTGCATAGACCGAGGGGGACAACAGCCGTGCATATCTGTGCTTTTAAATTTACTTTGGTCGCGCCACGTTGGCGAACAAGGAAACTTCGTCATCCAAACGGGCACTGAAAGAGCCATTGGATTACACGCGGGATGCGGGCGCAGAGCGGGCATCCCTCACTCTCCCGATAGCCCTGATTGCGGACTCCCTTGTCGATGCATCTCCATCAGATGCGCGCGTACCTTGGATGCCGGTACCGCCCGGGCAGGGTCTTTCTTGATTGCGTCATATGCGGCAGCCACTTCTGTACGCAACCAGGCGTCGATTGGCTGGTCGCTCGCAAGGATGGCGCGCAATCCATCGCGACGAACTTCGCTTTCCGTCACGTACTCTCCGGTAGCCACCTTGACGCAATCCGTTTGAGATATCACGTTGTTAGGAACTTTGCTGATTCTTCGATTCGAGCGCATGAGGCCACTCCGCAAAAGTTTGCAGGAATTATGAACCCAACCTCTCCACCTCGCACCAACTCGCCCGCAACGGAATCGACCCCGACACCGGATCATCGCGCGAGGTATCGATCACCTGATTGAGGTTGGCCGCCAGCGGATGCTCGCGATCATAAGGCGACCCCGCAGCGCCCTCCACCCACCACCCATGCTGCG
>Ga0163146_10004505_pt1 | contig 16852 bp, 10 predicted proteins | sample OliLakLV19MP7G1_FD_148648 | JGI IMG/M metagenome (GOLD analysis project Ga0163146, IMG submission 148648) | Freshwater microbial mat bacterial communities from Lake Vanda, McMurdo Dry Valleys, Antarctica - Oligotrophic Lake LV.19.MP7.G1 | ecosystem: Environmental > Aquatic > Freshwater > Lake >...
GCCGGCGGCAGCGTGGAAGTGACCTGCAGTGCCGTGGGCTTTGAGCGCGTGCGCATCAGCGTGCGCGACACGGGCTTGGGCCTGAGCGCCGACAAGATGGCGCAGCTGTTCCAGCCGTTCAACCGCCTCGGCCAGGAAGGCGGCGTCGAGGAAGGCACCGGCATCGGCCTGGTGGTCAGCAAGCGCCTGGCCGAACTGATGGGCGGCAGCATCGGCGCCACCAGCCAAGTGGGCGTGGGCAGCGTGTTCTGGGTTGAGCTGCAGGCCGCGTTGGCCGCTGCCCCGTTTGCACACGCGATGCCGCCCGCCTCCGTCGATCACGTGAATGCGGCAGCCGGCGCGCCCGTGCGCACCGTGCTGTGCGTGGAAGACAACCCCGCCAACCTGCTGCTGGTGGCGCGCTTGCTTTCGCGCCGCACCGACATCCAGCTCATCAGCGCCAAGGACGGCCGCAGCGGCATCGAGCTGGCCCGCTCGGCGCGGCCCGACGTAATCCTGATGGACATCAACCTGCCCGGCATCAGTGGCATCACAGCACTTCGCATTCTGGCTGGCGATGCCGCCACCGCGCACATCCCGGTGGTGGCGCTGAGCGCCAACGCGATGCCCAGAGATATCGAGAAGGGCCTAGAGGCCGGCTTCTTCCATTACCTGACCAAGCCGATCAAGCTTGCCGAATTCATGGATACTCTGGACCTGGCCTTACTGCACGCCAGTGCCAACACCGGCCTGCAACGCGCCGGCAACCCCGAGGTGGTGTGATGATTCTCGAGTCTGAAATCCTGGCGGCCAGCATCCTCATCGTCGACGACCAGGCGGCCAACGTGCAGTTGCTCAGGCGCCTGCTGGGCGAGGCTGGCTACACGCAGGTCAGCAGCACCATGAACCCGCAGGAGGTGTGCGCTTTGCACCGCCAGAACGCCTACGACCTGATCCTGCTCGACCTGCAGATGCCCGGCATGGACGGTTTTGCGGTGATGGAGGGCCTGAAGACCAACAGCAGCGAGAGCTATCTGCCGGTGATCGTGCTCACCGCCCAGCCCGGTCACAAACTGCGTGCCTTGCAGGCCGGCGTCCGCGACTTCATCAGCAAGCCATTCGACCTGCTGGAAGTGAAGACGCGCATCCGCAACATGCTGGAAGTGCGGCTGCTGTACCGCCGGCTTGCGGCCCATAACGAAGAGCTGGAAAGCGCCGTGCGCGAGCGCACCGCCGAGTTGCGTGAGAGCGAAGCGCGCTACCGCAGCCTGACCGAACTGGCCTCGGACTGGTACTGGGAGCAGGACGACAGCGGCGAGTTCACCAAGGTCTCAGGGCCGGTGATGGAAATGCTAGGCATCCGCGTCGCCCCCTTGCAGGGTGGCAGCGACGACGGCTGGGGCGAAGGCTGGGACGCGGCCGAGCGCCAGGCCCTGCAGGCCTTCATCGTGGCGCGCCGGCCGTTCCTCGACTTTGCCTTCCACCGGGTCAACGCCGACGGCTCGCGCCAGCATTTCCGCGTCAGCGGCCAGCCCATGTTCGACCAGACCTGCCGCTTTCAGGGGTATCGGGGCATTGGCGTCGAAATGGCACCCACCCATTAGACGCTCTGCGATGTCCTCCTTCCAGGCCCCGCATCCGAACATCCTTCTGGCCAGCCTGCCTGCCGTCGACCTAGCCGAGCTGAGCGCGGCGCTTGAGTGGGTGCCGATGCGCTTGGGCGAGATGCTTTATGAGCCCGGACAGCAGCTGCGCCATGCCTACTTTCCCAGCTCAGCGGTGGTTTCGCTGCACTACGTGACGTCCAAAGGCGCCTCGGTCGAAACCACCGGTGTCGGCCACGAAGGCATGGTCGGAATCCCGCTATTCCTGGGCGGCGACACCACCTCCAGCTCGGCCATGGTGCACACCGGCGGCCACGGCTGGCGCCTGGATCGCCACCGGCTGATGCAGGAGTTTGCGCGCGGCGGTGCCTTGCGCCGCACACTGCTGCTGTACACGCAGGCGCTGATGACCCAAGTCGCGCAGACGGCGGCCTGCTACCGCCACCACAACGTCGAGCAACAGCTCAGCGCTTGGCTGATGGCCACCTACGACCGCATGCCGGCCGAAGAACTGGTGATGACCCAAGAGCTGCTCAGCAGCCTGCTGGGCGTGCGCCGCGAGAGCGTGACCCAGGCCGCAGGCAAACTGCATGACCTGGGCTACATCCGCTACCGCCGCGGCCATATCTCGGTGCTCGACCCGGCCGCGCTACGCGCCAACGCCTGTGAATGCTACGGCGTGGTGCGGCGCGAAATGCTGCGCTTGGCACCCGGCCCGTCGGCCACGCCGGGGCAACGCTCCGGCGTGGCCGACTGATCCCAACCCAAGACTCGGCGCTCAGATCTGCGCGCCGCTGTGCGTCAACACCGCCAGAGGCAAACGGGCCACCGCTGGAATTTCGTGCTGGGTGAGTCTGCATGGCGCCCGCTCGAATTGAAATCCAATCACCCTGTCCCTCCAAGGCCAAGCCGCGAAGCGGGTGGAGTCGCGCCGCAACCGATGCCTGGGCAACCGCGCTACGTATCGGCCGGCATGGCCGCGTTGTGCGCTGCAATGACGCTCGTACGGTGGATTGCCGGCGTTCCACGATCAAGCGGGCGCACTCATTCCGGCGAAGGCCGGAATCCAGCACTTCCAGCCAGTAGCAAAGCTTAAACAGCACTGGATCCCGGCTTTCGCCGGGATGACGAGCCCTAAGCCGAACTTTTCATGAATTGCGCACGCCCTCGTTCGGCGGCTTCGCCGCTACGCGGGGCTTCCGCCCCGATGTCTCCTGACCGCACAGGCAATTCTCTTCAGTCGGCCGTATGGCCCGATACGCCGCTCCTTCAGAGAATCCCCTGTGCGATCAGTATCCTGCGCGATCATCGGACGCATTCATGATAAGGCCGAGCTAACTAAGTGCCATTCGCCTCAGCGCCCTCCTGCAATTGGCTTGAAATGCCGCTCGACTGCCAGTTTGCCGATGACCAACCCAGCGTTACGACCGGCGTCGATTGAGAAACGGTAGTGCACGCCGCCGAGCAGGCGCGATTCGCTGACTTCGTCAATGTATTCGCGGGGTGTGTCGTAGCGTCGAAGCAGCGCGTCCTCCGTGGCCAGCACCATTGGCGGCGCGGCGGCACCGAACTCGGCCTCGATCACCGTACCGAGAGGCAGTGGCCACAGGGGTATTCCGGGTGGGGCGGCGTGTTGATCAGCAACGGTCGCCATTCGGCATCCGGTCCGGTGGCGTCATTGCCGTCTAACTCTGCATTGCGGATGGCGGTGATGGGTCGCCAGAAATTGATCGCATAGTTGCCGTCCATCATCGACACATAGGAATCGACCCAGGCCATTTCGGTCAACGCCAGAAAGCGAGCGTCATCGACGAGAGCGCGACCCGGTCGGCCGACCAGTTGTGGCAACACGATGCGGACGCTGCGATTGCCCCAGAATTTCCCGATATCGGTACACGCTGGCGTGCGGTCTTTGGATTTTTTGCCGCCGAGGCGGGTGATTTCGTTGAAGTCACGCGCCCAGATTTTGCTGTCCAGCGCCGGCGGCGGCGGTGAACGCACTTCGTCAGCCTAGGTCATGACCCACGGCCGGATCTTGGCGATGTTGACGCCGACCCGTTCGATGGTGGGCACATACGTACCGGCGGCGGCGGGACCAAACACGGGATCACGTCTATTTGCGCCCGAATCGGCACGTGCGGCGATCACGGCCGCCGCAGCGGTTTGGCCGAGTTTGGCACCGGCATCACGCGCGGCTTCATCCTTTTTGGCCTCGACACGACCACTCCCCAGTGCGCCGATGACTCAATGACCCCCTGCCCAAGAATATTCTTCGCGCCGCCGAAAGCTTACACACATCAAGGTTCCTTCGGCTTTCTTCGTTGAATCGGCGGCTGGGTGCGAAAATGCCGTGCCGGCCGAGACTTTTGCCATCGCGGATTAGCTCCGCAGACTCAACAGTGGTGGATCCTGCAGCGCTGAGCGCTGGCATGCCACCATTACCCAACTTTTCGAGAAACTTCGACCCGATATGTTGATCCAGATCCTGATCCTAGCGGCCGGCGTGGCGATCCTTGCCGTCGGCGCTGATGTCTTCGTGCGCGGCGCATCCGGGATCGCCGAACGCTTGGGCATGAGTCCTTTTGTCATCGGCCTAGTGGTGGTGGGCTTCGGAACTTCCACGCCTGAGCTTGCAGTGAGCGTCGGTGCGGCGCTCAGCGGCACCACCGACATCGCGGTCGGCAACGTGGTCGGCTCCAACATCGCCAACGTCGGCATCATCCTTGGCTTAGCTGCGGTCGTGGCACCACTGGCCGTGCAGATGCGCATGGTGCGGGTCGAGTTACCGATCATGATCGGCATCAGCCTGCTGCTGTGGGCGCTGGCCAGCTTCGGCGTGATCCTGCGTTGGGAGGGCGTGCTGCTGCTGGCCGCATTCGCCGCGTTCATGTGGTTTCTGCTGCGCACCTCAAAGGGCGAATCGAAGGAGGTGCAGGACGAATACGTGGCCGAAAACCCCAAGGGCAAGGCTGGTTGGCGATCGGGCTTGTACATCGTGGTGGGGCTGGCGGGCTTGGTCGGGGGTGCGCAGCTGGCGGTGGATTCGGCGACCTCGTTGGCGCGCCTGTGGGGCATGTCGGAGCTGCTCATTGGTCTTACCGTGGTGGCGATAGGCACCTCGTTGCCGGAGCTGGCCTCATCGGTGGCCGCGGCCTATCGCGGACATGCGGACATCGCGATCGGCAACGTGATCGGTTCCAACATCTACAACGTCCTGTTCGTCCTCGGTGCCACGGCAGTGGTGGCCCCGCTGCCGACCACCGCCTCGACCCTGATGTGGCTCGACATCCCGGTGATGATCGGATTTGCCGTGGTGCTGGTGCCGATGATGCTGATGGGCCTGAAGGTAACGCGCGCCAATGGCGTGTTCCTGCTGCTGGCCTACGTGGCCTATATCGCATTCCAGTTGCAGCTTTCCAGCGGTGCCTGAAGTTGGTTCTGCGGCGTTCGCGGCGACCCTTGCAAGAGTGCGATCAATGCGCCGAGCCAAGCCGCGATCATGCGCTGCCCTTGCCGCGCACCATCAAAAGACAGCCGAGCTGCTGCGTTTCCTGGATCACCCTGAGCTGGTTTCCGATAGCGTGGTAGCAGTGGCGCGTGGCTTTGGGGGAGGAGGACGCGCGCGGCGCGGCCAGCTGCGAGTGACGCAAGCAACACGCCGAAGCCGGAGCGACCGATGCGGCTGCCAGCCTGTCGGACTGGTCCGCGATCCGTGGCGTTTCGGACGCCCAGTCTTTGCCACCGCAGGCCCAAAAACTGGGCGCTCCAATTCTGTGAGTCCTCAATTCTGTGAGTCCTCAATTCTGTGAGTTTTTGCTGGATCAGGTTTAGGCGGACGACTCAGCTTCGAACTGAGCCGCATTGCGACCCTTGATCGGCGCGTAGAAGGCCTTGATCTCGGCCATGTCGGCTTCAATATCGCCGCTGGGTTGGAACACCGGGCCGAGGCCACTGACCTTGCGCTGGTAGTCCATGTAGGCCATCACGATAGGGACCTGCGCGGCGATCGCGATGTGGTAGAACCCGGTCTTCCAGTGACGGGTCTTGCCGCGCGTGCCTTCCGGCGGAACCACCAATTGCAGCGGGCCATCGGCAGCCCTGATCGCCTGCGCCGAGGCCGCCACCAGATTGTTCGCCTTGGCACGGTCGACGGGAATACCACCAAGCCACCTCATGAGCGCGCCAAACGGCCACTGGAAGAGGCTTTGTTTACCCATCCAATAGACCCGCAGGTTGAGCGCGAAAGCCACCATCAGCGTGTAAGGCAAATCCCAGTTGCTGGTGTGAGGCGCTGCAATCAGCACACACTTGCCAGCGCCCTCGGGCAACGAGCCTTCGACTTTCCAACCGGCCATGCGCAAGAAGGCCTGCGAAGCGGCGCGCAGCAACGTGTTGACCACTGGCGTGTCAAAAAGAGTCCGGTGCAATGTCAGGCCTGCGATGAACGGGGCGCAATAGTCGCGAAGTGGGAGGTAAGCCGCGGCTGCCGCCTGAGCGATCAAAGAATAGCGCCCCTGACGTGTTGAATTTGGAAAGGCTGGTTGCTGCCAGACACGATGCCGGATGTCGATTTTCAAGCGCTGACAAGGGCCACACGTGCCTGCCGCGTTCATAGACCGCAGGTGCTGAAACTGGCCAGCATGAAACTGGGCAACCATGACGTACAGCGGCGAAGGTGCTCGACGACAGGCTCGCCCGCGACCGCCGAGTGTCTAGCAGCCGGTCGGACTTGGTTCGACCGGACCGCTAACCCGGACAATTCGGGAATTAATGACGCCCTCTGAACACCATCAGCCCCCCGCGCCCGTTTGCTGGTGAGCGAAAGCTTCGCGCACCTGCTGCCTGAGCTGGTCATCATCCCAAGGCTTGGTCACAAATTTGAACACCGCGCCTTGGTTGACGCCCTCGGTTACCACTTTCAAATCGGTGTAGCCCGACAGCAGGATGCGAACCGTAGCCGGATACAGCCGTGACACCTTGCCCAGGAACTCGGTGCCGCTCATGCCGGGCATGCGTTGGTCGGAAATGATGACCTGCACGGCGTTCAGCGCCAGCAGCTCCAACCCGTCTTCACCGCTTCCTGCGCTCAAGATCCGGTAGCCGTCCTGACGCAGCAGGCGCGTCAATGCCGAGCGTATGCCGGCCTCATCATCGACCAGCAGCAGGGTCGGCTTGGCTTCATCGGCAACGTCTGGCATGGGCAGGCGCGTACCCAGACGCAGCATCTGCGCGAACGCCTCGGCCGCCACCGGTCGACTGAACAGATAGCCCTGCATTTCGTCACAGCCCTGCGCGCGCAGGTAGTTGAACTGGCCCTGGGTTTCGACGCCCTCGGCGACCACCTTCAGCCGCAGGCGGTGCGCCATCGCGATGGTCGCGCCGGCAATCGCCGCGTCCTCGACGTTGCTGGTGATGTGAGTGACGAAGCTGCGGTCGATCTTGACCATGCTGAACGGGTAGCGCTTGATGCTCGCCAGCGACGAATAGCCGGTGCCGAAGTCGTCCAGCGCCAATTCCACGCCCAACGCGCGCACCGCTTGCAGGACCGCGGCGGCGGCATCCGGGTCGCCCATCACCGCTGACTCGGTCAGTTCGAGGTGCAGCATCCGCGGCGCCAGCGCACTGGCCTGCAGCGCATCACGGATCACCTGCAGCAGATCGCCCTGTTCGAACTGCACGGCCGAAACGTTCACCGCTACCGGTACGGTCGGTAAACCAGCCGCCACCCAATCCGCCTGTTGGGCACATACCGCCTGCAGCATCCAGGCGCCAATCGGCACGATCAAGGCCGACTCCTCGGCAAGTTCGATGAACTCGCCAGGTGCCAGCAGGCCACGCACGGGATGTTGCCAGCGGATCAGCGCCTCGGCACCAACGATATCGCCGCGAGCCATGTCTACCCGCGGCTGGTAGTGGACGCGGAACTGGTTGTCGACCAGTGCCTCGCGCAACTCGCCCTCAAGCGTGAGTCTGGCGGTGGCGAGTGCGTTCAGCGCATTCGACGAGTAGAGATAGTTCTGCTTGCTGGACTTGGCTCGCTTGAGCGCCGATTCGGCGTTCAGGAGCACCGCCTTACCGTCGTTGCCGTCTTCGGGAAACACCGCGATGCCGACCTTGCCGGAGATCCTGATCTCCTGACCTGCGACCTGAAAAACGTCCCTTAATACTCCCAGCGTGCCATCGCGGACGCGATCGCAACCGAGCGCCACCCCGTCCACACTCGGACTGGCCACGGCGAAGGTATCCGCTGCGGTCCGAGCGAGCGCAAATGGCTGCGGCAGCTCGTGCTGCAGCCGCGTCGCCACCGCGCGCAACAGGGCATCGCCCACCTGCCGACCTAACCTCCGGTTGATGTCGGTGAAGCCATCGAGGTCGAGCACGAAAACGCACACCTGTTCGCCATCCTGAGCGGCCGCGGCGATGTAGCGATCCAACTGATCCTGGAACAGCTGGGCATTCGGCAGTCCGGTCAGCTGATCGTAGAAGGCCAGATGGGCCAGGCGCTCGGACTTCTCGATGTGGTCCATCGTAAAGGCGATGTCGTCGGTCAGCTCCGTCAGCAGGCCCAGCTCGTCGCTCCCGAAGAAATCCAGCTCGGCGGAGTACAGAACAAATGCGCCCACGGTCTGTTCCGCAACCAATAGCGGAAACACGGCCAGCGACTTCACGCCGCGCTCGCGAAAGGCGGTGGCAAGGGTGAGTCGGTTGTCCGTGCGGCAGTCATTGGCGACCACCACCTGCTGCTCGCGAATCGCGCGCGCGGTGAGCGAATGTTCGGCCAGTGCGGGCGTCGCCAGCACATGATTGATCTCCGCCGCAAAGTCCTCGTCCTTGCCGGCAGTTGCAGCTACTCGTATTCCGCCGTTGGCCGGATCGACCAGCACCAGCATGGCCATCAGGAAGCCGCCGTCCTCTACGGCTATCCGACAGGCTCCCTGATACAGCGCACCGGGGTCGTTCACCCGCACGATCAGCATGTTGATGCCACTCAACAGCATCTGGACGCGACTCAGGCGTGCGACTTGCTGCTCGTGGAGCTTGCGTTCGGACACGTCCTGACAGGTGCCGACGGCGCGGATCGCCTTGCCCTGGGCGTCGAAAACGTTGAGCCAGCGCTCCTCCACGTGCTTGATCCGCCCATCCGCCAGCAGCAGTCGGTGTTCGAGTACGTGGGCATCGCCCTGGTGGTGAATTTGCGCGAACGCCGAATCCACCGCTTCGCGATCTGCGGGGTGAACCAACGCAAGGAGGCGCTGGTGGCTGGGATCGAAAGTGGCGGGGTCGGTTTCATGGATGCGATGGGTTTCATCCGACCAGCGGACCGATAGCGTGAGCCGGTCGGTCTCCCAGCTTCCCACTTTTGCCACGCGCTGGGCCGCGACCAAACGCGCCCGTTCTTCCTCCAGCTGCCGCACCAGATTGCGCTGCTCTGCCTCGCTCGCCTCCAGTACCTCCAACGCCAGCTTGCGCTCGGTAATATCTTCATGGGCCACGACGACGTTGCGGCTGGCCCCAAGGAAGCGCGTCACCCGGGCCAAAAACCAGCGCTGTTCGCTCGGGCTGTGGCAGGGATATTCGAGGGTGAATTCCGCCAGCGTGCCATCCATGACCTGGCGGATTCCGCTGGCCATCGGACTCGCTTCCGGTGTGTCGGACTCGACGGCCCCTTCGCACGCTTGCAGGTAATTCGTGCCGAGATACGCGGTGGACTCTTCCGGCTGCGGATAGCTTTGCTGGCCGAACTCGCGCCAGGCCAGGTTCACCGCGACGACCGTCCCGGTCTCATCCAGCACGCAGATATGTGCAGACACCGAGTCAATGGTGGCCTGGGCAAAAACCTCTGCCGCCAGCAGCGCCTGCTGGGCTTGCCTGAGTTCGGTGACATCCAGTATCAGGCTTACCGCGCCAGTCAGCGTGCCGTCTTCGCTGCGTATCGGATGCGGGTAGGCCAACACATGGCGACGCGTCGCGTCGGCTCGTTCCAGCACGTACTCGGCGCCGAGAATGCCGCGGTTTTCGGCAAGCACGCGTGCCGTCGGCCGCTGCGCGACAGGGATCTCTCTGCCTTCCAGATCGAGCAGGCGCATCGGGTTGCTGTAGAGATTCAGCGCATCGGGAGGCTGCCCCCACAGCGCCACGGCCGCCTCATTGAACAGCGTGACCCGCCCGCTGGTGTCGGTGGTGTAGACGGCAACGGGCAACGAGTCGACGAGTTGTCGGTAGGCGCGCTCGCTCTGGTGTAACTCCGCCAGCGCCGCTTTGCGCTCCTTGCGCGTTTGGCCGATATCCAGCGCGCGGTGAACGGCCGGCCCAAGCCGGGCCAGACGGTCCTTCAGCAGGTAGTCGTCCGCACCGCGCTGGATCGCTTGTGCGGCACGTTCTTCGCCGATCGTGCCGGAAACCAGGATGAAAGGGATTTCCAGATCGCGTTCAACGAGCAGGTCCAGTGCGCGCAGGCCATCGAACTGCGGCAGGCTGTAATCGCAGATGATCAGGTCCGGCAAGGTCTCGAGTGCCGCCAGATACTGGCTCTCGCTTTCGATCCGAGTCCAGCCCACGTCGAATCCAGCGTTGCGCAGTTCGCGCACGATGATCTCGGCATCGCGCGGATTGTCTTCTACCACCACCGCGCGCAATCCCCGACGAGCGGCAGAGGTGAGGACATCGCCTGACGGCGACTCTTTCACCGGACCGGTGACCCCGGCTGCTGATTGATCAGCAGCCAGTAATGACCCGCCTCGGCCACCGCGGCGGAGAAGTTCTCGAAATCCACCGGCTTGACGATATAGCTGTTAACGCCAAGGTCGTACGTGCGAACCACGTCTTGCTCTTCGCGCGACGAGGTCACCACCACCACCGGGAGGCGGTGAGTGCGTGGGTCAGCACGCACAGCGCGCAGCACCTCGATTCCATCTACCTTAGGCAACTTAAGGTCGAGCAGAACCACCTTCGGGCGTTGATTTACATCTCGACCGGCGTACTCGCCGGCACCGAACAGCCAGTCCAAAGCCTCTTGGCCGTCCTTGACGTGCACCAAGCGATTGGCGAGATTGTTCTTTTTGAGCGCGCGCAGCGTGATTTCCGCGTCGCGCGGATTGTCTTCGACAAGCAGGATCTCGACGCCGTTGACTTGCGTGTTCATGTTGGGTGCTCCTTCGAAATAGGCAGCGAAAAATAGAACGTTGCGCCTTTGTTGACCTCGCCTTGGGCGCTAACCGTGCCACCGTGACGCTGAACGATACGCTGCACCAGCGCAAGCCCAACGCCGGTGCCCTCGAATTCGTCTTCGGTGTGCAGCCGCTGAAACACGCCGAACAGCTTGTGGACGAAGCGCTCATCGAAGCCCGCGCCATTGTCTTTCACATGGTATTTACCAAGGCCGTCCGCGAATGAGACGCCGATCTCGATTGCCGGCGTCGGCTGGTGGCTGGTAAATTTCAGGGCATTGGACAGCAGGTTGACCCAGACCTGCTGGATCAGGTTGCGGTCGCCGTGGGCCTGCGCAAGCGGCTTCACATCGATCTGGCGCTTGCGCTCGGGTGGCAGGTTCAGCTTGTCGATGACGTCGTGCACCAGCGCGGTCATGTCGATTGACTGCGAGTGCATTTCTTGGCGGCCCACGCGTGAGAAGGCGAGCAGATCATCGATCAGCCGGCCCATACGCTGCGACTCGGAGCGCACCACGTTGAGCATGCGGCGGCCTTCGTCATCGAGCTTTGGACCGTAGTCTTCGATCACCATGCGACTGAAACTGTCCACCCCGCGCAACGGCGCGCGCAGGTCGTGCGACACCGAATAGGTGAACGCCTCCAGCTCCCGGTTGGCGGCTTCGAGCTGCGCGGTGCGTTCTAACACCCGCTGGTCGAGCTCGGCATTGAGCTGGCGGAGGTTGGCATCGACCTGCTTGCGCTCGGTGATGTCGCGAGCAACAGCGTAAAGCTGACCGTCCTCCACCACGGGTGCGCAGGACCAAAGGAGCCAGCGGTGACTGCCATCCCTGCACAGATAGCGATTCTCGAAGTTGACCAGCGCGGCGCCAGTCTCAAGCGACTTCACTGCTTCGAGGCTAGCTTCACGGTCGTCTGGATGTATGAAATCGAGGAATGGCCTGCTGAGCACCTCCGCTTCGCTGAATCCTAGCGTCGTCTCGAACGCCCGATTGATGCGATGGAAATGACCATCCGTATTGGCGATGCACATCATGTCCAGCGACAGCGAGAAGAAGCGGTCACGCTCGGCTTCAGCCTTGCGGCGGTCGGTCACATCTGTGCAGCTGCCGATCCATTCGCGCACGCTGCCATCGCTGTTGAGCACCGCCACCCCGCGCACGCTGAAATCTCGGTAGGCCCCGTCATGCCGGCGGAGTCGATATTCAACTTCGTAGAGGGACCGGTTTTGCACCGCCCGCGCCCACACGTCCAGCCCGAGTGCAACGTCGTCCGGATGCAGGGCATTCGTCCAGCCAGACCCTTGGATGTCTTCATCGCTCTGCCCGGTGAAGGCCTGCAAGCTTGGCAGCGGGCCGATGACCTGTCCGTTTGGATCGGTTGTCCAGACGATCTGCGAGTTGGCCAGAACGAGCGAGCGAAAGCGCGCCTCACTTGTGGCCACTTCCGTAGCGACACGTCGCCGTTCGGTCACCTCCGCATTCAAGAACAGCAGCGCGCCGAGGAAAAATCCGAGAGCAACAACCGTTCCGATCGGAAGCACCAGAAAGGTTCGCGTGTTCAAGGCAGTTGATTGGGCCTCGCGTTGCGCCAGCAAGCCCTGCTCCTCGCTGTCCATCTGCGCGGTAACGGCGTAGATCGCGTCGAGGAGGGCTTGCCCCTTGCCAGTATTTATCATTCCCATGGCCGGGTCGGGCCCGCCAGCGCGCCGGATCTCGATCACCTCGTCGATGAAATCGCGGTTCTGCTCCAGCAGCGCTGCAAGCTGGACTAGGCGCGCCTGTTGGCGCGGGTTATCCGCCGTCAGTTCATGCAGATGCTGTTGGGTCTCCAGTGCCTGCTGGTGGCTCCGCAGGTAGGAAGCCAAAAAGTCCTCACGACCGGTGATGGCAAAACCACGCGCGCTGCTGAGTGCAACTGCAGGGCCAGCGTTCAAGTCGCTGATGGCAGTCCTTGCTTCCTGAGTACGCTGCACAACCTGCGACATCTCGACGGACTGGCGCGTGCTGCGGGAGGATTCCAAGCTCAGTGCAACCAGAGCCAGCATGCCCAGTGCTAACCCGGCGACTACCGGCGTGCTGAGGGACCAACCCCAGCCACCCTTGAGCCACGCGATTTCCAGGCCAGCGGCGCCCAGCAGCAGGAATGCCAGGGAGGTGTGCAGGGCCATGGTCGTGAGCTGGCCCCAGTCATACGCGGCAGAGTCGCCGATGACGTACCCACCGGCGGCATACAAGCCCAGCAGCAAGGTAAAGATCGACAGCATACCGGCAGCGGGAAGGCGCGCGCTGCGATCACCAGCACCGGCGAGCAAGAGCAAGGCAGCGTTGCCTAACAACATTGCCGACGCCGAGTTCGCGCCCATGCGGCCCGGATGTATAGGCGATATCGCGTGCAGCGAGTCGGCAACGAGCAGATTGTCGATGCCCAGATTCCAGCTAAAGACATACTGAGCCAGCGTCAGTAGGCCGAGTAGCGCGGCCAAACTTGCACACGCTTGGCTCAGCCGCAGCGCCCATCCTGTGGATGGCTGGTCCCGCAGCTGCCAGAGCGCGACTCCGGACAGCAAAAGGCCAAGTGCGGTATTGGCCTTCATGCTTGGCCAGTCTGGCCGGATGCTCTGCAGCACGGGAATGTCGAACAGCCAGCCAATCAGCACTACTGCGCCGACGAGCGCCAGCGCGACGCCAGCGAGCGCGGGCCGTGACACGCGTGCGCGTGAGTCGCGTGCGCGTGAGTCGCGCGAATGGGTGGGAACAGGCGTGGGCGATTCGTATGCAGTCAAGTCCACAACTCCTCACGCTTGCGCCGCTTGAATTCCGGCCAAGCTGCCGGCGCCATCAGTGTGGGGCCGGCAGCTCAGAAGCCATTACTGCGCTCCATCACGTGAAAGCACAAGCAGCACAGCCGCGAGCAGTTGAGCCTGAGAAGTTTCAACAAAACAGCCTGAGCTTGCTTCCGACAGCGTGGCGGGGCGATAGGTGGATGCTGGGACCGTGACTTACGCAGGCTGCATGCGCGTTTCGTCTGGATCACTCGCCACCCATCATTGAGTCTCGCTCTGCGTTCGGTATTCGGCCTACGCGGCTTGGGCGTCTTGCCGCGGAAGCAATGCGACCCAACCACCTTGGCCGACCTTATCAGTCGCCTGATTTATCCGGGCAGGCACGGCGCCATCAGCGACGCGCCTGGTGTTCTCGCGGCAATCGGTTGCAGTCTCGCCGCCGGACTTGCGGCGGGCGGCAGCGGCGCGGTCAATCTGGTATTCGAGCTGGCCGGTCGCACCGACTCGCCTGCGCGCGTGGTCGCTGCAATCGACGAGACCAGCAATGCCGGGCCGAGCCTGCTCAGCAGCGCCGCAACGCCGACCGCCATCGTTGCGACGAGCATTTCATCGCAATTTTTGCGGGAATTTTTTGCATAGGCTTCGAGCCTGCGCGGCGGGGTTGCCGGTTCAGCCTGCAGAGCCTGCCGCAGTAGGCCTGACCACGACTCAATCGTAAGTCCAGCCGCGAACGCGAGTTCGATTTCTGGGCCTGCCTGTCACCTGTGTCGCCAGCAGTGCGGGCTACACTTGCGCCATGGATGCGGACGACGACATCACCCAGCTGCTTGGGCGCGCGAACACTGGCGACCGCGCGGCATGGCAAAGCCTGATCGAGCTGGTCTATCCCGACCTCAAACGACTGGCGCGCGGCGCGCTGGGCGGACGCGACGGTCGCACACTGAACACCACGGCGCTGGTCCACGAGTGCTTCCTGCGCCTGTCGCAGACCGCTGGCGCGCCGCGCGATCGCGGTCATCTGATGGCCTTGGCGGTGCGCATCATGCGCCAAGTGCTGGTCGACCACGCCCGCGAGCGGATGGCGGCCAAGCGCGGTGGTGGCGCGACGGCGGTGCACCTGGACGAGCTGCAGATCGCTGAACAACACCAGTTCGAGCAGCTGATCGAGATCAACGATGTGCTCGAACAACTGGCGTCGGTCGAGCCACGCCAGGCACGGGTCTTCGAATGCCGCTACTTCGGCGGTTTGAACGACGAGCAGACCGCCACTGCGCTGGACATCTCGCCGCGCACTGCGCACCGCGACTGGGACGCCGGCCGGGCCTGGTTGGCGCAGCGGCTGGGCAACCCTGGCTAAGGCCAGAGTCCCGTGTGGCGCGCATCTGGATGCGCCGCGCAAATACAACACGCCGTCCGTCCAGCTCCGTCCTGCCGCGATGCTGAACGGCGGGTCGAGACCCGCACGACGCGCATCCGCCAGCATGGCGCACATCTGGTGGATGCGCTGCTCGCAACTCAACGGCTGTTCTGTCGTTTGCGATTGCAACAAGCCGCTGAGACCCCGGGCTCGAACTCGAAGTGATCCAGTGCGCCATCACGGGTCGCCTGACTGCACCGGGCCAGGCCATCCCGTTTGCGGCGGAGCAAGCTGCGCTCTACGCAGGCGAGACCTGCCTTGGTCGGTGGCGCGTGGGGTCATTCGCCGGTGACCGCGGCTCGCTGCTCGCGGACCGCCTCCAGCAGCTCACTAGCCCGTTGCGTGCGTGCGTGCGTTGGCCCCAACGTGGACGCGAGGATGTTCTGTGCGCGGGCAAACTCGGCCTCGGCCGCTTCCAGCTGCCCGTCCGCCTGCAGCGTGGTCGCCCGCCCGGCACGAAACAGCGCGGTCTGCCAAGCCGCGGGACCGAGATCGCCGCTGGCCTCCGCGCCTTGCACCGTGCGGTCATGCATCGCCAGTGCAGCTTCCACGCGTTGCTGACGCCGGTATAGGCCGGCAATGTTGTGCATCAACGCCAGCGTGTCCGGATGGCGGTCACCGATCTGCGCCAGCTCGATCGCCAGCGTGCGCTCGTAGAGCGGCGCGGCGAGATCCAGCTTTCCCCACAGCGTGTAGAGCAGGCCAAGGTTGCTCATCGAGTTGCGGGTGTATTGATGGGCCTCGCCCAACGTCGCGAGGCGAGTGTCGAGCACTTCGCGAAACAGCGGCTCGGCCTCGTCATAGCGCTTCAGTTCCTGTAGCGCGCTGGCCAGCTCATTACGCGTCAGCAGCGTTTCCGGATGGCGCTCGCCCAGCACCTGCAGGCGCCCCTGCAGCGCCGGCTCAAGCCAGCGCAATGCCGCCTCGGCGTCGCCGGCGTGGCGATGCAGGGTGCCGATTTGCGACGCCAGATGCAGGGTTGCCGGATGCTGCCCACCGAGATCGCTGGCGGCTTCCGCATGTACCGACTCGGTCAACAGCAGCGCCTCGCGGTGGCGACCGAGCATCTGCAGCGCCTCCGCGCGTTCACGCATGGCGACACCCACCAGCGGGTGGCGGTCGCCGTAGGTGTCGGCGGCAAGCACGCTCAGCTCGGCGAAGCGTCGCTCGGCGACCTCGAAGTGGCCGCGTCTGCGCGCGATTCGACCGAGGTCGATGCCGACCGAGAGTGTCGGCTCGGCCGCCTCACCGAGGGCGGCAGCCGACTCCTGCGCCAGCGCCAGCGCCAGCGTCTCGGCCTCGTCCAGCTGATCGCGCTCCACCAGCACGTCGACCAGTGCGGCGCGCGCGCCCCTGCGCTGTGTTGCGCTGGCCGGGGATGGCGCCGCCAGCGCCTCGGCGCGACGCGCTTCGCGCTCGGCCTCCGCCAGACGGCCAAGCTGCTGATACAGGCCGGCGAGCGTTGTGCGGATCGCGCCTTCCTCGACGGGTTGCCCGACAAAACGCGCGGCGGCCGAATCCGCGGCGCGGTCGAGCGCCTCGCGAACGCTCATCTCGCGGCCCGGTGCGGCGGCCGGGTCGGCCGCTGCCAGCAGGTCCTCGCGCAGAAAATCAAGCACGCTGCCAGCGACGCGTGCCTGGTAGTCGGCAGCGTCACGCTCGGCCTGCAGCCGCCACGTGAACCAGGCTGTGGAGGCAATCGCCAGCGCCAAGGCCAAGGTCGAGGCTGCCACGGCGGCCGGATGCCGGCGCACAAAACGGGCGACGATGTAGGCGACTGTCGGCCGCCTCGCCGTCACCACGCGACCGGCCAGAAATGCATCGACATCCGTCGCCAGCGCGTTGGCCGTCGGATAACGCAGCGGCGGCTCGGGCTGCGTCGCCTTGCACAGGATCGCGG
>Ga0163146_10004515_pt1 | contig 16818 bp, 9 predicted proteins | sample OliLakLV19MP7G1_FD_148648 | JGI IMG/M metagenome (GOLD analysis project Ga0163146, IMG submission 148648) | Freshwater microbial mat bacterial communities from Lake Vanda, McMurdo Dry Valleys, Antarctica - Oligotrophic Lake LV.19.MP7.G1 | ecosystem: Environmental > Aquatic > Freshwater > Lake >...
GCGCAGAACTCGCCCCGTGTGATGTTGTTGTTCTGGTTGCTGTTGTGGTGTTCGTACTTCATCGGTCACGGTGCTGCCGGCCGCTCAGGGTCCGGGAAGATTTCGATTTCCACTACGAGCGAACTTCTGGGTGGCGCATTGGCAGAGCGGACGAGTGGTTGAACGAATGGCGTCATCCAGACGCCAAAGCGAGGTTGAAAGTCGGCGCCAGAGCGGTCTTGAGGCGTTTTGGGTCATTTCCGGCTTCCTTATCCGGCCATTGCGAGCGTTGCGGGCTTCGCGGACGTACCGGTACCCCAGCCGATCAGTTGCGGTGCGAGTGCTGCCATACGCATCAGGTTGTGCGCCAATACGTAGAGGCGTACCACGCACTTGACCTTGGCTAAGCCGCGTACCGGCATGCGCAGTAGCCCGCGCTTGCGTGCCTTTGCATTCATACACTCGGCGGTGGCCGCCCGATACTTGTAGATCTCGCCGGCGGCCGCGCTGTTCATGCGGCAACGCCAGCGCGCCAGCGCTGCGCTGTCTCCCGGCTTGGGGTCGAACTCGCTGACCGCCGGCGCTACCTTCTGGTCCGCCGACGCCGCCTCACCACCCGAGCCTCCTTGCGAGTCGTCGGATTTGGCCTTGGGTTTGGCTACCTTGGCCTTGGGCACCGGCGCATACAGTTAGGTCTTGTCCGCCACCGCATCAATCTGTTCGTGCGCGGGGAAGCCGCCATCGGCCAGCCATTGCCCGGGGTCTTACCCAGACGTCGTTCGACTTGTTCGACCATCGGCGCCAGTTGCCGCGCTTGGTGGTCTTCCGGTAGCAACGATTCCAGGTCCGAGGCGCGCAATTCCACTTGGGCCCGATTCGGTACCAGCAGGCGCGGCTCGCCTTGCCTGCACTTGCCCTTCGCTCGGCTGTGCCAACTCCTGGATAAGGCTTGCGTTCGGCTTCACTGCGTCACCTTCGATCGCCGTCGTCATAGCGGTTTATCAAGCCAGTGGCATGCGAGTTCATCACCGTCTGAGAAAAACTCTCACTCTCGCTGTCGAGGTGCTTGCGCGCAAGCTTTACATGTAAGGGGCTTCTTGCCGGGCGATGCGTTGCAACCGACCGAGCGCCAATCGATGGTGGAGGTCAGTAGTGTCCGGTCAAAACTCAAACAAATTCAATTGGTTAGAAGCGGGGTGCAGTTCAATTTGAGAGTCATCGGCCTGCAAGGCGCATGAAAGCTGGGTTTTCTCGAAAACCGAGACCGACAAAATCTGTAGCAAAGTGTAGAGCGCGGCGCCAAGTTGCAGTTCCTTTTTTATGATGGCGATCAGCACGTAGGTGGCGATGGCGCACCAGATTTGCGACTTCGCCGCGTTCTCGCTGTTGCCCAAGAAGCGCGTGATACGCAGATGCTGCTTGATCCACTTGAAGAACAATTCGACCTGCCAACGATTTTTGTAAAGCTGTGCGATGACGAGCGCGGGAAGCGTGGTGTTGTTGGTCAAGAACACCAGCGTTTTTTTGGTCTTGGCATCTTTGAAGACCACACGCCGCAGATGCTCGGGATAGTCCTTGGCGCTGTAATGGCCGTTGAGCGCGACGGTCTGATCGCACTTCACCCCGGTGGTCTTGTCGACGCTGGCGGAGTAGACGCGCCGAGCGTTGAAATTGGACTTGGCGCGTGTGACAAAGAAGGCGCCGGCCTGATGCATCGTGTACAGGCGCGCGAAGTCCAGGTAGCCGCGGTCCATGATGTAGAAGGCGCCGGGCTCGATGGGCAGGACGTCCAATACACGCACGTCGTGCATCTTGCCGTCGCTGATGTGAATGAAGTTGGGGATGGCTCCCCTCAGGTCGAGCAATGTGTGCAGCTTGATGGCTGCCTTGGTGGACCGAAACGGAGCCCAGTCGAACAGACTCAAGCACAGGTCGATGGTGGTCGCATCCAGCGCGTAGACCTTGCCCGGAATGTTGACCTCCAACCCAAGTGGTTCGTCTGCGTAGAGACGGTTGGCACGGCGAATCAAAACCGCAGCCAAGTCGGCCCAGATGCGCCAGTCGCGCCGCTCGTTGGCATCGGCCAGTGTGGTGCGCCGCACGGCGTTGCGCAGCCCCATGGCGTAGAGCTTGGCAGCGTTGGCGCTCAGTGTGACTTCGATATCGCGCAACGATTCGCGCCAAGTCAACTGCGCATACGCCATGATGCGAAAGTGTTCGGCACTGCGCAGCGTGCTGACGCGAGCGTCCCCCGAGTAGCGGGCCACGATGCGCGCCAAACTGGTCCATGGCACAAACTCCATCACTTGTGCAAACAGCGTCTTGCCGGAATTCATGTGCAGTTCCCAGGGTTGTCAACCCTGGGAAACTACTTAAAAAAGACATTTCGAGTTTCAAATCGGCACCAAAAAAAATCGCCCGCAAACCCGCATGGATACTCGTTCTTCGTTGCCGCCAAGCTTCATTGACCGGACACTACTGGGTGGAGGTATACTTCAACTGACGGGCACACAGTCCTTTTTTGTTCCCGAGCAATGCTCCGTTTTGCAGCGCTCGGGTTCGATACTTTGGTTCAATTCAAGCGGACACGCTGGCTCCCGCGCGTGTTCGCGATTCGTCACTCGTTGCACCTGAGAAGCCGAAATTGCTACTGGGAGTCAGCTTGGAAGCGAAGACGACTTATCGGGGTTTCACGAATCCGTGGCCGCATCGCCGTTTCGTGGTGCAGGCGATACGCGGCGAGATCAAACGGCAATTCGCTCGATCGACGCTAGGCGCTTTGTGGCTGATTCTTCACCCCCTCGCGCGTGCCGTGATCTTCGCGCTGGTCTTCTCGGAGATCCTGCTGGCGCGGCTGCCCGGGGTGCCGAGTCCCTATGCCTATACGATCTATCTGATGGCGGGCATGGCCGGCTGGGGCTTGTTCAGCGATGTGCTGACGCGCTCGGTGACGATTTTCATCGAGTACGCTGCGATGCTGAAAAAGGCGCCCATCTCGCATTTGTGCATACCGGCGATCGGCTGCGGCGGCGCCCTGTTCAGTCATGTCGTGCTGCTCGTGGCGATGGCGCTGGTGACGAGCTTGCTGGGCAGCGTGCCCGGCTTGGCCTGGCTGGCGCTGATACCCGCTGCTGCGGTCCTGCTGCTGCTGGGTTTTGGCATCGGGCTCATTCTCGGTGTCTTCAACGTGTTCAAGCGCGATGTGGCGCAACTCATCGGCATCGTTTTGCAACTCTGGTTCTGGCTGACGCCGATCGTCTATGTCAGCGATATCATCCCTAAAAAATACCAGTGGATTGCCGAGTTCAATCCGATCTGGCCGGTGATCCGTGTCTACCAGGATGCCATGGTGTACGGCACTTATCCGCAGCTGGAGACGCTCGCCGTGCCGCTCGCGCTCGGTGTTGCGCTTTCTCTCGCAGCGCTCTTGTTGCTGCGGCGTGCGAGCAGCGACATGATTGACTCGCTATGACCGAGCCGACCCTGCGGGTGGAAGGCCTTGCAAAGCGCTACGCGACCTATCGCAGCGAGGTGCTTCGTTTCGCCACCTGGTTCGGGCTTCCGGCGAAGCCGCACAAGGAATTCTGGGCGCTGCAGGACGTAAGCTTCACCCTCGAGCGCGGCCATTCGCTGGGCATCATCGGTGCCAATGGGGCGGGCAAAAGCAGCCTGCTGAAGGCGATCGCCGGAACGATCCAGCCGACCAGGGGCCGCGTCGAGGCGCATGGCCTGACCGCCGCGGTCCTCGAATTGGGACTGACGTTCGATCCGGAGTTGACCGGCAGTGAGAACGTCGAGTTGTATGCGCATTTGCTCGGGATGGAACCGGCCCAGATTCGTGAGCTGGAACCGGCGATCCGTGCATTCGCCGAGATCGGCGACGCCTTCGACGAGCCGATGCGCACTTATTCGACCGGGATGCTGGCCAGGGTTGCCTTTGCCGTGGCGACCGCGCGTCGCCCCGACTTGCTCATCGTCGACGAGGTGTTGAGCGTGGGTGACGGCTATTTTCAGAACAAGAGCTTCAACCGCATTCTCGAGTTTCGCGCTGCCGGTACTTCGATCGTCTTCGTATCGCACGGCATCGAGGGCGTGGCGGCGATCTGCGATTCTGCGATCTGGCTCGACGGCGGCAAGGTCGCGATGGTCGGACCGGCGTCCGAGGTGTGCGATGCCTATCGCGCGGCGATCGAGGTCGCGAAGGCGTCCGCCGCGGCCATCGCGCAGGTCTAGCCACGCGGCGTTCGGCGCTCGATGCCCAGCGCGCCTGCCTTGAAACCTGCCAACGCGCGCTTCCGCGCCGCCGGGGTGCGGTGAGCTTCGAAGACCTGATGCAACCGTCGGCACGGCTCGAGCGCCTTTGCGATCCGCCGGTGAGCCGCCTGATGCACCTGATATGGCAGTCACGCGCGGACTTGCGCCGCGCCTTCGACCTGGCGCGTCCCGTTGGCCAGCGTGGGCTGGTGCGCTGGTACCTTGCGAATTGCCTCGGCCGGGCCGGCGGGCCGCCGGAAGAGCCGGGCGGCCGTGAACCGCAGCGCACGGGCGCGGAATGGCGGCGCCCGACAAGAAACCTTGCCGGAATCGCAAGGCAGGTATCCAGACGCCTGCCGCAGCCCTGGCGTCGCGCTGGAAAGCAAATTGCGCTGGCCGTCGCAGCGGCGCACGCGCGCTTCATGCCGCGGCTGGTCCGCTTTCGCAGCGGCGCGCTCCTCGCCGTTGCGAAAGCGGGGGTGCAGCGCGCGCGCAACGTGCCCGGTTTCAACCTTATCGGCCATGCGTTCAGCGAACTCGGGCTGGGGCAGAATTTGCGCTTTGTCGCCGCCGCGCTGCGCTCGGCGGCGCTGCCTTACCGCGTAGTCGAGTTTTCAGCGGGCGTGCCCGCGGCCCGTGCGGCCATGGCCAGCAACAGCGCAGTCCGGCGTGACAATCCCTACGACATCAACGTGTTCATGATGTCGCCCGAGTTGCTCGCCAGCGCCTGCTGCGTGTTCGGACAGGAATTTTTCTATCGTCAGTGCAATGTGCTCTATGCGTTCTGGGAACTGGAGCGCTGGCCCGAGCCCTGGCGCGAATGGCTCGACCTGTTCGACGAGGTCTGGGTGCCGACCCGCTTCGTCGAAGATTCGGTCGCGCGGGTCGCAAAGTGCCCTGTCATCCGTATTTCCCCGTGCGTCAGCCTGCCGGCACCCTCCGCAAAGGGTCGTGCCGACTTCGGGCTGCCGGCCGGTCGGTTCCTGTTTCTGACGATCGTCGACGCATTCTCGTACCTCGAGCGCAAGAACCCGCTGGCGGCGGTGCGCGCGTTCAAGCTGGCCTTTCCGTCCACGCGGCAGGATGTCGGCATGGTGATCAAGGTCATGAATGCCGATTCGCGCGACGCGCACTGGCGACTGCTCGTCGAGGAATGCGCCGGCGACCCGAGGTTCGTTCTCATCAACCGCGTGCTGGCGTTCGAGGACATGGTGGCTCTATACAGGGCGACCGACTGCTATGTTTCGCTGCACCGGTCCGAGGGGTTCGGACTTTGCATGGCCGAGGCGATGCTGTGCGGAAAACCGGTGGTGGCCACGCGATACTCGGGCAATCTGGACTTTACGTTGCCCGACAACAGCTGCCTCGTGGACGTGCAGATGGTGCCGGTGTTGCCCGGGCAGTATCCGTTCGCCCAGGGACAGGTCTGGGCCGAACCCGATATCGCGCAGGCGGCCGAATGCATGCGCAAGCTGCGCGACGATACCCGCGCGGCCGAGCTGATGGGCGAGCAGGGGCGTCAATGGGCCATGGAGAGACTCGGGCCGGACCGGGCAGGCGTAGCGTTCTCTGATATCTTGGGGCACTGCGGTCACCGGCTGGATGAAGCAGGAGCACGGTTCGGGTTTCGGCGATAATAAGGGGTATCGATTTGCCGGCATGGGGCGGAAGTATCGACCGGGATTCAATCGTGCGGCAGGGCGCGCGAACTTAAGCCCGTTGCCGCACTTTCCCATGCGAAGCTTGTCCATACCGGGACGCTTGGCCGGGGCCTGCTGCAACCTTCTCTCTCTGGAAGTTCGAACCAATGGCGAGACGAATACTTGAGATTGTCGCGGTCTTCTCGCTCGCGGCCCTCCTGGCGACGGGCGCGGGCTGCAGTTCCGAGTCGCCTGAAGCCCTGCTGGCGGCCGCCAAGCAGGATCTTGAAAAGAAGAATTACCCGGTTGCGATCATCAAGGCCAAGAACTCGCTCCAGGCTAAGCCCGACCAGGGAGAGGCCCGTTATGTTCTCGGCAAGGCGTTGTTCGAACAGGGCGACATTCGCGCGGCCGAAGTAGAGTTGCGCAAGGCGTTGGAATTGAGATTCACCTTGGACCTGGTAATGCCGCTCTTGGTTCGTTCCAGCCTGGCGCTGCGCCAGTACGACAAGGTGATCGAAGTCGCGGGCAAGGCTTCCGTTCTGACGCCGGCCGCGCGTGCCGAGATACGCACCGCCGTGGCGTTTGCCCATGCAGGCAAGAACGATCTGGCGAAGGCGAAGACGGAAGTCGAGGCTGCCCTGGCGGATCGGCCGGATTACGATGAAGCGCTGATCCTGCAAGGGCGGATCAAGGCGGCGGGCGGCGACAGCGCGGGAGCACTTGCCAACCTCGAAAAGGTCCTGTCGGCTGATGCCAGGAACATAAGCGCGCTCACGGCCAAGGCGGAGATTCTCCTCGGCGATGGCAAGACTGCCGATGCCATCGTCACCTACCGCAAGGCGGTCGAGGCGAAGCCGGACTTGCTGTTGCCGAGAGCGGCGCTGGTGAAAGTCCTGTTGCAACAAGCCAAGACCGACGACGCCAAGGCGCAGATTGCGGAAATGAAAAGGATTGCCGCCAACAGTCCCTTGACGTTATTTGCCGATGGGCTATACCTCTTCACCGTGCGTGACTACAAGAGCGCGCGTGAAGTCTCGACCCAGCTTCTCAAGGCGGGTGGGGATTACCCGCCATACCTGCATTTGGCGGGCGCGATCGAGTACTCGCTCAAATCCTATCTGCAGGCCGAGAGTTACCTGGCGCGCGCGGTGAGCCTGGCGAGCGAGTCGATCGGCGCGCGGCGCTGGCTGGCCCAGACGTACATGGCGTCGGGCAACCCCGCCAAGGCCGTTGCCGTGCTCGAGCCCGTGCTAGACAGGATCGGCGAAGACGCGGTCATGTTGTCGTTGGCGGGGGACATCTATCTGCAGCGCGGTGACGCCAGGAAGGCCGAGCTGTATCTTTCCAGGGCACTCAAGCTCGACCCCAAGGATGCCGGCAAGCGCACCGCGATGGCCATGGCCCGGCTTGCCAAGGGTGAAGACGAAGCGGCGCTGGCCGACATGGCGAAGATCGCGTCCGACGATGCCGGCACGGTGGCCGACCGTGCGCTGATTGCGACTTACCTGCAGCGCCGGGATTACGACAATGCGCTCAAGGCACTGACGGTGATGCAAAAGAAAGGTCCCGACAGCCCGTTCATCCTCGGAGTGCGCGGGCAGATCGAGGTCGCCAAGGGCGACCAGGCCGCAGCGCGCAAGAGCTTCGAGAAGGTGCTGGCTTTGAACCCGGCCTATTACACCGCTGCGGCGGCATTGGCAGCGCTGGATGTTGCGGCGAACAAGCCCGAGGAGGCGCGGCAGCGCTTCGAGAGCGTGCTTGCCGCGGATCCGAAAAGCGTTTACGCGGTTCTGGCGCTTGCCGAATTGAGAATACGCGCCAAGGCGCCGATGGAAGAGGTGCTCGGCTTCCTGAATCGGGCGATATCGCTGGAAGCCGCCGATCCTGCGCCTCGCCTGGCTTTGGTCAACTATTACCTCGGCGTCCGCCAGGCCAAGAAGGCTGTCGAGGCCGGTCAGCAGGCGCTTTCGACCATCCCCGACGATGCGAATATTCTGGAGGCGCTCGGCCGCGCGCAATTCGCTGCAGGTGAGAACAACCAGGCGCTGGCGACGTTCGGCAAGGTGGCGGCGGCGCAGCCCCGGCTCGTAGGGCCGCACTTGAGAATGGCCGAGGTGCACCGCGCCAACAAGGACACCGAAGCCGCTGCGGCGAGTTTGCAAAAGGCGCTCAACATCAATCCCGGGTCAACCGAAGCACAGATGTTCCTGATGTCCATCGCGATGGAAAAAGGCAAGCCGGAGGAGGCGCGCGCGATCGCGCGCGCGATCCAGAAGCAGCGCCCCGGCGAGGCTTTGGGCTACCAGCTTGAAGGCGACATCGACTTTGCGCGCAAGGCATATGGCCCTGCGGCCGATGTCCTGCGCGCCGGCTTGAAGTTGGTGCCGGCATCCATCGACCTGGCGTCCAAGCTGTACGTGGTTTTGGGGCAAGACGGCAAGCAGGGCGAGGCTGATGCATTTGCCGACAAGTGGATGCGCGACCGCCCGCAGGACAGTGCGTTTCGCATGCGGCTGGGGGAAATGGCCCTGCTGCGTGGCGACCATGCCGGTGCGGTGCGGCACTACAAGGCGTACGTGGAGCAGCGCCCCGAGAATGTCGATGCGCTCAACAACCTTGCATGGGCGGCAGGCCAGATGAAGGACCCTAAGGCGCTCGAGTATGCCGAAAAGGCCTTCAAGATGGCACCCGACAATCCGTCCGTCATGGATACCCTCGGCTCGCTGCTGCTTGACAAGGGCGACAACGCGCGCGCGCTGGAGTTGCTTGGCAAGGCGACGCGCGCGCTGCCCCAGCTTCCGACCGTGCGGTTGAATTACGCCCGTGCGCTGCTCAAGGCCGGCAACAAGGCGGATGCAAAAAAGGAACTGGAGGAGTTGGTGAAGTTGGGGGACAAGTACAAGCGCCAGACGGAGGTCGCCCAACTGCTGCGCGAAATCTAGACTCGGTAATGCCGAAAAAGGGGGGGGCGATCACCGCTAGCGCGCAGGCGGCTGCCATGGGGGAGCGGGAGGTCCTTCATGTCGATGATCTGCTCGCACTCAATGATGGCGATTTCGTGCGGTCGGCTTATCGTATCCTGCTGCGGCGCGATCCGGATCCGGGTGGTTATCAGAGTTATCTGGCGTTTCTGCGCCACGGCGGCGCGAAGATCCGCACCCTCGGGGAGATCCGCTATTCCCTCGAGGGCCGGGGCCAGGCGGTGCGGGTCGCGGGATTGCGCAGCGCCTACCTGCTTGAGCGGGCGACAAGCCTTCCGGTACTCGGCTGGCCGGTCGCGACCTTGCTGGCGCTGCGGCGCCTGGCTCGTCATGCCAGGCGCCTGCGCCGCCTGGAGAATTTTTGCGGTTACGTGGCGAGCGCCGCCGAACTGGATGACCAGGACGCTGCAGGCGCCCCGGTGCCGGCCCCTACAGAACCGGGCGCGGGCGACTCCGTGGTGCTTCAGGACCTGCTCTCGTATCGCGGGCGCGAGTTTGTGGAGGCGTCGTATCGGCTGGTGCTCAAGCGCTCGGTCGACGCCGAGGGTCTGGCCAGCTGGCTCGAATTGATGCACTCCGGCGCCACGCGGACCGAGGTGCTGGGACGCATCCGCTACTCGGAAGAGGGGTGCGCAAGAGGGGTCGACATCGCGGGCCTGCGATTGCGCTTCGCGCTGGCACTGGCAGGGCGGGCGGGCGCCTGCGACGAGTTGCGCCTTGCGCTGCCGAGCGCGGATCTTGCGGCCAAGCTCGCCGGGCGCCGGCTTGCCGCGCTGTTGCGGTTGCACGACCGGCAGTTTATCGATGCCGCCTACCAACTGGTGCTGCAAAGGGCGCCCGATGCGCAGGGTTTGCGTGACCACTTGCAGCGCCTCCGGGACGGGGCGCCGCGAACCGAAGTCCTGGGCGACATCCGCTATTCGCCCGAGGGGCGCTCGCGCAAGGTTGCGATCGAAGGCCTGTTGTTTCGCTACATGCTGCTCAGGACGACGCGTTTGCCCCTGGTGGGCAGGGTCTTTCGCGCCGTCGCCGCGGCGCTCGAAATCGCCGGGCTGGAAAGACGCCTGAACGCGCTCGAAGCCGCGGTGCGTCATTCGGACATTCTGCTCGAACACGCCTGGAATGTCGGAACCGAAACGGGCATTGATGCGTTCGCGGCGTCGCGTCAACCCCTTGCCGGGCCGGATGACGGCGCCGGTGACATCGCTACCGGCCACAGCGTGCTTCCGCTGCCGGCTGCGCAGCGCAGGTTCTACTACTTCGTCGACCACACCGTGCTTTGCCCGGTGAACACCGGCGTGCAGCGGCTGGTGCGCAAGCTCGGCCGCGCGCTGGTCGAGCTCGGCGAGGGGGTCGAATTCGTCAAGTGGGACGAGAGCAGCCGGCAACTCGTGCTGGTCAACCGGGATGACCTGGCGCACCTGTCCCGGTGGGGCGGGCCGGTGCTGGTCGATACCGGACTCGGGCGCTATCCTTTGCCGGCGGCGGCGCTGGTGCCGGTTCCGGTTCACGATGCGGCGCTCGGACACTGGCTGTTCGTGCCTGAAGTGACCCACCTCACCTTCCACGCAGCCCCGGTGACGCTCGACGTGGTGGCGGCCGCGCGCAAGGCCGGCCTTCGGACGGCGTTTGTTTTCTACGACGCGATTCCCTTGCGGCGCGCCGACATGCGGTCTGCGGCGCCGGTTCACGAAGCCTACATGCAGCACCTGCTGCTGGCCGACCTGCTGCTGCCGATATCGGCGTGGTCGGGACGGGACTTGATCGCATTCCTTGTGCGCCATGAGTGCGCGCGCCTGGACCCCGGCCCGGCTGTGGCGCCACTCCTGTTGCCGGGGGAATCACACCTGACGGCGCGGGTGGTGGCACAGACGGCTGCGGACGCCACGCAAAAGCGGCTGATCCTCGCGGTAGGGTCGGTGGAACCGCGCAAGAACCAGGTTGCCCTGATCAAGGCCTTCGAGCGTTTCACGGACTCGCATCCCGACCTCGGTTGGGAACTGGCGCTGGTGGGGAACCTGCATCCGGACGTGGCCGCAGAGGTGCGCCGCGCCACCCGCGCGAACCGGCGTGTCCGCTATCTGAAGCATCTGCCCGATGCCGAGCTCGACGCCCTGTACCGCTCCTGCGCGTTCACGGTGTTTCCGTCGGTCGAGGAGGGGTTCGGATTGCCGATTCTCGAGAGCCTGTGGTACGGCAAGCCGTGCGTGTGCGCGAACTTCGGCGCCATGGCGGAAGTCGCCGAGGGAGGCGGATGCCTGACGGTGGACACCCGCCAGGTCGGCGCAATCGAGAATGCGATCACCCAATTGGCGCTCGATCCGGTGCATTTGCAGCGGCTGTCGGCCGCAGCCATGGCGCGTCCGCTGGAAGGGTGGCAGGACTACGCCAGGAAAGTCGTCGCGGTTATCGATCGCGAAACCGAGCCGGTCGACCGGACGCCGGTCGTCTACTACTGGATCGACCATACCTGCGGTTATCCCGCCAACTCGGGCATCCAGCGCGTGGTGCGTGGCCTGGCGGCGGCGCTGATCGAGCTCGGGCTGAAGGTGGTGCCGGTGAAGTGGGATCCGGCGCGCGCATGCCTCAGCTCCGCTTCGGATGCCGAACTGGCGCACCTTTCGAAGTGGTCCGGGCCGCCCGCGCAGGGCTGGTCGGAGTGGATCGACCCGTCCGATGCGCCAGCCGGCAGCTGGGTGTTGGTACCGGAACTCACCACCTATCTGGCAGACCCGGGAGTCACGGCGCTGGGCCACTTCGCCCGTTCGCGCGGCCTGCGCTGCGCCTGGGTGTTCCACGACGCGATTCCGTGGAAGCGCACCGAACTCTATCCAAAAGAGGCGACCCGGGCGCATGAGAAATACATGCGCGGTCTCAACGATGCACACCTGATTTTTCCGACGACACGCTGGGGCGAAGCGGATCTGGTGCGTTTCCTGTGCTCGACACGCATGCGCACGCCGGCGTTACCGGAGCGCATTCGCCGCATTTCCCTGCCGGGCGAACTGCGCTCGAGCCCGCGTGCGCGGACTGCGCGGCTGCGGGACGCATCGCAACCGTTGCGGATCCTGTGCGTAGGCACGCTGGAGCCGCGCAAGAACCACCTGACGCTGCTGGAGGCGTTCGCACGGTTGCAGCTGCCTTCGGATACGCGGATCGAGGTGGTGTTGGCCGGTGGCACCACGCACCCGAAGCTGGCCGCTACGGTGAAGGAGCGCCTGGAAACGCTGCCACAGGTGCGCTGGGAGCAAAGCCCCGATGACGCGCGGCTCGCCGAACTCTACGAAGCGTGCGACTTCACCGTCTACCCCTCGATCGAGGAAGGTTTCGGCCTGCCCATCGTGGAGAGCCTGTGGCACGCCAGGCCGTGCGTCTGCGCGAACTTCGGCGCCATGGCGGAGGTTGCCGAGGGCGGGGGGTGCCTGACGGTCGACGTGCGCGATCCCGCCGCCCTGGCGCACGCCATCGAAGGGTTGTTGGCCGACCCGCGGAAGCTCGACGCGCTGGCCGTCGAGGCGTCGAGCCGGGAGTTCAAGGACTGGAACACCTATGGGCGCGAGGTGGCGGCCGCCCTCCTGGATGAGCGCCATGTGCCGGTCGCCAACCTGGCGGAGCCGCCGATGGATGCGCGCGAGTTCCATGCGGCGATGGTCAATCTCGAGCCGCGCCCCCTGCTCTCCATCTGCATCACCACCTACAACCGCGCCGACTGGCTTGAAGTGTCGCTGCGCAACATGTTCCGCCTGCTACCGGTGCCGCACCCCGAGATCGAAATCGTGGTTTGCGACAATACGTCCACCGACCGGACGCCTGCGGTGCTTGCCGCCCACGCCGGCAGGAAGGACCTGCGCGCATACCGCAATGCCAGGAATGTCGGCATGCTTGGCAACCTGCGGGTCACTGCCAATCAAGCGCGTGGCCGCTTCGTCTGGATCCTCGGCGACGACGACCTGCTGATGGACGGTGCAATAGAACGCATCCTCCAGGTGCTGCGCGGCGACGCCGCACCGGCGCTGGTGTACCTCAACTACGCCTACACGCGCGAAGACAACGCCAAGTCGGTGGTCGACCTGGCGGGCTTTCTGTCGAATTCGACGCCGATCGTCCCGCCGAGCGCGGACCTGCGCGGTCCGGTGCGCGAAATATGCACGGCGAACGAGAATTTCTTTACCGCCATCTACTGCGTCGTGTTTCGCCGCGATCACGCGCTGCGCGCCTATTCGCAGAATACCGAGGGACGCCCGTTCAGCACGCTGCTCACCTGCGTGCCGACCACCAACCATGTGCTGCGATACATGATGGAGGAGCCCGCCTGCTGGATCGGCGCGCCCCAACTGGTGGTCAACATGAACGTGTCGTGGATGAAGTACGCGCCGCTCTGGATTCTCGAGCGGGTTCCCGAATTCCACGATCTTGCCGAACGGATGGGCGCGGACCCGGTGAAAGTGGACCGCTGGCGCATCAACAACCTCCCCGGCGTGCAGCATTTTTTCAACGAACTGTTCTCGAACGACCCCGAAGGCAACGCCGGCTACCTGTCGGTGTCGCGCATGGTGAGCCGGCTCAAGCATCTCGACGGCTTTGCCGCCATGGTGCCGGCGCTCCAGGCCACTTACACCGCTGCGATGCAGAAGGGACATCCGGCCGCCAGGCAGCCGGTCGAGGAAATTTTTGCGGCGTTCCGGAAGGTTTGAGTCCTTCGGTCCAGCGCAGTGGATTCTTCGCGGACTGCGGGCATGCCGGATGTTCGTCAGCCGCGATTTGACAGGCAGGGTGGCAGATGTACGACGCGAAGGCAGATCTCGAGCATCATCTAGAGGAAGTCAACGAGGCATTGCGGATTCTCAGGCAGTATGGCTGCGTCATCACCACGCAGGATATCCTCCTTGACCTGGGGGGCGGGAATGGCCTTCACGCAGGATTCCTTTCCAGCCACTTCGCCAAGGTGCATTGCGTCGACGTGATCAATTACACGAGCCTTTACGATGGCGCGTTTTTCAAGGGGTTGCGGGACGTCCATATCACTAACGGGCACGAAATCTCGCTGCCGCGCATCCAGTTCATCGAATCAGACGCGATGAACATGTTGTTCCGGGAGAATTTTTTCGATTGTTGTTTTTGCGTCAACGCCTTTGAACACATACCTGATCCGCGCAGGGCACTGCATGAAATCCTCAGGGTTCTAAAGCCCGGCGGTTTCGCCTACATCAGTTTCGACCCGATATGGACTGCTGACACCGGCGGACACTTTTTCCAACGCTTGCCCGAACCCTGGGCGCACCTGCTATTGTCGGACGATCAATATGTCGAAGGTATGCTCCGAAACGATGCTACTGAAGATGAAACATTATCGTTCAGGACCAAGATGAACCGGTGGCGTTTCGCACAGTTTCGTTCGATTTTCGAAGAGGTGGCCGGGATGATCTTGTTTTCCGACCAGCACCATGGATATCAACGCGAAGACCACCCGGCGCATGGCAACTTCGGACAGGCGCTGATGAAGGGCTATTCCCGCGAAGAACTGAGCATGCGGCGCGTTCGTTGGGTCATCAGGAAGCCAGAACATTGATGGGGCCGAAAGTCGACCGCAGTGGCGGGCCGGCGCCGCACAACAGATTCGATAGAGCGAGGGACGCTCGTTCGCGAATTATCGAGGCTGGTGGTGGCACGTCGAGGGCCTGTCTGGACGATCCGGATTTCGCTTGCCTCGGCGGCGCCGAATGGCGAGTGCGCCGGCAACGGCTGCCGCAAGCGGAGAGGAACGCCAGGGCCGTGGTCTTCTGTTGGGGTTTGCCACGAGTGTGTGCAGAATGAATTTCCGGGTCGCCCTGACCGGGGACTTCCTGCGCGTTAGCCCGCTCGATGGTCGTATGGTCGGCAGTCAGACCGGCAACGTCGCGTGGATGGAAAGAATTATCGGCGCTAGGGGCCGTTGGCGTGACTGGGGTGTGAGCGCCAGCACCGTCCTGGTTCCATCCGAAGCTTTGGCATTCGCCCATGCCCTTGGCGACAGCGCCTGGCTCGCTCGCTATGTCGAGGATGCCGGTCAGGCATGGGCATCCCTGTACGACAACGAAGCTCCCCGTGCATTTCGCTCGACGCTGGAAGCACTGTCTGAACATGACCTGGTGGTCGGGTTCGAACTCGCGCCAACCGTGAAGCGGGCATTGCACCACGCCGGCACGCCCTACTTGAGCCTTTCGATCCACCCGCTGCGCTTCCTGCGCGACCTGTGCTTCCTGGTGACGACCAACTCCGAATCCATTGCGTGCCTGGTGCGCGAGTGCGCGGTCAGCCAGGAAGAGATCGAATTCCAGGCAAGGCGCTTCAGCGCGCTGTTTTGCCGCCAGCGTCCGGTGGCACTGCGCCTGCCGGACGACGTGCCGATCATCGCAGGTCAGACCGCGAAGGACTCGGTCCTGATTAGCGCAGGGCGTTTCGCGGATTGGCCGGACTATGAAGGGCCGCTGGCGCAACTGTTGTCGCAGCACGCCGAGGTCATCTTCCTGGAGCATCCGAAGCGGATGAACAGCACGCCTGTCACGGAATATCTGCGCTGCAGGCTTGGCAAGACGGTCATCTCGGTTAAGGCGAACAGCTATGGAGTGGTGTTTTCCGACAACCAAACGCCGTTCTATCTCACGCTGGCCTCGTCACTTGGCAGCGAGGCGCGCTGTGCTGGGCACAAGTGCGAATTCCTGCTGGGCGAGGCGGCACAGCGGCTGCAGGTTAGCGGCGTCGATCTGCCGTCCCTGCCGATGGTGTCCCACGCGATTTTGCGCGATGCGTTCTGGCGGGCGGTTTTCTCCGGCCAATCCAAGCTGCCGGCGCAGGCGCTTGGCGACGCTTGCAACGCATTCTTCCTTGGGGACAACTATCTGCGCGACACGCTCGATGCATGGGCTTTCGAGGGACTCAGGGCGGGAGTGAAACTGGCGGCGGTGAGGAAGGTGCTGATGCCCGCGGCGAGCGCCATGCCCGAGAAATCGACGCGGCTGGGTCACATTCTCGGCGAATGGGCAGCGGGCGCCAGGCCGCGGTTTCTCGGCGGGGAAATCCATGCGCAAACCTGGGGTGTCGTGCAGGTTCTGCACAAACCCGTCTCGTGCGGGCACACCCGCGCGCTCGACTTCGCCTCGCCGCTCGTGTTGCACAATCTGCGCGAGGGGTTTCATGCCCCCGAGCACTGGGGAGTGTGGAGCAACGGGCGCATCGCGCGCGTGATGGTGCCGCTGGATTTCGGCGCTGCCGATCAGCTCGAATTGCGCGTCGACCTGGTCGTGATCGCATACGCGGGCGTGCTGGAGCTCGACCCGGTACTGCGCATTCATGTCGAGGGGCGGGAGGTCGCGGTGATCGGTTTCAAGGGCACCGACAGTGGACAGGTGGCGATCGGCTTTAATTGCCGGGTGACGCAGCCGGATTGCAGGATCGACTTTCACATGTCGCATTCGCGAGCGTCGCCCGTGGCGGACGGCGGGCAGAATGTCCGCGAATTGGGTTTCGCTCTTGCCGGGCTGACGTTCGGAGTCGCTGCACCGTGATTGTTCCGTAAGCGGTCAACCTGAGGCGTTGTTTCAATAGCCGACGCATTCGCGCAGAATTTCTCCACTGTCAACCGAGTGGAGAAATCATGAAAGCGCCAAGAACGACGACGACACACCGCGCATCGCGCGCGAAGGAATTTCGCGAGCAGCAGCTACGGTTGCGAAGCAAGCGGAAAGAGCGTGACGGCATTCTGCCGCGGCGAAGGGGTAGCGGAATCGACGTTCTACCAACGCAGAGCCCAGCTCAAGGGTGGTAAGCGCGCAGCGCCTCGGTCGTATCCGACGGCGGGGGCAAAGAGCGAACCGGCTTCATCGACGCAGGCCCGATGGTGATTGCGGTACCAGGCGATGGTGGGATACGCGCAGGGTGTGCAATGCGCGAGGCGCCGGCAGAACCGGCGAGCGGCGTTGAAG
>Ga0163146_10004521_pt1 | contig 16806 bp, 9 predicted proteins | sample OliLakLV19MP7G1_FD_148648 | JGI IMG/M metagenome (GOLD analysis project Ga0163146, IMG submission 148648) | Freshwater microbial mat bacterial communities from Lake Vanda, McMurdo Dry Valleys, Antarctica - Oligotrophic Lake LV.19.MP7.G1 | ecosystem: Environmental > Aquatic > Freshwater > Lake >...
GGGCTTGTGCCAAGCGTCTTGCACCTTCTTCGCTACGACCGTCCCGGGCATCGACCACGGCGCGAGCGCATAGCAGATTCGTTCTCCTCCGCCCCCACAGCAGCGAGGGGGTGGATTCGAGCCGCGCGTCGCTCTCGAGTACGCGCTCGAAGGACGGACTCAGGACGAGCGCGTCGACCTCGGCGAAGAACGGCGCGTTCCAGTCCAACTCGTCGCGTGGCGCGGCATCGAACCCGATCGCCCACTTCCACGTTGCGCCGTGATTCGCATCCTCCGAACCACAGACACGGATGAGTGCGTGGAGATCGTCGATCGCGCGCTCGACTCGCCGCGAGTCCTCCGTGACGGGCCGCGCTGCATCGATGGCCTTCATCTCGCGGTCGACGACGCGGGCGATGCGGGCTTCGTGCAACCACAGCGCCGCGCCAGCCGAAGCAAGCAGGACCAATCCCCCGCCGAGCCACAACGTCCGAACGAGGAGTCGCAGGTTCCGTACTTCGACCGGAACACGAAGGGAACATGATTCGCCCTCCAGCCGAGCGGGCTGGACCTCGAGCCACCTTTGCGGCGAGGATGATCCCATGGCGAACGTCCTCCTCGGCGCGAGCGCATCCGTCGCCGTCTACAAGGCCTGCGATCTCGCGAGCAAGTTGACCCAGCGCGGCCATCGCGTTCGCGCGGTGCTCACGCGACGCGCGGCGGAACTCGTGAACCCGCAGCTCTTCGAGGCCGTCACCGGCGAGCCGGCTTTCGTCGATGAATTCGGCGCGCACCGTCACGCGGCGATGGATCACATCGACCTCGCGAAGTGGGCCGACGCGCTGGTCATCGCGCCTGCCAGCGCGGACCTCGTCGGTCGACTCGCGAACGGGCTCGCGGACGACTTGCTGGCGACGACGGCGCTCGCGCTCGCTCAGAACAAGCCGCGCGTGATCGCTCCGGCGATGAACCCGGCCATGTTGCTCGCACCCGCGGTTCAGCGAAACCTCGGGCGGTTGCGCGAGGACGGTTGGCGCATGATCGAGCCCGAGGACGGTTCGATGGCGTGCGGTGACGTCGGCCCGGGGCGACTGCCCGAACCGATGCTCATCGCCGAGATCCTCGAGTCCCTGCTCGGTCGCTGATTTCGCGTGGCACGACGCGCGAGCCTCGCACGGACGCTCGTGGGCCAACTCGATTGGCGGGGAGCTCTACGCGAGCCGCGCACGTACGGAATCGTGGCGCGCCACATGGTTCCGGTCGCGGGCGTCGTGATGCTCGGATGGTCGGGCATCCAAGCGATCAGTGTCGTCGCTCTCGACACCATCGCGAGTCTCTGGGCCGTGGTCGCCGTCGCGTCGATCCTCGTCGCGCGCGAGCAGCACGCGGCCGGCGAGAAGGACCTCTACAACGCGGTCGTGACGGGCGTCCTCGTCTTCGGGATCGTCGCCGGATTGCTCACCTTCGCGGTCGGCGTCGTCGTGTTCGTGCTCGCGGGAAGCGTGCTGGCTCGTGCCGATCTCGATCCGGGAGAATTGCTGCAGAACGGCTGGGTTTTCTACGCGTTCGGAGGATTGCTGGTGCTCCATGCGCCGCATGCCGTGACGATGCTCGCAACGACCACGGGGACCACGGCGAAGAGCGTTCTCGAGCCGCGCGTCGGGTTCTTGCTCCGCAGGCTGATCCTGGCCGGTCTGGCGTGCAGCCTCCTGTCGGTCTTGTGGGGCAAAGCCGCGGTCTTCGGGGCGCTCGTCGTCTCGCAGGTCGTTCTCGCTGCACACGAAGTCTTCGGCGATCGTCTGCACGCCGTGTTGTTCCCCTGGGCGAACGGGAAGCCGAGTGCTGCTCGAACGAAGCGCGGCAAGTCGACTTCGTGACTCTTCGGGCGCGCGGAGCCAAACTCGCCGTCATGCCCAAAGCCGAACCTCGTCGCCGCTCACGCATGCGCGTCCTCGTCACAGCCGGTCCGACTCGGGAGCGCATCGATCCCGTGCGTTTTCTCTCGAACGATTCCAGCGGACGCATGGGCTTCGCGATCGCCGAGGCGGCTCGGCGCGCGGGTCACGACGTCGTGCTCATCGCGGGTCCGGTGACGCTCGCGACTCCGAAGGGCGTGCGCCGCATCGATGTCGAGAGCGCGCGAGACATGCTGGCGGCGGCGAAGAAAGAGTGGCGCAGCGCCGACGCGCTCTTCATGGCTGCCGCAGTCGCCGATTGGCGGCCTGCGAAGCAACTCGCGGGGAAATGGCGGGCGAAAGATGGTGGCGCGAAGAGTGCGCGCCTCGACCTCGTGCGCAATCCCGACGTGATCGCGACGCTGACTGGGGGCGAGCGTGATCCCGACCGCGTCGTCGTCGCGTTCGCGCTCGAGACTGGCGCTGGCGAGCGGCGCGCGCTGGCGAAGCTCGCGGAGAAGGGCGCCGACTGGATCGTCTTGAACGGGCCGGTAGCGTTGAACGCGGACACGACTGCGCTCGTCGTGCTGGGCGCGGATGGCGTGCGGATCGCGATACCGAAACGTACGAAGGCAGCCGCGGCGCGCGATCTCGTCGCGCTGCTGCGTCACCGTGATGACTTCCGGCTCGGCTGATTCCTGCGGCTCGGCGGGTAGGAGCGGACCGGCGCGTCGCGGGGCGTCCATCGCTCGCGGGCTCGACAGCGTGTTCCCAGCAGAATCGCTGCGTATCCAGCCCGAGATTCACGGTCGGCATCCGAGTCTGCTGCACAGCTTGCCCACTCCCGTTAACATCCGATCGAGTCCGCCGCGCGCTCTCCCGTTGGACACGCCGGCGCGGTCTTCGTCTTCCCTTCCCCCCCAGGAGGACCCCGATGGAATCGCACTCGAACCGTCTGCTCGTCGTCGATCTCAACAACTTCGCGTACTACCCGACGATCGCCGTCGGATATCTCGTCGCCGTGTTGCGTCGTGATGGATTCGTGGTCGACGTGCTCTCGCCGTTGATGCACGGCGTTCCGAGCGGCGTGCGCGAGAAGCGCGAAGGCTTCCTGGATCACGTCGAGCGCCGGATCTCCTATTCGACGAGGACCTGGATCGACGCGCCGCGGCGCATGATCGGCGGCCTGCGTTCGCGTTGGCGATCCCGACCCGAGGGCCGCGTCGTCGAAGAAGTTCGTCGACGCCTAGCCGACCGACCCGACGCGATCCTGCTCTCGACCTACACGGACAGCTATGAGCTGTGCGTCGAAGTCGCGGCCGTTGCTCTGCAAGCGGGCGTTCCCGTTCTCCTCGGCGGGCCCGCGTTCAACCAGCCGCGCATCGCCGATGAGTGGCGCTCGATCCCGGGCGTCGTCGCGGTCGTCGGCGGAGAAGTCGAGGCCTACATCGCGGACCTCGTGCGCGACGTCGTCGCGCAACGCGATCTCGAGCGCCATCCCGGGGTGTTCCTGCCCGATGGGCGCAGCGGGCCGACGGCTCCGCCGCTGCGCGCCCTCGACGAGCTTCCGCATCCGGACTACGCCGATTTCCCCTGGGATCTCTACCCGCATCGCATCGTTCCGGTCTTGACCGGCCGCGGCTGCGGTTGGGCGCGCTGCACGTTCTGTGCGGACATCGTGACCGCCAACGGCCGCGGGTACAGGTCGCGAAGTCCCGCGACGGTCCTCGACGAGATCCAGGAACAGACGACGCGGTACTACACGAAGAACGTCACGTTCCTCGACATCAAGCTGAACTCGAACCTCGAGACTTGGCGTGCAATCGCCAACGAATTGCCCGCGCGCGTGCCGAATGCGAAGTGGATCTGCGCGGTTCACGTCGGACCCGAGCGACCCAACGGGCTCGATGCGAACGATCTGCGCGCCGCCGCCAAGGGCGGGCTCACGCGCGTGACGTTCGGGCTCGAATCGGGCAGCCAGCGCATCCTCGATGCGATGGACAAGGGCACGAACGTGGAGACGAACGCCGAGTTCCTGCGCAACGCGAGCGAAGCCGGCATCAGCGTGCGCTGCACGATGATCCAGGGATATCCCGGCGAGGCAGCGTCGGACCTCGACCGGACCGCGGACTTCCTCGAGAAGAACTCGCCCTGGCTCGATCGCGTGCGGCTCAATCGCTTCAACGCACTCGTCGGAGCGCGCTTCGCGAAGGACTTCGAGAAGGATCCGAGTCGCTTCCCCGGCTTGAGCGAGCTCGAATGGGAGTATCGCTACGCCCGCTCGCGCTATCGCTACGCACCGGCGGAGAGCGCTGCATATCGCAAGGCGATGCGCCGCGTGCTCGGTGCAGTGCACCGCGTCAATCGGAAGCCCTTGAAGGAGACGGCGCTCGAGTTCGACGGTGTGATGTGAACGCCGTCGATCCCGGGATATCGCCTCATTCTTTCCCAGCGATCTCGGGCAGCTCGGCCGAGTCCCAGCCGCCGCCGAGCGCGCGGACGAGCTGTACCGCAGTGACGAAGCGTCGGCCTTGCAGCGTCGCAGCGGCTCGTTCGGCCGTGAGCCGCGCACGGTCACCGTCCACGACGTCCAGAAAGCTCACGAATCCGGCGTCGAATCGCGTGCGTGAGAGGCTGGATGCGCGTTGCGCGGAGGTCACGGCGCGATTCTGGGCCGCCGATTGTTCCGCGTAGAGCTTCGTCGCCGTCAGCGCGTCCTGCACCTCGCGGAACGCGACGAGCACCCTCTGGCGATAGATCTCGACTCCTTCCGAATACGCCGCGCGCGCGCGCGCTTCGTCGGCCTGCAGGCGTCCGCCTTGGAAGATCGGGATCGAGAGCGAAGGTCCGAGGTTCCAAATGCGGCTGTCTTTCTCGAATAGATCGCCGAGGTCGCCGCTTTGCAGTCCGGCGTAACCGGTCAAGCGCAAGGCGGGGAAGAAGGCCGCTTCGGCGACTCCGATGCGTGCGTTGCGAGCCGCGAGTTCTCGCTCCGCTTGCGCGACGTCGGGCCGACGCTCGAGCAGAGTGCTGGGCAGTCCGGCCGGGATGTCGGGCGGTTGCATGCGTCCCCAGGTCTCGAGTTCCAACTGGAACGAACTCGCCGGGGTCCCGGCGAGGACGGCCAGTGCGTTGGACAATTGCGAGCGGAGCCGCGTGACCTCGGCCAGGTCGGCCTCCGCGTTCGCGACCTCGTTCTCCGTGCGCGCGAGATCGAGATCGTTCGAGGTCCCCGCGGCGTTGCGCGATGCGATGACCTCGAGCGCTTGGCGGCGAACTTCGACCGATCGACGTAGGACCGCGATCTCGGCGTCGTAGGCGCGCAACGTGAACCAGCTCGAAGCCACCTCGGCGTGGAGAGAGAGCTTCAGGGACTCGAAGGCCGCAGTCAGCGCATCGGCGTCGCGCTCGCCCGCTTCGACGGCGCGGCGCACGCGACCCCACAGGTCGATTTCCCACGATAAATCTATCGGTGCGCGAATGTCGGAGACCGTGCTGACGGGGAACGCCAAGCCGGAGTTCGGGGAGTACTCCGTGCGCGTCCACGTCGGGTTCGCGGTGATGCTCGGGTAGAGCGCCGACCGGGCCGACTTCGTCGAAGCGAGCGCCTGCTCGATCCGCGCGAGCGCGGCCTTCAGGTCGTGGTTCTCGGCCGCGACGCGTTCTTGCAGTGCGTCGAGTGCTGGATCGCCGAAGATCTTCCACCAGGCTCCGCGCGGGATCGCCTCGGGACTTTTCGGCGCGGCCGCATCGGGTGCGTCGCGCCACACGGGAGAGGCCGCGACCTCGGGCCGCGCGTAGTCAGGACCGACAGTCGTGCAGCTCGCGAGGAAGAGAATCGGCACGAGAAGGAGTGCCGCGCCGTGCGCGGCCGCGGCGGTGACGCCGTGGCCCGCGTCGTGCGCCGGGGGAGGGGTCGTCGGAGCAGGCGTCGTCGCGTGGTGCTTCTTCCAGCCGATGCGCAAGAGCAGCGCATAGAAGAGCGGCGTCAAAAGCAATCCGAAGAATGTCACTCCGATCATGCCGGCGAACACCGCGACGCCCATCGCTTGCCGCATCTCGGAGCCGGCGCCCGTGCTGACGACGAGGGGGAACACGCCGGCGATGAACGCGATGCTCGTCATGAGGATCGGGCGCAAGCGCAGCTTCGCCGCTTCGATCGCCGCCGAGGCGGGATCGAGGCCCTCGTCCTGTTTCACCTTGGCGAACTCGACGATCAGGATCGCGTTCTTGGCGGCCAGACCGATCAAGACGATCAATCCGATCTGAGTGAACACGTTGTTGTCGCCGTCGGTGACCATCACGCCGACCATCGCCGAGAGCAGCGACATCGGCACGATGAGCAGGATTGCGAGCGGCATCCGGAAACTCTCGTACTGCGCGGCGAGCACGAGGAACACGAGCAGGATGCACAGCGGGAAGACGTAGATCGCCGAGTCGCCGGCGAGGATCTTCTGGTACGTGAGGTCGGTCCACTCGTACTTCATGCCCGCAGGCAGCGTCTCGTCGGCGAGCTTCATCATCGCCGCTTCGGCTTGGCCCGAGCTGAAGCCGGGCGCCGCCGCGCCGAGGATCTCGGCCGCGGGATAGCCGTTGTAGCGGCTCGCGCGATCGGGTCCGTACGACTCGCGAACCTCGACGAGCGTGCCGAGTGGCACCATCTGTCCGCGATCGTTGCGTACTTTCAAGCGCGTGATGTCGGTCGCTTCGTCGCGGAACTGCGCGTCGGCCTGCGCGACGACCTTGTACGTGCGGCCGAAGCGGTTGAAGTCGTTGACGTAGATCGATCCGAGGTTGATCTGCATCGCGTCGAACACGCTCTGCAGCGGCACGCCCTGGGTCTTCGTCTTCTCGCGATCGACGTCGGCTTCGAGTTGCGGCACGTTGACCTGATAGCTCGACAGCGCGCCCGTCAGGCCGGGCGTCTGCGACATCCCGCCGATCAATCCCCACGTCGCGGCGAACAGCGCATCGGATCCGGCGTCGGCACGGTCCTCGACGAACAGCTTGAAGCCGCCCGTCTGTCCGAGTCCGTTCACCGGCGGCGGCGGGAAGATCAGCACGAACGCGTCCTGGATCACGCCGAACTTCTGGTTCAGCGCGCCCGCGATCGCTCCGCCCGACAGCTCGGGCGTCGTGCGCATCTCGAACGGATCGAGCGCGACGAAGATGATTCCCGCGTTCGCGCTGACCGTGAAACCGTTGATCGAGAGGCCGGGGAACGCGACGCACGCTTCGACGCCCGGGTGCGCCAGCGCGATGTCCGTCATACGGCGTATCACGTCGTCGGAACGATCGAGCGACGCCGCGTCGGGCAGTTGCGCGAAGGCGATGAGGTACTGCTTGTCCTGCGACGGGACGAAGCCCGACGGCACCTTCTGGAACGTCCAATACGTCGCGGCGACGAGCCCGCCGTAGATCAGCACCGCGACGACCGCGAAGCGGATCACGCCGGCGACCGTGCGGCCGTAGAGCGCGGAACCGCGCTCGAAGACCCAGTTGAACGGTCGGAAGAGCCAGGCGCCGAACAGGAAGTCGATCCCCTTCGTGAGGAAGTCCTTCTTCGCGCCGTGCGGCTGCAGGAGGAGCGCGCTGAGCGCGGGCGACAGTGTCAGCGAGTTGAACGCGCTGATGACCGTCGAGATCGCGATCGTGATCGCGAACTGCTTGTAGAACTGGCCGGTGAGACCGCTGATGAACGCGGTCGGGATGAACACCGCCGACAAGACGAGCGCCGTCGCGATGATCGGGCCTGAGACCTCGGTCATCGCCTTCTTCGTCGCCTCCACCGGCGAGAGGCCGTTCGAGATGTTTCGCTCGACGTTCTCGACGACGACGATCGCGTCGTCGACGACGATGCCGATCGCGAGCACGAGTCCGAACAAGGACAGCGCGTTGATGCCGAAACCCAGCGCGTTCATGACCGCGAACGTGCCGACGAGCGACACGGGCACGGCCGCGAGAGGGATCAAGCTCGCGCGCCACGTCTGCAGGAACAGCACGACGACGAGGACGACCAAGAGAATCGCCTCGATCAACGTGATCACGACCGCGTCGATCGAGTGCTGCACGAACACGGTCGGGTCGTACGCGATCTTGTAGTCGAGGCCCGCGGGGAAGTTGCCCGCCAGCGTCGCCATCGCCGCGCGCACGTCCTTCGAGATCTGGATCGCGTTGCTGCCCGGCAGTTGGAAGATCGGGATGCCGACCGCGGTTTTGTTGTCGAGCAGCGAGCGCAACGCGTATTCGCCGGCGCCGAGTTCGATGCGCGCGACGTGCTCGAGCAGCACCTTTTCGCCGTTCGGACCTTGCTTGACGACGATGTCGCCGAACTCCTCCTCGTCGACGAGGCGGCCCTTCACGCTGAGTTGCAGCTCGAAGTCGACGGGACTTGCGACCGGTTGCTGACCCACCGCGCCGGCCGCGACCTGCACGTTCTGTTCACGGATCGCGGCGACGACGTCGCTCGCGGTCAGCCCGCGCGCGGCGACCTTCTCCGGATCGAGCCACACACGCATCGCGTAATCGCCGCCGCCGAACACCTCGACCGCGCCGACGCCGGGCAAGCGCGCGAGCACGTCCTTCACTTGCAACGTCGCGTAGTTGCGGATGTAGACCTCGTCGTACGTATCGTCGGGCGAGATGAGGTGCACGACGAGCGTGAGGTCGGGCGACTGCTTCACAGTCGTGACGCCGAGACGGCGCACGTCCTCGGGCAACTTCGGCAGCGCCTGGCTGACGCGGTTCTGCACCTGTACTTGCGCCAGGTCCACATCGGTGCCGAGTTTGAAGGTGACCGTCAGCGTCATCACGCCGTCGCTGGTCGCCTGCGAGAACATGTAGATCGAGTTCTCGACGCCGTTGATCGCCTGCTCGAGCGGCGCGGCGACCGTCTCGGAGATCGTCTTCGGGTTCGCGCCCGGATACGCGGCGCGCACGACGACGGTCGGCGGCGTGACCTCGGGGTATTCGCTGATCGGCAGTCGCCCCATGGCGAGCAGACCGAGCAGGAAGATCAGCACGCTGAGGACGCCCGCGAAGATCGGGCGCTTGATGAAGAAGTGCGAGAAGTTCATGGCGGTGTCTCTCGTGCGCGATCAGCGCGACGCGGCTTGCGACTTCTCGCCCGACGCTCCGCCGGAGGCCGGCGCGGTCTTCTCGAGCTCCGGCGTGACGGGCGAACCCGGTCGCACGCGTTGGAGTCCGTTCACGATGATCAGCTCGCCGGCCTCGAGGCCCGTGCGCACGACGCGCAGCCCGTCGACGATCGGACCGAGCGTGACCGCGCGCTGCTGTGCCTTGTTGTCGTCGCCCACGACGTACACGAACTTCTGCGATTGGTCCGTGCCGATGGCGCGCTGGTTCACGAGCGTCGTCTCGTGCTTCGCCGTCGTCGGAATGCGCACGCGCGCGAACAGGCCGGGGATCAGCAGGCCGTCCGGGTTTTGGACGAGCACGCGCATCAGGATCGATCCCGTCCCGATGTCGAGGCGATTGCCGAGCGACTCGACGACGCCCGTTCGCGGGAAGCCCTCCTCGTCGGCGAGCCCGAACTCGACCAACACGCGACCCTTGTCGTCGTGCGGCAGCTCGTTCGCGCGCATCAGCTTCTGCAGGCCGAGCAGCGAGTTCTCGTCGACGTCGACGTACACGTACATCGGGTCGACGGAGACGATCGTCGTGAGCAGCGTGTTCGCGCCCGGAGCGCCGCTGACGATGTTGCCTGGCGTGACGAGTGCGCGGCTGACACGGCCCGCGATCGGCGCGACGACCTGCGCGTACTCGATGTCGAGCTTCGCCATGTCGCGCGTCGCCTCGGCGGAGAGCAGCGCGGCCTTCGCCTCGGCCTGACGCGCCGTGCGCGATTCCGATTCCTCGGCCGAGATCGCGCGGGTCGTCAGCAACTGGGTCGCGCGCGCGGCCTCCTTTTCGGAGTTCTCGGCGCGGACCGCTGCCTGCACGACGGCCGCTTCGGCCGCGGCGAGCGTGGCGCGGAACCCGCGCGAGTCGATCGTGAACAGCACGTCGCCGCGCTCCACCATCTGCCCGCTCTGGAAGTGGACTTCGTCGACCTGACCGCTGACGCGCGGCCGGATCTCGACGTCGTCGACCGGGCCGAGGCGGCCGGTGAATTCGGTCGTCTCGGCGATGTCGCGCACCAGAACGGGTGCGACGGTGACAGGCGGGCCGGCCTGCGGCCCCGCGGGTGCGGAACCTGAGGTGACCACTGAGTCCTGGCGACAGGCGGACAGCAGGCCGGCGGAGACGAAGAGCAGGAGGCAGGCGCCGTGGAGCTTCGATTGCATGACTGGAACGTCGTTTCGGGCTTCGGAAGTTGACTGGTCGTCTAGCGGCGCGCGAGGTCGCCTCGCGCCGGAAATTGGGGGTCAGGCGCGGGCAGGCGCCTGGAGGAGGTCGAGGAGTTGTCCGCGCAGACCGCGCAGGACCTCGGGGTCGTTCTCGAGCTTGGCTTGGAACATGACGCCCATCGCGAGGGCGTGGATCGAGCGCGCCTTGGCCGACGGGTCCGCGATCGGCATCGACCCGTCGCGTTGGCCGTCGCGCAGGGTGCGCTCGAGCTGGAACATGCCCCGTTCGATCATGTCCTCGACCTTGCGACGCAGGCGTTCGTTCAGCGTGCCCATCTCGGAGCCGACGGAGCAGAACGGGCAGCCCGGGACGTGTCCCGTGGCCTCGAAACGCTCTTTTTGCTCGACGTAGATCGCTTCGCACCAACCCTCGATGCGCGCGATCGGCGTGTGATCGGGGTGGAACACGCGGTCGAGGATGGGCTCGATGTCGCGCTGCCAGTGCAGCTCGAACGCTGCGATCGCGAGGTCCTCCTTCGAGGGGAAGAAGTGGTAGAAGCTGCCCTTCTTGACCCCCGCCGACTCGCAGATGTCATCGACGCTGACCGAGCCGTAGCTGCTCGCCCAGACGAGGTCGAGCGCGGCTTGGAGCAGCTTGTCGCGTGCGTCCGAGGTGCGTCCCATGGTGGTGTTCGGTGGTGAGAGAGGGGAGAGTGGCGAGAGTGGCGAGAGAGGGGAGAGAGGGGATGCGATCCGAGTGATCGGCCCTTGGACCCTACCGTACTTGACCGAATGGTCAAGTATCGGCTCGAGAAGGGCCGCGAGTTGCACGGAAAGTCCAACCCAGCAACGGGTTGCGATACCGACGACCTCAGGGATCCGCTCACGCCTCCGAGCCCCGATCGGCGACGCTCAGTGACTCCGACGCGAGGAATCGGGTGCTCGGCCGCGCGCGTGATCGCACCCCGCACGCGCGAGACGCGCAGTGCTCGAGGATCCGCGCTAGGTCGTCGTCCGTCGGCGCGCCGCGACTCCCTCGGGCCCCGCGCGCCATCGATCGCGACACAATCCGCGCGCACGAATTGAGCCTTCGACGAACGCGCATCGCCTTGGATTCACCACCTCGAAGTGGTATTCCGCCTTCGTTGCTGCGTCCCTAGGGGGACGCTCCGTGACGTGCCGAACTCGGCCGTCGGAGCACCGCGCGCGCCGCGAGCCGAGAGGCTTGCGCGCCGCCTCCCTGCGCAGCTCGCAAGCCGACGCACCGACGGGGGGGCATGGGACAGAAGCGCAAGGCCGAGCAAGCGGCCGACGGATTCGACTTCGACGCGGAGGGCGAGGAGCCGCGCTCCGGGAAGAAGATCCGTGCCTCTCGCGCCGGGTCGCGGACCGGGAAGAGCGCCGGTCGCGCCGACGACCGTTCCGCGCTCGGGACGCGCTGGGGCCAAGTCCTGCGCGGTTTTCTGTTCGGGCGCGAGGTCGACGAAGAGACGCACTCGCGTCTGCGCGAACTCAGCGGACTCCTGATGGTCGGCTGCGCGGCGTTCCTCATGCTCGCCCTCGCCTCGTACGCGACGCCCTTCGACGATGCCGCGAATCGCGGTTGGAACTGGGCCGGACAAGTCGGCTTCTACCTCGCGAACGGGGTCAAGATCGCGCTCGGGAACGCCGGCTTCTTCGTCGTGTTCCTGGTCGGAGCGTGGGGCCTCGTCCTGATCGGCGGCCGCTCCGTCTCGTTCGTTTCACTGCGCGTGTTCGGCGCGCTCCTGTTCCTCTTCTCGTTCGCGTTCTTGCTCCAACACATCGCCGGACCCGCGTTGCAGGAAGTCGGCGCGGGCTACGACAGCCGCATCGCCCCGTACGGCCCGGGTGGTTGGCTCGCACTCACGTGGAATCCGTTCCTCGTCGAAAAGTTCGGGAATCCAGGCCTTTTCCTGCTCCTGGTCCTCACGTCGCTGGTCTCGTTCCTCTTGGCGACGGAGATCGCGTTCCTCGCCGTTCTGAAGAGCTTTGGCGGGTGGCTCGAGAAGCGCCGTGAGCAGCGTGGCGAGAGTCTGCCGGCCGCCGTGTTCGGCTATCTACGTTCCACCGCGTCGAGCCTGTGGGGCTTCGTCCGCGGCGAGGATCTGCGCGGCCGACTCGCGACCGAAGGCGGCGGAGTCGTGCTCGACGAACCCGATGTGCTCGAGCTGAAGCCGAAGCGCAAGTCGCGCGCGAAGAAGGTCCCCGATCCCGACAACCCCGAGGGTTTGCCGGAGATGGACGAGGACGAACTCGAAGACGATTTCGAGGAGGAGCTCGAGGAAGACGAGGAGTATGGGAGCAGCGCCCGCGGAGCGGGCGCAGATGATGACGAGGGGGCATTCGACGACGACGACGAGGAATCGGCCGACGACGACGACCAACAAGAGGCCGACGACGACGACGCCGTGCTCGTCCCGCCCGCCGCGGCCGCCACCGCGACGAAACCTCGGCCCGTGAAGGCCAAAGTCGCGCAGATGATCTTCGACCCGCCGACGCCGCCGCCCGGGCCGTGGCAATTCCCACCGATGGAATTGCTCCTGCCGCCCGAGGGCAACCTGGGCCACGACGACAAGGCGCTCGAGGAGGCCGCGGCGAAGCTCGAGAACGCGCTCAGGAGCTTCCGCGTCGAATCGCAGGTCGTTTCGGCCCAAGTCGGGCCGTCGGTGACGCTTTTCGAGCTCACCGTCGCGCAGGGGACGCGGATGAACAAGGTCTCCGCGCTCAGCCAGGAGATCGCGGCGGCACTGCGCGCGCAGTCGGTCCGCGTCATCGCGCCGATCCCCGGTCGCGACACGATCGGCGTCGAGGTGCCGAACCTGAAACGTCGCGTCGTACGCATCAGCGAGCTCGTCAACGCGAAGGCCTACGACCCGAAGTTCATGGGTTTGCCGCTCTTCCTCGGCATGGACGCCGAGGGCAAGCCGATCGTCGAGGACTTGGCGCGCATGCCGCACCTCCTGATCGCCGGGACGACCGGTTCGGGCAAGTCGGTGTGCATCAACACGATCCTCGCGAGCCTCTTGCTCACGCGCTCACCGCACGACGTCAAGCTGATCTTGATCGACCCGAAGATGGTCGAGCTCCAAGCCTTCGCGACCGTGCCGCACATGATGTGTCCGGTCGTGACGGACGCCCGCCAAGCCACCGGCGTCTTGCTGTGGGCCGTCGAGAAGATGGAAGGGCGCTACGAGCTCTTCAAATCGGCCGGGGTGAAGAACCTGAAGGGCTACAACGCGCTCGGCGAAGAAGGCCTGATGAAGGTGCTCGGCGACGACTTCGACGCCGAACGCACGCCGCGTCACATCCCGTACATCGTCGTCGTCATCGACGAGTTCGCGGACCTCATGGCGGTCTCGAAGAAGGAAGCCGAGCTCGCGATCACGCGCTTGGCGCAGAAGGCGCGCGCGGCCGGCATCCACGTGATCGTGGCGACGCAGCGTCCGTCGACGGACGTCATCACGGGCGTCATCAAGGGCAACCTGCCCACGCGCATCGCGTTCCAGGTCGCGAGCAAGGTCGACAGCCGCGTCATCCTCGACGAGATCGGCGCCGACAAGCTGCTCGGCCACGGCGACATGCTCTTCATGCCGCCCGGCGGCGGCAAACTGCGCCGCGTGCAGGGTGCCTTGATCGAGGACGCCGAGGTCAACCGCCTCGTCGAGTTCGTCGGCCAGTCGTCCGCGCCCAACTTCAGCCAAGAGCTGATCCAGGTCGCGACGGGCGAGCGCCCGGCCGGCGGCGGGCTCGTCGACGGCGAGGCCGAAGAGGATGCGATGTTCGACGAGGCCGTGCGCGTCGTCCTGAAGAGCAAGCGCGGCTCGGCCTCGCTGCTCCAGCGCGCACTCGGCATCGGCTACACACGCGCCTCGCGCCTGATCGATCTGATGACGGAGCGCGCGATCCTCGGGCCTCACAAAGGCAGCAAAGTGCGCGACATCTTCGTGACCTTGGAACAATGGGAAGAGATGCACGGACCCTCGCCCGCCGGTTCCGGCGGCGCGACGGAACGCGCGGGAGCCACGAACGATGACTGAGCGAAAGTCCCTCTCCGGAGGGGATTGGCTGGCGATCGGCACGTTCGGATTCGGGGTGCTCGTCGCCTCGCCGATGGCATACGGCATGTGGACCGGCGCGGGCGGCACGTCCGGAACCGCGGCGATGGCCGCAGCGTTGGCGAGCAGCATCGGGCACTGGCCCGCGCTGCTCGGTGGTGCCGGCATCGCGATCCTCGGAGCCCGCGCGTTCCTCACGGGATCGCGCGCCACGCTGCTCCTCGGTGTGCTCGGAATCGCGGGCGTCGCGGCGGGATTGTCCGTCGTCGCCGGCTCGCTCTCCGATCTGCGTGGAGGAGCGCTCGGCACCATGACGGGCGGTCGCATCGCCCTGATGACGCACCCCGCGGTCGGCATTCTCCTCGGCGCGATCGTCGCGTTCGCGGCGGCATACTTCGCTTGGATCCGCGAGGATCCGGCTTCAGCGGCGAAGCTCGCTCCCGCGCGACGTGCGACGCCCGCTCCGCCCAGGGGGGACGACGGCGTGACTCCGGCCGAGTCGGCGATGCTCTTCCCGAATCCGCGGGAAGAGGACGAGATCACGCCCGCGCGTCCGATCCCTGCGCCGGCGAAACCAGTCAAGCCGCTCTATCCCGAGGATGTGCGACTCAAGGGCGAGATCCCGCTCGGCACGAAGCCGCTCGCGGACGTGAATGCGCTCGCGGCAGGCATCCCGGAGATCGCCGAACCGGCCGTGTATCGCTGGACGGCCCCGCGCGCGAACCAGAACGCTGCGCCGGATCCGACGCGCATCGCTGCGGAGGAAATCGAAGCGCTCGCCGACGTCGCGCCGCCGATCCCGGCCTACACGCCCGAGCCGGTGGCTGTAGTTGCCGAAGACGTCGTCGAAGAGGTCGATGTGTTGCCGATGCCGCCGCGTCCGACGTGGGAGACGACGGGGCTCACGGAAGACGACGAGCCGGTCGACGCGTACGGCACACCGCTCTCGCTCGTCGAGAAGGCTCGCCGCGTCGTCGAGGAAGAGGAACTGGCCGCGGTCGCGGCGACGCGAATTCCGCGCGAAATCGGCGCTGGCAGCGAGATCGACGTGGCCGGGGAAGAGGCTGAACTCGACGCGCTGACGGAGGAAGAGCTCGAGGAGGAGTTCGAGGAAGATCTCGACGAGGTCGCCGTGGTGGAGGTCGTCGAGATCCGGGTGGAGACCGTCCGCGCCGAAGTCGAAGTGCCCGAGGTGCGCCAACCGTCCATGCTCGACGAGCTGCGCGCGACGAACGCCGCGCTGCGCGCGGAAGCGGGTCACCAGGAGGAGTACGACGAGCTCGAGGAAGAGGTCGTCGAGGACAGCGAGCTCGAGGAAGCGGCCGCCACTCCCCGGATCCATGAGGAAGAGGCCGAACTCGAGGCCGAGATGGCCGACGAGGACGAGGACCTGCTCGTCGAAGCCGAACTCGTCGAGGAAGATCTCGACGAAGTCGACGAGGCACCCATCGCTTCCGAGCGCGAGCCCGAGCTCGTCGCTGCGTCGCTAGAGGACGGCAAGGTGGCGTTCGTGACCAGCGACGCCGTCATCGCCGAGTCGCGCATGGAAGCAGCCGAAGCCCGCGCGGAACTCGCGATCGAGGATGCGGCTCTGGAGTCGGCAGCGGACTCGATGCCCGCCGTGGTCGTCGCCACGCCGCGCGCGAAGACCGTCGTCGCACCGAGCCTCTTCGATGCGGTCGAGCCCGAGCCGGAGCCCGAAGTCGTGATCGCGCCGCAAGCTGCCGTTCCGGCTTCGCGTGCCGAGAAAACTCCCGGCCGCGGGCTCGATCCGGAGAAGAAACTCCTCGTCGAAGTCGGCTGCATGTTCGTCGAGCGTGGGCGCGTCGCGGTGTCGATGCTCCAGCGTCAATACGACATGGACTTCGACCAAGCCTGTCGCGTGCTCGACGATCTCCAGGAGATGGGGTTGATCGGGCCGTACATGGGCGGGAAGAACCGCGACATCTTGCTCACGCGCGACGCGTGGCTCGAGAAGGTCGGCGCGGCCTGACGCCAGTCGGCGCAACGCGCTCTCGCGCGACACCACCGGCGTCGTCGACGCGGGTGGTGTCGCGCATTTCGCTCCGGTCGCGGGCGCGTCCGCCCAGGCGCGACCCACGGGTCACTTCGACGGCTCGTCGAGCCTGCGCCTCACCGGCCGCTGTCCCGCATGCGGGACAGCGGCCGGTGGAAGCAGCCCCGACGTTGCGCGAGCTCTCGTGCGCCGGATGATGAACAGCGCGTGGTGAGGGCCCCGTTCCTGACCCGTGCCGCGCGGTTCCCCTCATCCGCTCTCTCGAGAAGGAGTCGTCATGACGTTCCGATCGCAACGCCGCATCGCCGCGGCTTGGTGTGCGTTCACGCTCTCGCTCTGGGCTGCTGCCCCAGCCACCGCGCAGCAAGTCGATCGTCTCCCGCGCACGATCGCGGAGCATCCCGCCGACGAGCGCATCGAACCGGCGCTGCTCGACGACGCCGAACAGCTCGCTGCGTTCGGCTTCATCCGCGAAACCGACCATGCACGCAATGACTTCCGCGTGGTGATCGAAATCGTCCGCAAGGCAG
>Ga0163146_10004537_pt1 | contig 16777 bp, 18 predicted proteins | sample OliLakLV19MP7G1_FD_148648 | JGI IMG/M metagenome (GOLD analysis project Ga0163146, IMG submission 148648) | Freshwater microbial mat bacterial communities from Lake Vanda, McMurdo Dry Valleys, Antarctica - Oligotrophic Lake LV.19.MP7.G1 | ecosystem: Environmental > Aquatic > Freshwater > Lake >...
GACGGCTTCAAGAACGTGAACGACGTGCTCGGCCACGAAGCGGGCGACGCCGTCCTGAAGGAAGTTGCCGATCGCCTTCGAGCGATCGTGCGCCCGGGCGACACCGTCGCACGATTGGGCGGCGATGAGTTCGCGATTCTGGTCGAGGAATCCGGCCGTGTACAGGTCGAAGCGGAATCCATCGCTGACCGCACGCTGCAGGCCCTGGCGGCTCCGATCGCGCTGGGCGACCGCGACGTGAAACTGTCGGCCAGCATTGGTATCGCGCTCGGCGATTCGTTGGCGACGGCCTCGACTCTGCTGCGCGACGCCGACGTCGCTATGTACCAAGCCAAGACGACAGGTAAAGCACGCTGGGTGCTGTTCGAATGGGCGATGCGGGCCACTGCTGTCAAACGCTCGCAGCTCGAGAACGATATGGCGCGCATGATCGAAGGCGAGCAGCTCTCATTGGTCTACCAACCAGTTGTCGAGCTGCAGACGAACCGCATCGTCGGCTTCGAAGCGCTCGTACGGTGGGAACACCCTGTGCTGGGCACGATCATGCCCGACCAATTCATTCCGCTTGCCGAGAACAACGGCATGATCACCGCCATCGGGAAGTGGGTTCTGTTCATCGCCTGTCGAACGGCCGCCGGATGGCGCGACCGACACGCGGGTGCATTGACGATAGGGGTCAATCTGTCTGCACAGCAGTTGGCCGAACCGGAACTGCTCGATGACGTGAAGGACGCTTTGCGCGCTGCGGGCCTTGACCCCCAGGACCTGGTTCTGGAGATGACAGAGACGGCGCTTGTGCAGGATCCGGCGCTCGCGGCGACGAAGCTGCACCATCTGCGGGCCCTCGGAGTTCGACTGGCGATCGACGACTTCGGCACGGGATACTCGTCGCTGAGCTATCTGCGCCAGTTTCCAGTCGACATCCTCAAGATTGATCGATCATTCATCGAATTGATCGTCGATCGCGAGCATGTACCCCCCATTGTTCGCGGATTACTCGAACTGGCTCGCACCCTGCAGCTCAAAACCGTTGCCGAAGGTATCGAATCAGCCGCGCAACTTGCACAGCTTCGTGATGAACAGTGCGAGCTCGGTCAAGGATTCTTGTTTGCCCGCCCACTGCGCGCCGAAGAAGCGGAGCGGCTGCTGGAAACGTTCTTGCCATTCGCATGGCAGACACCAGAAGCGCTGTTCACTTCGTAACCCGCCAACCGCCACTCGTGCGACCGGTACGATTGCCGAGCAGCCGCCTGCGATCTGTCCGGCAAGTGAGAGATGACGATATGGAACTCTGGGGTGACGAGACCGCCAAGGCCATCGCCAACTTCCCCGTGTCCGGCGAACCCCTGCCTTCGGTCGTCATTCACTGGCTCGGACGGATAAAGGAGGCCGCAGCCATCGTGAACGGCGACCTTGGGCTCTGCGATGCCGACCGGGCGCGTCGGATCGCCGCGGCGGCCGGCGCGGTTGCCGCTGGGCTTCACGATGACCAGTTCCCCGTCGACATCTTCCAGACGGGGTCCGGCACGTCGTCGAACATGAACGCGAACGAAGTCATTGCTCACCTCGCTGGATCGGATGTGCACCCCAACGATCACGTGAACCTGGGGCAGAGCTCCAACGACGTGTTCCCAACAGCGGTGCACCTCGCCGCGCTCGAGTTGACGATCGACAACCTGCTTCCGGCGTTACGAAACCTCGAGGGCACGCTGCGCACCAAAGCGGCAGAATTCGCCGACGTGATCACCATGGCGCGAACACACCTGATGGATGCGGTGCCGATCACGCTCGGTCAAGAGTTCGGGGCCTTCGCCGCTCAGATCAAGCTCGGCTGTGAGCGCATCGAAGCAACGATTCCGCGCGTCGCATCGGTTCCACTCGGCGGTACCGCGGTGGGTAACGGCCTCAATACCCATCCCGAATTCGCTGCGCGTGTGCGCGCTCGCCTGGCGGATGAATACGGTCGGCCAATTGCCGCACCGACCGATGCTTTCGAAGCGCAAGCAAGTCGCGATGCGCTGGTCGAACTGTCGGGCTCGCTCAAGGTGTTGGCCGTGTCGCTCACCAAGATTGCGAACGACATTGCCTGGATGGCCAGCGGCCCTCGTGGAGGGCTCGGCGAGATCGTGTTGCCCGAACTCCAGAAGGGTTCGTCGATCATGCCAGGGAAAGTCAATCCGGTGCTCGCCGAAGTCGTGCTGCAGGTCGCCGCGCAAGTGATCGGCAACGACACAGCGATCACCCTCGGCGGGTCGCAAGGAAACTTCCAACTCAACGTCCGCGTACCGCTCATCGCGCGCAACCTCCTCAGCTCGCTGCAGTTGTTGACCAATGCCACGCGACTCTTTGCCGACAATTGCGTCGCCGGCATCGTCGCCAAGGTCGACCGGACCGCATGGCTCGCCGAGCACACGCTCGCGGCAGCGACCGCACTCAATCCGGTTCTCGGCTACGACCGGGTGGCGAAGATCGTGCAGCGCGCCGAGCGTGAAGGCACGTCGTTGCGACGAGCCGCTCTCGATGAAGGAGTCGAGGAATCTGTCGTGGAGTCCGCGCTCAATGCAGCGCGGCTGGCTGGGGTTCGAACGGACCGGTCCGACGAGCAGCGCTGACTTTCGATTTTCGTTCTGACGCTTAGTCGAACGCTTTCAGAAGGTCGGTAGTAAGCGGGTCCGAGAAAGAGCATCTCGCGTGCGGTGTTCAACCCGACGAGAGCCGGCAGCAGATCGCTGCGACTTTGGAGTTGCTTTCACGGGCACTCGCGGATGGCGGCCCCGGCGAACTCGGGAACAGGTCGTGCTTCGGCTTCCTCAGCGGTCGTGGCCTTGCCATTGTCGGAGATGTCGGAGATGAGCCAGTCCATCTCGGCGATCTCACGCTGCTGCGCTTCGATGATGCTCTTCGCAAGTTCACACACTCGGACATCGTCGATCTCGGCGCGTTCGCTGGTCAGGATGGCGATCGAGTGGTGCGGGATCATGGCGCGCATCCATGAAGCGTCCTGGACGGTCACTTGACTGCGCACGAGCGCGAGCGACCCGGCGAACGTGGCGATCGCGAGGACGAAGATGCCGATGTTCATCTTGGTGCTCTTGTACATGCTGAGCATAAAACTGAGCATGATGATCGCCATCACACCGCCCATCAGGACGGCCATGTAAAAGCGGGTTTCGCTCCAGCGGACGTGGCCCCAGGCGTAGGTGTTGGTGTACATGAGACCAAACATCACGATCGTCGAGGCGGCGATCATCGCTGCGAATCGCCCGTAGCTCATGTGGACGCCGCCGGAGCTGCCGCCCCCATCGTGCTCTTCGGGGGCGGCCAAGTCGGCGTCGGTGGATGCGTCAGCCGTCTTCGGGACTGATCGGGCCGTGGGGCCGATACCCGTGTCGGGGTGGTCGGTCGATGTGTCCGGGGTGTCCATGTCGTTGTCCAATCTGTTGCAGGTGAAAATGGGGGCGGGGGGAAGTCGTGTGACCTGGAAGTTCAGAGGAGGTGTTTTGCGCCCATCCAGATCGCCATGGCGACCATCGCGACGTTCTCGGTGAACGAGACGAACCCGAGCGGGACGTTGCTGCTCCCGCCCACGCACGCGCACGTGAGTTCGCGCTTATCGATGTAGACGGCCTTGACGACCGATGCTGCGCCGATCAAACCGATGAAGAGCGCGACCGGCACCGAGATCCAGTTGAGTACCGCTGCGATCATCAATAGACCGGCGCCGGTCTCGGCCCAGGGGTAGATGTAGCTGTACGGGACCCACCTGCGCGCAAGCAGGTCGTAGTTCAAGAACATGGTCGAGAAGTTTTCGACGTCGCGAACCTTCAGGTAGCCGAGCCCGCACATTGAGAAGGCGATGAACCACTCGAAAGTGCGCACGCTGACCCACGTGTCCTCCGCGATGTACGCAGCTCCGGCAGCCATGAGGAACGTGATCGCGAACAAGGTCAAGACCGGCCAGTAGCTCGTTCCGCCTCGGTCCTTGCGCCTCTGGCCGACGAACTCGCGGATGTCGTCAAGGGTGCCGACGAGTTCGCCATCGACGAATGTCTGAGGTGTGGTTTCGACGTTCCACTTCCGAAGGAACGCCGTGGTCTCGGCGTCGGTCTCGAGATGGATGTCGTCGACGTCGAATCCCTGTCGTTCGAGTAGATCCAGCGTCTTGATGCCATACGGACACACGTGGTCCGGCATGACCATCCGGTAGATCGTTGCCTGCTTCGTTCCGGTGTTCGACGGCCCGGTCTGGGTACGCATCGTCCGGTGCTCCCTTCGTCGTCGGGGACGTGTGCGAAGGGTTCCCCCAAAGGGAGCGGCTGAAACCTACAGTCTGTAGTAGCCCGTCTTACCGCGGCGTCGCTATCCACGCCATCTGTCCCGTGTCGACCATCGGTTTGCCGCTATCAGTCGTTGCCTATTGTGCGTGGAATACACGAAACAGGACGAGACTGGCTGCGAGTGCGACGATGCCCCACGAGAGGGCTTTGAGGGCTCGTTCCAGTGGGGCGAGTAAGTCCGCTGTGTTCAACGGTTCGTGTCGTCCATCGCTGTACACGATCACTCCATCCACTGAGGCGATGCGGCGACGAAGGTCACGCGCCGGCGTGCTCAGCGCACGTTGTGCGTTGGACAGCAGGTAGCAAGCAATCGCGGCGAGAATCGCGGGGGCGTTGAGTGTCCGGGTTTGAGCGTAGAAGGCGGTGAGCACGGGGAACGCTCCCCACGCTGCAGCGAAAGTCACGTCGTTGTGGAGTCTTCCGCCAAACAGTTCGAGGTTGTAGCCGCACGTCAGCACAACACCAACGACGATGAACGCGATGAGACCAGGCCCGACCCTGTTGAGGCCGACGATCCCGAGGGCGACGGCGCCGCACAACGCCAGTGTGGCGACGATGGCGAGGTGACTGGACGGAATGCGTGTGCGTAACGGGCGACCCTGGAGTTCGTCGAGCGCGTGTGCGCAGACACCGACGGCGAGGAAGAACGCGATCACTGTGGCGGCGAGCGTGGTGCCGTTGAACCGGTCGGCGATGGTGGCGCCGATGGCGACGTAGCTGAGGTGCCACAGCGTGTACGGCGGATGCAAGATCACCCACCAATCCATCCACCCATATCGATCGCCGCGATTGGTTTCATGCCGTGCATAGAACGCGGGCGGCAGCGGGGATGTCGGGTTGTCCACGGTCAGTCGCTCGCCGCCGTGGCCCACATGACGATGCCGCCGCCGAGGCTCATGTGGCGAACATTCACGTTGGTCAGACCGGCCGCTTCCCACGCGCGGAGGTGGTCGGCGAGGGTGAACTGGCGATAGTGGTCTTCGATGTTCGGGCCGAGGAAGCGGCCGACGTTGAACCATGGGCGCCCGCCGAGTAGACCGCCCGCAACCGGCAACACGATGCGCGTGTACAGCCGCCACATCCACCGCCAGAACAAGTTCGTCGGTACCGCGAACTCGAGACTTGCGACGGTTCCACCGGGGCGTACCACCCGTGCCAGCTCGGCGATGGTTGCCGCGGGGTCCGGGACGTACCGCAGCAGGTAGGTGAACGTCAGCGCATCAAAGGTGGCGTCGGCGAACGGGAGCCGCTCGCCTTGACCGAGCACCAAGCAGATCCTGTCGTCGAGTTCGGCGGCGTGCACGTTGCGAGCGCCTTCCGCGAGCATGTCGGCGCTGAGGTCGATCCCGACGATGTGCGCATTTGTCTCGCGTGCCATCAGCAGCGCGACACCGCACGGCCCGGTGGCCACGTCGAGCACGCCAGCCGGATCTGCGGCAGCGATGTGGCTGACCATTTCCCGCCGCCAACGGCCGTCTTGGCCCATCGAGAGCACAGCGGCGAGGCGGTCGTACCGTGGAGGTAACGCAGCGAACAAACCTCGGGTGAAAGTCGTCGGCGGAGGCCGAACGGCACCAGCGTGCATGGATCTCCTCTAAATCGGGAATGATTGCTTCCGTGACGATTCCCGTTGGCGGTCATAGTAAACGTCGGGTCGACGTTGTCGTGGTCGGCGCCGGGCCGGCCGGGAGTATTGCCGCACTGATACTTGCCCGGGGTGGGGCACGAGTCTCGCTGGTCGACAAGGCAGTCTTTCCGAGGGATAAGGCCTGCGGCGATCTAGTCGGCCCAAGGGCCCTCGCTCTTCTCGCCGAACTCGGTCTGGACCCGCCGGGCGGCCGCCCAGTCGGCGAGATGGTGATCATCGGGCCTACCGGTCGACGCGTGCTGCTGCCCGCTTGCGCCGGGCTGTCCTATCCCGACCACGGGCTGGCCATCAGCCGTCAACGATTTGATAACTGGTTGCGTGACGCAGCCGTTACCGCCGGGGCCGAACCGGTCAACGCGCGGGTCACGGGACTCGTCGGGCGGTCGTCTGTCGAACTCGACGACGGCACCCGCGTCGACGCCGACATCGTGATCGGCGCCGACGGCGCTACCAGCGGTATCGCCGAACACGCCGGGCTGGTCGACCCCCGGCACGTCTTGTGGGGCTTCGCATACCGCGGTTACACCACCCAACACGTCGAACGTCCGGTGATCGCACTGTGGGACGAAACACCGCGCCGAGGGTTCCCTGGGTACGGGTGGATCTTCCCGAACGAGGACAACACCGCCAACGTCGGCCTTGGGCTGAGTCTCGGAGCCGAACGTCGTGGTGGCTCACGCGCGGTCGCCAACTTCGAAAAGTTCTGCGACCATCTCCGCCGCTGGGACCTGCTGACCGGCCAGGTAGATGGCCGCCGCCTCGGTGGCTGGCTGAAAATGGGCATCGTTGGTACCCGACCGGCACACGACCGAGTGCTGCTCGTCGGCGACGCTGCTGGGCTCGTCAACCCGCTCCAAGGCGAGGGCATCGCTCCAGCAATGACCAGTGCGGCGGCAGCCGCGTATGCCGTCCTGGCTGGTCCCGATGGTGCCGCCAGCCGTTACCGCGATCACATCGCGACGCACCCAGGCCGTCACGCGGCAGCGACCGCGGCGGTCCATGTCGCGGTCGCCCGTTCACCGCGCCGGACCGCCGTCGTCGGCCGTGCCCTGACTCTGCCCGGCGTCGGCAAAGTTCTCGCCCGACCCTGGTCGCTGCTGTGGAACGACCTGGTCGACGGAGCACCCCCCGGCCCGAACCGCACGATCGTGTCCGCTTCGCTCAGCATCGCCCGGACCGTGAGTCGACGATCCGACATCTCGCGACACCTCGAACGGACACTCGAGCCGTTGGCCGATGCTCAGCCCTCAGGAATCCACCAGCCGTGAAACCCGTAGGGAACTCGGACCGGCAGGTGGACGGCCGCAATCGGGCCTTTCGCCATCGCCATCGCGTCGAACACCATGAGGTCGCTGGCGCCACGCGATCGGTCCCATCCGTACGCCAGTAACCAGCCCTCTCCTTCAGTCGTTCCATCCGGGACGAACGTGCCTTCGTTCATGCGGACCCGCTCGCCCGGTTCGTAGCGGTCCATCGCTCCGGTACGGGTGTCGCGGCGACTGATCCCGGTGAATTCGTTCGCAGTGCTATCGGCAACCTTGTCGACGTGGAGGAACCAGGTTTGCTGATTCGCGCGGCCGACGCGACGATGATCGAGCGCTGGCAGGTCCATCTGCTCGTCGCTGAGAACCTCGTCGTGAAAGGTCAACGCTGCTCCGCCGGTGTTGACGGTCCAACGGTGGATGGCGTTGGGGCGTTCGTCGGGCTTCTCGGCGAACATTGATGGAAGCCGACACACATCGATGATCACCTCGTCGCCGACACGGTGGGCGTTGACGCCATGGAACACATAGCAAGGGTCGATGTCGATCCAGCGGATCGAAGTTGCCGGGCCAGCGAGGGGCATGATCCCGATGCGCGCCCCGTAGGTGGGGTCCCAACGAAATGGAAACGAACCGGCCGCATCACCGGTCTTGGCAGCATCCACCGCAGCGATCGCGGCTGCGAGGTCGAACACGACGGGTAGGTCCCAGAAGATGGCATCGGTGTCGGTGATGGCGAAGTCGTGAATCATCGTTGGGCCAGGTACGGCGATCTCGGCGCTATAGATCAACGTGCCGTCCGGATCGGCGACGTGGTACGTGAGGTACGGCGGCACAAATCCGTACCCGAAGAAGTGCATCTTGCCGGTAACTGGGTCGATCTTGGGGTGCGCCGTCATGGCCGTCTGTAACGCGCCACCGAAGTCGTACACGCCAGCGGTAGAGAGATCTGAGGGATCAAGCTGATAGGGGAACCCGACCTCGCCGGAGGTGAGCAATTTGCCCGCATGGGAAAACACACTGACGTTGCTCTGGTTCCCAGCGCCACCAGGTGCGCCATTGCCCAAGAAGTCTGTCCCCTCGCTGTACATCGGGGTGCGGATGTACCGGTTGCGGTACCAGACCGCTTTGCCGCGCTCCAGTCGGACGCCGTGCACCATGCCGTCGCCGAGGAACCAATGCGGCGACGCGACCCCGGCCGGGTTCGAGCCGTTGCGGACATAAAGGCCGGTCAGCGAGTCGGGGAGCGTTCCTGTTACGTCAAGGTCGAATAGCTCGACCTCTGCCTGAACAGGCGCGTAGTTGCCCTGCATCCAATAGGGCTCGTCGGCGCGGTAGAGAACCGGCGTCAGCGTGGTCGAGGTGGACGGCACCGAACTTGCGGAAGCCATGGTGTCTGAAGTGACCGGACCTGAGTTGGCGCCCGGCTCGCCGTTCGTGTTGCTGTTGGCGCAGGCAGCAACCACGGCTGCTGGACCAGCGGCGAGGGCCGCGGCGCGAAGGAGGAATGCACGGCGATCAACCAGGGCGTGACGGGCTAGCGGATGGTCAGGCGGTGAGCTAGACGTCATGTGATCAGTGTCCCCTGCCATGTTGCGATGACAGTGTTTAGCTCTGCGGGAACGTGTCTGCCAGCCTTCAGCCGCGATTCACCAATCGTGGCCGAGTCTGTCGTCTGGCTAGATTTCACAGTCACATCGCGGGTGTAGTTCAGAGGCAGAACATCAGCTTCCCAAGCTGAGAACGCTGGTTCGATTCCCGTCACCCGCTCCAGATTTCGAGGCCTATCGTGCCAGCTATTCGCGCAACGACACCGTTCGCCGGGACCTACGTCCCGGCGTTCTTCGGAATGCTCTACGGCTTCGCGATCGGCAGCGTCCCGCTCGTCGCCGTGACCGTCCCAGCGGTGATGGTGTCGGCACTCCTCAAGCCGAGCTGACCACGCGAGCGCCGACATCGTGCTCACCGTGGGGCAAGCCAACGGAATCGCTCGGGCGCTCTACGATAGGCCTGTCGCAGTGAGGGTATGGGATACCCCGGGGAGCACCGAACGCCGGCTCTGTGTGCGCTTCTCACGCGTATCGGAGAAATCTGTGTGTTCCGGTGGCGCGCGTTCTGTGCGGGGCCGGTCTTGGCGATGAACATGTCGGCAGGTGCGCGCTAAGGAGTTCCGTGCTTGCCATTGAATGAGATGCTGGCGGACTGGCTGGCCGAGATCACAGGCGGGTGGGTGGCTGTACGTGTGTATTCGATTCGCTTGATTCGGCCGTGTTCTCTCCAGCGCTGTGGTGGAGGAACAATCGCCCGATGTCTCCGCTCTTGGTTCATTCGTGGGTTGGGGTGGTCTGCTTGTTGAGAGAGGTGAGGTGGGTGATGAAGTCGGCTACGAGCCGTGGTTTGCGGCGTGTTGGCCAGGCGATGGCAACGACGCTCGGCTCGATGTCGTCGATCGGCACCCAGGCAACGTCGTGTCGGTGGTAGGCGGCTGCGGCGCTCTCTGGCAGGAACGTGATGGCCGTGCCTGACGCGACGATCTCGAGTTTTTCGGCGATGGTCACGACGGTTGCTCCGGTTGGGGGTGTGGTCCCGTCGGGGCGTGGCGAGACGGTCCAGTAGTCGTCCCAGATGCCGCCGTGGCGGTGGCGGATGACTGGTTCTTCGGCGATGTCGGACAGGGAGATGTGGTCCTTGCCAGCGAGCCTGTGGTCCGCTGGCAGCAGGGCGCCGCGTGGTTCGGTGTAGAGCGTTTGAATGCGTAGGGCGGTGGTGTCGATCGGCAGGCGGGCAAGGGCAACGTCGACGGTGCCGTCTCGGAGCGCGGCAGCCTGGTTGGTCCATTCGAGTTGACGTATCTCGATGGTGGCGTTGGGGTGCGAGCGTGAGGTCTCGCGCACGGCTGCAGCGGCTGTGGTTCCGGCCATGAATCCAACGATGAGCGTCCGCTCGCCGCGGCTGGATCTCCGGGCGTTGCGAACCGCGGCGTCTGCGTGGGCGAGGACGGGGGTGATGTCTTTGAGGAACAGTCGCCCAGGGCGGGTCAGCGCAACCTGACGGCTTGTTCGCTCGAAGAGTGTGACACCGAGTTCGGCTTCGAGCACTTTGATGTGCCGGCTGACTGCAGGTTGGGCGAGGTGCAGCCGTTCGGCGGCTCGACCGAAGTGGAGCTCTTCGGCGACGGCTTGAAAGCACCGTGCCCGCTGCAGGTTGAGGTCGATCGGTTCATCGTACGTACTGCAGAAGCTGGATCAATCGCAATGTGCTATCGATCTTGACGGATTGGTCTTGGACTTCGAACAGGTGCAACCCATGCTGGACAGCGCCACGCCGGGTTCCGCCGGCACTCCCAATGTTCGTCCTAGCAGGAGTCTTGAAACATGAGTAGATCGTCTTCCCCGCCGACGGTCGGGTCCTACACCACTCAGCATGTCGAGATCGACTCCGATGGAGCACTGATGGCCGGGCTGATGTGCAGCCCCGTTGGCGTCGAGGGTCCGACCCCAGCGTTTGCGATCATCGGCCCGATCGGCTTCGTCAAGGAGCAGTCCCCGATTCAGTACGCGACCCGGCTCGCCCGGCTCGGCTACACCACGTTGGTGTTCGACCCCAGGCATTTCGGGGAGACCGGCGGCGAACCGTTGCAGTACGACTCGCCGGCGCTCAAGACGGCCGATCTCAGCGCGGCAGTTGCGTTCTTGGCCCAGAACGAGACGGTTGATCCTGCTCGGATCGGCGTGATCGGGGTCTGCATGGGCGCCAACTGGGCAGCTGCCGCCGCGGCAGAGGATCCGGCCGTGTCGAGAGTTGCGCTGGTCGTTGGTGCGTACCTGTTGCGCACGAAGATGGTCGCTGGATACGGCGGCCAGCAGGGGTTCGACGACTGGGTCGCTGCGACGCTCCCGGCGCACGAGCACTTTCTTGCAACCGGAGAGACCGACTACCGCCCGATGATCGCGGAGCGGATGGAGGACAGCTTCTTCAACTTCGACGTACCGTACGCGTGGTACTCGAACTGGGTTCGCCATGAGCCGCTCAACTACCGGGGAAGGTGGGCCAACCGGCTCGCAACGGTGAGCGAGCATCTCCTGTGGCAACACGACGCCGAGCAGTCGTTCCGGGCGATGAGTGTGCCGACGCTCGTGATCAACAGCACCGATTCAGCGACCGACCTCGCGACCGTTGAACACCTCGTCGGGCAGCTCCGCTGCGAAAACCAGCTCGTCGTGACCGGCGATCAGATCCAGGTCCAGTTCTACGACGACCCGCTCACCATCGACATCGCAGTCGACCACATCGAATCGTGGGCTCGGTCATGAAGCGCACGGCGCGACCGCTCGACCCGTTCGCTGGTATCCAAGCGGCGACCCGAGAGCATCAACGCCGACATGGATGCGGCGCCTACACGTATCAGGACGGAACGCTGCCGGGCGCCGTCGCGGCGGTCGCTGGCGCCCACCGGATCGTCGAGGTCGGCACCGCGCTCGGCTACACGGCGTGCTGGCTCGCCACCGCAACCTCGACGACCACAGTGGACACCATCGAGTTCGACGCCGACCACGTTCGACTCGCACGCGAACAGATCTCGTCGGTCGGTCTTGCACACCGAATCACCGTCCACCACGGCGACGGTGACGCCGTCCTCGCTTCGCTTCCCGCCGGCGAATTCGACGTCGCGTTCTTCGACGGGTTCACGCCGACAACGGCAACGATCGCCGGACTCCGAGCCCGCTTACGGGTCGGCGGCGTTCTGTTGGCCGCGAACCTGACGCTCGGCCCAGCCGCGGAGGTGCTCGATGCCCTCAACGACCCGACCCTGTGGCTCACCCACTCGTTCGGCGAGACAGCCATCTGCGTGAAACGAAACGAGGAGACCAAGCAATGAGCCAACTCGACCCCGACCTTGCCCTTCCGGCACAGTTTGTTGACTTGTGGTCATCCACCGCGACAGCAACCGTGACGACACTTTCATCGTCTGGCGCCCCCCAAACAACCGCCACCTGGTTCCTCGTCGAAAACGGAACCTTCACCTGCTCATGGGAGCCAACCAAGCAGAAGGTCCGCAACCTGGTCCGCGACCCGCGCTGCTCGGTCATGCTCCTCGACCCGACCGACCCATTGCGGAGCCTGGAGATACGCGCCGTCGCGACCATCACTGACGACACCGAACTCGAATTTCGGCGTCGAGTCGGTGCCCGATACGGCTTCCCCGTCGCCGACGACTCACCGCCACACGTCGTGGTGACCTTCACGCCAGAACAGATCCGGGGTTCGGACTATCGCAACTGCGACAGGGTCGCCGTTGCACGACTATTCCTCGACTGAATGGTCGTACAGCGCAACGCTGCCGCATCCGTGGCGATGGTGTCCGACGACTTCATCTCCCACGACCCGAACATCGTCGGGCGCGAAGGACTCGTGGGCTTCATCGAATGGCTCAACGCCCACCACCCGAGCTCCCACATCGAAGTGCATCACGAGTTCGTTTCCGGCGACCTCGTCGCGATCCATCACACCGACCGCCACGGAGACCACACAGAACGAGGCCACGGCAAAGACCACCGGCATATCCTCGCCTCTGAGCTCGGGGGGTCGTCGCGCCGTATCATCGCAGCATGGTGAGCGTTGAGGACCATCTCCGGGACCAACCCGAGGTGTCGGTGGCCCTATGGCACGCGTTTGTGGAGCAGATTCGGACATGCGGTCCGTTCAGCTCAGCTCGACGAGGTCTTTTCCGGCTGGGTATCCGAGGCATGCTCGACAGAGACTTGCTGCCGATGTTTGGGCTGGTCGGTTGCGTTGTGACTTAACGCGCGGTACCTTTACATTCATGGCCGAGGTAAAGAACCGTCGCCGTGGAGCGACACGGATCAGTTCAAAGCATCAGATCACGATCCCGGCGGATGCGTTGCGTGCGGCGGGCCTCGAAATCGGCGATCGTGTCGTGGCCCACGCGGACGGCGCCGGCCGCGTGGTCCTCGAGCGAGAACGCGACATACTCGCCGAATTCGCGGGCACGATGACGGGCGCATACACCGTCAACGAGCTCGACGACCTGCGTCGCGAATGGGACTGATCCATCTGGACGCCGGCGTCATCATCGGGTTCCTCGACGCCAGCGACGCCCATCACCAGACGTCACGAGCAGCGCTCGCTGCCGCCCTTCAACACGGCGACCATCTCGCCGTCGCAGCATCGGCCCTCGCCGAGTCCCTGGTTGGCCCCGCTCGCCGAGGTGAGCCAGCTGTTCAAGCCGTTCGAAACCTCGTCGAGCGCCTCCCCATCTCGATCATCCCGCTCGACATCGAGATCGCGGCCACCGCAGCAAGACTCCGCGCAGCCCACCGCGCCCTTCGACTTCCGGACGCACTGGTCATCGCAACAGCGATCGAGCACGGCGCAGATCACCTCGTCACCACCGACCGGAAGTGGCCCACAGCGAAGGCCCTCAAATACTCGGGAACCATCACGCGGTTCTGAGCGACCCGCTCAGAACTGCAGCGCAGAACGAGGCCACGGCAAAGACCACGAATCAGCGCCGAACGGCGCATCGGTACGAGGGGAACTTTCGGTCGTTGCACTTCGCCAGGAGATTCCTACTCTGGTAGGATTAGCTTGTGGCTGTGACGAAGTGGTCCGTGAGCGTCGAGGAGACACTCGCTGCGCGCGTCGAGTCACATGTGGGCGATCGCGGCTTGAGTGGCTTCGTGGCCCGCGCTGTCGAACATGAACTGGAGCGCGATCTCCTCGCCGAGTACCTCGACGAACTCGACGTTGAATTCGGGGCAGTCCCCCAAGGAATGGTTGAACAGTACGACGAACTGTGGCCGTCCTAGTTCTTGACAGCGAGGCGCTGTCCGCCCTCGCACGTCCGCACCAAGATCTGCAGCGTCATCAACTTGTGCGCGCTGCACTCCGAAGCGCTCACCAAAGAAACTTCCCAGTGCGCGTGCCATCGGCAGTGCTCGTGGAGCTGTACCGAGGCAGCGGCACCGACGCAGCGATCGATTCGGTCTTGGCGCGCGGCTTCGCACAAGTCGTGACCACGGGAGCGCGCACCGCACGCGTGGCCGGGCACCTGCTCGCCGCTGCGGGTGCTGGAAGCGAACTGGCCATCGACGCGCTGGTCGTCGCAACCGCGATCCGTTTCGGGGGTGGAGTGGTCCTTACCCACGACCCGGATGACATGACGCGCCTCGCCGCGGGGCACCCCGGCATCGCTATCGCCTCCATCTGACCTCGACCCGACTGATCAAGTCTGAGCGCAGATCGGCGCATCCGCGCTCGGCGGGTTATCCCTAACAACGCATCAATCATCGGTCGATCGCATCCCCAAACGCCGGCTACGCGACGAGCGACAGGGACCCCCGAACCCCAATCTGAGCCGCCCCGCCGGCTGAGGGTGCACTTGCCCTTCGGAGGATCAGGGCCGGGCAATCCCCACGATGTCGTTGAACCGAACGACCGCATGCACGTCGAGCTCGCGTCGGGTGCTGAGATCCGCTTTGTCGACGAGCACCGATGCACCGACGTAGACGCCGCCCGCCCGTTCGATGAGCTCACGGACGGCGCGGATGGAACTCCCTGTGGTGATCCAGTCGTCGACGACGAGCACGCGGTCACCCGCTGCGAGGTCCCACGAACGGGCGATGAAGGTCTCGGTGGCTCCCCGCCATGTAACACCCGACTCGACGCTACGGTCGGCTCCCGGGTGGTTCCGCCCATCCTTGCGCACGACCATCAGACCGGCGCCCAACTCGGCTGCGACGAGTGCACCCAGGATTGGGCCGCGGGCTTCGGGAGCGCAGACGACTGCGATCGCCTTGTTGGCGAACGGTGCCGCCAGGGTCGGCCCGAGCAGGCGGAGCAGGTCGGGCCGGCGCAGCACCCCAGCAACGTCGGGATGACCATCAACGAGGGGAAAGCCGTCGCGCAGGAGCGCGGCGATGGAAGTGCCCCCGACCGCGGCGCCAGCGTCGACTTGCTCGAAGTTAACGCTCATCTCGAACCCCTCGACCTCGAAGCTGCTGCTCGGGGACCTTACCAACCACACTTTGATGTCGCCGCCAGTCTGTTCAACAGCCAGGATGCGTGCATGAACCCTCCGGTCCACCGCCCGACCGACTTCGACCCGCTCATCGGATCCTGGTCAGTCAACCATCGCCGACTTCGCCAGCGCCTGGCAAACAACGACGACTGGGACACGTTCAGCGGCACAAGCTCGACCCGGCCGATCCTCAGCGGCTGGGGAGTGCTGGAAGACAATTGGATCGACCTACCCGACGGCGCCTACTCCGCCGTGGCCATTCGCACCTTCGACCCAGCGAGCAAGCAATGGGCTATCTGGTGGTTCGACGCTCGCACTCCCCACCAACTTGATCCGCCCGTCGTTGGCACGTTCACCAATGGCATCGGCACGTTCGACGCCGAGGCCACGATGAACGGTCATCCAATCGCAGTTCGATTCAACTGGTTCGGCATCACGACCGATTCGCCGCGGTGGGAGCAGGCATTCTCCAGCGACGGCGGCACCACATGGGAGACCAACTGGACAATGGACTTCACTCGAACCGAATGAAGCATGACGAGTGTTGCTCGACTTCCGTCATTGCAGCAGGGGCAGCACCCACTCGGCAACCCGATGCGCCTCTTCGTCGAGCGGATAGCCAGAGAGCACGAAGCAGTCGACGCCCACGGCTGCGTAGCGAAGTAACGCTGCCGCCACCTGTTGCGGGTCGCCGACGACCGCAGCACCGACGCCGCTGCGGGCGACACCGATGCCCGTCCACAGGCTCTCTTCGACGAATCCGTCACCACTGGCAGCGGTGCGCAGCGCGTCCTGACGCTGAACACCGACCGACGCATGGTCGTGCGACGACTGCTTGAGGCGGCGCCCGATCTCGGGGTCGAGTTCGCTCACCAGCTCGGCGGCCGCCTGGCGGGCGAGCGATTCCGTTTCCCGCACGATCACGTGAGTACGCAGGCCGAAGCGCAGTGACCGACCGAACGTTGCCGCGCGGGCACGCACATCGGAGACGAGTTCGCCGATGGAGTTCACGGTCTCGACCCACATCAGGTAACAGTCGGCGAACTCTGCGGCGACGTTGCGCGCCTCATGCGACGCGCCGCCGAAGTACATGGGTGGCGGCTGCAACGTGCGCGACGCGACAGCGGGGAGGTCGTACTGCCACCACTCACCCTTGTGCTGCACTCGTTCACCGGTCCAGAAACGGCGCAACAAATGCATGGCCTCGGCGGTACGTCGGTAGCGAGCCGGCCCGTCGAGCGACTCGCCAGCCAATTCGCTGGAAATGATGTTCACAGTGAGCCGGCCACCCATGGCCTCCTGCAAGCTTGCCGCGGCCCGGGCGAACATCGGCGGATCGAATTCGCCGACCCGCACCGCTGGCAGCAGTCTGGTGTGCGACAGCGTTGGCCCGACTGCGGCGGCCAGTGTCCACGGATCGACACCGGGAACGAAGCTCGACGGAATCAATACGTTGTCGAACCCGAGCACATCGGCCAGGGTAAGAATG
>Ga0163146_10004579_pt1 | contig 16692 bp, 13 predicted proteins | sample OliLakLV19MP7G1_FD_148648 | JGI IMG/M metagenome (GOLD analysis project Ga0163146, IMG submission 148648) | Freshwater microbial mat bacterial communities from Lake Vanda, McMurdo Dry Valleys, Antarctica - Oligotrophic Lake LV.19.MP7.G1 | ecosystem: Environmental > Aquatic > Freshwater > Lake >...
CCCGCATTGATCCACCCGAGCCCGAAAGACGTGGCGATTGTCGGCCTGGGATCGGGCGATACTGCCTGGGCGATGGGCACACGCGAGGAAACCGAGAACATCACCGTGTTCGAAATCGCGACATCACTGGTAGACGACGGGAGGTCTTTGAGCGATGAGTCCGCCGGATTGCGTTTCGATCTGGATCGAGCCGTCGCGTTCGCTCACTCGGCGGGCGCCTTTGACCCTGAGCCGGATGCGCCTTGGGTCGGCGCCGCTGCTGACAATAAAATCGTACCGGGGGCACTGCGGGCTCACGACAACGTCAATTCCCGGCCAGACGTCTCGGAGTCGGACGCTTCCGAACATCGCGATGCCTCTCCGCCACCGTGAAGGATCGTTTCCAAGGAGGATGTTGGCTCGGCCTTCTATCGGTGTCTCCGCGTCCTGGCGCAGAGCCAGAGGCGGCCGGTTCACGGAACCGCCCACCGGGCCAAGCGCAAGAACGAACGGACTGCGTGATATCACGTTCGCGCAGGTAGTGGCTGCGAGCTGGCTGCGGCTTTCTGCCAACGCCACGGATAGCCCCTCAGGTACCACAACACGAAGAGATGCCACACCAATGGAACTACAGTGGCGATCAGACTTAAAGAGATTGACAGGCCCGGGCGATATGGATTAGGTCGAGTCCAGAACCGACCGCGATCGAGAACGAGACCAGTCAAGCTCGACGCGATCAAGGCGATCGAGAGCCATTTGACCGGGGCTGCAGTGGATTGCCTCTCGCGGATCAGGCCTACGCAAATCCAGACAACGACGATCGCCTCTGCGACCAGGAGGGGCCAGAGGGCGCCTCCGGTCCAGACTGCATTTAGGATATCGAACCGACCCCAGTCACTAATCCCGGGACGCAGAAGGTTGCCAATAATGCCGGCTACGATTGAGACGCCCATCCAAGCGGAGAGGAAGAGAAACGGACTTGCTACTACCTGAACAATCCCCAGCGGTCGCAACGGGCGCAGGCGTGTGGGCTCCACGCTACTTCCTGTTCTTTGGAACGTTGACGGTCGTGCTCAGACTCGACGCAAGTCCTGCCCGGTCCGTGCAAGTTACCCCGATCGTGTAAAGACGTCCGGACCCGTTTCCAGAACGTTCGGCCCTGAGTTTCACATGATGCTCATCAACAATCTTCCAGTCGGGCGACGTGGCTCCGTCGCCCAAACCGTTCTCGGGTTCGTTGCTCGTCACTGACAGCGAACACACGTGGGCCACGCAGTTGTCGAGCACGTCGTAACTCACCGTGACGTTCGCCATTGTGTGGTTCGGGGGCCAGATCTCCGCGCGGTCTGTGCGCAGGTTCCCGATGGTTGGAGCTTCCCGGTCCTCTACCCTCACCGTCTGCGCACAAGACGCAGAAAGACCGCTGCCATCCTTTGCCTGCCAATCGATCTGCGTCGTCCCCAGCAGGAACCGGGCGGTGAGGTTCTCTCCATCGCCCCTGGTACTCTCGACCGTGGCTCCACAGTTGTCCTCAACCGTGGGCGCCACGATGTTCGGCCCGGCCGAGCAACGACCCGGATCTGTCCCCACAACGATTGGTGCCGACCAAGCGATGCTCGGAGACGTTCGGTCCACTACGCGAACTCTGGCTTGACACGTCGCTGAGGCGCCCACTGGGTCGGAGACACCCAGGCTTACACCGTGATCGCCAAGACCGAACGGACTCGCGGGACTGAGTGTCCGAGCCAGCAAATCTCCGTCGGGATCTGACGACCCTCCGTCGAGATCAATCGGCTCAACCGACGCCATGCATACCCCGTCCGCGTCGCGGTCCAAGTCCTGGCATAGAGCCAGCGGTGGCCGGTTCAGGGAACCACCCACTGGGCCGAGCGCAGGAACGAACGGACTGAGCGAGATCACTCCGGCGTGGGTGATGGCTGCGAGCTGGCTGCGGCCTTCTGCCGACGCCACGGATAGCCCCGCAGGTACCACAACACGAAGAGATGCCAAATGAGAGGAAGGGCCACGCAGACAAAGGCGATGACTATCTCGAACCGGTACTGTTCTGCGGACCAAGACATTGACATATGCACACGGTGCCAAGCGCCGCCTATAGTCAGGAGCGACGCGGGCAGCGAGAGAAGGGCGGTCCATTTGGCGACCTGAGCGGCTCGCGGTATGCGCCGAAACAGGGCTCCGACGAGCAACAGCACCAATACCGGTGGAGCAGCAAAGCCGATCCACTGCAGCGGTTCAGGCAGTAGACTAGGCAGTACACAACAGCCACCGTTTAGGATGGCGAGGGGCTCGGCCGTTAGTAGGGCTGGGAAAACCCACTGACCCTGCACGAACCCAAAAACCAACGCAGCCAGGGCCCCCAACGTTATCCAAAGACTGAAGGAGGTCAGGGGAAAGCAGAAGAAGTACGCAATGCCCAGCGGTCGCAACGGGCGCAGGCGTGCTGGTGCCATTCCTACTTCCGGCTCTTTGGAACGTTGACCGTCGTGCTCAGACTCGACGCAAGTCCTGCCCGGTCCGTGCAAGTTAGGCCGATCGTGTAAACACGTCCAGCGCCGTTTCCGGACCGCTCCGCCCTCAGCTCCACATGATGGTCGTCAACGATCCGCCAATCCGGCGACGTGTCCCCGTCGCCCAGCCCGTTCTGAGGTTCGTTGCTAGTCACGGACAGCGCACACACATGGGCCACGCAGTTGTCGAGCACGTCGTAACCCACTGTGACGTTCACCATCTTGTGGCTCGGTGGCCAGATCTCCGCGCGGTCTGCACGGAGGTTGCCGATAGTTGGAGGCTCCCGGTCCTCCACCGTCACCTGCTGCCCACAAGACGAGGAAAGACCGCTGCCATCCTTTGCCTGCCAGTCGATCTGCGTCGTCCCAAGCAGGAACCGTGCGGCGAGATTTTCGCCATCGCTCCTGGTGCTCTCGAGTGTAGCTCCACAGTTGTCTTCAACCATGGGTGCCGCGATGTTCGGTCCGGCCGAGCAACGACCCGGATCCGTTCCCACCACGATCGGCCCGGAACAAGCGATGCTCGGCGGCGTGCGATCCGTAACGCGCACTCTCGCTTGACACGTCGCTGAAGCGCCCGTTGGGTCAAAGACACCCAGACTTACACCGTGATCGCCAAGACCGAACGGACTGGCGGGACTGAGAGTTCGGATGAGGAAATCGCCGTCTGGGTCTGACGACCCTCCATCGACATCAAACGGCTCCACCGACGCCATGCAGACACCGTCGGCGTCGCGGTCTACGTCCTGACACAAGGCCAGAGGCGGCCGGTTGACGGAACCGCTCACCGGGCCGAGCGCGAGGACGAACGGACTGAGCGAGCTGACACGTGCGTAGATAGTCCGCCCGTCGAAATTCGGGGCAAACTCCCCGGTTAGAACCGTACGATCCACCTGAGTCGTTCCCTCTCGATGAAAGATCCGCAGGCGTGAGAAGAGATCCGGATCGTTTACCTCAGCCACACCGAATGCAACAATAATCGGCCCGGTTCCGGTGAATCCCTCCGCGCGGATATCGACGGCCGGGTCTTGAAAGGCGAAATACCCCAGAGGCAGCGTGCCCACGCCGGTCGCCGGGACCGGAGCAAACGTCGTAAGGCCTGCCTCTGCGTCGTCGGGATAAAGGACAGCCCAGGAGCCGTTTGAAGCATGGGCTGCCTTCTTCGGCGAAAAGAAGAGGCCGTGACCCAAAAAACGGTCGCTTCCGGCGGACGACTTTGCGCCGTACCAGAAGACACTGTCTGCGTTGAGAATCGGCTCGCCGTCCACAAGCGACCTGAAGTCAGCCGATGGGTTCTCTTCGCCTGCACGGAAGCGAACGACGCCCCAGTCGATCGTCTGCGTGGAGCCGCGCGGGATTAGTGGCCCTCCAGGGACGGTTGCCGGCGGAAATCCCAGGTGCGTTCCCCATCGCCAGTGCATGTGAACGCACTCTTCACAGCCAGGGCTGCGGGCGGACGGTTCTGTGACCTTCTCACCAGAGCCAACCCGTCCTTTCTGGTGAAAGTTGTCGACCGTGCCCGGAACCCGAACGCCAAGCCGAACCGGCTGCTGAGCAATCTCTGCGTTGAGCGGGTTTCCAAGAGGAGTTGTGATGGGGCTGAAGGGCAGTGAGGAGAGGATCTCCGACAGAGTGTCGTTATCCCTGGCCAGGAGATGTCCCGACTGCAGGTCCCCATCTGCTCTGAAATGGAATCTGCTGGCCACATTCACCTCGAATGTTGCTTCGCGCTCGGCTGGACAATAGTCGTATTCGAGAAGGGGCTTTAGTCGGCCGCACGGGAGGCCATGCCCAAGTAGATCTGGAATGACCCCCAAGATGCCGGGCACAACCTGACTAGGCTCGCACGCCAACGTCGCGTCCTCGGCGTCCGCTTCCGAAATCGGTTTGAAGAACTCGTACCGCTGACGCATCCGCAAGCAACTCTTACCCTGCGGTGAGACGTCCTTGACCGCGTACGTGGCCTCGACCACGAGCGGCTGGTATTTCCCCACGGGTGGCGGCGCGCCCTCTTCGCCCACAGGCATGACGATGTTCAACGAAATCAGACTGGTGGAGCCTGCCCCCCCGCTTGCGGTCGAGGTCAAGGCAAGGTGCTGGAAAGTTCCCGCGGGCGTCGTCAAGTCGAAGTAGGGCACGCTGATCTTCTTGGCCATGTACCGGGGACCGAGTCGAACGTCGTGCAGCGCCACTCCCTCGGAAGGAGTGACCTCGTAGTCGAAGGTCCAGTCGTTGCCGGAGACTCGCTGACGTCCTGAAGGAGCCCCCAAGGGAACAGAGTCGCACTCGCAGTCGCGCATGACCACAGCGTCAAAATTTCCGCCCCCAAAAAGCGGCTGCGCGGGGTTCACGATCGCAAAGCCCAGACCCGACCCGCCGGCCCAGTATCGGTCCCCGAAAGAATTGGTGACGAGTTGAGTGAAAAACGCGGTTGAATGGGAGGGCGACTCGACTAAGAGGATCCCGCCGTTAGGCCCGTGTGTCGTCAGGGCCTGCCTGCGGCCCGTTCCGGGCGGCCCGAAGTTTGTCGCATCGGTCTCGGACAGCACCATCACCCGGCCCACGGGATCGAGCGCTAGGGCGTAGGCGCCCTCGAAACCGTTCCCGCCAAGATACGTGGAGTAGATAAGGGAAGCCGGACCAGCCTTACTTGTGTCGAAACGGGCCAGGAACATATCCGTTTTGTTTGTGCCATTTGGACCAGGGATAAAGTCTGGATCGATAGGCTGGGCGGCGTTGAAGACGTTGAACGTGGTCGACCGAGTCGTCCCAACCACGTAGACAATCCCGCCCGGCACCGGCAGAATGTCGTCCAGATTGTCGATGCCGTTGCCACCCAGGAACGTCGAGTAATCGATGTCTGTTCCCAACGGGTTCAGAATTGTGAGGAATACGTCGCGGCCTCCACGAGGAAGCGGCTGGGCTGGATTCTTGACCGGGTACGCCGATGAGAAAACCTCGCCCGCGATGAAGGCCCGGCCTTGCGCGTCAGCCTTGATCTTCAATGGTGTCTCTCCAACTCCACCGAGATACGTGATGTAGACACGCTGGCCAGCCGGCGAGAACTTGCCCACCCACCCGCTGTACTCGCCATTCGGTAGACCGGGGATGCCTTGTAAACGATCCCCGCACCGCCGCCCGGCCCGCTGCCGGTGGGGAAATTGGAGGTGTTCGTGATCCCGGTTGCGTAGATATACCCGAGCGGGTCGGCCGCGACCCCGAAAACATAGTCGTCGGTAAACTCCTCACCAAAGAGGCCATCCCTGGCGACTCCGTGCAGCAAGGTTGAGAAAACGAGAGAGTCTCCTGCCGGGGACATACTGAGGAGGAACCCATACACCGGACCATCCTCAGAATTCAGCTGAAAGGCGTTTACCGAGGGGAAGTCCGGGGACGTGGTATATCCGCCCACAATGGCTTGGCCCTCCGGGTCGGCGGCCACGCTGAGCCCCTCCTCGAACGCCCTGCCTCCCTGGAAACCCGTGACTCCGCCGATGACGGTTGAGTAAATGAGGCGACCCGAGGGCGAGAACTTCGCGACGAAGACGTGCGAGCCTACGGCATCTGGAGAAACGAACGTTCCGGGCGTGATGGGAAAGAGATAGGAGTTTGTGGTCCCGGCCACGTATGAGTTGCCGGAGGGGTCCACCGCAAGCCCCTGGACGGTGTCGTTGCCTCTGTCAAAACCGCTCACGCCGGCCGCGCCGCCAAGATATGTAGCAAAGGCAATCGTGGGATCTATGACGAGTGTCTTGGTCCGGTCGTAGGGGCCAACCTCGAACTGAATGTCCTTGCCTCGCAGAACAGCGCGGCCTTTGACTTCATTTAGGGAGTCGCCTGTGACCTGGTAGACGACGGGAGGTCTTTGAGCGATGAGTCCGCCGGATTGCGTTTCGATCTGGATCGAGCCGTTGCGTTCGCTCACTCGGCGGGCGCCTTTGACCCTGAGCCGGATGCGCCTTGGGTCGGCGCCGCTGCTGACAATGAAATCGTACCGGGGCCCCTGCGGGCTTACGACAACGTCAATTCCCGGCCAAACGTTTCGGAGTCGAACGCTTCCGAACATCGCGATGCCTCTCCGCCACAGTGAAGGATCGTTTCCAAGGAGGATGTTGGCTCGGCCTTCTATCGGCGCCTCGCCGACCACCGCTTCGGTTTTGGACCCCTGGAATGAGAGGGTGACGAGATCCGGCTCGGATTTCTGACGCCGAGTCGTTATCGGCGCGCGCCTTGCCGCATCCGTCGACGTCGAAAACGTGAAACCACCTGGCCTGACGAAAGTCGTGCGACCGGCTGAGCGGAGGACAAACCTGACATCCCCTGGCTCTTGTCCGCGGTTTTCTTCGAAACCGGTTTGAGGGGGAGCGGGGCGCGGCTCTACGGCGAGGCCGGCCATCGGCGCCACGGCAAGGAGGAGGATTGGGAGAAAGAACATGGGCCAGACTATCACCGCTCAGGAGAGCCGCGAACGAGAGGCGCAGCCTTCCACCTCTACTCTATTCGCGACGCGCCCAATCAACCGGGGCTGCCGCATGGTGTATTGGGTCATCGAGAAGCCTCTGCCTCCATGATCGCGTCAGCGGCCGCCCGCACCACGGCATCGACGGGGAGGTCGGACATGGCTGTGCCGGTCGAGCGCGCGACGCGGACCCGCGCTCCGTCCGGCGACCACACGGTCGGGGATGTCGGCCCGAACAGAGCGAGAGTGGGTGCGCCGACCGCGGCCGCCAGATGGGAGACGCCGGAGTCGTTGCCGATGGACAGAGAAGGGCCCCGGCAAGGGTGGCGGCGAGCGAAGGCAACGAGGGGCGCTCGATTGGTTCTACCCCGGATGGCGGCCCTCGGCTTCGCTCCACCAAGGCCAGCAGCGTGTCCAGGCGGAACGCCCGGATCTCCGCGAGCAAAACGTTTCCGAGAGGTTCGTCGATGGCGCGGATCCGCTCGGCGGCCTTCCGGGCTTGCTGAACGTACCCGGCGGACAGAGCTTCATGAAGGTCGCGGCGATGCTCTTCGGACGACCCGGCCAGGCGCTCGGGCGTGAGGAGCGCCGGCTCCGGTTCGAGGCTCCCCTTGGGGATCGCGGGCTCGTCGTAGGTGTAGACCACTCCGAGAAAGGCCCGCAGCTTCTCGAAGATCAGTTTCTATCCGGAAAGGCTTGGCCACGAAGTTGGCGGCGCCGGCCTTCAACATCTCCTCGCGCTCGTGTTCAAACGCACCTGCGGTCAGGGCGATGATCGCGCAACGGTGAGTCCCATGGACCCCCTCGCGCTCGCGGATCCGGCGCGTCGTCTCGCGGCCGTCCACTCCCTTCATGCGCGCGTCCATCAGGACGAGAGCCGGGCCGAACCTCTCGAAGCGAGAGGTCGCTTGCTCTCCGTCCGAGGCCTCCTGAACCACGAGCCCCGTGGCGCCAAGCACCTGCTTCAGAAGCAGGCGATTGTCCTCGGTGTCATCGACAACAAGGATACGGACCGGAGGCTGACCGGGGGCGATGCCCGCGACGCGGCGTCCCGTCTGAGCCTCGGTAGTGTCGTCGGTTTTGGCGAGCGGGATTTCAAAGCTGAAGACACCGCCCTCGTTCACCCGGCTGCGGACCCGAATCTCGCCGCCCATCAGTCTAATGAGCTGAGCGAAGATCGTGAGCCCGAGGCCAGTGCCCTCTTTCGAATTGGCGCCGCTTTCGGTTTGAACGAAGGCCGAGAACAACTTTGACAACTCTGCTTCGGCGATCCCTGACCCGGGGTCCTCGACCGCGAAGTGGACGCGTCCTTTCAGGAGCGCCACCCGGAGTGTGCCCTTGCCCGCCGCCGTGAACTTGACGGCGTTCCCGAGCAGCGCGAAGTGTCTTTCGTCGATGCCCGACCTCCATCAGCCACCGTCACGGCGACGGAGGACTCCCTGGTGCTGGCGATTCCAGGGGAGCGTAAGTGAAACAAGCACGGTTTGCCAGTCAATTCGCACGACCGCGGCCGTGGCGGACGGGCGGTCTGCCGCGACATTGTTTCGACGCGAGAACCACCTCCTGCCCGCGGCGTCCGATCTGCGGCGGAACCACCTGGTTCTCATCGATGTCCAGCGCGACTTCTGTTTCCCCGAGGGCACGCTGTACGTCGGCGGCCGAAGCGGGCAGGGCGCCTTGGACGACAACGATCGCATCGCGCGCTTCATTTACCGGAACCTGGCCCGGATCAGCGAGATCACCTGCACGCTCGACTCTCACCTGCCCTTTCAGATCTTCTTCACGCCGTTCTGGGTCGATGCGGCCGGGGAGCCGCTCACCCCTCATCGCACGATCTCCGACACCCGAGCGTCAATGGCGGGAATGACATGGTTGCGACCGATGTTCGCCGTGCTTCACTGCCGCACGTCCCTCGCCGACAACCCCGATCCGCAGCCTCGACTGGGTGAAGTGGACGGGTCAGGAGACATCGGGTTCGGCGCCGTTACATCGGGGACGGACCTTCTTCGGGGCGATGAGGCCCAGGGCCTTTATCTTAAAGACGCCTCCGCTTGTTGTGTTTCCCAATCGGAACACACCTTCCTGTTCGCAGACAAACAGGGCCGAGCCGCGCGAAGCGAGAAGAACACCTGGTTCGCGACACTCGGGACACCCTCGCCTGCCCGCATAGTAGGCTGAGGGATGTTCGTCCGCGACATCGCGATCGCCTCTTTTTGCTTCTTTCTCTCCGGCGCCGCAGCACTCGTTTATCAGGTCGCCTGGCAGCGGCTCCTCACGCTGACGACCGGCGTATCAGTCCATTCGATCGCTGCGATCACCGCCGCTTTCATGGCGGGCATCGGCATCGGATCTCACCTCGGCGGACTATGGTCGGAGCGCCTGTCGCCGCGCCGCGCCGCCAGGGCCTTTGCGGGGGTTGAGCTGGGAATCGCCGCGTTCGCGAGCATCAGTGTTTGGATCTACTATCACGGCCTCTACGAGAGGATGCCGTGGCTCTACGGGCACGGCACGGTCGCGACCTTCCTGGCGCACTTCCTCTCACTGCTTTTGCCGACAACCCTCATGGGGATGTCGCTTCCGCTCCTCGTGCGTCGACTCGTCCTTTCTGCCGAGCAGGCCCCGAGGACCATCGGCTACCTCTACGCGGTGAACGCGCTGGGCGCCGCCGCCGGAGCTTTTGCTACCCCTTGGTTGCTGGTGCGCTACCTCGGCGTCGATGGCGCGGTGCTCTGCGGCGCCGCACTCAGCGCCGCCGCGGGCTTGGGAACATTGCTTCTCTCCGATAGAACCGAGGTGCCGGCCGCTTCAACGCAGGCGCCGACGAGCCCTCTTCGGCCCGAGACAGAGGGGGCGCAACCGCTCGGCCTGTGGATCGCGCTTTACGCTCTTTCCGGCTACATCTCTTTGTCGCTCGAGATTGTCTGGTTCCGGATCCTCGACGTGATGGCGAAAGGCGGCGCCTTCACTTTCGGGACCTTGCTAGGCATGTACCTGCTCGGCCTGGCAACGGGAACGTTCTCGGCAACGTCTTATGCCTCTCGCCTCCAGAGGCCGCTGCGGGCATTTCTTCTGTGTCAGGGTCTGATGCTTGCGTTCACCCTTCTCGCTCACACCCTGCTCGTTCATCTTCCTGCTTCAGGCGGGGTGCTCGCGCGAATGGTGGAGTACGGCGCCTCGCCGACCAAGTTCTTCAACATGGAGACGATTTCGCTAAGCGACTTCACCTACATGTACATACTCATGCCGCTGTTTCTTTTCGGACCCGCCACATTCTGCATGGGGTTCGGCTTTCCGGTCCTCCACCGCGCCATCCAGGGCGACCCGATGTCCTCAGGCCGGAGGGTCGGCCTGCTTCAGGCGGCCAACATCGCCGGCTGTACTTTGGGCAGTCTCGTCACCGGCCTTTTCATGCTCGACGCTTTGGGCAGTGCCGGAGTCTTCAGATTTCTTGGCTTCCTCGGATTCGGCATCGTCGCGATGGGGGCTTACAGGCTCAGAGCCCGGTCGTTGTGGGCCGTCCTGGCCGCGATCGGGATCCTGATCGCCGTTTTCCCGGATAACAAGACGCTCTGGCTCAGATTGCATGGCGAGCCCGATGCGGCCGCTTCTATCTTCGAAGAGGATGCGGCGAGCGTCACCGCGTTCACGCCGAGATTGAAGGAAGGAGGTTATTACCTATGGGTGAATGGCCGATCCATCAGCTGGATCCCGTTCGGTTCCATTCACACGGTCCTGGGCGCGGTCCCCGCATTGATCCACCCGAGCCCGAAAGACGTGGCGATTGTCGGCCTGGGATCGGGCGATACTGCCTGGGCGATGGGCACACGCGAGGAAACCGAGAACATCACCGTGTTCGAAATCGCGACATCACAACCAAGGCTGCTGGAGCGCATGCGCCATGCTCCGGGAATGGAACGACTCGACCAGTTTCTCGCCGACAAACGAGTTCGCGTGGTCAAGGACGATGGGCGACGACGGCTTGGCCGGGATGGTGTGAAGTACGACATCATCGAGGCGGACGCTCTGTACCCGGACAGCGGGCTCGCCGGGAATCTGTATTCTGTGGAGTTTTTTGAACTCGCCGCGCGCGCCCTCAAGCCCGGTGGAATAATGTGTACGTGGGTACCGAGGTCGCGGGTTCAAGCGTCCGCCCAGCGGGCCTTCCGGTACGCAATCCAAACGGGAAAAATGCTGGTCCTGAGCAACTCCCCGCTGCCCCTCGATCCTGAGTCCTGGAAGGCCCGGCTACATTCGGAACACGTCACGAGGTATCTCGGAGATGCCCAGATCAGCCCGATTCGCACCGCTCTTGAAGGCGCCAGTCAGGCTGAACCGCTCGATCCCGCGCACGAATTCAACGAAGACCTGCAGCCCAGGGATGAGTTCGTTCGGCCGCGCAGGCGCTCCCGGTGAACCTGAGAAACTTGTTGATGCGCCGACGTGTCGTCTCAGGGGACTCCCGGGACGATCAACCCCTCCCTGGCGTAGTAGGCCTTGATGCTCGGGTTTTCACGAAACTGCTGACGGATCCGTTCATCCGCACCCAGTGGAAGCACCTGCAATTCGAACCCTTCGCAGTGCTCGACCGCCACGGGCGCGCCCAGGACGGATAGGGCGGATGTTGAAACACCGGCGCCCTCAGGCCTTCGGGTGCCAAGAATCGTAAACGTGTAGCGGGGCCGGTCGTGCCGCTTTGCCCCCACACCACCGAGGAACCACTCGACATTCGTGAAATCCACAAACGGGTCGAGCCTTGGAGTGACGGCCACGACCCTCAGCCCAGATTTCGAGAGAGCCGTCACGTATTTCGCGAGCCAGTAGTCGGCCACACCATATTGAAGCCGGTGCTTCTGCGCTACCGAGTCGAGACACTCGACAAGTGGCGGGTAGTACGCCGTTGCCGGCGGAATCGTCGCAGGTAGAGGCCTGAGTCCGAGGACAACCACAACGGAAAGAACGGTCGCCAAAAGCGGCATGCCCCACCGGCCCACCGCGCTCGCGGCAACGCCCACCACCGTGACGAGTCCTGAAAGTTGAGGAGCGAGGAAATATCGCGTGTATCCCTCTTCCCGAAATGGCGCCGCGGTTGCCGCGACGGCTATAAGAGTCGAGAACAAGAGCGCCATCACGAAGACTCCCGCGACTCGACGGCCGAGATCGGCGGAACGCCACGCCACCCCAGCGGCTATGAGAAACCCCGCGAGCGTCACGATCGCGGTCAGGGTATGCTCGGGTGACGATTTGAAGGCTTGGTCGGAGATTCGGTTGAGCGCGTCCCACGTCCCGCTGATCGTTATCTGCAGCTTGGATCCGACGGTGATTACGGGCGTAACCACCCAGAAGATCGCGAGGCCGATGATCCCGCCTCCGGCAACACCCTTCACCGCCCGACGTGCAGGCTCCCGCCTTCCCACGAATACCGGAATCGTCGCCGCCACCAGTGCGGGTGCGACAAACCAGACGAGGAACAACATATCGGAAGCAGTGCCCAGGACCACGACGAGGGCCAGGACCAGGGAGGGCCGTACGGAACGTGAAGCACCACGCGTGACGTCCAGCAGCAGGCCGAGACTCAGGATCGTCAGGATCTGGGTATAACCGTGACGGTTGCTCCACACGAACGCGATCCAGTCGCTCCCATATCCGGCCGGGATCGCCCAAAGAACGAGGGCCGCCACAAACGGGCCGAGAGAAGAAGCGTCCGGCCAGACGCGGCGCAGCGTGAAGCGCAGGGCGAGTGCCAGCAGCACAGGCTGGGTCATCGCCTCATACACATGCCCGGCGGTCAGCGTGTCGGCCAGGCTCCTGAGGATGAGTGCAACCGCCATCTGAACGTATTCGGGGGCGTGGGAGATGTTCCAGCCGCCGAATCGAAAACCATCCTCGAACAGATCACGATAAATGAGGCCGTACTGGACGGTGTCAGACGAGAAGAAGAACCAAAGATCCTGGCCAGGACCGGCAAGAGTCTCCGAAATGTAGACGTAGACGCCTCGAAGCGCCACGCACAGAAGGAGCCAAGCCCATACCTCCAACGCAGGGCTCGTTCCCATCTGAAGGCGCCAAGCGGAGCGCATCGATCAGGTCGTCGCCTGAGGCGCTTGAATCTGGCGCATCAGTGCCCTGGCATCTGCGGCGCCCACGACCAGCATGGCTGCCACAACGACCGCGGGCGCATTTCCCATAACTCCCGGCTTCTTGGACCTCTTCTGACTCATGAACCAGCCATTATGCCCCACCGCCGCGCCTCCTCTCGCCTGCGTGCGGGAGACCCGAAGCTTGCCGATCTGCTCTCAGCCGCCGAGTGGTGACCCGGTGCTGAATTCGTGGCCGATCACATTTGGGACGGCATACACCGGATCACGTCTGCTATCCGCAAAACGGTCCTCGGAGTCCGCTCCCGCTGACCAAGGACTCTCCCCGCGAAAAAGCAGCCGGCCGGAGGTTGCCCAATCCGCCTGCGATCAGGCCCCTTGAGCTTGATCGTGATCCCCGGCCGCTCCGATCTGCGGCAGCAAGCCGAACATCTCTGCCACGGTTTGATTCTGAGGACCGCTCTTCCACAAGAAACCGTCGAGCAGGTAATGAGTGGCCTGAGGGAGCGCCAGCAGGGGCACGATCAGGGACAGGGTCTCGGCGCTCAGCCTGAAGGAGGGGCCCGGGAAAAGCATGGGCTGCTCATGCCAGACGAGACGGTCCCACCCCCACTCTTCAATCCAGGCCAGAAGGACAACGATGCCCAGGAACACCGGGATACCGGCCACGGAAAAGGGATGGCGCACAGGTGGGCTGGCGCGTTGGGCGCGATGACGGCCGTAGGCCCAGGCCAGGGCGAGGTAAGGGATGCCATGGATGAAGATGTTGGTGACCGTGAAGGCGTAGTCGGAGTTGAGAACGACGAGGCCGATTCCCCACATCAGCCACGTGCTGACCATGACAAGGTTTTTCCCGGCACTCACCGGCGCCCCGGTCACCCAGCGCCACCCCTCCTTCGCGAGGTAAGCGACTCTGATGGCGACGTAAACGGGGAACCCGGATGTCGCAACCAGAACCGGGGTGCCTCGGACAAAGTCTCCTTCGATGAGCCAGGAGAAGGATCTCGGCAGATGCGCGTGCCAGTAGATCACCGGCCAGATCGTCCCCGCGTAGACCGCCATGCCGTCGAGCGACCGCTCCCAGGCCGCGGCGTGGCTGCACTTGCGCGCGTAAAGAGCCACAAAACCCCGTTGCTGCCGAATGAAGTGAAACACCGCCACGTACGCAAGCACGGTCCAGAACATGGTCGCCGAGATCGTGTGACAGATCACCAGCGTGACGTAGGCGGCGATGGGGATGACCACGAGTTGGGTGGACCATGCCGCGCGCTCGTCCGGGTCGAACAACACACGCCAGCCCGTAGACCACACGTGGGCCACGTCGACTCCGAGGACGTCGACCACCCACACCCAGCCGGGAGCCTCGCCCTCCAGTATCCCAAGGCGCGCCCCCAGGATGAGAAGGCTCAGCGACAGCAGGAGCGAGCCCCCAAATACGCTGAGGTCGAACGCCCTTGAGAAAAGCCAGGGGCCGGACCGCCGGTCTATGGACAAGGCCACCGCGCTCATGATCGCCGCGATGGAGGCCACCATGGGCGAGAGCCGTGCCCCAGATCACGCATCGATTTTTCCGCGGCGCGGATGCCCCAATCCTGCGCTTCTTCGAAAAGCGCCAGGCCGGAGAGGTCGGTGTGAGCGAAGTGAAGCCGCCCCACCGACTGAGAGGCCGCCTTGAGGGCGTCGCTCCATAAAAACCCCGGGCGCGGGCGAATCATGGCATGGCCCCACCGCATCACGTCGATTCGGTCGACGCACTCCTCTATGTCCGGATGTGCCCGGCGAAGGTCGGAAAGGATCTCGTCGACCCAGTGGGCCCAGGGCCGAGCCAGCATGGCTTCGCGGGTTTCTCGAGGATCATCCGAGACGTAGGGTCGGTAGTAGGTGAAAGTGGTCGCCCCCAGGTCCTGGCCCGATTGGTGCGTGGAAACGATGTAACCGAGGCTCGGCGAGGCGAAGATGACGTTGTCCCACGAAAGGGGGAAACCCCGTTCGGCGGGCCTTTTACGAAGGGTGAGGTTCGCGACCATCCATGCGCTGTAGGTGAAGGCGCCCGCGACGTGGAAACCGCGATCAGCGGTTCGGACCACTCGCTCGGCAAATGAACGCGGCAGCGCGCAGATGGCGGTGCGGGCACGAATGGCGAAGGGTCTTTGGGCGATGTCGAAACCGCGGATCAGCACATCATCCTTCCCCGGGTGAATCTCTGTGACCATCCTTTCGCTTCGGACGCGCCCGGCCGCGCGACGAGCCATCACGTCCACCAGGCGGCCGTTTCCTTCCGGCCAGGTCAGAAGCTCGGCCGCTTCGTCGTCCTCCGGCCGAAAACGCGACACGAAATAGTGCAATCCGGCCCACGCCGAGGTCTGGCTCAGATCCGCTCCGAAGTCATCACGGCAGGCGTATTCGATCCACCAGCGAAAACGGGCCGCGTGATACCCGGACTGGTCGAGCCAATCCTTCATGCTCAACGCATCCAGTCGTAAGAGTTCAGAATCGGTGGACGAACGACGCCTGGGAATGGCGAAGGACCGCAGGCCTCGCGAGTCGCGGCGGGCCGACATGGCTCTTACCTGGTTCTGAAAGCGGTCCAACTGCAAGCGGTCGTCCTCCGTCGAGCCGACCGTTGGAAAGAGGCCCTCATACCAGCGGTCGTGGATGAAGATCCGTTCCTGCGGATCGCGGCACAGGACTTCCTCGGCGAATTCCGTCGAGCCCTTGGCACGGCCTTTGACCGCGCCGGCCTCCGCCAGAATGGCCAGGAGGGGTTCGTTCTCTTCGTCGGGCACGGGAACATAGTGGGCTCCCCACGGCGCCTTCATCGGCGTCGACTGGGCCGCGGAGGTGCCGCCCATCGATGACTCCAGGCATCCTCGTTTCGCACTTCTACCAGAGGCGAAGCGAGCGACCCCTGGTTGAGGGCTTTCATCTCCGGATTCTCTCGAGCGGGCCGCGTCATCTCCGGATCGATGTCCACCAGCAGGACCCGGCTCACCAGCGGATGACGGAGCACTTCGCGCACCGCCAGGCCGTCGCCGCCGCCCAGGACCAGAACACGCCTTGCCAGGGGGTTCAGTGCGAACGCGGGGTGGACCAGCGTTTCGTGATACCGGTACTCATCCGCGGACGAAAACTGCAAGTGGCTGTTGAGGAATAGCTGGAAGCCGCCGGGCGGGGTACGAGTGATAACGATGCGCTGGTAAGGAGTGGTCCGCGCGAGGATGACGGGGTGCGGGTACATCGCTTCCTCCGACAGGGTGGTGAGTCTCTCGCCGTAGGCGAACGCCACCAGCAGGCAGAGCAGAACCACCACCGCACGAACGCGGAGGGCGCGGACATTGCCGACCTGGCCAGCGAAAATCCAGGTCGACCACAACCCAACCGCGGCATTGGCGATCCCGAAGAGAAGCGAAGCGCGCACCAGGCCGAGGTGGGGGAGCGCAACCATGGGAAAGAGGATCGACGCCGCCAACGAACCGAGGTAGTCGAAGGTCAGGACCTCGGCCACCAGATCCTTGAACCCGACGCTCTCCTTCAACAGCCGGAGCGCCAGCGGGATCTCGAGACCGACCAGGCACCCGGTGATCAGCACGAGGCCGTAGAGCGTTGGCCTGAACCAGCGCTCGGCCTGGCC
>Ga0163146_10004585_pt1 | contig 16675 bp, 20 predicted proteins | sample OliLakLV19MP7G1_FD_148648 | JGI IMG/M metagenome (GOLD analysis project Ga0163146, IMG submission 148648) | Freshwater microbial mat bacterial communities from Lake Vanda, McMurdo Dry Valleys, Antarctica - Oligotrophic Lake LV.19.MP7.G1 | ecosystem: Environmental > Aquatic > Freshwater > Lake >...
GACCTCAGCCGCTGCGATAGGACGCGAGAGCGCTGGTAAGGGTGATGCCGCCGGCGCCGTTGCGCCGGGCGCATCGCCACCTTTGATCCATTCTGCGTTACGTACGAGGCGTGTGAGCGCCGCCGCCGGATCATCGATCGAGCGCGCGTACTCGTTGGCGTCCATGCCTTGCGGGAAGCGCACGCGATAAATTGCAACGCCCTGTTCCGCCAGTCCGCCCACAATTGCCGCCGACGCATCGTCATTGGCGTCATCGCGCCGGAACGCTATGAGCACGCGCCGCGCTTGGGCGAGGCGCTGAAGCAAGACTGGACCCGCTCGTTCCTCCAACAGCGCAGTCACATGGCGCAGGCCATGGCGCCAAAAAGTCAGCGCGTCGATCAGCGAGCGGCAGAGGATGATGTCTTCCGATCCAGCGATCCCTCGTTCGTTGAACACAACATCACAACTCCCAGACAGGAAGACGTGAAGCGGCGTGCCTTTGCGCAAGCCTTCGGTGATCTTGCGGCCGTACATTTGCTGGATCGCGCCGTCCGCGCCCAAAACTGGAATAACCAGCGAGCCCCACAGATGCTCATGGCCGCTCTCGCGGAGAACGCCCAGCATTTGCAAGCGACCGCGCAATTCAGCGCCCGCGCGGCGATTGGCCTGCGGCAAGCGATAGCCGAGCGTGCGGTTGGCCAGACCAAGCCGGAAATGTTCGATGAGCTGAGGGTCGTCCAATCCACGCTTTTGCAGATAAGCGATAGCTTCGGGGCTTTCCTTGAGCGCGGCCTGATAGTGTTGAAGCACTTGCTCCAGCAGCGCCGCGTCGTCTGGGATGCGGTCAAGCGAGAGCGGCTGTTCGCTCGACGCCATGTCATTTGACGCGCGTGTCATGGTCCCTCTCCTGCTGAATCTGGATCACGCAGTACAAGACGCGCGATGCCGGCGTCGTCCGACGAACCTGCAGCGCCGCTAAAGCGCAGCGCATCGAGATAGGCGGAGAACGCAATCGCAGCGTCGGCGTCTGGTAGATTGAACTCGCTGAGATTGGCGCTCCGTCGCCACGTCAGCAGCTTGATGGTGACCCCATGCCAGGACGCTGATGGTTGCGCGGCGATGCGTCGGACGATGTGGTCGTGTTCGTGACCGATGGCGTCGGCTCTATCAAATAGTCTCCCTGCGAGTTGGTCATCGCTGCATTGAGCGCGGTCAACGGCCTCCCAAGCGGCGGCCAAGCGAGCGTCCTCTTCGAGAAAATGCCGCCACAGCGCCGCCAGCACCCGATCAACACCAGGTCCGGACGGACTGAGAAGTGCGGCGCTCGGCTGAGAGTCAGCAAAGGATAATGCTGCGGCGCCAGCGACGATTTCTCGGCGAGTTACGACAGACATGACGGCTTTCCCGTTGCTCAAAACCCATTCAAACGAGCCAGAGTTGGTAAACGATCATAATATGATCGTTTTGACGAGACGCGTCAAGCGGGATTATAATTTTGTGATCGTTTTGGATTCGCGCCTATGGCCCAGCTGACCCCCGCCGCGTGCCGTGCAGCGCGGGCGCTCATTGAGTGGACAATTGACGACCTGGCGCACTACGCGGGGATCGGACGAGCGACCGTCGCTACCTACGAGAGCGGTAAGCGGCCGGCTTTCGCGAGCACTGAGCAGAAAATTGTCGACGCCTTCACAGCGTATGGCGTGGAGATCACGAACGGCGGCGGCACAGGCGCGAGGCTGCTCAACGCAAAGCCAAAGCGCAGCAAAGCCAAAAAGCGCGCTGGGTAACTGGCACCCTTTGCGCACCACACCCTACTAGAAGGGTGCGCGTTGGATGCGCGAGCGAGCAAATTTCCCTGTGTCGCAGGGGATTCCGGCGTCCGACAGGACGCCCTTTATCTTGCCCTACACCCTGCTTCTGTTTTTCGCGGACCTAAGCCGATTGCTTTACGAGGCCGGGACAAATGCCATCGTAGCTTCTCCAGGCACGCGGAGTACCCAGTTCTCATGCGTCGATGCGCAGAACACTTGCAGCTCATCGCCGTTGCTAAAGGTCACGCCGATGTCGAACGAAGGCGCGCTGTCGAGCACGCGAAGGCGAGTGACCCGTTTACCAACCAAGTTCGCCGCGACCGATCTTGCGCCCTCGTCATATGCCCCGACTCGAACAACGTACCCTTGCACGACCCTCCACGGAGCCGTGATCGACAAGCTCCAATCCGCTCCCCCCAGAAGTAGCACAGGGTCGCACCACTCACTTCGTTCAATCTGCAAAGGACAGGCTTTATTGGCTGCATCCATCCATTCAGTAAGGTCGGTCATGGTCCTTGCTCGACATGGGTTCTTTGACGAACCCACTCCCGACGCTCGGCCGCAGTAAGTCCTCTCGGAGGTTGTGGGGTCCGGCCGTCCGGATTAACCGGGCCCCCGTTTGCGTTCTCGAATGATGCTCGTCGTGGGGCGTCACCGGATGGTTCCATAGTCCTGACAGTGCTCCCATCTTGCAAGGTGTGCTCAACACCCGGGCTTCGAGTTTCACGACTGGGGAATCCAGCCGCATCAAAGCCCTCTCGCATTTGACTCTGACTGGTCGGTACAGCCGTGCCACCCGGTGTGACGATGAAATCTGCACCGTTTCGCGCGGCCCCCTCGGCGGCGGCCTCTCCTCCCTCACGTATCCCAGCCGCAATTGCCCGCGAAACAACTATCCCTTCCGGGCCACTACCCGCGCCGGTGGGCAATGTCGCTATGTCCCAAACCACACCCGCTACTTCGACGGCGGTAGCAACGTCGTTCGCAGTTAGCGGCTGCGCGGGTTGCGCCGCACGGCAACCATCGAAATTGCACTGCCCGTTGTTCCAGGAGCCAACGCCTTCGGTGCCTGTCGGATCGCCGCGATTCAGCGGGTCGTTGTGTACGTACTGATAGAGGTTCAGATCGTCTTCATACCCGACGGGGTCAGTTTGCAGGAACGGGCCGGCTCCAAAGTGTGTGTCACTCTTTCCACTCTTTCAGAGGGCGAGTCGTCCTTAAGGCGCGAACTCTGGTGCTTTCACTTGCAGCCGCACAAGATGGTTGTCAGCGAAATCAAGAACAACGTAGCGATCTCTAATGCCGCGCTCTATGATCCACCATTGATCGGCTCCGAGGGCTTCGTCCCGAATCTCGCAAATTGATTCCGCTCTGCGGACGGGCCGTCGAATTCCATCGAAGTACAAAACCGGTCCCAGGCCCACTGATCGCTTGTTAGTGTGGTCACAAGCTAGCTCAAAAGCCTCGCTTTGTGACATCCCAACCCAAAAGCCGGAGTGCCGGGAAGGCTCGAAATCCATGCAGGCGCTCAGCGGCAGCGCGAGCATCAAGATGCAAGGGAGTGCGCGCATGAAAGCTAACAAAGATCACCTCCCTTGCCATCCGGGCACACGACTCGTCCGGCCTGACCAGCGCCGGGATGCCCGCCAGCCGGAGAAGTCAAAGTGGCGCCCCCTCGTGCTGCGGCAGCACCCGCTCTGGCGAACGCCTCCGAGTTACTGTTCGTGCTACCCGGTACCCTTGAGGGCACAGGCGAGTACATTCTCGGTTCACTCGGCGCGCCGAATATCGCGTGAGCATCATCGTTGCTGACCCCGCCGATCTCGGAGTAAGTCACGCCAGGCGCCGTCTCGCCTGCAGCAATTGACTCTAGCGCGCGGCGATCATGCTGGTAGGTCGTAGTTTGCTCGCCTTGGAGCGCCGTTAATCCATTTTGTCCCGGTGCGTACGAGTACTGACGTTCGATTTGTCCGTCTTGAAGAGTGGTGCCGGCAGCCGTGACCACCAAGAACGCGTGCTTTGTGGAATCCAGAGTCTCAGAGTAGGTTCTATTGTAGGCGCTTTGCGCGGCTCCCACATTCCCGCGCGTCGCCAACATGGTCGCTACGGCCGCTGACGTTGCTGCAGCCCGTGCGTCTCCTTCGTTAAAGATGCGCCTGCTCACGAGATATGCTTCTTCCCCCGTGGCATCGGCCAAGTTTAGCGGGTCGTTGCGGACGTACGCGTAGAGATTCGAATCATCCTCGTACCCAATTGGGTCAGTTTGCAGGAATTGTCGCGCTCGACGCGCGCAACTTGATGCAACGCAGCTATCTCACTCGCAGGGCGTCGAAGGGGCGGACGTTGGAGCCGGTACCAGCGCAATGTGTATGGGTTGTCTTCAGGGATACGCACTGCGTTCGACTTCCACGCTCGAAGCAACGCCGTTTCGCGCCACTCGGACCATTATGCGCGCGTCTCCTACACGCATCCACCAGAGATCGTCGTCCATCCTCTCCAGATGAAACCAGTCATCGACTAGCATCTGGTCAAAGCATCCAACGTTCTCAAAGGAAATTGTCTCGCCATCCCGAATGGCCAACAACTTCCACTGCTCACCTGACATGTAGAATCTCCTATTGCGGCGGTGCTGGCTGAATTCCTTCGTTGCGTAACACACGCGAAATCTGATTCGGATGATTTGCGATCCGAGCATCCACCTGCACTGCAAGCCGGCCAAACCCCTCACCGGCTTGCCTACCACGATCCTGCGTAAGCACTCTGGCTCCAATTCGTTCTGCGAGTTGTCGGATAGGAACATCCGTGCCCGGGTCGCGGCCGAAGAGTTCGGCCACCGTCCTAACATTAAATCCCTGAGCCCGGAGCGTAGCCGCGACGTTGGCTCCAAGATTTGAGTCAATGATAATTGGGGCACCATATCGAGAGAACCCATAAGCAGTAGCAGCTTCCGGCGCCCCAACTGCTGCCCCTAATACTGTGCCTCCGAGTCTCAAAGAGTGGTTTGATAAACCCTCAACCATACCGGCAAGGCCGCCGGTAAAGTCTGCAATGGCTGCGTCGGCGTATCCTTGAGCAACTCGACCTGGCTCCTGAGTGTGACGGGCCTGCGATCGCAATTGATCCGCGCGCGCGGCATACTCTTCACTTCCCAGATTTACCGGGCCTCCCCCGACCTGCCAGCAAGTACGCGATGAAAATGATCTTCCGCAGCCGGCTGTAGCCGACATGCCGGTAGGGTCTACCCAATCTACGGGATCGCCCCCAACATACTGATAGAGGTTTAAACCATCGAAGTACCCGATGGGGTCAGTTTGCAGGGACTGTCGGTCCTGACGCGGTTTTTCGTAGATGCAGCGATTTTCTCTATACGCGTCAGCGGCGTAAGCGCGATGGCGCCGCCCTGCCCGGCCGGTTTTCAAAAAAATCGCCCTATAAGCACTTTTCGGCCTGCGCGCGCGGCGCGGCTCTGACGTGCTTTGGAGGGCGGGAGCGGCGGTCATGAGCGTCACTATGGCGTGCGCCGCGACGCAGGCAAAGCGCATCGCAGCGGCCTTCGGTCTTAGCTGCTAGGAGGCGAGTGACAGCGCGGGGATTCACTCACGGGTCGGATAAGGGCTGGAGTGCAAGATAAAGACGCGGCCCGGGGGCCACGCAAAGCGCTGTCGCGCCAGCCCTTTTCACGACCCGTGAGACAGAGCGCGGGCCGTACACGACCCGCGCTTACGGCCCGCGCGCGGCCTGCTCAAGCAGCGCATTGTGTATGTGGATTCGGCCTCGCTGCCTCAGTCGATGTCGTCGGCGTCATCGATGTCGAGCGCATCGCGCTTCGGCATGGCGCCGGGGTGCGTGGCCGCATGCACGGCGGCGAGTTTGGCGACGCCGACCTGGGCGTAGATTTGGGTGGTGTCGAGACTCTCGTGGCCGAGCATGGCTTGGATGAAGCGGATGTCGGCGCCGTTCTCCAGCATCAGCGTCGCGGCGGTGTGCCTGAAGAGATGGCATGAGCCGGTTTTGCTGAGCCCCGCGGCGGCGACGTAAGCGCCGACGCGGCTGGTGAGCTTCTTCGGCGCGATGGCCGCACCCTTCGAGGTCAAGAAGAGCGTGCCGTCATCGGCCCCGCACACCAGCTGCGGGCGCGCTTCATCGCGATAGGCGGCGATCCAGCCGAGCGCCCGCGCGCCGGTCGGCACGATGCGATCCTTGTTGCCCTTGCCCTTGCGCACCACGATCAGCTTGCGTGCATAGTCCACGTCAAAGACGCTGAGACGGATCAGCTCCAGGCGCCTGATGGCGGTCGCGTAGAGCACTTCAAGGATGGCGCGATCACGCAAGCCCTGCGGCGTGGCGAGATCGGGCCCGGCCAGGACCGCCTCCACTTCATCGGGCGAGAGGATATTCGCCGGGAGACGCTTTTCGCCGCGCGGCAGTTCCAGATCGGCGGCGGGGTTGAAGAGCACCAGGCGCTCGCGCGCCAGCCATTTGAAGTAAGCGCGGATCGGCGTCAGCCGCGTCGCCTGCGTCCTAAAGGTGAGGGGCGCGCCATCTACTTTGCGGTGATGGAAGAGATGGCGCTGATAGCGCTCCAGCATCGGCCGCGTCACGTCCTGCGGGCGCTCGACGCCGCGCAACGCCGCCCAGGCGATGAAGGCGCCGATGGCCGTGCGGCGTTGCTCGATGGTGTAAGGCGAGTAATTGCGCGTCGCGAGCCATACCGCAAAGCGCTCAAGCTCTGCCGCCATGCTGCCCGGCGCAGGCGTCGGCGCCGCCGCACGCGCGCTCACGATGCATTCTCCGCCTGCATGTATGGTACGGCGCCGTTGGCGCGTCCGGTGTTAGGCGTTTCGCGCGTGATTTCGCTGATGTCGCGCGAAGCTGTTGCGGGGCTTGGCGTTTCGCCGATTTCGTGAGGCCGACCGCCCCCCGGCCAGGCCCCGACCGGGGGCCGACCGAGGCCCGACCGATCTTCATTTTGGGCCGACCGATTTTCATCGTAGCTGCAATGTGCGCCGTCGAGCGCGCTCGCATCGATCAGCCCCATCACAAAGGGCGCCCCGTCCTGGCCCTCGCCGTCATAAGCCAGCGCATAGACGAAGCGGCTCGCATGCTCGCCTTCGCGCGCGCGGGTGACGAAGAGATATTCAAGTTCGACCAGGCGCCCCAGATGCACCTTGAGCTGCGTGTCGCTCCAGCCGGTCGCCTCGCGCACATCGCGGCGGGTAAAGCGCGCCTCGCGCGGCTTCACGCCTTCCGCGTTCGCGCGCGCCACAGCAAGCTGATGCACGAGCCCCAGCAAGCGGCGCGTCTGCGGCGGCAGCTCATCAAGCGTCGCGCCCATGATCGCGTGCGCCAGCGCGTTGGCGGCGGCGATGTCGGCGGGTGTGGCCTCTATGTACTCGATGCTGGCGCCGCTGCGTTCAAGCGTGCGGATCGGGCGCTGGTGTTGATGCAAGAGCGCGATGACGCGGATCAGCGCCAGATATTTGCGGTGATCGCGGCGCGTCCGGGTCTTGTCGTCCAAAAAGGTCAGCCGCTCGGCGTGCGGGTTGACGACGCGCAGCGGCTTTAACATGCGCTGTGCGTTCTGGTGGCGGGTGATGATCGCCGCACGGTGTTCTTTCGCGGCGAGGCCCGGCAAGGTTTCTTCGAAGCGCTGACGCGCCTGGATCGCACGCGTCTGCTCGCGGCTTTCATCGATGGTGAGGACGAGACAGCGATTCTTCAGCTCTTCATCGAGATCGATCGCCGTCGTCGTCAGCATCAAGGCCACGGGGCCTTCGACGTGATATTCCTGGGTGACGAGCTTGCCGGTCACTGGGTCCTTGCCCGCGCTGGCGATGGTGAGCGTGCCCTGGCTCTGCAGCAGCTTCAGCGCGTAGGCCGCATGGCGCGCGCCCTCCTCTTCGGCGATGGCGAGCACTTTGTGTTTGAGATCGGTTTCGCCGAGATAGAAGAGGCTCTGGCCGGTCATCGCTGAGTAGGCCACGCGCTCTTCTTCCGGGACCAGATCGAGCACGGCATCCATCAACGCGCTTTTGCCTGCGGCGCTGGTTGATTGGATCAGCAGCGCCAGCGGCCGATCCAGTTTGCGCGATAGCGCCGCCAGATACGCGGCTTGTGCGTTGGCGGCTTCGCCGACGATGCCGATGGTTTCGACATCGGCTGCGATGCGCGCCATGAGATCGGGCGCCGTCAGCAGCTCAAGCGCATCGGCTTCTTCCGCCGGCGTCATCGCCGGGCGTTGGTTCTTCTCTTCCTCGGCCGCGCGCAACGCCTCGTCGCGCAAGCCTTCGAGCGCAAAGAGCACCTGGCCAAGATCGCGCTTGATCGCGTCGAGCGATGCGCCTAGCTCGGCCGCTGCCTGCGCCGCAAAGGCGGTTCGGCTTTTCGCATTGAGCAGATCGAGCCCGTCGATGTGATAGGCTTCACCCTCGCGCACGTCGTTGGGACGCACGTCGAGGATCACTTTCAGCGCATCGTAGGAAGCGTTCTTCGCCAGCCCCCGCGCCCGCCAGGTGCGCTCACTCAAGCGGATGGTGACTTCCTTGGCGCTGACATCGGCGCCGAGGCGCGCCGCCGGCGCGGCTGGCGCCGGTGTCGCAGGCTCAGCAGCTAGGAGAAGAGGTGGCGGCGTTGGCGCATCGTGCGTGATCGCTTCGGGTGTTTCTTTCCTAGCCGCTTCTGCTTCGATGATGACGGGCTCGGGTTCCGGCGCGTGCGCACGGTTGGCGTTGGCCTCCCCGCCTTTCATCCATTCCGCGCTGCGCAGCAAAGTGGCGAGCGCTTTCGACGCCGGTTGCACTTGGCGGGCATACTCGTTCGCATCCATGCCTTTCGGGAAGTTGACGCGATAGACCGCCACGCCATGACGCGCGAGCGCATCGGCCACTTCGCCAGCGCCGCGATCTCCCGCTTCGTCACGATCATAGGCCACGAGCACGCGCTTGACGGGCGACGCGCTGAGGGCGGCGCGCAGTTCGTCGGTGAAGCCGTTCGCGCCAAAGCTCGCGGTCACATGGGCGTAGCCCGCCGCCCAAAAGCTCATCGCATCGATGATCGCTTCGCAGAGGATGATTTCATCCGACGCGATCACGGCGTCACGGTTGAAGATGCCCTGGAGCGGCCCCGCCAGGTAGAGATGCAGCGGCGAGCGGCTTCCGCGCAGATCGCCGATCTTGCGCCCGTACGCCTGCACCGGCGATGCGTTGGCGTCGAAGAGCGGCACGACCAGAGATCCAGTCAGGTGCTCATGGCCGCTCTCGCGCAGGATCCCGATCTGCGTGAGACGCCCGCGTATATCGGCGCCCGCGCGGCGATTGTTGGCGGGCAGCCGATAGCCCAGCGTCCGGTTGGCGTAGCCGAGCTTGAAGCGATCGATGATGTCGGGATGCGCGATGCCGCGCTTTTCCAGATACGCCTTCGCCTCCGGGCTCTCCGTCATCGTCGCGTGGTAATAGTCGAGCACTTGGGCCAGCAGCGCGCGATCTTCGGGGGCTGGTTCGAAGTCGAGCTTCCTGACGGTCGATTGCGTCACTGGCGCCGCTGACGCATCCGGCGCCCAGTCGGCTTTCAAGAGCTCGACCGCGTGTCTGAAGCTCACCCCCTCCCGCTTCATCACCCAGGCGATGGCGTCGCCGCCCGCGTCGCAGCCAAAGCAGCGCCACAGGCCCTTCTCGGCCGTGACGCTGAGCGACGGTTCGCGGTCCTCATGGAAGGGGCACAGGCCCACATGGTCGCGACCGCGCGGGGTCAGTTTCACGCCGCTGGCGCCGATCAGCGCGACCAGGCCGACGCTCGCCTTCAAGCGCTCCAATTCGGTCTCCGAAAAGCGCGCCATGGCCAGAATCCTGTCAAGGGGGTCTAGAGTATTTTTAACTCTGCTTGCTACTACTCCACTATCGAGTAGAGTCAATCAGCTTGTTTCGGAGTCATGGGGTATGTCGGTGGCCGCAATCGATCGGGTTTCAGCGGCCATGGATTCCAAGGACGAAGCTTTCTTCAAGGAGCTGGGCGCCCGCCTCGCCGAGGCGCGCAAAGCCCAGCGGCTGTCACAAGCCGAGTTGGCCGAGCGCGTCGGCGTCGCCCAGCAGACGCTCGCCCATTACGAGGTCGGCCGGCTCCGCATCCCGGTGTCGCTGCTCTTGGAGATGTCGCGCATTCTGCGTTTCTCGATCGACGACATGCTCGCGGGCCGCGCGGGCGGCCGTTCCAAGCGCGGGCCAGCCTCCAAGCTGGAGCAGCAGGTTGAGGCCGTCGCCCGATTGCCTAAATCCAAGCAGCGCTTCGTCGCAGACATGATCGACGCCGTGCTGGCGCAGCAAAGTTAGGAGACGCCCCGATGGCCGACGACGCCCGCCTCAGCGAGGCCCTCATCGAAAAGATCAGCACGCTCCCCAGCGAGCGCATCGCCGAGGTCGAGGACTTCGTCGATTTCATCCGCACGCGCGACCAGGATCACGCACTCGTCCGCGCCAGCCTCGCCGCATCAACGCCCGCCTTCGCCGCGATCTGGAGCAATCCCGAGGACGACGCTTACGATGCCCTCTAGCTCCGCGTCGCTCGCGTTCGGCGACGTGGTGCTGGTGCCGTTCCCGTTCACCAGCCAGGCCGCGAGCAAGCAGCGCCCCGCCGTCGTCGTCTCCAGCCGCGCCTACGCCGTCGAGCGGCCCGATGTCGTCATGATGGCGATCACCTCGCAGCTGCGTCCCTCGCCCGCGTTTGGCGAGGTCTGGATCGCCGACTGGCAAGGCGCCGGCCTCATCAAGCCCTCCGCCGTCAAGCCCGTCATCGCCACCTTCGAGCAGCGCCTCGTCATCCGCCGCCTCGGCGCGCTCGCCGCCGCCGACGCCAATGCACTCGCCCAAGCCCTCGTACATATCCTCGGGCCTTCAGCGTGATCCATGGCCCGCGCCAAGACAAAAAAGATCGAGCCCGATCCCGATCGCATCGACGACGCCGTGCTCGCGCTGTTGCTGCTCGGCGAGCACGATCAGTTCGGCTCGGTCTGGAAAAGCTTCGACTGGGACGCCATGGACCGCCTCCACGCCAAGGGCATGATCTCCAATCCGCGCTCACGCGCTAAATCCGTCGCGTTCACCGACGAAGGCCGCGCCGAAGCGCTGCGACTGTTCAAATTGCTCTTCGCTAAAAGCTGATCGGCTTCATGCATTGAAGCGGATCGAGGCATCGATCCGCGTCCTTGCCAGCAGCGCCGGACGGGGGCGCGGGTCACACCCCCGAAGCGGGGTTGACGCGCGTTCCCGCCCGGCGCACCCCGCCGCTGTTCACCCCTCACGCGCGAGCATCAACGCCAGCTGCTCACAGCCGTCCTGCACCAGCGCTTCCACGATCTCATCATTCCAATCGTAGGGGCCTTGGATGCGCAGCCCCACCATGATCTTCGCCAGCGCACCCTGCGGTGAGGTCGCCCGCATCAGCACGATGTGGCCAGCGTCGCGGTCGAGCTTCTTGCGCGCCACCTTGATCCGCCGATCGAGCGCACGCATCGCGCGCGCCTCGGCCATGCCGCTGCGCATGCCCCGGTCCACGCTGACGTTCAGAGCCTTCACCTTGGTGAAGAGCGCGGTTTCCTGGTGTTGCCATTCCCGGAGCAACGCCTCGCGCGCATCGTACGCCGCCATCCACGCCGCCGCCTTGGCCACGACCGGATCGGGTTTCGATGTGAGCGCCGATGCGCACGGCGCTTCCGCCCTCCCCGGCTTCGCCGCGTGCGCGGCGCCGTTCAGCGCCAACGGCGCAGCGGCGGCGCCCACGATCAGCTTGCGACGGGAGAGCTTGGGCATGCGCGAGACTCCGGGCATGAAGCCGCGTCACCGGCAAAACGCCGGTCAGCGAGTTTTTAGAGGTTTCCGCGCTATACTCAGCGGATTCCGCCGAGACTGTCAACGAAATTCGCCGAGTTGTTGTAGAAATCCGCTTAAATGCCCACGCCCGAGCAAATCCGTATGGCGCGCGCTGGCCTCGGCATCAGCGTGCGAGAGCTGGCCGAAGCCAGCGGCGTGGCTGAGTCCACGATCCTACGTTTCGAGAGCGGCAAGGGCGGCATGCAAACCGGCACGCTCACGCGCATCCGCGAAGCGCTTGAAGCTGACGGCGTCATGTTCGTTGACGCTGACGATGCGATCGGTCCCGGCGTGCGTCTCAAGCTGAAGCAGAAGCGCAAGCGCTGACGCCGCATTCGCGCGCCGCAAATCTGCGGCGTGCCGATTTCTTGCCGCACGTTTGAGCCTTGGCGCGTCTGGGATTCTCGACCCTCTGCCGCGCCCTTAATCTTGCTCTACACCCACACTTCTGCGGCAAGCCTTCTTCACCGCTCCATCTTCATCGCTGATCGGCGCGACGCGCGATGATCGCCGCGCGCGTTTCTCTTCGCGCGTCGCACGCGAATCTGGTGTTGTGATTTTCGCCAAGCGAGCGCGCCCTGTTCGCACCTTGCACACGAGGTGCGTGCACCCGCTCACACCTTGGATTTTTCCGAAGCAGGGCAACCACTTCACGCACCCGGCACGGTGCGCTTTATCTTGCCCTACACCCTGCTTCTGTTTTTAGCCGTCACTGATCATAGAGGAAGATGGCTTCGACCCGACTTTGCTGAATCTGCTCCGCGCAAGCCTCGGGGCGCGCAAAACACTCATCGGGAAGGCTCTCCGCAGGAAAGATGAGCGTCAGGCCATCGCGCACCAATAGCGAGAAGGTCTCGCCCTCTTCGCGCGACAGGAGCTGTCTCGCAGCTGGAAATCGCCCGATGGATTGTTGGTATCTGTCGCCAACACAGATCGAATCTTCGATGCAGTTTCCAACGCCCTGAACGCGGATCGACCACACGGCAGCGCCTCTAAGCTCGACAGTTATCGGCACGCGCGCCTGGCAAGCCAAATAGTCGGAGAAGACCCGCTCATCGCCTTCCGTGGGGACGGTTCTCGTCGCTGTCGCCTGCAATCCTTCAGGAATCGGTTGCCCGAGCGTGACCTCGCAATACTCCGTCTGCACCGCCGAGTTGGCTGGTTCGGCGGCCGCTTGGGTTGCGCTCGGCGCCGGCGAGACTGCTTCCGAGCAGCCCAGACAAAATACGACGGCCACAAGGGCGGCTCTACTAATCATGGTACCCTTCGCCAGTTGTCATACAATTGAGTTCCGGGACCCCGGTCGAGCTGATCGACGTGAACGTCTCCGCCATTGGGATAGACGTTCACTCGCTCGAAATCGCCAGACGCGACGGCCGCCGCCGCCACTTCGCGATTGGTCATGCCAGAAACACTTATGTCCGCAGCATCGCCGACCGTGTGTTGGCTTTCGGTCGCAGCCCGTTCGTTGCCGCCAGCACGCAGCGCATCCTGTTGTCCCTGAGAGCGGATGCCGCTTGAAACGTCCACGCGCTCACCCACGCTATCGCTCAGGTTCAGCAGGCGCCCTTCTGTCGCGGGCGTTACCTGGGCCGGGGCTCCTCCTGCGGTTGCCTGAGGCTCAAGCCTTATCGACCCGGACGGCGCGCTCGCCGTGGCATTGGGACCACCCACATTGGGTCGAGACACCACGGTCGCTGTTCTGGCCACCGTGGCCGAACCGTCTCTGTTCGTGGTCCTCGTTGTCTCCTGACGCACGGTTCGCGGACAGTCGTGCGCCCCGCCGCACTCCTTCCCGGTGGGGTCGGTGTGATTGAGCGGGTCATTCCTGACGTAGGCATAGAGGTTCAGGTCCTCCTCATACCCGACGGGATCAGTTTGCAGGGACTGTCGGTCCTGACGCGGTTTTTCGTAGATGCAGCGATTTTCTCTATATGCGTCAGCGGCGTAAGCGCGATGGCGCCGCCCTGCCCGGCCGGTTTTCAAAAAAATCGCCCTATAAGCACTTTTCGGCCTGCACGCGCGGCGCTCTGAAGGTGCCGTCCGGAGGGCGGCGGTGGTGCTCACGGTGCGCCTATGGCGTGCGTCGTGATGTGGGCAAAGCGCATCGCGGCGGGCCTGGCTCTCTAAGCTGCTAGGTAGCGACTGAAGGGGCGAGATTCACCCACGGGTCGTGAAAAGATCTGAGTGCACTGCCCCCTGCATTCGCTTTTCGTGATTGTCCGCACGCCAGAAACCCCGTTCAAGGCTGCACGTTGAATGCAGCGTAGCGTGCAGCAACACCGGTATCACGCGAAGTTGCTTCCGCAATGTCTGCATGTCCCTCAGTCGTCTGGCCCAAGCGTAGCCTCGCGACACCACGTCCATACAGCGACCCGGTCATGCTGGGCGCCAGGCGCAGAGAAGCATCATAATCCGCGAGCGACGCTCGGAAATCATTTAGGCGAAATTCGACAGCCGCGCGGCTATTGAGCGTGTTTGGGTTCTGGGGATGAATTGTCAGGGATGCGTTGCAATCGCGTAGCGCCGAATCAAACTGATGTCCCCACAGCACACGCACCCAACAACGCCCGTTGAGTATCTCTGCATTCTGCGGATCGAGCTCTAGCGCGCTATCGAAATCGGCGACTGATCGCGGGTAATCTCGTTGAAATTGATAGCTCAACGCGCGGTTCCGGTACGCATCCACGTCCCGAGAATTCAGGCGCAGCGCCTGATCAAAATCGGCAATCGCTCGAACATAGTCGCCTTGCACAGCGAAAGCGGTGCCTCGGTTTCGCAATGCGGCGGCATAGTTTGGATCGGCACGGAGCGCCTGGTCGAAGTCCGACACAGCACGGACCATGTCGCCAAGCCTCGCGTAGGCATTGCCCCTGTTGTTGAGCGCTATCGCCAAGTTTTTTGGCGGCTCACCGTGCGATTCGATCACAGAGCTGCAGCTCGCAATCACAAGCGCAATTGTGCTGGCGCCGGAGCAATTAGTGCGCTGCTCGTTCGCGCTTTGCGCGCGTTCCGAAGGAGAAGCGCAAGCAGAAGCCACGACAGTCGCCACGACGACCATGCTCAACTCCAAACGACCCTTCATCCCACCTCCACAGGCGTCGGAAGTCTGCAGCTCCCTCCAGCCTTAATTTGGCTTGTCGTCATGGCCACCCCTTCTCCTCATCCAAGAGGGTATAATTTCGCAGGCAAGGAGAACTCCGGCGAGAATTATCAAGTAACCGAGTGCTGTCCGACCGATTCCCTCCACAAACCCGCTACGGAATGCATAGAGAATACCTCCGATATCGCGCTCTTGTAGCGCCCGCACCGCGATCAGAAGGATTGCCGCCAAGGCAAGATAGCTCGCATACTTCACAAGAGAGCGCGGACTAGCGGCGTTGTTCATCGTCGAGCGTCCGTTGTTCGATCGTTCCAGCCACGCCGCTCGATGCTTCGCCAACAGCGCCCGCAACAAACGGCCGGGAGCCTGGAATTGGGCTCGCCACCGCGCCTCCTATCGCGCCCGGCAAAACTGCCAGCCCCATGTTCTCAGGCACTCCCTCCACCAATGGCCGGCCAGCGTCGGCATTGTTCAGCATTGTTGTCACGGCGCTGCCCGCCGCTGCTCCTGTCCAGCCTCCCGTTGTTGATGGCACCGCTCCTTTTCCGCCCGCCAATTCTCCAACTACCCCGCCCACGGCGCCGCCGGCAGCGGCGTTGGCAAGCGCACTCGGGTTGAACTCCCCCGATGCCGCTTGCTGCGCACCTTCAGACGCCACGCCGCCAATTGCGCCTATCGTGGCACCAACTGGGTTCACTCTCACGGCACCTGCGATAATCGCTGTGTCTCGGCCCCCAACAATCAATCCTTGGGTAGCAGCCCTGATTTGGCGGCTCTCCTCTGCGGAGGCATGCAATGGGTCATAATCGCCAACTGCGAACCCGGCGCTTTCGCGGCCAGTCGGATCGCCAAGATTTAACGGATCGTTCCGTACATACTGATAGAGGTTCAGATCGTCTTCGTAGCCGACGGGGTCAGTTTGCAGGAACCGACCGAGGACGGGATCATAGACGCGCGCCTTGTAGTGACAGAGCCGAAGCTCCGGTAGCGCAGTCTAGCCGGTATAACGACTTCTTCTAGATACCGCGCACGCGTAAGCATTCTCGTTTTCGGTTACCGAGTCAGGAATGCCAACAACAGGAAGCCGCCCACACAGCACAGCGCAAATAGAAACAGCCGGAGAGGCCGACGATGCCAGCGAGAGCCCGGAACTTCAAAAAAATCCAACTTCAACTCCAACAGCTCATCTCAGAAAGCTTAAAGCGCTTTTCTCAAATGCCCTCATCTGCGTGATTCATCATTGTTGCCGGGCCAATTCACCGGCGCACCTGGCATCGAATTTCGAAAGCGCTCGCCCAAGCCGCGTATCGTCCTTCCGTTAATGCGCACAGGCTCGCCAACCGGCGTGGTCTCGTTCGCTCCCACTGAACCTCCAGTGGTCCCGTAGCTGGCTTCAAGGCCAACAACCGGTTCGCCACTGCTCGTTTGTCCCAATTCAACAGTTGGACCGGGTGCGCCTGGTGGTGCAGGGAGATCTATTTCGACGGTCGTGGAGTTACCGAAATAGTCATCTGGTCCGCCTCCGGTAAAAGTACCGCTCAGGGCAGTGCTTGTATCGTGCCCCAGCCCAGCTCGAGTGGTCTCCGCCGCTCCGAACTCTAACGTAGGGCCGTCGTCTGGATGGTCGTAGAAGCTGACATAAAATCCGCCTGACTTACCTGCTCCGTAGGCACCCTCGATCGACTCAATCTCAATTTGAACGGATGCCGTTTGCTCGCCTGTGGGGTCTGTCTGGCTCAACGGATCGTTCCGGCCGTAGGCATAGAGGTTCAAATCGTCCTCGTACCCAATGGGGTCAGTTTGCAGGGACTGTCGGTCCTGATGCGCTTTTTCGTAGGTGCAGGCATTTTCTCTATAAGCGCCAAATCGATACGCAGCGCTTCGGCCGCTAGAGCGCCGTCGATTCGAAAAAATCGCCC
>Ga0163146_10004589_pt1 | contig 16667 bp, 18 predicted proteins | sample OliLakLV19MP7G1_FD_148648 | JGI IMG/M metagenome (GOLD analysis project Ga0163146, IMG submission 148648) | Freshwater microbial mat bacterial communities from Lake Vanda, McMurdo Dry Valleys, Antarctica - Oligotrophic Lake LV.19.MP7.G1 | ecosystem: Environmental > Aquatic > Freshwater > Lake >...
TCCTGAAGCCCTAGCGCGTCGGCATCGAGAGCATCGACCCGCACCAGGTATCCCATCTCGGTCCTGACGGTGAAGCTGCCGCCCAGCGCCTGCGTCACTACGATGGTGTCACCTTGCGCAAGCGTTAGCTTCTCTCCGCTCGGGATCATCGCTACCTCGCACTCCCGCTTGAGCTCGACGCGAACCTGGTGCTTGCTCGAGCGTCGGTCGCGGGTGCTGGTCAGTACCCCTGTGAACGACCGGTTGTCAGGCGTATCGAGAATGGTTGGCACGCCCGTCAGCAGTTGCGTCCGGATGGCCGTTCCGATTACCGATTTCAGTTCCGACCATGAGGTGCTGGGCTCCTTTCCGACTGTCACCACGTTGTCGGTCACCAGCACATTGGCAACGCCAGGAAGCGCGAACAAGCGCTCGACCAGTGGCGAGCCAGCAGCCCGTTCCTTGTTGTCGAAGAAGAACGGGCCGCCGGGATACACGGTCTGGCTCACCGTGAACTTGCACGTGTCGGGGTCGGCGAGCAATGTCTCGGCGCGGATCGTGATCGCCCGGTCGGCCGGTAGGACCTCAGACATCTTCGGCGACCCCGGCCGCGCCGCTGTCACCAAGCGCCCGCAGGTGCGTGAAGGTGTCGATCCCGGTGTTGTGGCCGTCGTTCCAGGCGATCTGGATGGCATAATTGCCCACGCTGGAGATCGTGCGTGGGGCTATGTCGGCTCGTACGCTCTTTGGATCCAACAGGGGGCGTCCGCTCATCTCCTCCCTGCACAGGGCACAATGGCAGTTCAGCCGAAGGTCGCGGACGTCGAAATCATTCCGATGTCCGTCCTCCCAGAGCACGGACAGTGTCCGCGCGTCGCGCCGGCGGAAGCCAATTGCGGTCGTGCGCGAGCCCGACGGCCTGACGGCGCTCTCCACCCACGGCGGGGCGCCCGTACTGGTTTCCCAAGTCCACGCGAACGGCTTCAGCGCCGAAGTTGATAATGCCTGGAGTCGGCCATCTAGTTCGGTGGCAATCGCGAGGTACACTTTGGTCGCGAACGAGTTTGGCTTCTCGAGCACCAATGGATGCCCTTGGTCCCCGCAAGTGACGATGTCGGGGTCGAGAGGAATCGTACCCAGGAACGGGACGCCGAGCTCCCGGCCCATTCGCTCGCCGCCGCCACCGTGGAAGATGTCCGTACCCTTTCCGCAGTGGGGACAGGTGAAGGTGCTCATGTTCTCGATGATGCCGAGAATGGGGGTGTGCACGGTCTGGAACATCCGCAACCCGCGGCGGGCGATCTTGAGGCTCACGTCCTGCGGCGTTGTAACGATGATCGCACCAGACAGAGGAACGCTTTGAGCCAAGGTAAGCTGGGTGTCGCCGGTCCCCGGCGGGAGGTCGAGAATCAAGTAGTCCAGCTGTCCCCATTCGACCGAGCTGACGAACATTTTCAGGTACTTGCCCACCATCGGCCCACGTAAGATGGCCGGGTTATTGTCGCCAGTGAGCATGCCCATTGATATGGTCTTTAGTCCGTACCGCTCTGCGGGGGCCATCTTCTGGTTTGCGGTCGTCGCGGGCGGCTGGCCGCTGGGAAGTCCCAGCATCCCCGGGATGCTCGGCCCGAGGACGTCCGCGTCCATGAGCCCGATCCGGTACCCCATCTGTTGCAGCGCGAACGCGAGATTCACGCTGACAGTGGACTTTCCCACCCCGCCCTTGCCGCTGCCCACCGCGATGATATGTCTGATTCCGGGCAGCTTTTCAGTATCGGTGGTTTGCATGTCTCAGGTTCCTGATGTTCCGGCCGCGCTGCAACACGTTCCTACAGCTCTACTTCGAGGCCGGTTGCCGTCATGCGGGCGCCATAGCGCGCGACGGCTTCGCACGCTGACCGCCAGATACCTCGACGAAGGTAGATGGTTACGGCGCCTCCAGAATCTCGCCAGAATCACCAAACGGTACCGTAGCAATAGAGCACCTTGAGTGGCTTGGGTTGACCAGCAACCAGAGCTGGGCCAAGGGGACGATGCGTCCACTGGAGAGGTGCTTTGGCCCACGCCTCTCCGGGGAGACGCGGAGGCGGGCGGCGCGCGGTGCTCTTTCAATATCGAGACCCGTCCAGCGGCCATTGGACCGCAGCAGGACAGGGCGCATGGCCCCCTAACTCTGGAGGGACCGCCGACACGCTGCCTGTAAGCTGCCGCTTCAGTGTTCGGACGTGGTAATCGAAACAGGGTGTGTCGAGGCGTTCCCGCAGCTCCCGGGCGAGCGATTCACGAGTGCAATCCTTCTCCCCGAGAAAAAGTATCCCCATCGCGCGAAGCAGCGCATTGGACGCGAGCAGCTCGGCATCAATGGTGATCTCCCCGTCTGCGATGGAGATCGCTGCAGTTGGATGGGTCGACATGGCTAACTCCCTTGCTAAATTGCTGCGCCGTCCTCGATTAGCTCGACCGCTTGGTTTTCTATCCCCGGTTGCATGGCCTGGCTGTCGGTCATGCCCAGGTTGGCGGCATACATGCGTACATCCTGCGATATCTTCATCGAACAGAAATGGGGGCCGCACATCGCGCAAAAATGCGCGGACTTGGCGTGTTCCTGCGGCAGCGTTTCATCATGGAATTCGCGCGCCGTGTCCGGATCAAGACCGAGATTGAACTGGTCTTGCCAACGGAACTCGAAGCGTGCCTTGGACAAGGCGTTGTCGCGGATTTGAGCGCCGGGGTGGCCCTTGGCAAGATCTGCCGCATGGGCCGCAATCTTGTACGTGATGACACCCGTCTTGACATCATCTTTGTTCGGCAGGCCGAGGTGTTCCTTGGGTGTCACGTAGCACAGCATGGCGGTGCCGTACCAGCCGATCATCGCCGCGCCGATGCCGGAGGTGATGTGGTCATAGCCCGGTGCGATGTCAGTGGTCAGCGGCCCGAGCGTGTAGAACGGTGCTTCGTGGCACTTGTCCAACTGCAATTCCATGTTTTCCTTGATCATGTGCATCGGCACGTGACCGGGGCCTTCGATCATGACTTGCACGTCGTGCTTCCATGCGATTTTGGTCAGTTCACCCAGTGTTTTCAATTCGCTGAACTGCGCTTCGTCATTGGCGTCGTAGATCGAACCGGGACGCAGACCATCACCCAGACTAAAGCTGACGTCATACGCCTTCATGATGTCGCAAATGTCTTCGAAATGGGTGTACAGGAATGACTCCTGATTATGCGCCATGCACCACTTGGCCATGATCGAGCCGCCGCGCGAAACGATGCCGGTCATGCGCTTGGCGCACATCGGCACATAGGCCAGCAACACGCCGGCGTGGATGGTGAAGTAATCGACGCCCTGCTCGGCCTGCTCGATCAGCGTGTCACGGTAGATTTCCCATGTCAGGTCTTCGGCCTTGCCGTTGACCTTTTCCAGCGCCTGATAAATCGGTACGGTGCCGATCGGCACTGGCGAGTTGCGGATAATCCATTCGCGTGTCTCGTGGATATTCTTGCCGGTGGACAGGTCCATCACGTTGTCGGCGCCCCAGCGGATCGCCCACGTCAGCTTATCGACTTCCTCGCAGATGCTGGAGGTGGTGGCCGAGTTGCCGATGTTGGCGTTGATCTTCACCAGAAAATTGCGGCCGATGATCATCGGCTCGATTTCCGGATGGTTGATGTTGACCGGGATGATGGCGCGGCCACAGGCAATTTCCGCGCGCACGAATTCGGGGGTGATCTCGGCAGGAATGCTGGCGCCGAAGGACTGGCCGGCATGCTGGCGGCCCATCAAATCGGCCAATTTATTTCCCAGCGGACCGGACGCTTTTAATTCTGCGAGATACTCCTTGTGACGCATGTTTTCGCGGATCGCGACGTACTCCATCTCCGGCGTGATGATGCCTTGCCTGGCGTAGTGCATTTGCGACACGTTTTTTCCTGGCAATGCGCGACGCGGCTTGCGCGTGAGGTTAAAACGCATTTCGGCCAGCTTCGGGTCATTGATGCGTTCAATGCCGTAAGCCGAACTCGGACCGGATAACTCCTCGGTGTCGCCACGATCAATAATCCATGGCGTGCGCGGCGTTTTTAGGCCGGAACTGATGTCGATGCTGACATCGGGGTCGGTGTACGGTCCGGAGCAGTCATAGACAACAATTGACGGGTTCTTTTCCACGTCGTAGGGGGCGGCGGTATCGGACTGGCTGATTTCGCGCATCGCTACCTGGATATCGCGGCGCGAGCCTTCGACATGAATTTTGCGGGAATTCGGTAGCGGCAGGATCGCGCGCTCATCCACCGCGGCGGTGGCGGACAGGAATTTCGGTTTGGCGTTCATCGGGTTCCTTGGTGGGTTACGTCCGAGTCTTCAGACTGTCGACGGCGTGCACCGGGGGCGCGTCACCCTGCATCAAGTGGGCGATTGCTCCGTACACCAGCCGCTGGCTCTCGAGCAGGCTCCTGCCGGCGAACACGGGCGACGTCACTTCGATGCTGAAGTGTCCGCCGCCGCCGGTGACTGCGGCCCGTGAATTGTGAATCTGCTGCTCAATGGCCTCGCGCAGCGCGTCGATGACGGAACCCTGGAAGTCGGTTGGATGTGATGACATGGTGGTCCCTTTATGTGGCAGTGCCGTGGTCTGCGCCAATGAGGCTCTGGAGCTCTCCCGACGCATTCATCTCGCGGACGATGTCGCAGCCCCCGATAAACTGCCCGCCAACGTACAGCTGTGGAATCGTCGGCCACTGGGAGAACTCCTTGATCCCATCCCGCAACTCGGGTGAATCCAGCACGTCGACGGTTTCGTAGCTCGGCAGCAGCTTATCGAGGATCTGCACGACCTGACCGGAGAATCCGCACTGTGGCATCTGGCGATTGCCCTTCATGAACAGGACGACCCGGTTACTCGCCAGGAGCTCGGAGATCTGTTTCCGGAGTGATTCGTTCAGCGCAATAGTGGTCATTGTTTTTCCTCCAAGTGGTACGCGGGTAACGTGGTGAGCCGTCGGTCTTCGACGGCGCCAGCCCTGTCTTGCTTTCGGGATCGGCTAATCGACGTCATCTCTTCCTCCTCACAACAGGCCAAGCTGCAGTTGGGCAGCCTCGGACATGCGGCTCTGGTCCCAGGCCGGCTCCCAGACGATCTCGATGTCGACGTCGGTGACGCCGGCCACCCCCTGCACCTTGCGGCACGCGTCTGCCTTGAGCACATCGCCCATCCCACAGCCGGGCGCCGTCATCGACATCTTGATCTCGATCCGGTGGCCACCGTCCGCGAGCGGGTGGGCTTCGCAGACGTAGATCAGCCCGAGGTCCACCACGTTGACCGGGATCTCCGGATCGAACACGGTCTTGAGCTTCTCGATCACCTTCTCCAGACTAAAGGGCCCCGCTTCCCCCGGCGCTTCTTGCTCCGGCGCGTCCTGAAGCCCTAGCGCGTCGGCATCGAGAGCATCGACCCGCACCAGGTATCCCATCTCGGTCCTGACGGTGAAGCTGCCGCCCAGCGCCTGCGTCACCACGACGGTGTCACCTTTCCAAAGCGTCAGCATCTCCCCGCGCGGGATCATCGTTACCTCGCAGTCCCGCTTGATCTCGATCGGTGTGTGCAGGTCAGGACCCATGGTTGTTTACTCCGTTGAAATCCGTGGGCCCGTTCCTTCGAGGGCGTTGCGCAACGTGTGCCACGCGAGGGTGGCGCACTTGACCCGCAACGGGAATTCCCAGATGCCGGACAGCGCCGCGAGCTTGCCGACGCCCTCAAGGTTCCCCTCGCCCTTCGGCCCCTCGGTCAGCAGGGCGTGGACGCGCCCGAAGAGCGCCAACGCCTCTTCCTGTTTCTTTCCCTTGAGCGCGGTGGTCATCAGGGACGCCGAGGCCTTCGAGATGGCGCATCCGTCTCCTTGGAAGGCGATGTCCTCGATGACTCCCTCCGCGAGCTTCACGTAGAGCGTGAGTTGATCGCCGCAGAGCGGATTGAAACCTTCGGCCGTGCACGTCGCGTCCTCAAGCTTGACGAAGTTGCGCGGATGCTTGGCGTGGTCGATGATCACTTCCTGGTAGAGGTCGCGAAGTTCGCTGCTCATTGGCTGCTCACTGGAAGAGTTCCCTGACTTGACCTAAGCTGGCCACGAGCGCGTCGATATCACGCCGAGTGCTGTAGCAGCCGAGCGACGCGCGGGCCGTGGCGGGCACGCCCAATCGGCGCATCAAGGGTTGCGCGCAATGATGGCCCGCGCGAATCGCGACTCCTTCCCGGTCGAGGATGGTGCCAATGTCATGCGGGTGAACGCCATCGAGCACGAAGGAGAGGACGCTGGCCTTGGCGTGGGCCGTGCCGATGAGGCGGAGTCCTGGCACCGCAGAGAGCATGCGTGTGCCGTAGGCAAGGACGTCCTCTTCGTGGGCCGCGAGCGCCTCGTGCTCCAGGCCAGTGAGGAAGTCGATGGCGGCGCCGAGCCCGACCGCGCCCGCCATGTTTGGCGTGCCCGCCTCGAATTTATATGGAAGCGCATTGTAGACGGTCTTTTCGAAGCTAACGGATAGAATCATGTCGCCGCCGCCTTGGTAGGGAGGCATCTCCTCGAGCAGCTCGCTTCGGCCGTAGAGAACGCCGATGCCGGTGGGGCCGTACATCTTGTGACCTGAGAACACGTAGAAGTCGCAACCCAGCGCCTGCACGTCGATCTTCAGATGCGGGACGGCCTGCGCGCCGTCGACGAGCACGCGCGCGCCTTGCGCATGGGCCATCTCGACGATGCGCCGGATTGGATTGATGGTGCCGAGCACGTTCGAGACGTGGGTGACGGCCACGAGCCTAGTCTTCGGTCCGATGAGCCGCTCGAATTCATCGAGCAAGAGCTCGCCGTCATCGTTGATGGGCGCTACGCGAAGACGGGCGCCCGTCTGTTCGCAAAGCATCTGCCAGGGTACGATGTTCGAGTGGTGCTCCATCGCGGTGATGAGCACCTCATCTTCCTCCCCGACATGCTTCTTGCCGTAGGATTGCGCGACGAGGTTGATTGCTTCGGTGGCGCCACGCACGAAAACGATCTCGTGGACGTGCTCAGCGTTCAGGAATCGCTGGGCCTTGGCTCGAGCGCCCTCGTAGGCCTCCGTCGCGCGCTCGGCAAGGTAGTGCACGCCCCGGTGAACGTTCGCATTCTCCTTCAATAGGAAACGCGACATCGCATCAATGACCCCCTGCGGCTTCTGACTTGTCGCAGCGCTATCGAGGTAGACGAGGGGCTTGCCGTAAACCTTCTCCCTGAGGATCGGAAAATTCTGGCGTACGCGCTCGACGTCGAAATCAGCCGCGTCGTTCCGACCAACCTGCCCGTGAGCAAGCCCCAGACTCGTCACGGACTGTACGGCGGTCATGCCGCCACTCCCACGCCACCCGCCGGCAACCGTAACGCAACCAGCTTTTCCACATGGGACCTGAGAGGCCGTACCCGAATAAGCTCCAGCATCTCGCCCACGAACGCGTTGGTGAGCAGGTCCCGCGCGGCAAGCTGCGGAATGCCGCGGGTACGGAGGTAGAACACGGCCTCCTCGTTGAGCTGGCCCACAGTGGAGCCGTGGGCGCACTTCACGTCATCGGCCAATATCTCGAGCTGGGGCCGCGAGTTGACCCGCGCCGACTCCGAAAGCAGGAGATTCTTATTCGACTGGCTTGAATCCGTCTTCATCGCACCGGGGCGTACGATGATGCGGCCGTCGAAGACACCGCGAGCACGCCCATCGAGCACGCCCTTGTAGAGCTCGCGGCTGGTGCACTCGGGCGCGACATGGTCGATTGTCGTCGGGTTGTCGAGGTGCTGCTCGTTTTGGGGCATGTACAGGCCGTTCAGGGTCGTCTTTGCCCCTGGGCCATGGAGCCTTACCGTAACCTCGTGCCGAGCAAGCAAGGAGCCCAACGCAACCGAGTGCGTAGTGAACTGAGTGTCTCGCTCCTGTCGCACATCGAGTAGCGCGATGTGGAAGGCCGTCGCCGTCTCATTCTGGACCTTGTAGTGCTCTACCGCAGCGCCCTCCTCAAGGACAACCTCGGTGACTGCATTGGTGAGGTAGACCTCGTCCTGGATGCCGGCGTAGGTTTCCACGATCGTCACCTGGCTCCCGGGGCCTGCGAGCACCAACGATCTCGGATGGGACACGACCGGACCTGCCGGGAAAGCGGCGCCCGGGTCCGAGAGAAAGACGAGGTGGATCGGCTCTTCGACCACCGTGTTGGCTGGAATCTGAACGAACGCCCCATCCTCGGCGCAGGCCGCGTTGAGCGCAGTGAATGCATGAGTCTGCTCTCCGAACGGACGCGAGAGAAGTGCTTCGAGAGACTCGCCCTCCTCGGCGAGCGCCGAAGCAAGGCTTTCCACCTTGACGCCCTGAGGAAGCTTATTCAGCGACGAGCACTGGGGGGAAAAGTATCCGTTGACGAAGACGAGCCGGGCGCCGCCGAGGTCGCCTGCCAGTTGGTCGATTGCCGCGGATGACAGCCTGGGGCTCGCGCTCGCCTCTGCCGGCTCGAAAGCGACATCCAATATACGTCCGACGTGCGTGTACTTCCAGGCTTCGTCCCTTGCCGTTGGGAAACCACGCTCTGCAACTCGCTGGAAAGCGGCGCGGCGAAACGCATTGAGCCAGACGGGGTCGTGGCCATTGCGCCTGGATTCAAGCCGCGAAAAGCCCTGGAGCAAGGCGTTCTCCGTCGTGCCAGCGACGACAAGCTTGGCGAGGCTGCTCATGACATCGCTCCGACCAAACTGAATGCGCCGCCGGCCGTATCCTGCTCGAAGTCCGCGTAACCGTTCTTCTCAAGCTCAAGCGCCAGATGCTTGTCGCCGGACCTCACGATGCGGCCGTTCGCCATGACATGGACGCGGTCCGGGACGATGTAGTTGAGGAGTCGCTGATAGTGGGTGATGACCACCAGCGCCCGCTCTTTGCTCCGCAGCGCGTTCACCCCGCTGGCGACGATCCGGAGCGCGTCGATGTCGAGGCCAGAGTCGGTCTCGTCCAGGATGGCGAGCTTAGGCTCAAGAACCGCCATCTGCAGGATCTCGTTCCGCTTCGTCTCGCCCCCGGAGAAGCCTCCGTTAACCGTCCTGTTCATGAAGCTCTGGTCCATTTCGACGAGCTTCATCCGCTCCTTGGCGAGGGCCAGGAAATCCATCGCATCAAGCTCTTCAAGCCCGCGCTGCTTGCGCATCATATTGAGCGCCGTGCGGATGAAGTACAGGTTGCCGACGCCGGGTATCTCGACCGGATACTGAAACGCCAGAAACACACCTTCGACCGCGCGCTGTTCCGGTGACATGACGAGCAGGTTTCTGCCCTCGTAAAGGACCTCACCGGTGACGTCGTAGGTCTCGCGACCTGCGAGCACCTGGGCGAGCGTGCTCTTGCCCGAGCCGTTCGGTCCCATGATGGCGTGCACTTCGCCCGCGCGTACGTCGAGGTCCAGACCGCGGAGAATTTCCTTGCCGCCAACACTGGCGCGCAGATTGCGGATTTGCAGCATCATCCGACACTTCCTTCCATACTGACGCTGAGGAGCTTCTGCGCCTCAACGGCGAATTCCATCGGCAGCTCTTTGAACACCTCGCGGCAGAAGCCGTTGACGATCATCGACGCCGCGTCCTCAACAGGGAGGCCACGCTGCCGACAGTAGAAAAGCTGGTCCTCGCCGATCTTCGAGGTGGTCGCCTCGTGCTCGACTTGTGCCGTTGGGTTCCCCACGTCGATGTAAGGGAACGTATGGGCTCCACACTCGCTGCCAAGCAGCAGGGAGTCGCATTGTGTATGGTTGCGCGCTCCGGTCGCCGACTTGAGGATCTTCACCAGCCCCCGGTACGTGTTCTGTCCGTGGCCGGCGGAGATTCCCTTCGAGAGGATCGTGCTTCGGGTGTTCTTCCCAATGTGGATCATCTTGGTGCCGGTGTCGGCTTGCTGACGGTTGTTGGTCAGGGCGACGGAATAGAACTCGCCGACCGAATTGTCGCCCTTGAGGATGACGCTGGGGTACTTCCAGGTGATTGCGGAACCGGTCTCAACCTGGGTCCAGGAGATCTTCGAGTTGGCTCCGGCGCATTTGCCGCGCTTGGTGACGAAGTTGTAGATACCTCCCTTGCCGTCCTTGTTGCCTGGGTACCAGTTCTGGACGGTGGAGTACTTGATCTGCGCGCGCTCAAGCGCAACCAACTCGACCACTGCGGCATGGAGCTGGTTCTTGTCTCGCATAGGGGCGGTGCAGCCTTCCAGGTAGCTCACATACGCATCGTCCTCGGCGATGATGAGCGTGCGCTCGAACTGGCCGGTATCCGCTTGGTTGATGCGGAAGTAAGTGGAAAGCTCCATCGGGCAGCGCACGCCCCTTGGAATGAAGCAGAACGAGCCGTCGGTGAATACGGCGGAGTTGAGCGTCGCGAAGTAGTTGTCCGTGTAGGGGACGACTGAGCCGAGGTATTTCTTGACGAGGTCAGGGTGTTCCTGAACGGCCTCCGAAAACGAGCAGAAAATGACGCCGACTTCGGCGAGCTTGTTCTTGAACGTCGTGCCTACCGAGACCGAGTCCACGATGGCGTCCACGGCGATGCCGCTCAGCCGCTCCTGCTCGGCGAGCGAGATGCCGAGCTTGTTGAACATGGCCACGACTTCCGGATCGACTTCGGAAAGACTCTTGGGACCCGCCGTCTTCGGCTTGATCGCCGCATAGTAGATGATGTCCTGGTAATCAATCGGTCCGTAGTGGGCGTTCTGCCAGCGGGGTTCCTCCATCGTGAGCCAGTGACGGTAGGCCTTGAGCCGCCAGGCGAGCAACCATTCGGGCTCGTTCTTTTTCGACGAGATAAGGCGGATGACGTCCTCGTTCAGCCCGCGCGGCGCAACGTCCGTCTCGATGTCCGTGACAAACCCGTACTGGTAATCGCGGCTGGTGAGCTCTTGGAGCTCTTTCTTCTGGACGGCACTCATTGCACGGTCTCCTGGTTCTGGCAGCCGGACGCCTTCGACACGACCGAGCGGAGCGTGCGAAGCATCGCCTTGCCATCGGAGGGCGAGACTTCATAGCGCGGCACGGACGAATCCACGGAAAGCGACCATGCGTCGATACCGCCGGTCATCGTTCGGGCGTTGCTGAAGCCGTGGCCGGCGAAGTACGAAGCGGCGTCGAGGCTCCGCTGCCCGAAGTGGCAGTAAAAGACGATAAGCGTGTCTTTAGGCCAGCGCATCATCTCCTGCGCCAGGCCCTCTGTGTTGAGCGTAGCGCCCTGGATTCGAGCCAACTCCCACTCTTTCGAAGTGCGCACGTCGATCAGACGAGGCGGGATGTTGCTTTGCAGAGCCGTCGCGACGTCCCCAGGGCTTATCTGGATCTGCTGGTCGGTCTGGTCGGCCTGTTCGATGAAGGCGATGACCTCGTCGAGATCATTGATGTTGTGGCTGTTCGCCACTTTCTCGAGGTTGTCCCCGGGCTCATATCCGCAGCTGTTACATCCGCCGATGTGGTAGCGGCTAAACAGAGCGCGCTGCGCGCTCGGATAGACCTCAAGGATCTCTTGCATCGTGCTGCGCTTCGTAATCTTAGCGGTGGCTTGCATCGTTCCCTCCTGGTACCGGCTGCTTGCGAAGTTGAACCATCTGTTTGAGCCCTTCCGTGACGAAATCGATACGCTAGCCGTCGAGGAACGACGGGGTTTTAGTGTCGTTTCGCCACTATTAACTTGCCAAAGTGGTTTGTCAACGCTATTATCTGCGCAGATCTGTGGAGCTAAAAATGGACAGTCGCGTCATCGCGGAGTTGATCTTGCACTTGGGGCGCATAGCGTCCCGCGAGGCGCTGGTGGAGGGGCTGACGCCGGCCCAGTGGGCAGTGCTCAGATATTTCGCGCGGGCCAATCGCTTCTCGCGAACCCCGTCCGCCTTCGCCGCGTTCCATGGCACGACCCGGGGCACGGCGTCGCAGACGATCAAAAGCCTCGAAACCCAAGCCTATCTGACGCGCATGCGCTCAGAGGCCGACGGGCGGAGCGCCCGGCTCGATCTGACCGACAAAGCCAGGGTCATTCTTGCCCACGACCCCCTCGAAGCTCTGGTCCGCGCCGCTGACGCGCTCCCCCCCGGTGCCCGCAGTCATTTCGCCAATGGCTTGCACCGCATGCTTGGCGAAGTGGCGAGGGAGAGAGGCACGCCTCCCTTCGGCACTTGCGCGTCGTGTGAGCATCTGGAAGGCGGCGGCTGCTGCCGAGAGGGTCAGGCGCCCTATGCGTGCGGGTTCGTGAGCGAGCCGCTGCTTCTGGAAGAGCTCGACGATCTCTGCATCAACTTCGTTCTGGGCAAGCCCATGACGGTGACGGGCTCTGTCACCGGAGCCGCGCCGCGATGAGCTCTGTTCCCGGATCGGCGATCTCCATCGCAGACGGCGAGATCACCATCGATGCCGAGCTGCTCGCGTCCAAGCTCGGGCTCTCGGCGGCTTTACTCAAGGCGGAAATGCGCAAGGGCATTGTCTCCAGCGTCGCCGAGACCGGCATCAACGAGGACGCCGGACGCACACGTCTTACTTTCAGGTATGGCTCGCGAGCCTGGACCGTGGTGGTCGATCCCGACGGCAATTTGGTCGAGAGCATCGCGCCCGCCGCCAAATCCGCGCCGGTCGAGAGCAATCGCGGAGCTTTCGACAGGCCATTGATTTCAAACATGGGCACCGCAAGCCGTCTGTCTGCGGCGTACCGACGACCCGGAGAAGGTGATGACCTACATCGTCAATGAAAGTTGTATCAAATGTAAATACATGGACTGCGTCGAGGTATGTCCCGTCGACTGCTTCTACGAGGGCGAGAACATGCTCGTCATCCACCCGGACGAATGCATCGATTGCGGTGTTTGCGAGCCGGAATGCCCGGTCGACGCAATCAAGCCCGACACCGAGCCCGGACTCGAAAAATGGCTCGGCATCAATGGCGAATATGCGCGGGTCTGGCCGAACATCACCGTCAAGCGTGAGCCGCCGCCAGATGCAAAGGACTGGGAGGGCAAGCCTGACAAGGCCAACTTGTTATCGCCAAACCCTGGCACAGGTGATTGAGACGGGGATATCCCCGCAGATTACCCGCCCCCTCATTCACGCTGCACAGAATTATGCTCATGGAAAATACGACGAACGCCGCACTGCACCGAAGGCAAAGCTTTGCCGGCAAACACCGATCGCTTGAGTCTGAGCTATTTCATCAGGAGCAGTTCATGACTGACACAGCTTGGGAGGTTGCCGCGACGACGACCGTTGCGGACAACACGCCTGAAACGCTCGCCCGCCGGCTTCGAGCGCATCTTCAAGCGCTCGCCACACGGCGCTTACCGATTACCTATCAGGAAGCGGCCAAAGCCCTGCTGCTCTCACCACCGAACACCATTCATCAAGTCACTGAGGCGTTGGAGCAGCTTATGGCTGAGGACGCCGCGGCTGACCGCCCCTTCATCGCGGCCATGGTCATCAGCAAGGCGCGCGGAGGCGTGCCGGCGCCGGGGTTCTTCGACTGCGCGGCACGGCTAGGACGCTTTGCCGCCGATGCAACGGGTCTGGACGCTTGGTCCTTTCATGCGGTCGAGCTCTACGCCACGATCGACTTTTGGGCGCTGCCGAGCACCTTTGGCGAAAGTGAATAAAGACCCATGGCCTCTCGTTTGGCGCAGTCCCCGGAGCAAAGCCGACTTCATCTCGTGCCGGGCGCCGGCGTGGATGGCCGGCGCCCGCGCGTGGTCATCGTTGGCGCCGGCTTCGCCGGCCTCACTGTCGCAAAGCGGCTTGCCAAGGCGCCGGCGGACATCATCCTAATCGACAAGGAAAACTATCACCTCTTTCAACCGCTGCTCTACCAGGTAGCGACGGCCGGACTGTCGCCGGCCGACATCGCCTGGCCAATTCGAAGTCTGGTCCGGGACCAGCGCAACACACGCGTGTTGTTGGGCGAGGTCACCGGCGTCGATCATGTGCGTAAACGTGTGAATATGGGCGACCGTAATATTGCCTACGACGTTCTGGTGCTTGCGACCGGGGCGACCCATGGCTATTTCGGCAATGACAGCTGGGCGGCCCATGCACCCGGCTTGAAGACAATCGACGACGCCACGGAGATCCGCCGCCGTTTGCTGCTCGCGTTCGAGCGCGCCGAGATGGAATCCGATGCGCGCCAGCTCGAACGGCTCCTCACCATCGTCATCGTCGGCGGCGGGCCGACCGGGGTCGAGATGGCCGGCGCCGTCGTCGAACTGGCGCGCAAGGTGCTCGCGACCGACTTCCGCGCCATTGATCCGCAGCAGATGCGCGTGCTGCTGCTCGAAGCCGGACCACGGTTGCTGCCAAGCTTCCCGGAATCGCTATCGCGCTATGCCGAAAAGACGCTTCGGCGCCTCGGCGTAGATGTCCGCCTGGAACACGCAGTCACGCACTGTGGTGCAACCGGGGTCACGCTGGGCGACGAGGACGTGTCCGCGGGCACGATAATCTGGGCGGCCGGGGTCGCCGCCTCGCCGGCTGCCGACTGGCTCGCGGTGGCGGGCGATCGCGCTGGCCGTGTGTTGGTCGGACCCGATTTGCGGCCACATGGCCTGGACGACGTTTTCATCATCGGCGACACCGCGCTCGCCCATGATGTTGCCGGCGAGCCTCTTCCCGGCATCGCCCCGGTCGCCAAGCAGCAGGGCGCCTATGTGGCCGACGTGATCAAGGCGCACCTTACCGGCAAGCCCGAGCTGGCGCCCTTTCGCTATCGTGGCCGGGGCCAACTCGCCACGATAGGCCGCAAGGCCGCTGTCATCGCGTTTGGGCGCCTGCGGATCAAGGGATGGCTTGCGTGGTGGATCTGGGGGATCGCCCACATCTACTTCCTGATCAGCCTGCGCAACCGACTGATCGTCGTGACGCAGTGGCTCTGGTCCTACGTCACGTTCGAGCGCGGCGCCCGGCTCATCACCGGCAGGCGCACCCGCCGTCGAGACGAAAACGATGCCAGCCCGCCCGAGGGACAAAAGAGCGGCTTGAACGACCTGTTACGTCCTGGGAGGACGTGCCCAAAATCATCCGAAGACGAGATCTGAAATATGTTAATTCAAACGGTAACGACTGATAGCCGCCCCCGTCACCCGGAAAAGGCGCATAAGCCGGATAATCCGATCCAGCAAAAGCCTGCCTGGATCCGGGTCAAGGCGCCTACCTCGGCCACCTACCACGAGACGCTCAAGATCATCCGCGAAAATAATCTCCGCACGGTGTGCGAGGAAGCGGCCTGCCCAAATATCGGGGAATGCTGGTCCAAGAAGCACGCCACCATGATGATCATGGGCGCGGTTTGCACACGAGCCTGCACTTTTTGCAATGTGGCGACCGGGAAGCCAGGCGTGCTCGACGCCTTGGAGCCGACCAATGTCGGCGCCGCCGTGGCCCGCCTCGGGCTTGAGCATGTGGTGATCACGTCGGTCGATCGGGACGATCTGGCCGATGGTGGGGCGGGGCATTTTGCGGCGGTGATTCAAGCCATCCGCGCAGCGACGCCGAACACGACCATCGAGGTGCTGACCCCGGACTTTCTGCACAAGGCCGGTGCGGAAGAGGTCGTCGTTGCGGCCAAGCCGGATGTCTTCAATCACAACCTGGAGACCGTGCCGCGGCTCTATGCGTCGGTGCGGCCGGGCGCACGTTATTTCAATTCCTTGCGCCTGCTCGACCGGGTCAAGCAATTGGACCCCGCGATGTTCACCAAGTCTGGCATCATGGTCGGCTTGGGAGAGAGCAGAGGCGAGGTCCTCCAGATCATGGACGACCTGCGCGCGGCCGATGTCGATTTCCTGACCATCGGCCAGTATCTACAGCCGACGCCCAAGCATCATGTCGTCGATCGTTTCGTCACACCAGACGAGTTCAAGAGCCTTGTGTCCATCGCTTATTCCAAGGGCTTCCTCATGGTCTCGGCCTCACCTCTGACACGCTCATCTTATCACGCTGGCGAAGATTTCGCCCGTCTACGGGCCGCACGCGACGCCAAACTTCTTCCGGTCGAGGGGAATACTCAACGATACATATCACTCGGACGGTCCACAGCATGAAAACCATAGGCGACAAAATCGAAGCGTTCAGCGTGACCCGCCACAGCCATCATGCCGCCCAGAGGGCGCCCGCACTCCTCGCACGAGCGCTAACGATTGCCGGGTCCGATTCGGGCGGCGGGGCCGGCATTCAGGCTGACTTGAAGACATTCAGCGCGTTCCGCGTCTACGGCATGAGCGTCCTGACAGCGGTGACGGCCCAGAACACGGTTGGCGTGCAGGGCGTCGAGACTCTCTCGCCGGCCTTCATCACGGCCCAATTCGAGAGCGTCTTCGGCGATATTGGCGTCGACACCCTCAAGACCGGGATGCTCGGCACGGCGGCGGTCGTCGTCGCTGTAGCCGCGATGATCGCCAAAGCGGGCCTAACGAACCTCGTCGTGGACCCGGTGATGGTGGCGAAGAGTGGCGATCACCTCCTCGCTGAAAACGCGGTCCACGCCCTCCGCACGCGGCTACTCCCTCTCGCGCTCGTCATCACACCCAATTTGCCGGAGGCGGAAGCACTCGTCGGCGGGCCAATCCGCACGCTGGACGAGATGCGCGAAGCTGCGCGACGGCTCCATGCGCTCGGCCCGCACTGGGTTGTCATCAA
>Ga0163146_10004591_pt1 | contig 16662 bp, 12 predicted proteins | sample OliLakLV19MP7G1_FD_148648 | JGI IMG/M metagenome (GOLD analysis project Ga0163146, IMG submission 148648) | Freshwater microbial mat bacterial communities from Lake Vanda, McMurdo Dry Valleys, Antarctica - Oligotrophic Lake LV.19.MP7.G1 | ecosystem: Environmental > Aquatic > Freshwater > Lake >...
GTTCCGGTGCAGCAGACTGGCCAGCGCTGGCCAGTCTGCTGCACCGGAACTGAGCGCGGGCGCCACGCTGGGCGCGTGGCGGCTGGTGGCGCCGCTGGGCGCGGGTGGCATGGGCCAGGTCTATCTGGCCGAGCGCAACGACGGCTTGTACGAGCAGCGCGTGGCCATCAAGCTGCTGCGCGGCTGGCAAGGGCCGGCCGCACAGGCCCTGCTGGCGCGCGAGCGGCGCATCCTGGCTTCGCTGCAGCACCCGCACATTGCGGCGCTGGTCGACGGCGGCAGCACGCCGGCCGGGCGGCCGTACCTGGTTATCGCCTTCGTCGATGGCCAGCCGCTGGACCTGTGGTGCCAGCAGACAAGGGCCGATTTCGACACCCGGCTGATGCAGTTGCAGACCGTGGCAGAGGCCATTGCCTACGCCCACCGGCGGCTCGTCGTGCACTGCGACATCAAGCCGGCCAATGTGCTGGTCGGCGCCGACGGCCGCGCGATGCTGCTGGACTTCGGCATCGCGCAACTGCAGGACCGCGGCGCCGACGAGGCACCGCGTGCGTTGACGCCGCGCTACGCCAGCCCCGAGCAGCAGGCCGGCGAGCCCGCGCAGATCGGCAGCGACATCTACGCCCTGGGCCGGGTGCTGGAAGAACTGCTGTCGGCCCTTGAAGCCGGCAGCCAGGCCGTGCGCCGGCGCGGCGAGTGGCAGGCCATCGTCGCCCGTGCCTGCGCTGCCGTGCCGGCCGATCGTTATGCCAGCGTCGATGCGCTGCTGGCCGACCTGCACCGGCTGCGCAGCCACCGCCCCTTGCAGGCGCTGCAGGCCGCCGGATGGCCGTACCGCAGTCGCAAGATGCTGCGCCGCCAATGGCCCTGGGCGCTGGCCGGCAGCGCGGCCGTGGTCCTGGCCGCCGTGGGTGTGCTGCAGCTGATGCAGCAGCGCGACCGCGCGCTGCAGGCCCAGGCGCAGGCGCGCGCCGAGGCCACCACGGCGCGCCAGGTGGGCGACCTGCTGATCAAGCTCTTCGAAGGCGCAGACCCAGCGCGCGGCGGCCGGCCCGACACCCCGGCCAGCACCTTGGTCGACCGCGGCCTTGCACGTGTACAGGCCGACCTGAAGGCGCAACCCGAGCAGCAGGCCGTGATGCTTTCGGTGCTGGCACGTGTGTACAACAACATGGGCCGGCTGGGCCCGGCGGCCGAGACCTACAAAGACGCCGCTGCCATCGAAGAGCAGCTGGGCCGCCCGCTGCGCGCGGCCGCCTTGCTGCGCGCGCAGGCCTATGCCACCAGCAACAACGGGCAGACGGCGGCTGCGGTGGAACCGGCGCGTCGCGCGCTGGCGCTGTTTGATGCCGCCATGGCCGGCCTGGGCCCGTCGGGCCGCACGGCGTCTTCTGCCACCGGCACCGCCACCCACGCCGCGGCCGATGTCGCCTTTGGGGCCGAAGCGGGTGCCGGTCTGGCTGCGCCCACGAAGGCCGAGCTGCTGGCAACGCTGGGCACCGTGCTGGCCACCAGCGGCGGGCTGGCCGAGGCCGAACCGCTGCTGCTGCAGGCCATGCAACTGACGACGCAGGCAGACGCCGACGACCGCGAGACGCGGCTGCAGCTGGCCCAATCGCTGCATGCGATGGGCATCCTGCACGACCGGCGGGCGCAATACGCCGAGTCAGCGCGTCACTTCCAGCAGTCGCTGCAAATCAAGCAGGCCTTGCTGGGCGAGACCGACCTGTCCACGCTGACGACGGCACAGCGCATGCTGCCGGTACTGGGGCGCCTGGGGCGCATCGACGAAGCCGAAGGCATGGCGCGAGACATCGTGCGGCGCCGAATCGCCCTGACCGGGGCGGCCAGCGAACCCGTGTCACGGGCGCTGAACGAACTGGGAAACGTGCTGCAGGACGGCGGGCGCCTGGACGACGCGATCGTGGCCTACGCCCAGGCCATGACGATCACGCGGGCGGCGGTCGGCACGCGGTCCATCAGCCTGGCGCAACAGTTCAACAACCTGGCCAGCGCCTACGAAGAGCAGGGTTCACCTGCCGCCGGACCGCTGTTGCGCGAGTCATTGGCCATCCGCATCGCGCTGCTGCCGCCAGGCGACCAGGGACTGGCCCGGGCCGAGCACAACCTGGGCCGTTGGCTGCTGCGCCAGGGCGACGCGGCTGCGGCGCGCCCGCTGCTGCAGGCCGCGCTGCAGTCGCGGCAGGCCCGCATGCCGGCCGGCCACGACGACATTGCCAGCACCCTGCTGCTGCTGGCGGAAGCCGAACTGCTGCTGCGCCGGCCCGCGCAAGCACAGGCCATCGCCGAAGCGCTGCTGCCGCTGGAGCCCCAGCTGCCGCCGATGCGCCAGGCGGCGCTGTGGCGGCTTCAGGGCCTGCTGCTGCAGGCTGGTGGTGACCGGGCAGGCGCCTTGGTGCCCGCCGAACGTGCATTGGCGCGGGTGATGCAACGCCATCCTGCCATGTCCGGCCTGCTGCAGCCGCGCGTGGAAGCGGCCGAATTGCAGCTGGCCCTGGGCCGGCGCGATGCCGCTGACACCACGCTGCGTGCCTTGCTGCCCCTGGCGATGGCGCAACACCCCAGCTCGCAGTGGCGCCAGCGTGCGCTGCTGCTGCAGAAGCGACTCGCGAAGTCCGCCTGAGACGAGCGGCTGGCACGGCTCGCCGGCAGTCGGGTCGGTTCGCCGGGGCGCGGCAGCCTGCGCGTCTGGGCCATCGCCTGGGACAAACCCTCGGGTCTGACAGTTTCCAGCCTCGGCTTGCGCTTGGTGCATCAGAGCCGCCCCGCGTGAGGTGGCCGACCCCGAGGTCGGCCCGGCGCATGGCGGACACCGCTGTCCCATGTCATTCAAGAGGAAACCGCCATGCAAGCCCACACGACTTCTGCCGCTGCTGCCTTCACCACGGCCTTCAGCCCTTTGGCCCTGGCTGCCGCCATCGCCCTCAGCGCAGCCGCTCCGGCAGGTGCTGCCACCAACAACTGGCGCTGCGCTGGCGGCGCCTGGAATGGCGACACAGCCTGCTGGTCACTCAACAGCACGCCCATCGCCTCGCACGACATCCGGATGGACGCGTCGGACAGCTCCTCGCAGTTGCTGATGACGCTTGTCGGCGGTTCGGTCACCGCCAACAGCTTCGGCTTCGGCGGGGCGCGCAGCGCGCCGACCTTCGTGTCGACCGCCAACTTCTACGTCTCTGGCGCGACGCTCGCCACCGCGGGCAACATGGGCATTGGCGTCAATGACAACTCGAACGCGAGCGTCTCGCTCAACAACAACACCACCCTCACCGTCGCCGGCGGCGTTCAGATCGGCAACAGATCGACGAGCAGCGGCACGGTGAACGCCGGTCTGCAGCCCGGCGTCGGCTACCTGTCGATGCAAGGGGCGACACCACGCATCAATGGCAGTGTGGGCCTTGACAACGGCGGATTCGACATGTACGGCGGCACCGTGGCGGGGTCGGTCGTGCTGGGCAACCACTTTGTCGCGGCAGGCGGGAACAGTACCGCCAACATCGCGGGCCATGTTCGCGACGGCGTATTCGTGCTCAGTGGCACCGCGAACATCGGCGCCACGCAGGCCGAGCTGGCGACACCGGTGATTGGCGCTGTGGGGGTGAACGGGGCCGGCGGCGGCAATGCACCGGCCATCGTCAATTTCGTGGGCCGAAGCAGCATCGGCTACATCACGGTCAATGCCGGCGAGACTGCAACTTTCAAGGCCGGCTCGAACGTCCTGGTGGGCAGCAATGTTGTGAACTCTGGCTTCGTCCGCGGCAACGGAAGAATCGAAGGGCCAGGAAGCTTCATTCAGCAAGCAGGCAGCTCATTCATCGCTGAAGGGGGCGATCTCACCCTCACAAGCCGCTTCGATGGCAGCGCCGGTGGGCAGATCGCTGTCGGCTCTGGCGGCCGGTTGTTCCTTTACGGCGACGCCCGTGTGCAGGCTGGGCAGGTCATCACGAACACGAGCAGCATCGGTCCTCAGGTGGTTTTCGGTGCGAAGCTCGAAATCGGCAGCGACGGCCAGCGCGGTGGTCTGTCGGCAACAAGCGGCATCATCGCGCTGCAGGGAGGGAGCCATCTGATGCTGGACTTCGGCGGTGACACCGACCACGACTTTCTGGCCACGACCGGGAGCGTGATTCTGGAAGGCGGCCGGTTGACCCTCAGCAGCGCCGGCAGCTTCGTCGCCGGCATCGGCAGCAGCTTCAACATCCTGCGTGCGGGCCAGAGCAGGTTCGGCACTTTCGGCAGCATCGACAGCAGCGGCTTTGCGTTGGCGCCCGGTGCCACGCTGGACTATTCCAACCTCTACACCAACGGCAGCTTCAGCGTGACCGCCGTGCCAGAGCCGGCCACCTGGCTGACCTTGGCCGCCGGCCTGATGCTGATGGGCGCCTACACCAGGCGCCGCGCTGCCTGAACCAAGCGGCCCGGCGCTGGGCGGCAATCAGTAGTGCAAGCCCACTGCTGCGGGGACCCCTTCGGGGGCCGCGGTGCCTATCCGACCGGCTGCTTCGTGGCGACGAGTTCACGGCGACGTAAGGGTGTGGGCAGTGAGGGGATGGTGGAGGCAGGGGCCCGCCGCGTTGATCACCAGCACTGGCCAGGCCCTTTGACCGAGGGCGCATCCGCCATGCCGGGTTACTCGATCACGGTGTCGAAAGCGCCGGTGGCGTTGTAGACCACGAAGTCGTCGAGCACGCGGATGGTGTCGACCGCGTCGGCCAGGGGTTCGCACAAGCGCCTCAGGAACCCGGCTGCGGTGATGCCATTGCCGCTCGCGCTGCAAGCCAGGCCCGCGAGCGCGCTGAACACTCGAAGCAAACGGCCGGCGTCGTCGATGGTCCGCAAAACCGGTCTCGCAGGCGCCCAACGCCGCGCGGGCCGGTGCCGGCTGCTGCTGCTGCCGGCGTCGAGTGTGACGCCCAGGCCGGCGGCCTTGTGGTGGCCCTTGGTCTGCGAGGCCGGGTACAGCGCGGTCGGGACTTCGAAGCGCCTGAGTGCGCCAGCACATGCTCTTGAAGATCGGCCAGCGCTGCTCGCGCGTCCGTCGAAACCCATGGACCGCGACGGCTGCAAGCCAGGAAAGGCCTGCACCAGGGGGCTCGCGGCCACCCGCCGGGCGGATCTTCAGGCCGCTTTCAAGGCCTGCAGAACCGCCGCCGCCAGCGGCTCGTGTTTCAGCTGCAAGCCGGCTTGAACCAGGTCTTGGGCCTGCTGCTTGTCACCATCAGCCCAAGCCTGCAGGGCCTGGCCGAACAGCCGCCGTGACTGGCTGTCGGCGCGGCGCACCAGGGTCAGATCGCAGCCGCAACGTGGGCACGAGGGCTCATCGGCCAAACGGCTGCGACATGCCGGGCACCGCTCCAGGCTCATCCCGGGCCCCGCCGCCTTCTTTGTGCCCGGCCCCTTGCGCGCGTGGACGCGGTGTCGGGCACGCCAGGTGCGGCGCTGCGGCCGGCCATCTCAGGCCCACGATGATCGGCCGCGGCCGGCTGATGCTGCGCACGTCGCTGCCTGAGGCCGAAATCTCGATGCTGCAGGGTTGGCTTCGCTTCTTCGAAGTGGCCATGCGCGAGGCGCGGCGTGGCCAACGAGAGCAGCGACACGCTGTCGCCGAGCGCGCAGCCCAGTACGGTTGGCGCAAGCCGTCTTGTCCAGGATGTCGCGGTGCGACCGGTCAAGCATCCGGGGAGGCGCCGGCGTCGGCGTGCGCCGCACGTTCCAGCAGCACGTCAAGGTCCAGCCCTTGCGCTCTTTGATCGGCTTGTGCGCGTTCGTCGTTGTTCAGGCCCAGTGCTTCGCACACGCGTCGGGCATCGGAGCGGTTCTCCGCGGTGGCGTGCGCATGAGCAACCACGAAGTGCAACCGCGCAGCTGCTGCGTCCCGCTCACCGTTGACCGTCAACAAGCGGGCGTGGCAGATGATCGCCGCCATCGATGCGCCGTGCAGCCCAATCGCACGGGCCTGCTTTGTCAAGCGGCGCAGGAATTCTGCGCCGTCCTCGAGCCGACCCTGTTCGATCGCGACGCGCGCGTGCAACGCCAATGCAGCCAATGCCATTGCGGGCTCGAGCGCCGATTCGGCCAGGGTGCGTTCGGCATACAGCCGCGCGGCATCGTGACGGCCGGTGTGGAAGGCGACGAGCCCGAGGTTGCCCAGGGCAAACGCGCGTGTGGCGGCGATCCCGTGCTGCTCGCAGAGGCGCAAACATTCCTCGAAGCAGCGCTGCGCCTCAGGCAGGTTCTCGTGAGCTCGCCATACATTGCCCAGGTTGTTCAGGCACAGCGCCAGACCACGCAGGTTGCCGCGCCGCCGATGGATGGCCAGTGCTTCCTCGTAAAGCACGGCCGCGGCTGCAAGGTCGCCGCGCACCTTGGCAACGATGGCGCAGGTATTGGCGATCGATGCAATCTCTTCGTCGGCGTCAGCCGTGCGCGCACGTCTCAATGCCTCGTGCGCGTGTCGGCCAGCTTCTTCGCCCAGGCCGCGCTGCAGCAGCGCGAGCGCGAGCAGGTTCAGCGCCGACCGGCCGCCGACACCATCCCCCGCGGCATCCGCCGCTGCACCAGCCTCGCGTGCCAAGGCGATGGCGGGGTCGAGGTCACCGCCCCGGTATCGTGCGTTGGCCAAAGCCAGCAGCAGGCTCGCCCGCACGATGCCGTCGCTGCGTGCATCGGCGATTGCAGGTTCCACCAATGCTGCGACGTCACGCGCCCGGCCTTTGGCGTTGCAAAAGTGCGTCCACGCGCGCGCCGACGGACCCAAGGCCAGCGCGCCCCGATGCAGCACAACCCAGTGCCATGCTGCGCGAAAGTTGTCGAAGTCACCTTCGATGGCGTTGGCCACCGCCAGTGCGTCGGCCTGCTTGCGATCGGCAAACGCTCGCAGGTGCTGCACAAAGTGTTCAGCGTGGCGACCTTGTGCGGCATGTTCGGCCAGCGCGTCGACCGCGAGTCGCTCGGCGGCGAACTGCGCCACCAGCGGGTGCAGCGTGGACCGCCCGCCGCCGGTCGCGTGCACGAGCAAGCGTTCAATCAGAGCGGCCAGCACAGGGCCTTCGGCTTGTGTCACGGCTAGGGCCGACACGCGGGTGAAACCGTTCTTGAATACCGATAGGCAGGCCAACGCATGCTGCTGCGCCGGGTTGAGCAACTGCCACGACAACGCAAGCGAAGCGCGCACGTTGTCATGCCGGGCCTGTCGCGGCGCAGTCGCGGTGGCCAGGGTGTCCAGCGTCTGCGCCAGATCGGCGAGCACCTCGGCTGCCGACTGCGCGGCCAGCAAGGTGGCTGCGATCTCGATGGCCAAAGGCCAGCCACCCATGCACCTGACCAGGAACACACAGGCGTCGAGCTGGGTGGCCAGATCGAAGTCGGCGTCGAACGACTGCGCCCGTGCTTCGAGCAGGCGCAGCGCGTCGAAGCCGCGCGCCTCGGCCACCGACGCGACGCTGCAATCATCGGGCGGGCACGCCAGGCCATCCAGGGCAAAGCTGCGTTCTTGCGCCACCTTCAGTGGCGCTCTTGAAGTCACCAGGCAGCGCATGTCGGGCGCCGCTGCAGCCAGCTTGGCAAGCTGATCGCCCAGGCCGGCCACCTGCTCGCCGTTGTCGAGCACCAGCAGCCGCTTGCGGCCAGTCAGCACGCCTGCAACCAGTTGGCTCACATCCGATCCGGCTGCTGGCACCAGGCCGAGCACCGCAGCCAGGCGCGCCAACGCATCGTCGGCATCCGCCACGTTGGACAACGCGACCCAGTGCACGCCGTCAGCGAACTGCGCCGCCAGCCGCGTGCAGAGTTCTCGCGCCAGGCGGCTTTTGCCCACACCACCCGGGCCGACCAGCGTGACGATCTGCACGCCCGGCTGTCGAAAGACCGCCTGCAGCTGCGCGAGCTCGACATCACGGCCAATGAAAGCATCGCGGGGCGCGAACGGCCTGTTTGCCGGCGGCGTAGAGGGTGGCCCGTCCAACAGCTCCAGGCGTTGCGCCACGGCGCGCAGCGTAGACGAAGGCTCGGCGCCTAGATCGTGCTGCAGGCGCTGGCAACAGGCCGCGTAGGCGAGCGCCGCCTCACGGTCGCGACCCAGCGTCGAGAGCGCCGTGATCTGTTGCGCCACAGCGCGCTCGTCGAGCGCATCGACTGCCAGCAGTTGCCGGGCCGCGTCGAGCGCCCGTGCCGGCGTCGCGTCACCCAATTGCCCGAGCAGGGCTTCGCGCCAGCGCATTTGCAGCGCCGCACGCTCGAGCTCCACCCATTCCTGAAACGCGGCGAAACCGGCAAAGGCCATGCCGTCGAGCAGCGGGCGCACGTACAGCGCCCGTATCTCTTCGTCGTTGCCGGTGGCCAGAGCCGCGTGCAGGTTGGCCACGTCACTGGGGACGATCAGCCGCACGCGCCGACGCTCGGCGAGCAGCTGATCGGCGATGCCCCAGACGCCGAGCAACTGGCGCGCGCGATGCAGGTTGGCGCGCAAGCTGTTGTGCGCCTCCGCGCTGCCGGCGTCGGGCCAGAACAAGACCAGCAGGCGATCACGGCTGACCCAGTCGCCCTGCAGCGCCAGGAACGCCACGATCCAGCCCGGCAACGTCGCGGGCAGGTCGTGCTGGGCGCCAGGCATCGACCAGCGAGGCGTTTGCAGGAGATGGAGCATGCGGGGCCTCCGAGAGATGCGTCGAGGCGGGGAGCCGCCATTCTGACTGCGTCGAAAGGTCCGGTGCCAGCCGGAACCGGGGTCGCGCAACAGCATTGATGGTGCTGTGACGGTGGCGGCCAATACTGAACCCATGCAATTTTTGGTCAAGCCAGCACAGCCCAATCCCGACACCTCGAAGCCGCTGGCGAGCTATGTGCTGCGCGTGCGCGGCAAGCCGGCGTCGCTGCGCTACGAATTGGTCAACCTGCGCGACGGCGCCAAACATGTCTTTCGACGCGCGCAATCGGTGGCGGCCTTCCTGCAGGCCCACGGCATCCGGCTTGACGATGTGCCCGAGCCGGGCGATGCCAGTGTCGATGGCAATGACGGATCTTCAAGGAGAGAGCGATGAAGCTGCACCCGAATGCGAAACACGCCCATGGCGCAAATAGCGCGAATAACGCAAATATCGCAAATAGCGCAAATAGCGCCCATTGCGCCATGCCACCGATGGTGGCGCACCCAGGCACTGACCGCGTCCGCAGGCACCGCGGTTGGCGATGGCTGGCACTGGCATCGTTGCTGTGCGTGGCCGCGCTGCGGCCAGAAGCGGCCATGGCACAGGTGGTGGTCCTCAGCAGTGCCAGCATCTTCGAGGGCAACGCGGGCACCCGGGTTCTGAGCATCCCGTTCAACTTCATCGGCCCGCAAACCGCCACCGTGACCGGCACGGTGTCGGCCGTGCCGTCGTCGGGTGGCGGCTTCAATGCGGCGACCAGCGGTGCGGCCTGCGGCGGCAACGTGGACTTCGTCGGTTTTATCAATGTCCCCTTCAGCATTCCGCCCAATACACCCAACGGCACGCTCACGGTGGGCGTCACGGTCTGCAGCAATACGGTGGTCGAGTCCAACGAGCACATCTTCGTCAGCGCGACCATCACAGCCGGCGCCTCTTGTACCGCCGATTCCTGCGGCGCCATCGGGACCATCCGGAACGACGACGGGCCGCCCAGCATCTCGATCAACAACATTTCGACCAGCGAACCCGTCTTCGGCACCAAGAACGTCGCATTCACGGTCAGCTTGAGCCATGCAACTGGGCTGGAGACGAAGGTCAACTTCCGCACCCGCGACGGCACGGCGCGAGCGCCCTGCGTGGGCTGTAGCCCGGCGGTCGTTTCTCCGGACTACAACATCAGTTTCGGCACGCTGACGATTGCGCCCAATGTATTGACAGGCACGATCAGCGTCGCCATTCGCGGCGATCAAATCCGGGAAAACAACGAGACGTTCTTCATCGATCTGTCGGCCCCCGTCAATGCCACGATTGCCGACCGTACGGGGCAGGCCACCATCATCGATACCAAGCTGTCGATCGGTGGTTTCGATCTGACCCCGGCAGCCGCTGAGGCCCGCACTGGCGAAACGGTTGACTACACGCTGGACTGGACGGTGCCCGACAACCTGGTCTGGCGCAATCTCAAGTCGCTCGACTTCCGTCTGCGCGACCACCACCGCACCGCACTGTGGCTGCGTTGGGACGAGGCCAGCAATCGCTTCAGCCTGTGCAGCAGTGTTGCGCGGCACGGCCCCCATGATGATGATGATGATGGTGATGACGAGGGCGACGACCGGCGCAGCGCGCTGGCGCGGGCAGGCCAGCAGCGCCAAGTCGTTTGCGGGCCGGGCGAACTGCCGGGCACGGGTGCGATCCTGGCGACGTCGTTTGCACTTGTCCACATGAGCCAGACCGCCGTCGTCGGCAGTGGGTCCACCGGCCAGCGTGTGACATTGAAGCTGTCTGTGCAGCTGCTGGAGAGATCTGCAGGCCATACCTATCGTGTCGGGCTGGCGGCCGCCGACGACTTCGGCAACGAAGACGCCTTCGTTCGCGCCGCAACGCTAGAGGTTCAGGACCGATCTCCACGCCAGCGGTGAATCGCGCTGCCGGCACCCGCTCGCAGTGCGACGCGTGCCGTTTCAGACGCCAGCGTACCCGAGGGCGGTCACCGTTCCAAATGTCTCGCGCGGACTGTCTACACGTTCTAGCTCGAAGGGAACTCACATGAACCAACTCCAAACCCTGCGCATGCGGGCCTGGTCGGGCCTGCCGATCGCGTCGCTCGGCGTGCCTATCCTGCACTGGCTGGCTGCGATGCTGATGGCGGTGCTGCTCACGGCCTGCGGTGGCGGCGGTGGTGACAGCAGCAGCACAACCCCGCCGCTGCAAGGCGTCAGCGACGCCCTGGTCACCTTCACGGTGATCGACACTCTCGGCCAGCCGGTCGCCGGCGCGACGCTGCGCTCGGCCCGCGCCACCGCTCTGACCAATGCCCAGGGCCGCGCCGACGTGTCGGTGCCGGCCGGCAGCGAGCAGGTCATCGCGGTCGAGAAGGACGGCTTCGCAGAGCAGGTCAAGGTGATCACCTTGTCCGCCGGCACCACCGCATCGAGCCTGCAAGCGATGCTGATCGCGCGCGAGGTGCCGCTGACGATCGCGGCCAATGAGGCCGGCGGCAGCGTCATCGGCAAGCTCGGCGTCAAGCTCAGCCTGCCGCCTGCCGCGCTGGTGACGAGCAGTGGCGCGGCGGTGACCGGACCGGTCGATTTCACAATGACGCCGGTCGACGTGACCCAGCTCGACATTGGCGCCTTCCCCGGCTTGTTCGAAGGCATGCCCACCGGCGCGGCGCGCTCGCTCATCATCAGCTACGGCACCGCCGAACTGGTGCCGCGACAAAGCGGCCAGAAGCTGCAACTCGCCGCCGGCAAATCGGCCGAGATCGAGTTGCCGATGTACGTGGCCACGCACCAGGACGGCAGCACCGCGAAGGCCGGCGACAACGTCGCGCTGTGGTCGCTGAACGCGGCGACCGGGCTGTGGACGCATGAGGGCGAGGGCACGGTCGTGCGATCAGCCGGCTCGCCGACCGGTCTGGCGCTGCGCGCGACGATCACGCACTTCTCGTGGTGGAACGTCGACGCCACCAGCGGGCGCGCCAGCGTCAACTTGACGGTCAACGTTCCCGGCGAAACATTGCCGCCGGGGACCGTGGCGAACGTTGAAGGCCGCGTCGTGGCCGGCGCAGGCCCGACCTGGGCGGCGACGACGACGGCGACGCCCGGTGTGGCGGTCACTCTGGTGGTGCCCGCGGGTTCGACGACACAACTCAGTGCACGCATCGAGCTGTCAGACAGGGTCTGCGCCGGCACGGTCAACGTCAGTCCGCCAGCCGGCTCGGCCGTCAACGCGACGATCAACGCGACCTGCGCAGTTGTGCCGGTGCCGCGCATCCTGCGGCCCGGCGCGTTGTCGGCCACCAACTCGCAGCGCGACATCTCGATCCAGATGCTGATCGACGGGCCGCGTGCCGACCTGGTCGAGGTCTTCGTGAACCCAGGCGGGACCGCCATCCGCATCGCGCAGTTCAATGCGGCGATCCAGGTCCAGCCCTTCTTCACCGCCTTCTGGAACTCTTTGCCCTTCGCCGAAGGCACGTACTCGGTCTTTGCGCGGGCCACGCGCGCAGGCATCAGCCGCGACAGCGCGCCAGTGCAGATCGTCGTGGACCGCACCCCGCCGACGCTTGCGAGCATCACCCCGGCGCCCGACAGCGATGTCTCGCAGGCCACCACCTTCACGCTCGATTTCAGCGAGCCGGTCAACCCGCTGCCCTTCGCGTTGACCGATGCGGTGAAGCTGGCCGTCACGCCGCTGGGCGCGGCGGCGCCGGTCGACGTGCCGGTCCTCGTCGTGCTCGACGCCAGCGGCCTGCAGCTCACCGTGCAGCCGCAGGCCGCGCTGCCGCTCGGCGCCGTCAGCCTGACCTGGGGCGGCTTGCAGGATGCCGCCGCCAATGCCGTCGCCGGTACCGTGACCGCCATCTTCGCGGTCGAACGCATGACCGCGCTGTTGGTGGTGCCGCAGCGCAATTCGGACCTGGACCCGGCGCTGGCGATCGACGCCAGCGGGCGCCTTGTTGTTGCGTGGGCCGAGACCGACGGCAATGTGCGCGTGGGCGTGCGTGAGGGCGGCGCCTTCACGCTGTTCGGCGCGCCCGCCGGCAACCCGGTCAATTCCCGCGCGACCTTCGGCATGGTTCTCGACCCGAGCGATCGGCCCGTGCTGGCGCTCAGGCGCGACGACAACAGCCTCGTCGTGCGACGTTTCGAGGCCGGCGCGTGGCAGGACCTCGGCCCGGCTTTCAGCGGCCTTAGCGGGATACGGCAACTGCGCCTGCTGGTCGATGCCGCCGGCCGGCCGGTGTTGGCCTTTCAGCGCGGCTTTTTCGTCGAGGTGCATCGCTTCGAAGCGGCGAGCTCGAGCTGGGTCTCTCTCGGTGTACCGACCGCGGTGATCGGCGGTGCGATCGACACCCGGTTCGACATGGCGCTGATGCCGAACGGCGATCCGGTGCTCGCGCTGGTCCAGGGCTTCTTCGGATCCAATGCAGAGCAGCTGAGAGTGGCGCGCCACAACGGCAGCACCTGGGTCGCACTGGGCGGCGTGCTCGATTCGACACCGAACGCTACCCAGCAGTTCGGCAGGCCGAACATCGCCGGCGGCTTGAACGGGCCGTGGCTGCACTACGTGAAGACGGGCGGCGTGCTGCGGCTGCTGCGCTTCGACGGCAGCGGCTGGGAAATCAACGAGGTACCGCGACCCGCGGGCGCCACCACCTTGCAGAACCCAAATGCGCTGGGGCTGCTGAACGACGACCCGGTGATCGCGTTCAATGACTTCTCCCTTGGCGGCTTCGTGACGCGCTTTTCCGGCGGCAGGTTCGAGGCGTTGATCCCGACGCGGGGCAGGGCGTCAAGCATGGCGCTGGCGATTCGCGGCGGCCAGGTGCTGCTCGGCGAGGAGGACTCCTGCTGCAACTTGATCGTCAAGCGCGTGTTGTTCCCGTAGCGGGCGCACTACTGACCCGGCCCCACCATCGCGCGTGCTGCGCACGTCACCATGGTCACCAACAACCGACAGGGAGAAAAGTCATGATCGACGAAACCCGGCTGCAGGCATGGCGCGCAGTGCTGTGCGGCACGCTGATGCAACTGGCCGATGCCGGCTACGACGTTCTGCGGCGCCCGGTCAACACCGTGATCGACCAGCGACCGCGGTCCAATAGCCCGGGTGTTGCACTTCGGTCTTGAAACCGCCCTGTTTTTCCGCCCCAGGGCCGGTCTTCGCAGGGCAGCTGAGACTTGCAGGGCAGCGTTCGGAGTCGGCAGCGGCCCGCTCGAGCGGTGCAGAAGTCGCCGCGACGGTCCATCGGCGCTGTCATCTACGGGTGAACCCGCTGACACAGTCGTTGGCGGCCCTGAAGCTGGACCCGGCCGCGCCCGTGGTGCTGATGATCGGCCGCGGCCGGCTGATGCTGCGCACGTCGCTGCCTGAGGCCGAAATCTCGACGCTACAGGGTTGGCTGCGCTTCTTCGAAGTGGCCATGCGCGAGGCGCGGCGACGCAGCCCAGACCCTGCGCGCCGGCCATCACCAATGCTGTTCGACAACGATCCGTTCTGAATCGACCCGGATCGGCCCGCACCACCAATGACTACGGCCCGGTATCCCCGGGCCGTAGTCGTTTTTATTCCGCTTTACGCTACCCTCCTTCATTGCCTCACCCGGTGGCTCAATCTGAGCGGTCAGTCGCCTGGTCTCACAAGGTTACGTGACAGGGGAGGACAGGAAATTCAAACGCACTTTTTTCTCCCAAACGCCCCCCGCGATGCTCTTGAACACCCACTGATGCGGTCCTTGGGTTCGGCAGCGGACTGTTTGAAGTGCCACGGGAATTTGAAGTAGCACCTGGCGATCTGCTGATGTCGCGAGCAAGTGGATCTCCCGATCTTGTGGGATCGGCCGCGCTGGTTGGTCAAGCGCCGTCGAGGCTGCTGCTTTCCGACAAGACTTTCCGGCTGCATGTTAACGAACGTGTGGACAAGCGATTCCTTGCATCGTGCCTGGGCTCACGCCCACTTCGGGCCCAAATCGAGTGCGCCGTCAGTGGCGCAGCCGGCCTTGCGAACGGCCTTGCGAACAACCTGCCGCAGTCGAGCCAGCTTGAGTTCGTGGCACCTGTGCCTCCCGCGAAAGAACAGCGCCTCATCGCCGGCTACCTCACCCGCGAAACAGCCAAGATCGACATGCTGATCGCTGAACAGCAGCAGCTTATCGAACTGCTGACCGAGAAGCGCCAGGCGGTGATCGCGCAGGCCGTCACCAGAGGGTTGAATCCGTCAGCACCGATGAAGGATTCGGGCATCGAGTGGTTGGGCGAGGTGCCGGCGCATTGGGATGTGTCAGGTCTGAAGTTCGTGGCCCACGTGCAGACCGGCGTGGCGAAGGGCAAAGACAACTCGGGCAAGCAGACTGTCAAGGTTCCCTACCTGCGGATCGCCAACGTTCAGGATGGATTCCTGGACTTGGACGATGTCTCCAGCATCGAGATTCCGCTGACCGATCTGCCGCGTTATCAACTTCAAACAGGCGATGTCTTGATGAACGAAGGCGGTGACTTCGACAAGCTGGGGCGTGGTCATATTTGGGACGGCAGCATCACTCCGTGCATCCACCAGAACCATGTCTTTGCGATACGACCTTTTGGCGTCAGCCCCAGTTGGCCGAACGCGGTGACGGGCTCCGCCCATGCGCAGTTCTATTTCATGTCGCGGTCAAAGCAGAGCACCAACCTTGCTTCGATATCTTCTACCAACATCATGGAGCTGCCTATCGTGATAGGCCTGCCGATGAGCAGGAATCGATACTGCGTTTTATCGCAACGAACTCCGGCACGTTCAACGAGTTGATCGAAAATGCGGGTGTGTCCGTCCGACTTCTACGCGAGCGCCGCACCGCCCTCATCTCCGCTGCTGTCACGGGCCGGATCGATGTGCTTGATCGAGAGTTGATCGATGCCGACCTGACCGAGACTCGCGCCGCCGCACAGCCCTCTCTCGCCTCCAGCTTCGTGGTAAAGTGAGTCATACTGACCATAACGGTCATGGGAGCCTGCCGTGATCACCGAAGCCACAGCCGTTACCCTGCGCCAGAACCTGGGCGACATGCTTAATCGCGTGCAGTACCGCCGCGACAGCATCGTGATCACGAAGGACGGCAAGCCTGTCGCCGCGCTGGTGGATGCAGCCCTGTTCGAGCGCATCCGGCGCATGCAGGACCGGTTTGACGCGCTCTCCACCCGCATCGCAAAGGCCTACGAGGGTGTGCCTGAAGAGGCGGGTTTGGCCGAGATCGACGCCACCGTATCGGCCGTGCGACAAGAGATGAAGGCCGAGGCCGCTGCCGGCCGGGTCCGGCCGGCGAAACGTGCCGTGCCGGTAAACACCTCCACTGCGGCACCCGCCACTACCACCGGCAAGTCCGGCGCAGCCCGCAAACGTACACGCTGACCCGCCATGCGGGTGGTGTTGGACACCAACGTCATTGTGGCCGGCATGGCGTATCCATCGGGGCCACCCGGCCGCATCGTGGCCGCGTGGCACAGCGGCGCACTGGACGTGGTGCTGTCGCCATTGATCCTGACCGAATGCGAGCGCGTGTTGCCAAGGTTGCGGCCGTTCATGGCGTTGTCGGCTGACGACATCCGCGACCTCGTCGAGCGGCTCGCGTTCAGTGCTGACATCGTGACGCCTGACCTTCTCTCCTTGTCGAGTGCTGCTGAAGCGGGCGTACGCGATGTCTTGGACGAACCCGTCCTGGCGGCTCTGCTGGCATCCGGCGCTGAAGTGCTGGTCACCGGTGACAAGGACCTGCTCGCGCTGGCCGACCGATACCCCATCCTGACGCTGGCCGACTTCTGTGCCCGCCACGCGCCATGACGCTGCACCGCGAGATTCGCTTCGAGGACGAGATCTGCGCCGACCTGGCGGCTGGGGATAGGAAATTCGCTTCGTCAGAAGAATCTGTGGGCGAGTTTTGGTTCTGGGAGCCTGCCGAGCACGTGATACAGAGAGAGTTCGGCGATCCTGAACGTCCGATAGCCGGGCTCTATGC
>Ga0163146_10004628_pt1 | contig 16569 bp, 13 predicted proteins | sample OliLakLV19MP7G1_FD_148648 | JGI IMG/M metagenome (GOLD analysis project Ga0163146, IMG submission 148648) | Freshwater microbial mat bacterial communities from Lake Vanda, McMurdo Dry Valleys, Antarctica - Oligotrophic Lake LV.19.MP7.G1 | ecosystem: Environmental > Aquatic > Freshwater > Lake >...
GAAGAAGATTGAACTCAGTGGAACCTTATAACGTCGCGCGACCACGCCCCCCTGCCAAAAGTAATGCAAGCGCTCGCGCGACGCTTGGGGCGGCGGATTCTGGCGGCGGCGAATCCATCACGGTGGGCGGCGGACAGTCCGCGCGCGTGGCGCGTGCGCGGTCCCGAACGCATGGATGGTGCCGGCGCGTTTCAGCGCAGCAAAGCTGCCGGGCGAGAAAGGTGCCGGGCGAGAAAGGTGCCGGGGGTAAGTCACAAGCGACGGCCCGGAAATTCTCGATGCAAGCGTTTACCCCTTTGCGGGCGAATTAATTACCTCCGTCCCCTTTGCGGTACCTTTGCGGTACAACATTGATTTGGTATTCGCAAACTATTGCGCTACTAATTGAGTTACGTATAAGATACATTTATCAGAGAGTTGCCACCGTCAGGGGCCAGGGTTAATGTCGTGACCAGTTGCCTGCTGGACATCTTCTACATGAGCTTCCCCAATCGCTTGGTCGCCTTCCGTAAAGCCAAAGGCCTCACGCAAGCCTCGCTCGCCGATGCCAGCGGCATCCACATCCAACAGATCAAACGCTACGAGCTGGCCCACGCGCAGCCGTCAATCGATGCCCTGATCCGACTCGCCAAGACCCTCAGCGTCAGCACCGATGCGCTGCTGTTCGACGAAACCGAGCGCGGACCCGGCGATGATCTGCACCTGCAGTTCGAGGCCGTCGCGCGCATGTCGATCGAGGAACGCACGATCGTCAAAGCCCTGCTCGAGGGCATGATCCTCAAGCACGAGGCGCGCCGCTGGGATAAGGCCGGCTGATGGCCGATGTTGTTACCCTACGGGCAGTGCTACTAGCGCTGCGCCCCCTCTCGCCAAACGCCTCGTTGATTCCTATCGCATGAGCACCACCGCACTCGACCCTGCCCTGCGCCAACGCAGCGACCGCGCCTCCGCGGGCGCTGCGGGACCGACGAGCGAGCTGATCGTCGGTGACGCCCGGCGCCACCTTGCCAGCTTCGCTGACGGTACCTTTCAAGTGTGTGTCACCAGCCCGCCGTATTGGGGGCTGCGCGACTACGGGATCGACGGCCAGATCGGCGCCGAGACCAGTGTTGACGACTACCTCGCCGACCTGGTCGCCGTCTTTCGCGAAGTGCGCCGCACGCTGCGCGACGACGGCACGCTGTGGCTCAACATCGGCGACAGCTACACCAGCGGCGGCCGCACATGGCGCGATACCGACGAGAAAAATCCTGCGCGCGGCATGAGCTATCGCGCGCCTACACCCATCGGGTTGAAACCCAAAGATCTCGTCGGCGTCCCTTGGCGTCTGGCGATGGCACTACAGGCCGATGGCTGGTACCTGCGCGCCGACATCATCTGGCACAAGCCCAACTGCCAGCCCGAGTCGGTCAAGGACCGACCCACGCGCTCGCATGAGTACGTGTTCCTGCTGTCGAAAACCGAGCGGTACTTCTACGATCACGAGGCGATCAAAGAGCCGACCACCAACGGCAACGACTCGCGCAATCGACGCACCGTCTGGGCAATCAATACCGAGCCCTACAGTGGCGCGCACTTCGCGGTGTTCCCGCCCGAACTCGTGCGCCTGTGCGTGCTCGCCGGATCCAAACCCGACACCGTGGTACTCGATCCCTTTATGGGTTCGGGCACCACTGGCGCCGTCGCCATCGATAGCGGACGCCACTTCGTTGGCATCGAGCTCAAGCCCGAGTACGCGGCGCTCGCACGGCAGCGGCTTGCTGGCCAGACGATGGGGCTGGCCCTGTAGTCGTCGGCGGCACCTCGAAGCGCCAGGTGCCATGCACCTGGCACAGCGCCTTGTCGAGATCCTTGATCTGCAGCTTGCGCTCGCCGCCGCCATCGAAATACAAACTGAACTTCTGCGTGACGCCGTACTCCTCGTGCGGCTCTTCCACGCGGTAGTACGCCGGCATCGCGCCTTTCTGGCGGCTGCTCTGCTTGATATCCAAGCGCGCATCGCGCGCCATCAGCAGCAGCGTCTTTGGAATCTCGACCAGCTCGTATTCCCATTCGCTGGTCGACGCCGATCCCGCCAATCGACGCAGGGTCAAAATGCGGTCGTAGCGTGACATGTGCTCAAAGAAGCGCTCACGCAGCGCCACAAAATCCGCTTCCTGATCGCCCCAGTTGCCTTTGCCCAGCTCCATGAACTTGGAGATGTGGATGCCGTCGCGCTTGATGCCCTTATCGGCCTGCGTTTTGAGAGAGAAACGCTGCGCGCCAATCGTGATGTCGTGACCGGGATTGGTACGGCTCTGCACCCGCTGCGCCGGAATCCCACAGAGCGTCAGCACCCGCTCCAGCGCGTACTCGAACTTGTCCTTGGAAAACGGCTCGGCCGAGAAACAATGATGGATGCGTAACGCATCGCCGAAATCCTCCAGCACGCACGGCGTCACCAGATCCGACGACGCCCAGCGATCAAACGTCGCCGGCCGCCGCAACTGATCCACCACCGCCTCGATCCAGCCCAGTTGGCTCGGGCGCAGATGCGACAGAGCCTCGCCGAGACGAGCGATGCGCTGGGCGGATTGGTCTTGGGACAAGGGTGCTTACTCATGTGTCAGAACGGCGCAGGCCCGGAATCATGCCCGCGACAACTGTGGGTGTCCACGTTTCGCGACAGGCAGGTCACGCGCTGACTGCACGCCAACGATTTTCTAAAGAAAACCACGGCGCGGCCTCTCGGCCAGCCAGACGGCCTCGGGAAGGCCCATTCCATACAAATGTCTGACTCAATGCGCCCGCCTGCGCCGTCGAGTTTAGATAGTTTCGATAGTTTCGATTGCGGCTGGAAGTTTGGGTTGCCAAAGCTGGTGCGTGGTTGGTGGTGTGGTGGGTGTCCACGTTTGCGGGAGTTGGCGCGGATAGCCCATGGACAGAGGGTGACGGGAGCCGGTGTTCACGACTATCGGCAGAAGGCGGCCCGGCGTGTAGGAATATTCTTAGCGCGTGGGTGTCCACGTTCGCGATCCCACGTTCGCGATCCACGTTCGCGTCCACGTTTGCGACCGGCGGGAAATCGCCGCGAACGGCGCTGCCGAACACCCATCAATCCGCCCAAACGCTCCCAAACGCTTTGCGATGACGCCCCAATCGCGGCCAAACCTAGCCAAACCGACGCTTGTACCGCCTCCGGCTACCGCGCAGACTGCCCGAAAAAGGCGTTTGAATTTTCTATACTCCACCAGTGGGCACGTCGGCATTCGGGACGACAGGTGTTTCCGCGTCTTCACTGCGACTTTGAACTGGCAAAAGTCGGTGACCATCCATTGAACGCCATAGAACCTGGCCATTCGACGAGTCCTGAGTCTTCTCCATCGCCTGGTCGAATACCACGATGGTATCGATACGCCTGGTTTCTCGGACGGCCGCCTGCTCTCACGCAACGACAGTGGCGCATACTTGCGCTGGTGTCAGCGGTATCGTTTTTCGAAGCCTACGATATCTTTCTCCTCACGCTGAATCTGAAACAGATCCAGGCAGATCTGGGAATCGACGAGGGCTCACTGGGTCTGTTGGGTTCGGTAATTCGCAGTGGCGCACTGCTGACGCTGTTGATAGTGCCCTTTGCGGATCGATATGGCCGTAGACGTGTGCTGCTGTTCACTATCGTTGGATACACACTCGCGACAGCGTCGACCGCATTCGCACCAAACGTGGAGTCGTTCGTTGTACTGCAGTTCATCGCGCGCATGTTTGCGATCGCTGAAGCGGTGCTGGCCACAGTGGTTATCGTCGAAGAATTCCCGCCCGAGAATCGCGGTTGGGGAATCGGTGCGGCAGCAGCAATCCAGGCCTGCGGATCTGGCTTCGCTGCGTTGATGTTCGGGTTCGTCGATTTGTTGCCGTACGGCTGGCGGGCACTCTATCTTGTCGGAGTCATTCCGCTTTTTTTTATCGCTTATTGGCGCCGCGCGCTACCGGAAACCGAAGTTTTCACTCAACTTGAAGTGTCGCGGGCACAACTGCTGGTACCGGTGCCGTTGTTCTCCAATGTCTGGCGGGCAGCACGTGAATATCCGCGAGTGTTCATGATGCTCGCTGGTACTCTTTTCTTTTTCAGCGTTGCCGGCAACTCAGCCGTCTTCTTCGCGCCGAAATATCTGCAGGACGTACATGGCTGGCTACCGGCACAGGTCGCCACGCTCACCTTCATTGGCGGTGCGTTTGCAGTAATTGGCAACCCGCTTTCGGGCTGGCTCAGTGATCGGTTTGGCCGACGCCCGACCGGAACCCTGTTCAGTCTCGGCTTCGGATCCGCGATGATCGCCTTTTATTCCGTCGGTGGGCTGTTTGTGCCCATGTTGTGGATTGTCTACCTGTTCTTCGCGATGGGTAGCAGCGTGACGTTAACGACCTATAGCGTTGAACTGTTTCCTACCTCGATGCGCTCGTCTGCCAGTGGCGCGACCAACCTTGTGGCGGTGGTTGGTGCAATCGTGGGCCTTCTCGGCGTGTCTGCGCTGTTCGGATTTGCAGGCAGCAACTGGAATGCGATCCTGATCATTGCCGGCTTCAGTCTGTTTGTCCCACCGGCAATCTACTGTTTGTTCCCGGAGACCGCGCGGCGGAGTCTGGACGACATAGCGCCGGAAATGGACGCAGGGAAAAAGCGCGATCAATGATGCCGGATTGGATGGCATCACCGTTTCCAAAATCCACCACGGTGTTCAGGCTATGTTATGGAACACTCGCTGCACATCTTCGTCCTGTTCCTAGGCGTGAACGTGGAAACCCGCGTGAACGTGGACACTCAAGACCTGCCTGGGCTGCGAGGGTCAAGGAACTATGAATATGAAATGTCCTGTTTGCGGCGCGGCAGAGCTGATCCACGACACCCGCGACTCGCCCTACATCTACAAGGGCGAAGCGACCACCATTGCGGCGGTGACGGGCGACTACTGTCCAGCCTGTGCCGAGTCGATCCTAGGCGCGGAGGAATCAGCACGTGTCATGCGCGAGATGCGCGCTTTCTCCAAGCAGGTGAATGCAGCCATCGTTGATCCGGGCTTTATCGCCAAGGTGCGCAGGAAGCTCGACCTTGGCCAGCGCGAAGCCGCAGAAATCTTTGGTAGGGGGCAATGCGTTCTCGCGCTATGAGAACGGCAAGACCAAGCCTCCGTTGGCCTTGGTGAAGCTTCTCAAAGTGCTGGACCGACACCCCGATTTGCTCAACGAGGTTAGAACTATTTGACCTGCTCGAAACTCGCCGTTCTGCTCATCGCCGAAGTGCGAATCCTTAGCTTCGATCCCAGAAGAAGCAACAAAGAGAGACCGCCAAGGCCACCGCGATAAGCCGTCCCATCGGACAAGGCTGTGCTCATGCCGGAGCGCGAGGCAACCGGCCAATTCGCTGTGCGCAAGCAAGTAGGGTGCGTCTCGTACGCACCGCATCTTGCGAGGAAAAGTGGTGCGTACGAGACGCACCCTACGGCGCTCAGGGCCGAGTGGAGGGGGCTGTTGACGACTGCCGAAGTGTTCGACAAGCCGATTACTGAGGTGTTTAGTTGGGAGATTCGAGTGCCGTCAAGTCGGCATCAAGCGCCGACAGGCGCTGCGGTGTGCCGACGTCGGTCCAGCGACCCATATGCTGCTCGCCGCTGACTTGCTTGGCGCGAATGGCGGCGAACAACGGCGGCGCGAGTTTGAAGCGCGGGGGTTGCAGATCGCTGCCTGCAGCGCTGCCAATCACTTCGCGCCAACCGTCGAGCAAGCCAGGTCGATACACGCCGATGCCGGCAAACGTCAGGCGCGGCTCGGCGTCAGCATGCAGCCAGTGGTCGGGACCCAAGGCAAAGTCGCCGCGCGGGTGATGCTCGGGGTTGTTGACCAGGACGAGATGGGCGAGACCGTTGGGTTCGCGGGGCAGGACGTGCAAATCAAAGTCGGTCCAGATGTCGCCATTGATGGCGATGAAGGGCGCGTCGCCGAGCAGGGGCAGGGCATTGAGCATGCCGCCGCCGGTTTCCAGCGGCTCGTCGCCTTCAAACAGGAAATGCAGGCGCAATCCCCACGCTGAGCCATCGCCTAACTGCGGTGCAAAACAGTCGGCCAGATGCGAGGTGTTGACGACCACTTCGGTCACACCGAAGCCGGCCAGTTTTTCCAGATGCCAGACAATCAGCGGCTTGCCGCCGACGACCAGCAAGGGTTTGGGCGTGTGCTGGGTCAGCGGGCGCATGCGTTCACCGCGTCCCGCCGCAAATATCAGCGCCTTCACGCGGGTTGGGTGATATCGGGCTGAGTGATGTCGCGCTCGCCGACGGCGGTTTCGATCAGGTCGATCAATGGGGCGACCTCTGAATAGCGGCGGCCGACTTCGCGCGTGTAGCGCCAGACCAAGGGCAGATCACCCAAATAGCCCGCCTTGCCATCGCGATACCAGAGCCGGCAAAAAATGCCGAGTACCTTGATATGCCGCTGCAGGCCCATCAGGTCGAACCAGCGCAGGAATCGCGTCGGATCGGCGCTGGTCAAGCCGGCGTTCACGGCCTGTTTGCGATACGCCTCGACCCAGTCCTCCACCTGCGACTGCGGCCATTCGATGTAGCAATCGCGCAGCAGCGAGACCAAGTCATAGGTAAGCGGGCCACGCACCGCGTCCTGAAAATCGATGATGCCCAAGCCGTGTTCGCTCAACATCAGATTGCGCGAATGAAAATCGCGATGCACAAACTGTTGCGGCTGGGCCTGCGCATTGGTGAGCAAGGCGCGGAAGGCGAGTTCGATCACGTCCCATTGCTCGCAGGCAATGTCCATCCCCAAGTGGCGCTGCAAGAACCAGGTCGGCAGCAGCTCCATCTCAGTGACCAATCGCGATTCGTCATAGACGGGCAAATCGCTGGCATTGATGGCGGTCTGCATCCTCAGCACGGCGCGCATGGCCTCGCTGTAGTGATGGTCGACGGATGCTGCATTTAATGCCGGCAACAGCAGATCGTTACCGAGGTCGGAGATCAGCAGGAAGCCATTGACCAGATCTTGTGCCAACACGCGGGGGGCGTTGAGTCCAGCGCGCTGCAAGCGCTCGGCGATGGCCAGCCAAGGGCCGATGTCTTCGCGCTCGGGCGGTGCGTCCATCACGATGCGCTCGGGCGCAGCGCCCACGGTGCGCCAATAGCTGCGAAAACTGGCGTCACTGGATGCTGAAACCAACTGCAACGTGGGCAGTTCAAGTGCATCGCGGGCAAAACCCAGGCGCAAGTCCGCGCGCATGGGAATCACGCGACTTCCAACATCGCGGCCACGTGCGCCACGCTGCACTCGCGCAGCGCAGTCAGGCTGTAGCCGCCTTCAAGAGTAGACACGACGCGACCGTTGGCGTGGTGCTCGGCGACGTGGATGAGCTCGCGGGTCAGCCACGCAAAATCCTGGGTGCTGAAATTGAGGCCGGCCAAGGGATCGAGTCGATGCGCGTCGAATCCCGCGGAGATCAGCAGCAACTGCGGGCGAAAACTGTTCAGCGCGGGCAGCAGTTGCTCGCGATACACCTGCTTCATCGCCGCCCCATCACTGCCTGCGCAAAGCGGTGCGTTGATGATGTTGTCAGTGACGCCGCGCTCATGGCTGTCGCCGGTGCCCGGATAAATCGCTTGTTGATGGGAAGAGACGTACATCACCCGCGGATCGTTCCAGAAAATATCCTGGGTGCCGTTACCGTGGTGGACGTCGAAGTCGACGATGGCCACGCGATCCAGGCCATGCCGGGCGAGCGCGTGCGCGGCTCCGACTGCGACCGAGTTGAACAGGCAGAATCCCATGGCTTGAGCGCGAGTGGCATGGTGCCCGGGTGGCCGAACAGCGCAGAATGCGCGACGCTGCGAGCCATTTCTGGGCGCCCTGAGTACGTCATCGATCGCGGCGCACACGGCACCCGCACTGTGCAACGCCGCTTTGGCGGAGTGGGCGTTCATTGCGGTGTCGGCATCAATCCGGCGCAGGTCCGTCGTCGCAACGTCGAGCACGCTGGATACCAGTGCGGCGGTATGAGCACGCAGCAATTGCAGCCTTGAAGCGGCTGGTGCCTCGACTTCGTCGATACCCGCAAAGGCGGCCGCTTCGATGGCTTCGAGCACTGCACGCAGGCGCGCTGGTGATTCAGGATGCCCTTCGCCAGCGCTGTGGGCGACGCATGAGGTATGCGTATACAGCCGCATCGATTTGCCTTAGCTCACGCCGCGCGCGCCGCGTCGCTCGTGTTTCCACAATACTTCGCTGGCACCGCCTTCACGGGCCAACACGCGGGCGATCACAAACAACAGATCCGATAGTCGATTGAGATAACGAATGGCTTCGCCGCGTACGGCCTCCAACTGCGACAAGGTGACCAGTTCGCGCTCGGCGCGCCGACAGATCGTCCGCGCCAAGTGGCAGTGCGCGGCGGCCACCGTACCGCCGGGGAGGATGAAATCCTTCAGCGGCGGCAAGTCTTCGTTGAAGCCGTCGAGCTGATTTTCCAGTCGCTCGATATCGACGTCGAAGATGGCGCTATGACCGGGAATGCAGAGCTCGCCGCCAAGGTCGAACAACTGGTGCTGCACCGACACCAGGCACTCGCGCACTGCCTCCGGCAGATCACACGACAGCACGATACCAATCGCCGAGTTGGCTTCATCAACCGTGCCATAGGCATTGACCCGCGCCGAGTCCTTGGCGACTCGACTGCCATCGCCCAAACCAGTCTCGCCGTCATCGCCGGTGCGGGTGTAGATCTTGGTGAGGCGATTGCCCATGTTGAACTGGCTCGGCAAGAGGTGATGGAAGAGGTGATGGACTGGGTGATGACGCGAGTTTGAGAGTTGGTGCGACTAGAGCTGGCGCTGGGCTGCGCGCTCGCCCTTGTCAAAGGCAACCTGCCAACTGATGTGCGCCACGCTGGCGACACCGACGTAGATCGCCGCTGTTGTCAGGTAAGCGGGCAGCCAATCGGTGTAATTTTTCCACCAACCCGCGAGCGTGGCTCCGCTCGCACCTTCGGCAAACCAGTGGCTGCTGAACCAATAAAAACCACCCTGCGCAAACAGATGGCAAAGCACCACGGCCAGCAGCAAGGTCGGCACCAGCGCCGCCAATGCGAGGCCGTTGTTGCGTAGGGCAAGCCGAGCCAAGCCGGCGCCGCCCATCCACATCACAAAATGTGCCGGTAGCAGAAACCAATAACCGGGAGACACACAGTAGTGGGTCCAGAAATTGATGCCGGTGTTGCTGATGACGAAGTAGTCAACGGCCACGGCCAGCGCCATCAGGCTTGGAAACACCCAGCGCATCTGCTTTGACAAATAGAAGCCAGCGATGAAGAACACCGCCCAAGACGCATCGGGCAGCGCGCCAAAATGATTGATCCGAGTGGTCGCCATCAACAGCGCCAGCAGCAGGAAAATGGTTGGAGTCTTGAGGCGGGAAGCAGGCATGGCGGCGGCGATCGGGCAGGAGACTGGCAAGTTTAACGGATGCCGTTCCGGCTGGCGGAGTTTTGGGCTGACCGCAAGCTGTCGCTCACAGTCCGGCGGGTATCATCATTGCCATGAAAATGGCGCACGAAATTCTGATTGTTGGCGGTGGATTGGTGGGCGGCAGCGTGGCCTGCGCCTTGGCGGCGGCGGGTCGCGATGTGGCTTTGATCGAGGTCACCGACCCGATTTCTGCGTCACCGCCGAGTTTTGACGAGCGCAATCTGGCCTTGGCCGCCGCCAGTTTGAGCGCGCTTGAGGCGTTGGGCGTGTTGCAGCACTTGCAAACACCGCCGGCACCGGTGCGACAGGTCCATGTCAGTCGCGTCGGTGACTTTGGCGCACTGCGGTTGGATGCCAGTGAGGTCGGGCGCGATGCGCTGGGTGGGGTGGTGATCGCGCGGGAATTAGGTGCGGCACTGGAGGCTCGCCTCGCACAACTGCCAACCTTGAAGCGCTATCGGCCGCTGCGTTTCGTCGGCCTGCGAGCCGATGCCGAGTCGATTGAAATTGAATGTGCGGCGTCCACAACCGCACCGTCGCAGCGCTTGTCCGCGCGTTTGCTGTTGGCCTGCGACGGCAGCGACTCCGCCGTGCGCGAAGCGCTAGGCATCGCGACTGTCGATCACGATTACCGGCAGAGCCTGATCGTGAGCGCTTTGCAATGCGAGCGTCCGCACGCCGGCAATGCGTGGGAGCGTTTCACCGCCAGCGGCCCTTTGGCGCTGCTGCCACGTGCCGATGGCAGCTACGGTTGCGTGTGCGGGGTGGCGAGCGCGGACGTGGATGCGCTGATGAGGCTCTCCGATGGCGACTGGTTGGCTGAGCTGCAACAGCGGTTTGGCGGTCGCGCCGGGCGCTTCCTGCGCGTTGGCAAGCGCAGCGTGTATCCGATCAAGAGCCGCATCGCACAATTATTGGTGGCGCCGCGCACTCTCTTGCTGGGCAACGCCGCGCAGACTCTGCATCCTATCGGCGCGCAAGGCTTCAACCTGGGTCTGCGCGATGCATTGTGCGTGGCCGATTTGATTGCCGATGTGGATGATCCGGGCGCGCCGCACCTGCTCGCCACGTATCCCGCTCATCGTCAATCCGATCGACAGCAGACGATTGCCTTCAGTGATGGCCTGGCGCGCTTGACCAGTGGCGAGAGTTTCCCGCATCACCTGCTGCGTTCGCTGGGAATGTTGGCCTTGGCCAACGCGCCGGGGCTGCGCGCGCCGCTGGTGTCCGGCGCGATGGGCTATCGCGGCAAGTTGCTCACATCCACAGCGGCGGCCAGCGCATGAGCATGCAATCGACAGATTCGGCCGGATTGCGACGCAACCGCCGCGCGGCGCTGGACGTGGTCATCGTCGGTGGCGGTGTGGTCGGCGCGTGCTTGGCTTTGGCGTTGTTGCGCGACGGTCGCCGCGTTGCCTTGGTTGAGTCGCGAATTGAACCGCCTTGGCAGCCGACGTCGCCCGATCTGCGGGTTTACGCGCTGGCACCCGACAGCCTTGCTTTGTTGGATGAACTTGGCATCGGCAGCGCGTTGCGTTATGCGCGCTGCCAGCCGTATCAGGCTATGCGGGTGTGGGACGCGGCCGGCGGCGATGCCTTGGCATTCGATGCGCATTCGCTGGGACGCGATGCGTTGGGCGCCATCGTCGAACACAGCCTGTTGGTCGAGACGTTGTGGACAGCGCTGCGTCAACAGGCAGCCTTCACTGCGCACGTGCCGGCCACGGTGAGTGGGCTTGAACAGGATGCGGCAGGCGTGGAGGTGACGCTGGCCGACGGGACGCGGCTGCGTGCCGCGTTGGCGGTGGCTGCCGACGGGGCGGATTCCGTGCTGCGTGGTTTGGCTGGCATCGAGGTAGATCGCCATGACTACGGCCAGCGTGGCTTGGTCGGTTACGTCGAAAGTGAGCGTTCGCACGAAAACACTGCCTGGCAGCGATTCTTGCCGGGTGGTCCACTGGCGGTGTTGCCGTTTGCGGATGCCGTGGACAACACGCCCGCCGCTCTGCGCGGTCGTCGCAGCTCGTTTGTCTGGACCTTGCCCAATTCCGAAGCCGAGCGCTTGTCGACGTTGCCCGGCGCTGAATTCAGCCGCGAGATCACCCGCGCGTTTGATGCTCGATTGGGCGAATTGCGTCTGCTTTCGGCAATTGCCTCGTTTCCGCTGCGGCGGCAGTTGGCGCAGCGCTACGTGGCAGGCCGCGTAGTGCTGGTCGGCGACGCCGCGCACGCGGTGCATCCTTTGGCCGGGCAGGGTGTGAATCTAGGCTTGCGCGATGTCGCCTGCTTGCGCCGCATTCTGGCCGGTGCCGAGTTCAGTGAACTCGGCGAGCCGCGCCGGTTGGCGCGTTACGCGCGCGAACGCCGTTCTGAGAATGCTGTCGCTGCATGGAGCTTTGACGGGATCAATCGATTGTTTTCCAACGATGCCGTGCTGCCAGCGCTGCTGCGCGGACCGGTGCTTGGCTTGGTCAGCAAACTGGAGCCATTGCGTCGGTTACTCGCGCAACGCGCGTTGGGTGGTTAGTTGATTGGCCACTCGCGGCGACTCGTAGGGCAGGTTGATCGAACCCATGTGGTCGAACCCCATGTAGTCGAACCCATGTAGTCGAACCCATGTAGTCGAACCCATGTAGTCGAACCCATGTGGTCGAACCCATGTGGGAGCGGCGGAAGCCGCGATATGGATTGGGGCTGGGCTTCGCCGCTTCCGCCGCTCCCACATGCGGGATGTAGACACTACGCAAACCGGGAACAGCAGCCGCGCAGGAGCGCGGCCTGCTTCTGCCCCCGACGACGCTATCGAGGTCGCCGCGCTCGCAGCGCTGCCTTTTTCAGGCAGCGCGCAGCTCTCGACTAGGGCTCAAACCCGTTAGCGAAAATATCGACCAGCCGCGGTGGGGCAAGCACGATCACCAGACCATCGTGATCCGAGCTTCCCGTTGCCACCCATGTTCCGGGACCTTGCGGACACAGGGTCAGGTCACGCTGGGTGTAGTTGCAGACCCGGAAGCGCTGGCGTGAGGCGTCGACATTGCCACGGCCGAAGGCCATGCCAGTCACGAAGGGTGCGGCGACATTGTTGAACAGTGCGTGGTCCAACACCTGGTTGGTGGCGACTTCGCGGCCGGCGCTGCCTTGCACGGCACCGAAATTCTCGGTGAAGTTGTAGGAATAGCGCTGAGACAGGTCGAGCACGTCGACGGCATTGACCAAGCCCGGCACCACGATATTGGTGCCACCTGGAAGCTTGCAGTTGGTGACTGCATTGGCCGGCGCGCAGGTGTTTTCGTCGTTCACGTAGGTGCCCGCAACCAGCCCAACCACGTCGGCGTAGGCATCGGTGAACTGATAGGCGTTGTGATCACCCACCACCAGTAGCGGAATGTTGGCGGTGGCCGGTGCCGTTTGCAGACCCTGGATGATCCCAGCGATCGATACGCCTTGCGTGTATCGCTTGGCGCGCACGCGGTTGCCTGCCGCATTGCTCACGTCCACACCGCCGCGCGAGCGGGTGTGGTTATTGATGACTTGGAACGGGAACGGTCGGCCGTTGCCGATAAAGGTGGCGCTCAACAGCAGGGGCGGGCGGTCGTGCAGGATCGCCATGCCGCCACCGGCATCCGGGTCCAGCCACATCTCGGTGGCGTTTAGTTGCGTCACCGTCACCGCATTGACGCGCGCAGTCTTGACTAGATAGCCGACGTCGATACCACCGACATCGTTGCCTTCGACCAAATGCGCCGAGTAGGTTGGGCCGCCATCGGTGCCGATCTGGGTCGCCAACTGCTGCAGAATCGCCAGATTCTCGACCTCCTGCATACCGACCACGTCGGGGCTGCGCAACACTTGGCGGATATACGCGCTGACTTGACCCACTTGATGGGTGACCCGCGCCACATCCGTCTCGGAGGCGGCTGAAGAACTGCACAAGGACACGGTATTGCCGGCCACCGCATCGCAGAAGCGGAACACGTTGAAGGAGCCGATGGTCAGTTCATCGGTGGTGGCTATCGGCACCGGCCGCGGGAACACGTTGCTCGGTGCGTCCACGACCAATGCCGCCGGCCAGAATTCGTAGTCACCAAAGTCGAAACCGATCACGCCTTCGCCGGAGAAACGCGCGGCACCAAACAGTTCCAAGCCGTTGTTGGCCGGAATCAGGAAATCGGCGTCCATCTCGATGACTTCAGGATTGCCGTCCCAGATGCCGGCGGCCATGTTCTCCGCCTGCAGAGTGTTGCCAAAGCGCGCGCCTTTCTCGCGCAGGGCGCGCTCGCCGAACGGCGAGACATACACCTCGGCGTACAAGTCAGTGCTGAAGCGCTGATTGGATACCGCCACCGTCGCGTTCGTCATGCTCACGCGCATGCTTTCAAAGCATTCAAAATTGCTGGCACCGCAGGTCAACGTGGCCGGGTTGCGCGAAGGCACTTCGGTGCCAATGGTTGTGCCTAGCGCGATGGCCGCAGGCAAGGCACTGCCCGTCGCGCTTCGCAGGATGCTGTTGTTACCGTCGCGCGCTGGCGCAACCCGAATCTGCGTATAGCCGAAGCGCTCGACGATGTTGCCGACAACATCGACCACGTCACCCGCTGCCAAAGGCTGATCGCCATCGCTCACGACGACGCCGGAGGCGAACACAAACAGGCCATTGGAAGTCAGCGCGCTGGCATCGGCTCGCACATCGGGTGTCTGGATGAAGAATCCGCCACCGCCGACATAGGTGATCACATTGTTCGCCGAACGCACTACCGGGCCAACGGTCTCCACTGCGATATTGCAGGGATTGACCAGCGGCGAGCAGACGCCGCTACCCTGCAAATCAAAAATTTCTGCGATCGGCAAATCGTCATCAGTAATCTCACCGGTCTTTTCAACAGGACTTGCTTGCGAAGGATCGGTACCCGAGAAGCTTGACAAACTCAAGGTAACGCTGGCATCGGCTTCATCCAGCGAATTGCCGACCGTTTGAGCGCTGATGGTCAAAGGCAGCGAAGTAGTGTCAGTGACGGTCAGCGACGCCGGGCCGGTATAAGTGAAGCGTCCTGCGGTGCCAGTGGCGGCGATGTTGAACATCACCGGGGCGCCGGGCAGTGGGGCGGGCGCCACATTCACTACAAAGCTGACGTTATTGGCAGCACCCGTGCCACCTTCCAAGGCCGACACATTGCCGGCCGCGAAACTCACCACCGGCAATGCGGCGACATCGTCGTCATTGATCGTGCCGACCTTGGCCAAGGGGCTGACTTGCGCGGCTGCGGTACCAGTGAATGCGGACAGAGTGACGCTGACGTTGCTGTTGCCATCGACGAGGGTGTTGCCGACGCTTGCAGGGCTGAGAGTGAGTGGCAGCACGGACAAATTGGTGACCGTGACCATGCTCAAGCCGCCGTAAGTAAAGCGGCCAGCGGTGCCAGTCACGGCGACGTTAAAGGTCACTGGGCTGCCAGCCTGCGGTGCGGGGCTGACATTGACCACAAAGTTGAGCGGATTGGCATCGCCGGTGTTGCCTTCGGTGGCGCTGACGGCGCCTGCTGCGAAGGTGACTTCGGGAAGGGGTGGGCCGCTGCAGGGTGCGGCCGGCGTGCTGGAATTGCGCGGTGATGGAGTTGCGGCGGTGAAATCGGCGCTGTTCTGGTTGCTGTCGGTGCAGCCGCTACCGGCGCGAAAAGCTGCGAGGGTGGCGCTCAAAACTGGCGCGGCGGCCGCACCTTCAAAGAAGTTGGCAGTACCGTAGCCGACCAGATCGAGGATGAGCTCGCTCTGCGCCTGTGAGCAGACGGTTGAGCCGCCGTTGCAGGCGAGCGCGGTTGCCGAGTTCGCCAAAATGTATTTGCCATTGGCGGCTGCCGGCGCTGGCGTTGCCGGGACGTTAACGTCGCCGCTGACTGGCAGTGCCGCGCCATTAACACCGGCGGCGTAGGCGACCAAGCGATAGCCGCCAGCTGACAGGCTACCGCTCAAGGTGGCGTGGACGGCAAAATTGCCGGTGCCGGTTGCAGACGTGTACTGCATAGTCACACCGTCCAGCGAGACGCTGCTCGGGCCGCGATTGAATACTTCGACAAACTTCTGGTTGAAGGTAGCACCAGAGTTTCCGCCGCCGCCATAGACTTGGCTGATGACCACTTGGGCTGACGCGCCGCCAGCGCAAGTCAGGCCTATTGCCAGCCACAGAAGCCGGGTGAATACATTGCTAAGCATAAGGAAATGACTGCTACCGATTCGGGACCGCCGAGTTTAACCCTCAAGCAAGGCAAAACTGTGTCGGCTCTCTGCAGTTTGGTTTGTCGACGTGCTGCGGATGGATAATTCAGGGCAAACCAAAGTCGATGGTCTGGACATTGTGGACCTGCTCTTGTGGGAGCGGCGGAAGCCGCGATTGGGTGTTTGACTAGAGAGCATCGCGGCTTCCGCCGCTCCCACAAGAGCAGCGCCCACCGGCCAATCCGAGCTACTCACGGTGATGTCCGCGGATCCAGCGAAGCTGCATCCGAGCTGCGTCGGCTGGGGAAGCGGTTGCTGCCCAAACTCAGTAGTCTGGACGGTGAGTTTCTGCAATTGTGGGAGCGGCGGAAGCCGCGATTGGGTGTTTGACTAGAGAGCATCGCGGCTTCCGCCGCTCCCACAAGAGCAGCGCCCACCGGCCAATCCGAGCGAATCACGGTGATGTCCGCGGATCCAGCGAAGCTGCATCCGAGCTGCGTCAGCTGGGGAAGCGGTTGCTGCCCAAACTCAGTGGTCTGGACGTTGAGTTCCTGCAATTGTGGGAGCGGCGGAAGCCGCGATTGGGTGTTTGACTAGAGAGCATCGCGGCTTCCGCTGCTCCCACAAGAGCAGCGCCCACCGGCCAATCCGAGCGAATCACGGTGATGTCCGCGGATCCAGCGAAGCTGCATCCGAGCTGCGTCGGCTGGGGAAGCGGTTGCTGCCCAAACTCAGTGGTCTGGACGTTGAGTTCCTGCAATTGTGGGGGCGGCGGAAGCCGCGATTGGGTGTTTGACTAGAGAGCATCGCGGCTTCCGCCGCTCCCACAAGAGCAGCGCCCACAGGCCAATCCGAGCTAGTC
>Ga0163146_10004637_pt1 | contig 16540 bp, 15 predicted proteins | sample OliLakLV19MP7G1_FD_148648 | JGI IMG/M metagenome (GOLD analysis project Ga0163146, IMG submission 148648) | Freshwater microbial mat bacterial communities from Lake Vanda, McMurdo Dry Valleys, Antarctica - Oligotrophic Lake LV.19.MP7.G1 | ecosystem: Environmental > Aquatic > Freshwater > Lake >...
ATATTAAACCTCTATACATTTTCCACATCTAATTACTAAAACGAAAAAGCACTCACTCAATGCACTCTGTTTTTTGCTCAACCAAGGCAATTTGTAGATAAACGGTCTACTTTTTTTAACTAAATTATCATACCTTTGATATAATACTTATGGAAAAGCTCATTTTAAAAGAAACAAAACATTCACCTTTTGTGACATTAGATCACACCACGGGTGTATTTGAAGTAAAAGGCTCTTCTTTTTTAGATAACGCTCACGACTTTTACATGCCCCTTATTCTTTGGGTAAGAGAATACACTAAAAAACCTCATAGTACTACCAAAGTTCTTTTTGAACTTAACTATATCAATACGTCTTCTCAGCGTATGCTATTTGATTTTTTGAAAGAATTAAATGCATTACACAAAGCCGGAAACAATGTACATATTGATTGGTTGTACGACGAAAGCGATTACGACCTTCGAGATGTTGGTGAGGATCTTTTGAGCTTCATGGATTTCTCTTACAAAATTATTGAGAAGGTTAGTTAAAGCTAGTTTTTTCATCTGCTAAACTTATGACGCCTCCGGCGTCTTTTTTATTTTTAACCACAAAGACGCGAAGACTGAAAGTTCTTAATTATGTGTATGCTAACGCCTAATTAAAGTCCGCTAAGTTTGTGAACCTAAGGTTCACCTGCGTGTCTTTGTTTCCTTTGTGTTCATTAGCAGCGCAAGCATCGGTTTATCTAAAGACGTCATTCCATTTTAAAACTATGCTTTCTTAGCGCCTTTGTGGTTAAAATTGCACTACCACTTTGCAAAAAGACAGATAAGGTTGGCTTTTGGCTAATACACAACCGCTACTCTTACAATTTTTATAAACCGCTTTTTATAATATGGCGATTCATTAAAATCAGAAATAATAACTCCCTTGTTTTTGCCGGAAGAACTATGAATAAAAGTAGGAACTCCATCGGTACACGAAATAATAATTCCCACATGTCCGGGATTGCGCTTTTTGGCATTTGTTCCCGTAAAAACGATCACATCCCCCGCTCTAGCCGAATCGATAGGAATTTTTTTGCCATAATTTTTGTATAATTTGGATGACCGCGGCACTTCAATTTTAAAACTATTAAATACAAAATACACAAAACCCGAACAATCAAATCCTTTTTCGGGATCGGCAACCGCGTAACAATAATTTTTACCCAATTGCGATTTGGCCAAGGCTAATAAGGTATCGGCCTTTACTGAATCCATAGCTGTGGTGGCCTTGTAGAATATAGGCAATGGCTTTGCTTGGCTTACAAAACCAAGCATCATAAATACAATTATGAATCTCAAACCCTTCATTTAACTTAATTACCAAGTTACGGCTTTTATTTAACAGCGCTTTTGTTTTTAGAGGTAAATATATATCTTCAAGGTGTAGGTCCATTTGAGCCACAAAGTCACAAAGGAAATTAATGATCGCTATTTAATTGTTGATCATACGTATCCTAAATAAACTTCGTGCCTTGGTGGCTAATTAAACCAAACTCTATGGCAAAATTAAACGGAACACAAATCGACCCCTCACGCAAGGCAGCATTTGAAAAATTAAACATCAACATCAACCACCGAGCAATTTTATGTTTAGATGGTGGAGGTATGCGCGGCATTTTAACCATACAATTATTAAAAAAGTTAGAAGACCTTGCTGGCATTCCTTGCTATAAATTATTTGATATGGTATCGGGCACTTCTACAGGCGCTATTATTGCCGGCTTAATTTGCACAGGGCACTCGGCCTCGCAAATTGAGATACTATACGAAAATTTAGTAACACAAGTATTTGATAAACGCGCATTAGGCAATCGTTTTGTAAATCCTCCGGCATTTTCTAAACAAACCTATCGCAAATTATTATATGAAACCATTCGCAATACCACTTTAGAAAGTGCATGCGGCGTGCAAGACATTGATATTTTACTCACCGGGCAAGATATGGCCGCAGCAGAAGAAACATTTTTTACCTGCTTTAAACAAGCCGATGAAACATACCATGGCACTTACCGAAATGTATTATTACGCGCCGTGATGGAAGCCACCATGAGTGCGCCCACGTATTTTTATCCTTTAGAGCGCTTTGTTGATGGAGGAACTACAACTTACAACAATTCTTCGCTGGCTGCATTTATTGAAGCACTTTCGTATAGTTGCCCTAAAGGAAAACAATCTAATTATCGCATGAGCGAAGTTACCATGTTCAGTTTTGGCACAGGTATTTCGAGGCAATTTATAAAACCCGACGAAACCATTAACCCAAAAGGTGTGGATCTTAGTTTTTGGTTAAATTGGTTGATGACACAAACTCCGCAAGATGCCAGCGCTATGCAAATAGATATGTTTAGATCGCCCATGATGAACACACTGGTTGATTTTAGACGGTTTCAAATATCGCTCGACCCTAACTCTATTAAAAAGATACCCAACATTGATGCGCTTGATGCCAAAAAATACAAAAGCAAATGGCTGCACGACCTTGGCGAAGATACATTAGGCAATATTGATATGGCCGATGTTACACGCTTTGACCTTATGAAAGTAATAGGAACACAAATGGCTGAATTTATAGTGCAAAGCCAAAATAATTTTAGAACCGACCTAGTTAACGAGCGCGGCCGCGATGTTTTAGTAAGTGCCTTTGGCGATGTGCCGCGCATTTTAAAACAAATGAGCACTCCGGAATGGGTGGATGGGTTTAAGGGGTAGGTATAAAAGCAATTTACCTTTTTATTTCACTTATATTTGCCATATGCCAATAACAAAAGAGCAACCCGTAGAAATAAAAGAAGCTGAATCAGCCACGCAGGTAAAAACTTTAGAAAGCGAAGAGCGCCAAACTATTGTTCATTGCCAGTGCAATGGCGAGGGCAGCGAAGCATACCGCATTTGGCCAAGTACATTTTTAGTTGAGCGCGGAAGTGATCGCAAGGCAAAATTAATTACAGCGTATAATATTTCGTTTGCTCCTAACTGGACGCTTAACGATGGCCGTGGCTTTACACTTATTTTTGAAGGCTTAAGTAAAGAGTGTTCATCTTTTGATCTTATAGAAGTGATTCCGCAAGCGGGTGGTTTTGAGGTGCTGAATATTGCTAGGAATAAGAGTGATGTTTATGGTGTGAGTTTTTAGTTTCGAGTTTTTTAGAGGCAGAAACCATAGAGATTTCAAAGAGAAAAATCATTGAACAAATTTAAACACAAAGACACAAAGACACGGTTTAAACTTATAAAAACAGTGACTTGATGCCTTGGTGTTTATTAAATATACAATAGTGATCAAATAATCTTTGTGTTTTCGTGTCTTTGCGGCTAATAAATGGAGGCGCAAAAACAAAACCCCCGCATTTCTGCGGAGGTTCGACATACATTGCCCTGCTTAAACGGCAACTGAGTGTATATATTGAAATTAAAAAATTTCGAACTGTGTATAATTAATACCCATCATGAATGTATTTGAGTAGTACGAATTATTTCCGCTCATTAATTTTAATCGGCATTTGGTTATATGATCTCCGCAATGAAGAATATTTTTTGTAAAAGCATAACAGTGCGCCGGTAAATTAAGCATGCAGCCCTTTTTACTATTTATATTTTCTGGAAGACACTCAATAGGCTCCCAAGTATTTTTAGTACTTAATGCTTCAACGATCATTTTTAATTTTCCGTTGCGTGTTTCAATTTCTACAGCGCTGTGTGTGCTCTCGTTTATAATATACACCGGCGATGCCTGAACCATTGGCATTCCATTTCTAATGCTCACCCCTACTTCTGTTTGAGTATCTACAATAATTCTTAATCCACCATCTTTAAAATAGGTATTTGCATCTTTACTGCTTTCAACATCACATATTTCAAAACCCCCTTTAGGTTTTACAGCGAGGTTAAGCGTATCGCCAAATTTTTCTACACGCTCAACGGTATGTTCTGCTTTCATCATAAAATTTGGTGCTAAACAAATTGGTGCATCTTTACCCTTATTCATAATTACAGGCACTTTAAATAAGCGTTGCGATTTATGTTTAAATGATACTAGCATTAACGAGAAGCATGAGCACAGTATTACTAACATATAGCTTAGTAGAACTGTTGTGTTTGGATAGCGTTTCATAACCTTGTGATTTAAGTGAGTAATTGTTAGTTCTTGTTAATTTGTACTATAAAAATGCAGTATGGTTACGCCGTTTTGGCAACTGTTTTTTAAAGTACATATATGGCTTTATAATTGGTTGGTAAATTGGATTAATTGGTGTAATGCGTTTTTGGTGTGGTAGATACAACTGTGAGTTAGGCCAAGTGTATTTAATACTGAGTGGAGTACATTATTAGAGGCAAAAACCAAGCGTTTTCTGTCGGAAGCTTTTTGTATGCCCTTGAGGCTGATACTTTTTTACCATAAACTCAATGGGAATGATGCGCCAGCGATAGTAGCGAAAAGCCCTGCGCAGTGCTTTGCGTAATGTTTGCGGAGCGAGCCTACCTGACGGGTAGGCAGGGAGATCCCGCTTTTCCGCGGGGACCCCGCAGCCCGACACACATTGCAAAGAACAAGCAGGCTTGCAGCGGAAAGCCTGCCTACCGGCAGGCAGGCGCGCCCGGCCGCCCAAATTATAGAAAAACATTTTTGAGCTTCAACTAAACAGGGCCATTCACGATAATCATCAATTTAATTTATGGAATCCAACCCGTTTAGCATCTCAATTAAAACCAACCACCATGCGTTATTTAATAGCACCATTTTTATCCTTATTTATTCATACGACAAGCGCACAATGCTTTGTAAATGGCGATTTTGAAAACCATAAGGCTTCTCGCGATGAAATAAACCTATCTAACACTTCCTTTAATGGTATGATGCCTGGAGTTACATCTTTTGGATCGTATGGCGATGTGGATATTATTAGATCGAGCGATTACGGAGGGGCCGGGGCTCAAAGTAAAAACTGGTACATTGCTTTAACGGGAGGCGGAACAGATATTGTTGCCATTGAATTAACACAACCTTTAACGCTAGGAAAAAAGTATACCATTTCCTTTTACGATAGGGCGGCTTCGGGTTATAACGCCAATCCTATTCAATTGGGTTTATCTACAACAAGTAATTCGCTCGGAACTGTAGCTTATACATTTAAAGAGTCGGCCATAAATAATGTATGGACTCGGCGCGAATGTAGTTTTATTGCACCCATAAGTGGTAAATACTTAACTGTTCAAATGCCCGAAGGAACTGTTCAAACCTGGGTGAACATTGATAATTTCAAATTTGGCAATTCGGTTTGCGATACTACACGTGAGCCTGAAATTACTGTTACGAATACTATAAAACGTGATAGCGTAATTAAAGATATTGTAGACGTGCCAGATACCACTACTGAAATTATTGCAGAAAAGAAATTTGTGCAATTTAATAAACGTAAATGTAACGGACGCAAATACAAAGTGCAACAAACGGTAAACGTTGAAAGTAATAGTGTAAAAGTGCAAGTGTATGATAAGAACCGCGTAGATGGTGATATCATCTCTATTTATTTGAACGGAGAAGTATTGATAGAGAATTTTGAAGTAACCAAGGAGAAAAAAGAAATTATTTTGAATTTGAAAATTGGTTCAAATACGTTGGTGATGTACGCACTTAATGCCGGCCGCATACCTCCAAACACAGCAGCCATAGTGGTTAATAACAAAGGTAAATACAAGATCTCTACTTTAGTTTCTGATTTTAAAACCAGCGGTGCATTAGAATTAGTTTACGATCCTGCCGGAGTGGCGATGAAGTGATATTTTAAAAGCGATCTATTTAGTCGAACCTCAAAAAGTATTTTTATTATTTGGGCGCCTTATCGGGCTATCACTTCAAGCTTGTTTGTCCTTTGCTATGTTTGTCGCACTGCGTGGTCTGCGCAGAAAAAGCGAAGCCTACTCGTTGCGCAAACATTAAGCAAAGCCCTAAACAAGGCTTTTCATTCTATCCCGGGCGCAGCATTAGGGCTAAATTTACACTTAAAAACATCTGCCGTTTTTTTAATCCTTTTTTACTTTTTTCGGTAGCCTTTTATCGCACTATTTTTAAACAAACTCAATAATAACAAGGCTTACAGGGTTTTTGAGGGACGACTATTTAATTGGTCGTGTGCCCATAAAGTAGAAAAACCGGATACACACTGTAAGTTTTTCACTTGACGGGGTCGGGCTTTTCGTTCGCCGCGGCGAACAATCTTTTTGCCTAAAAAAGGCAAAAAGCCTGCCAGCCGGCAAGGCAGGGATTTTCGCTACTCCCGATAGCTATCGCGACCCTCACGCAGTATCCGGTGAAACATTTTCAAGCACATCTCTAAAGCATTAACACTCCTACATTCCAAACTCCTTTAGAAGCACTTTCCTAGGTCACATCACAAAAAGTCCAGATTTGCCGTAGGTAATTCTCCGCTCCGCGCTCTTGCAAGTTTAGGCACGTCTCGTGATCCACACTGTGTCTCTGTGTCTTCGTGGTTAAATAAATGATGCGTTAACTAAGGAGAATTAACTTTTATTCAAATGCTGCGCCAAATAATAACCCATGCTAAAGCAGCCTTGTAATAAATAACCACCGGTTGGCGCATCCCAATCTAACATTTCGCCAATGCAAAACGTGTTAGGCAGTTTTTTTACTTGAAAGTTTGAATCCACTTCGTTCAATGAAATTCCTCCAACGGTTGAAATAGCATCATCTAATGGTGCTGTAGAGTTAATTGTTATTGGCAGCTCTTTTATTTTATTTGCCAGCATCTCCAAATTCGTAAAGTTATCTTTACTTAGTATGGTTTTTAAAAGTTCTATCTGGGTATCATCAAAATTTAATCGATCAATGAGTAATTTTTTAATAGTGCGATTTCCCCTTGCTCTAAATTTATCTTTTATCTGTTCAACCGTAAGCGAAGGTTTAAGATCAATATATACTTTGGCGAAACCTTCTTTATTCAAGTGAGTTCTAATTTCAGGACTCAAGGCGTAAATTGTTCCTCCTTCTAAACCAAATTTTGTTATCACTAATTCGCCTTTTCGTTCATTAGCATGGCATTTTACTGTAATGTTTTTCAATGATCTTCCTTCCACTATTGAAATAAACTCATCCTTCCAATTTACTTCGTATGCACAATTAGAAGCTTGAAATGGAATAATGTCAATTCCTCTTTCAGAAAAATATGTTGTCCAGCTGCCATCGGATCCGGTTACTTTCCAACTCGAACCTCCCAAGGCAAAAATAGTGATGTTTGCTTTTACATCAGCGTCATCAAATCCTTTCCATTTGAAATTTGTTTTGATGACAACATTTTTCCTCTTTAGTTCCTTCAAAATAGCATTCAATACATCTATTGGTTTTATACCTTCAACAGGAAATATGCGTTTGCTACTTCCAATAAACGTTTCTATTCCAATGCTTTTAAACCAATCGCGAAGATCATTGTTAGTAAAAGACGTAATGCTATTATTTAAAAAATTGCTTGGTGTATATCGCGAAATAAATTTTTCCAACGCTTCGGAGTGCGTTAGGTTAAACCCTCCGTCACCCGCAACCAAAAACTTTCTTCCAACAGCCGAATTACTTTCATAGATGGTTACATCAAATTTTGCCTCGCTCAACTGAGCCGCAAGCATTAAGGCCGATGCCCCGCCTCCAATTATGGCAATTGATGTTTTCATTGGCACAAAAGTAGGTAAAAAGAATTCAAGGGTTTAATGTATTCCAAATTCTTTTAGATTGATCAATTCGCTTATAACGCTACTATGTTTCCGTTTGAACACAAAAAAACCCACTGAGTTAATGAGAGGGTTTTTTATAGTACGATATCTTTTTCTAGTAATCTTCTCTAATTACATTCACAAATCCTGTTTTAGTATACTTTCTATTATCGTACGTTGTATAATTGATCACATATATGTACGAATCATTCTTCACAATTTCACCCTTGAAGGTTCCATCCCATCCTTCTATTTGATCAGTTGAAGAGAATATTTGGTGATGCCATCTATTAAAAATGAGCATTTCAAATTTAATAATGCCCTCTCCGTAAACCAGGAACTTATCATTGGAGTTACTACATTTGAGTGGACAAAAAAGTTAAGCGTTTAAGCCCTAACTTTAAAAGATGGAAAAAGAGAAAAGACATTACAGTATAGAATTTAAAATTAAAGCTGTAGAATTAAGTAATCAAAGGGGATCCGTTAAACCAGTGGCGGTAGAATTAAACATTCCATTAGATAATCTAAGAAGATGGAGAAAGGAATATCGTGCAGGTAAATTTAGTCCAGCAAACAAACCCATTTATAAAAATTTAAAGCCTTTTGGTTACCACTAATTGAATGGCTTATGTGCAAAAAACAAAAGGCTTCAACAATGTTGAAGCCTTTTACCAGAGGTCCCGCCCAGGTTCGAACTGGGGTAGCAGCTTTTGCAGAGCTGAGCCTAACCACTCGGCCACAGGACCAATTCATTAAAGAATTTAGGAGCCTAAAAGTAATAAAAAATTCGCATATTGTAAGCGCTTTTAAAACATTTTATATGCTAATAAACAGTAAGTTGCCTAATGTAGGTACTACCATTTTCACCACAATGAGCGCTTTGGCTCGCGAACACAATGCCATTAATCTCTCGCAGGGTTTTCCGGATTTTGGTTGTGACGGCAAGCTATTAGAGCTTGCCAATACCCATATGCAAAACGGTTTTAATCAATACGCACCCATGCAGGGTGTTATTCAATTGCGTGAAACTATTGCTAGCATCATTTCCGCTTGCTATAACGCAAACTATCATCCCGATTCGGAAATAACCGTAACGGCAGGAGCAACTCAAGGAATTTATACGTCCATTGCGGCATTTATTCATAAAGGAGATGAAGTTATCGTGTTTGAACCTGCTTACGATTGTTATATTCCGGCCATTGAATTACATGGAGCAAAAGCAATTCCTTTGCAATTGACGTATCCAAATTTTAGTATCAATTGGGAAGAAGTTAAACAGCATATCAATTCCAACACGCGAATGATCATCATTAATTCGCCGCACAATCCGAGTGGAACAACCCTTACGCAAAAAGATCTGCAACAATTAGAATCTCTTGTAAAAGATAAAAACATCCTTGTATTAAGCGATGAAGTATACGAACACATGGCCTTTGACGGTAAACCGCACCAAAGTGTTGCGCGTTTTCCCACTTTAAAACAACAAAGCATTATCGTTTCTTCGTTTGGAAAAACAGTTCATACAACGGGTTGGAAAATAGGCTATGTGGCGGCGCCCGAATATTTAATGAAAGAATTTAGAAAGGTTCATCAGTTTTTGGTATTCGCTGTTAATCATCCATTTCAATTGGCACTCGCCGGTTTTCTTTCACAAAAAGAGAACTATTTAGAATTAAAGAATTTCTACCAGCAAAAACGCGATTTGTTTCGCAAACTTATTAGTTCTTCTCGCTTCACAATTGAGCCTTGTACAGGAACCTATTTTCAATTATTGAATTATTCAACTATTACTCAGGAAGCAGATACCGAATACGCCATAAGACTTACCAAAGAAGCCAAATTGGCTTGCATCCCACTCTCGGTGTTCTATACTAAAAATACAGATTACAAATTACTGAGATTTTGCTTTGCTAAAAAAACCGAAACGCTTGAGAAAGCTGCGGAAGTGATCAATAAGCTATAGCGTGGTTTTACTAGCTAACAGATCGAATTCGTTTACAAATTGAGGTATTTTAACTAATAATTACTTGTGATGACTTTATTGTGACCAATATGAGCCACAAATATCCTACCTTTAATATAGGATTGCTCTTATGCGGAAGATTTATTTTTTGTTTATCATTTCGTTCGTCGCTTTTAACAGCCTTGCACAACTAAATGCATTTGTGAACGATGATATTGAAAAAACCGTAGCCCCTAACAAACTTCATTTCTACAATAAAGCCCGGCTCTCTTTTGAATCAAAACAATATACCGAAGCATCCTTACCACTCGATTCTTTATTAAGAACGTATCCTGATTGCATTGGTCTCCGTTATCTTAAAGGAATTAGTGGATGTTTTAAAGGTGATAAATCAAAAACCGCACTCGAACTTTTAAAAAGCGTTTCTTCTTCCTCAGCACAATTAGAACATTATCCGTATTGGCTTGCCTTTGTTTACGAAGCCAATGATAGTTTAAAAAAAGCACGACTCTATTTTGAAATTGCTACTAAAAGTATTTTACTTAATACCGAAAATGATAAAGAAATTGTGGCAGATGCAAAACGCAGAATAAAAAATATGAAAATGGCCTCTAAAATGCAGTATATGAGAAATGCTGTAGATGTAAAAGATATTGGTTCGCCCATAAATACCGAAGCTGAAGAATACGTACCATTATTACCCTCTGATGAATCATTTATGATATTTACCTACCGCGGAAAATTATCTAAAGGCGGAAAACAAAATTTAAACAAACAAAGTCTTATTCACACTTCCAAAAGAGAAGAAGGAATTTATTTTGAAGATGTATTTGCTTCCGTAAAAATAAATGATAGCACTTGGAGTAAGCCCACGCCCATAAAAACAATTAATACAAGCTTACACGATGCGGCAGTAACACTCTCATCCGACGGAAACTTACTTTTTATTTATAAGAATTTAGGAACCGGAAATGGGGATTTATACTTAAGCCAATTAATTGGCAATAACTGGACAGTACCTGTTTATCAAAAAGGTTTGAATAGTGATAAATGGGAAGGTAGCGCCGCATTTTTTCCGGGAAATAAATTCATCATTTTTTCGAGCGAACGTAAAGGCGGATTCGGCGGAAAAGATTTGTACAAAGCCGAAAAGCTGGGAGATAATCTTTGGGGGAATATTTCTAATCTTGGTCCTACCATTAATTCATCCGATGATGAAGATGCCCCATTTATTACATCGGACGGGAAAATTCTTTTCTTTGCCTCCAACGGAAAATTGAGCACCGGCGGTTATGATATTTTACGTTCAGATCTTGTTGATGGAACTTGGGAAGAACCCTACAACATTGGAAAACCGGTAAACACACCTAATGATGATAAATTTTATATCGTTAGTGGAGATGGAAAAAAAGGATATTACTCCTCACAAACACAGGGAGGCAGAGGAGGGCAAGATATTTATTTCATTAAGCCCGGAATAGCAGGAAAACCAGTGAGTGTTGTTCGAATATCGGGTAATGTAACATTTAACGACAAACCCATTGAAGCTTCCATTCAAATAAATTCGTTGAAGAAAAAAGATATCGGATCACAAACATATGTTTCAAATTCTAACACCGGAAAATTTCTGATCAGTTTGCCAACCAACAATGATTATGAATTTATTTTCACATACAAGAATTATCCTGCTATGAAACGAACGATCAGCACAAAAGATGTTGATTCGAGTATTGTGTTAACCCTGATAGCCGATCTTTATTCAGATACTTATGAAAAAATGGTAGAAAATAAACGTGATAGTCTTGAAAAAATCACCAAGCTTGCCAACTCAGGCGTAAGCTTTGATGAGTTCAAAGCAAATTATGGTAATTTGATGATTGACAGTTTATTTTACAAGATCCAAATAGGAGCCTACGTATTTATTGAAAACTTTAATTACACGCGTGCGATCGATCTTGGCATAATTATTAGAAAAGTATATGATGATGGCATTACGAGATTTACGATCGGCAATTTTAAAACGTTCAATGAAGCTTCCGAACGTATGTTAGACGTAAAGGAATTAGCCGTAAAAGATGCATTTGTAATTGTTTACTATAAGGACAAGTATTATTACCTGAGAGATGTCCTTAAAAAAGGACTACTAAAGAATAGTAATGGGAAGTGATCGGTTATAAAAAACCGTAAACTTTGGTCTTCATGAATTTCTGATAGAATTTTGGCGTTTTGCAATGAAAGCGCCAACCAAGAGTGAAGTTATTAGTAAGAGCATTAGATGAAAACGTTCTACTCTTTTTTTGATTATACAAATTATAATCATTGGTAATAGAGTATAGCAAGTAAAATCGTTTTAAATTAATGCCCAAAGATGCTCGCCCTGTTCCACTCCATGAGATGTAAGAGATTTTACGATCAGCTGATCCTAAAGAATAATTTCGCCATTGTTGTTCGGGTCCTACCGTAAAATATCCTGAAATGAACCAAGCCTTAAACAGTACTACTGTTGCTGCAATACCTCCATTAACACCAATATTAACTGAAGTAAACCCGTTCATATTTCCATAATCCTCATATACGGCCCTTGCTTTCATTGGTAAAATAGCACTGTCGTTTTGAATATCGAATACGCTAAAACTCGATCCTAAAATAAATGTTGCGGCCGATTTCAGCTGACGATAATTGCAACCAAAACCCGATTTAAAAGAATACTTTTTATAATTCGTAAAGTACATGAAGCGCTGCATAAAGATGGTATTTACCATGCCCGGTTGCAAATAGTACTTTGTTATTTTAGCAACTGAATCGTAGGCCCTTACATTTTTGTCGTAAAATCCCGTAAATCTCCTAAAATAAGTTTCTGAGATCCATCGATTGTCGCCAACACTCAAGCCAAGATTGAACATTTTTGTATAACCTTTTCCTTCACCTTCATTGGATGGATTATTTCGGGTGGCCAAAGAAAATTGAAACTTATCAAAACAAAACGAAATACCTCCCGTTAAATTTGATTCAGCTGAATATACGTGTTGTGAAAGTGAATCTCTTGGCACTAAATTAAACTCATTATTAAATGTGCGTACTTGCTGAAACAGTCCCAAAATTAAAACCCTTTCAAATTTCTGATATTTTAGTGTATCCCAATTTCTTGCCTTCTTTTCCAACTTTGTTTCAGCCCCAATGGAAGTTTGTGCAAGTGATACTGAATTAAATAAAGTAAAAAAAATTAAGAAGTACCTAAACATTTTTAATTAGCTTTGTATGGTAAAAATATAAAAAAATAACGTATGCCCGCTTTTCTCGACAAACATATTGACCGATTTATGGACACCGCAGCAGAATACGCTCCAAAAGTGCTTATGGCGATTGTTGTTTTAACTATTGGTTTATGGGTAATTAAACGCATAGCCATTTTGGCAGATAAAGCCATGAAGAAAAAAGATCTTGAGGTAAGTTTACGCACGTTCTTAAAAAGTTTAATGTCTATTGGTTTAAAAGTTGTACTTATAGTTACAGTTGCCGGAATGATGGGCATTGGAACCGCTAGTTTTGTTACTGTTTTAGGAGCCGCAGGCTTAGCTGTTGGTTTAGCTTTACAAGGATCTTTATCAAATTTTGCAGGAGGAGTTCTGATATTGATATTTAAACCATTTAAAGTTGGAGATACTATTGAGGCGCAAGGACAAACGGGCGAGGTTAAAGAGATCCAGATCTTTAATACTTTTTTGTTAACCGGCGATCATAAAACGGTTATTCTCCCTAATGGTGTTCTTTCTAATAATACAATAGTAAATAATACCCGTGCAGGTAATTTGCGTATCGATATTCAACTTTCGGTTAGTACCGATAATAATATTGCGAAAGTAAAAGAGATCATAATGGAAGTTATTGATAAGAATGACAAAATTTTGAAAGAACCTTTACCTGGAATATTTGTAGGTAAAATAGCCGACGGAGCAATAGCCATAAATGTAAAACCATTTTGTATACCCGACGACACATCTCAACTGGCAAGTGACCTTTACAACGAAATAAAAGTGGCCTTTGAAAAGAACATTATCAAACCGCCAATTCCAAAACGTTAAGTTCATTCAATTGACAATTTAGATTTTTAATATGACCATAGCACAAGCGCAAAAATTAGTTGACCAGTGGATAAAAAAGTATGGCGTTCGTTATTTTAGCGAACTAACTAATACCGCAATGCTTATGGAAGAAGTTGGTGAAGTAGCACGTATCATGGCCAGGCGTTACGGCGAGCAAAGCGAAAAAAAAACAGATAAAAAGAAAAAGCTTGACGATGAATTAGCGGATGTATTATTTGTTTTGATCTGTATTGCCAATCAAACAGGAATTGATCTTGAAAAAGCTTTAGAAAAAAATCTGGAGAAAAAAACAAAGCGCGATAAAACGCGCCATAAGAAAAACAAGAAATTAAACTGAAAACCGGGGATCTAGCTGAAAATCCTGGGCAAACAAATCATCTTTCTCACAGATTTCGCAAACCTGCCTGCCGGCAGTGAGGTTAACATAGATTATGGAATGCAGCTTTTTCTGTTCATACTCTTCCAAATAATCTGTGAAAAAAAACCGCGAGGATTTGTGAGATCCGTGGCACAAATTCCATGAGCAGCAGAGCTGCATAAAATTCTTTTCTCAAAGATATTTTTTAAGCCAGGTTTCCTTGAGCGGCTGCAACCAAGCTTTATACTCTTTAGAATCAGAAGCAGCCACATTATAGATCAACGTGTTTTCATTCAATTGCTTTGTATTCAATTTTTCTTTTACTGAAGAGGCGGGAATTACCTCCACGCCATTTGGTGTTTTGTATCCAACCAATAAACGATTCAATAATTGCAATTGATGATCGGCTTCTAATTGTTTAATTAAACGAAGTAATTTATCAATACTGCAACCGCTAGCATTATAAGCGGTTTCATCAACACTCACTACAATAAAACGTCCGTTCAAAACTTCAAAGCTTGCGCTCAACGGCATTTCGTGCGCCTTCCAACCCTTTGCAAAGTCTTCTCCAGCCTTAACAATTGAATTTAAAAGATCACCTTTTAATTCTTTGTTACTTAAATATATCCAAACCTTTTTCATTAATAAACAGGGTTAATGCCAGTATAGTTATGTGGCGAAATATTTTTCAATTCGTTTTTTACGGCTTCACTCACATTCAATCCTTCAATAAACGCTTGAAGTGTGTCTTTTGTAACATGTGAGTTTGTTCGCGTAAGATCTTTTAAAGCTTCGTAAGGTTTGTTGTAACCTTCTCTTCTTAAAATCGTTTGAATGGCTTCTGCACATACAGCCCAGTTATTATCCAAGTCATTTTTAAACGCTTCTTCATTCAGGATCAATTTATTTAATCCCTTTAAAATACTAGAGTATGATATCAAGGCATGAGCTGCTGGAACTCCCAGATTTCTAAGTACCGTGCTATCTGTAAGATCTCGTTGTAAGCGAGACAGAGGTAATTTTGCCGAAAGATGTTCTAATACAGCATTTGCAATTCCTAAATTTCCTTCTGCATTTTCAAAATCAATTGGATTTACCTTATGCGGCATGGCCGATGAACCTACTTCTCCTTCTTTTAATTTTTGTTTAAAATATTCCATGCTGATGTAGGTCCACATATCTCTGCTAAGATCTATCAAGATTGTATGGATACGTTTTAATGTATCGCACCATGCAGCTAAATTATCGTAATGTTCAATTTGTGTTGTAAATTGTGAACGACTTAATCCAAGATCATTATTCACAAAATCATTTCCGAATTTTACCCAATTGATATTACCAAATGTTACTTGATGTGCATTAAAATTTCCTGTTGCGCCTCCAAATTTTGCACTATAAATTGAATTTGATAATTGCTTCAATTGCGCTTCTAAACGCTCAACAAACACCATTAATTCTTTCCCTAATTTTGTTGGAGAGGCAGGCTGGCCGTGAGTTCTAGCCAACATCGAAATATCTTTGTATTCTATAGCAAGCGATCTTATTTTTTTTATCACATCGCTTATTGCTGGAATAATTAAGGCTTCTGTTGCATCCTTTAAACTTAATGGAATAGAAGTGTTATTGATGTCTTGAGAAGTTAAACCAAAATGAATGAACTCTCCAAATTTCTCGAGTCCCATTGGCTTTATTTTTTCCTTCACAAAATATTCAACAGCTTTTACGTCGTGATTGGTTACTTTTTCGAATTCCTTTATTTTTAAAGCGTCGGCCAGTGTGAAATTTTGGTACAAACCATGCAATCCTTTTTTTTGTGAATCGGTTAATTTGCCTAATTGAGGCAGATCTAGTTCGCACATGGCTATAAAATAGCGCACTTCTACTAATACTCTGTATTTGAACAAAGCATATTCAGAAAAGTAATTGTCAAGCGATTCGGTTGTCTTTCTATAACGTCCGTCAACAGGTGAAATAGCGGTTAAAACGGTTAATTCCATGGGTTTTTATATTATTAACGCAAACAACAAATTTACTAATAAAAAATCAGGCAAAAAAGCCTAAATTTGCACCATGAATTTCGAAGGCAAATCGGTTGCTTTTCATACACTTGGCTGCAAGTTAAATTTTAGCGAAACATCGGCTATTGCCCGTTTGTTTGTCGAAAAAGGCTTTGTAAAAAAGAATTTTACAGAGGCTGCGGATGTTTATGTGATCAATACGTGTTCTGTAACCGAAAATGCTGATAAAGAAACTAAAAGCATTGTAAAAAATGCTCTTAAAAATAATCCCGAAGCATTTGTAGCAGTGGTTGGTTGTTATGCACAACTAAAACCAGATGAGATAGCAAAGATCGAAGGTGTTGATGTGG
>Ga0163146_10004640_pt1 | contig 16532 bp, 15 predicted proteins | sample OliLakLV19MP7G1_FD_148648 | JGI IMG/M metagenome (GOLD analysis project Ga0163146, IMG submission 148648) | Freshwater microbial mat bacterial communities from Lake Vanda, McMurdo Dry Valleys, Antarctica - Oligotrophic Lake LV.19.MP7.G1 | ecosystem: Environmental > Aquatic > Freshwater > Lake >...
TGATTTCCCGGCGCTGACCGTTGACCGTTGACCGTTGACCGTTGACCGTTGACCGTTGACCCCGAGCCGATCTTCATCCGTGACGGCGAGCTTTCTATCTCTGCGGGTGTGACCTCGGGTATCGACCTCGCGCTGGCGACGATCAAGGAGGATCTGGGGCGAACGGCACTTACTTAAGCGAAAGCGCCGAACAATCGTCATTCCGGCGAAGGCCGGAATCCAGCACTTCCGGCCAGCAGCAAAGCTTCAACAGCACTGGATCCCGGCTTTTGCCGGGATGACGAGCCTTAAGTAAGTGCCATTCGGATCTGGGGCTCGAAATCTCGCTGCGCATCGCGCGTTCGCTGGTCATGTATGTGCGCCGTCCTGACTGGCAATCGCAGCACAGCTCCGCGCTGGCGCTGCAGGCACCGACCCGGTTGCGCCTCCGCGACCTGCCGTTCTGGATTCTCGAAAATCTTGCTGAACCACTGTCAGTCGAGGATTTCGCCGCGCGGGTGGCAATGCGGCCGCGGAATTTCTCACGTCAATTGGTGCCTGAAATCGCAGTCACGCCAATCAAGTTCGTGACCCAGTTGTGTGTGGAAATGGCCAGCCGGCTTATCAGGGAGAGCAACCGCCGCCGCATCGATGTGGCACTGCAGTGCGGGTTCGGTTCGTTGGATTCAATGGAGCGTGGGTTGCCTGGTTTCGCTGGCCGATCCGCTTCTTCATAAGCAAACGCGGGAACGTTGGATCGGCCTCCTTTTCCGTTTCGCAGGGTCTCCTTTTCCGCTCCGCACCGTAAGCGGCGGCGCGAGGGCACGGGCACACTCGGGGCGCTGGGTCGGCGGAAATCGTGGTGTCGATCAATTCACGCGGCACGTCGCGCGCTATGCTGCCACGGATTCCCACACGGCAGGCCGGCGGTGGAGCCCGAAACGAAGCCAGATGAGCGCAGCCACCGCCCGATCAGCGCTGGCCCGATTGCGAGTCATCGCGCAGTGCGCGGCTTCGAGACTTACGCCCGCGCCGCCGCGTTGCTGGTGATCGTTGTCGGCGTTCTGGTTTTGATTGGATGGACCTGGCACATCGAGTGGCTGACCTCGATCGTGCCGGGCAGTGCGCAGATGAAGCCAAATGGGGCGATGGGTTTGATCGTGGCAGGGCTCGCGCTGCTCGCCAGTCGAGCAGGCACGGTGCCTCTGTTGCGGCTCTCGGGATGGTTGTCGCTGCTACTGCTCGGGTTGGGCATGGCAACGCTTTACCAGTACCTGCGCGAGGTCGATCTAGGCATCGACACACTGCTTATTGATCCGGCCTGGGCAACGTCAGATCGGGGATCTGGATCGGCGGCGCGGATGTCGCAGATGACCGCACTTGCCTTCGTTTTGCTGGGTTTGCTCGGCCTGCTGCGCAGCCCGGGCCCAACCCAGTCACTAGCGCTGCTGGTGCTGATGCTGGCGCTGTTCGCGCTCGGCTCGGTGAGCTACACACTGGGCAGTAGCGAACGCTTCATCGGTCTCAATCCAATCCCGGTGCATAGTGCCGTTAGCCTGCTGTTACTGGCGCTGGGCTGGCTGGCCTCGCGGCCGGAGTCGGGGATGATGCGCGCGGTATCGGCCGACAGCTTGGGTGGAACCCTTGCCCGCTACGCCCTGCTGCCCGCGCTGATGATTCCGAGTCTGCTGAGCTACCTTGCCCAAGTGGTGCAATCGCGCGACTGGCTGTCGCCGGCGGCGACAGCAGTGATCTTGGCGGTGTCGTCCGGACTGGCGCTGGCGCTGATGATCTGGTGGGTAAGTGATCTGATCGACCGCGTGGAACGGCAGCGCAAGTTGGCCCACGAACTGCGCGACTCCGCCGACAGCGATTGGCTCACCGGTCTGGGCAACCGCCGGCTGTTTGATCGCAGCTTGGCGGGCCTATTGCAAAACCGACGTCGCGGCGATGGTCAGTTCAGCCTGCTGATACTCGATCTTGATCGCTTCAAACAGTACAACGACACCTACGGTCATCTGGCCGGTGACGACGCGCTGCGGCTGACCGGGCGCATCCTGGTGAATGCCTTGCGGCCGGGTGACATTGCCACCCGCTACGGCGGCGAGGAGTTCGCGGTCTTGTTGCCGCGCGTCGACGCGCAGCGTGCGGCGCTGGTGGCGGCGCGCATCTGCGCCGATTTCCGCGCACACCACTGGCCGAATCGGCAGGTAAGCGTGAGCATCGGCGTCACCGAGGCGACGAACGAAGACGACGCTGAAGCGCTGATCGGCCGCGCCGACAAGGCGCTTTACGCGGCCAAGACCGGCGGTCGCGACCGCGTGGTGGTCATGCTGCCGGTCGAGCATATGGTGGCGCCGCCGGTCGCTTGATCGGCGGTCAGTCGGCCGGCGCTCCCCTCACACGCCGAATGCAACGAGCATGCCGGCTAGAATCTTCGTCCTCCCGCGCTACGCCCAAGGTTCACATGCACGTTGCTGCTTCTATCTTCAAGGCCTACGACATCCGCGGCATCGTCGGCCAGACCATCAACGAAGCTTTTGCTGAACATCTTGGCCGCGCCTTTGGCAGTACGGCGCTGGCATTGGGCGAGCAGGCGGTGGCGGTGGGCCGCGATGGTCGACTGTCCGGTCCGGCTCTGAGCGCGGCCCTGATCCGTGGCCTGCGCGGCAGCGGCGTTGACGTCATCGAACTCGGTGCGGTGACCACGCCGATGCTCTATTACGTGGCTGCCACCCGCGCCGCACTGGGCTGCCGCAGCGGCATCCAGGTCACTGGCAGCCACAATCCGAAGGACTACAACGGCTTCAAGATGGTGCTGGCCGGACGAGCGATTTACGGCGAAGACATCGAGTCCCTGCGGCAGCGGATCGAAGCCGAGGATTACAGCAGCGGGGACGGGGCGTTGAGCCGCCTCGATGTGCTGGCCGAGTACCGCGATCGCATCGTCGGCGACTGCCGGCTGGCGCGGTCGCTGAAGATCGTCGTCGACTGCGGTAACGGCATCCCGGGCGCATCGGCACCAGGCATCCTGCGGGCGCTTGGCTGCGAAGTGATCGAGCTGTACTCCGAGGTCGATGGCAACTTCCCGAACCACCATCCGGACCCATCCAAACCGGAGAACCTGACTGACCTGATCGCGACGGTGAAGGCGCAGGGCGCCGATCTCGGTCTGGCCTTCGATGGCGATGGTGACCGCTTGGGCCTGGTCACCGCCGCAGGCAACAACATCTTCCCCGACCGCCAAATGGTGATGTTTGCCCGCGATGTGCTGAGCCGCGTCCCTGGTGGGCGGATCATTTTTGACGTCAAGTGCAGCCAGCGCTTGCCGCAGGCGATCCGCGACGCCGGCGGCCAGCCGGAGATGTACAAAACCGGCCATTCGCTGATCAAGGCGCGCTTGAAGGAAACCGGCGCGCCGCTGGCCGGCGAGATGAGCGGGCATATCTTTTTCGCCGAGCGCTGGTATGGCTTCGACGACGCCACTTACAGTGCCGGTCGGCTGCTCGAGATCTTAAGCCGCAGCGCAGACCCCAGCGCCGAGCTCGATGCGTTGCCCACCAGCTACAGCACGCCGGAGCTCAACGTGCCCTGCGCGGAGGGCGAGCAGCATGCAGTGATCGCGACGCTGCTGCGGACGGCGCAGTTCGATGGCGCGCTTGAGCTGATCACCATCGACGGCCTGCGCGCCGAATTCGCGGATGGCTTCGGACTGGTGCGCGCATCCAACACCACGCCGGTGCTGGTGCTGCGCTTCGAGGGGCACACGCCCGCTGCCCTGGCGCGCATCCAGGCACAGTTCATGGCGGCGATCTTGGCGGTCAAGCCGGATGCCGAGGTGGGCGCCGGGCACTGACCCTGCCGGGCGCTGAGGCCAGCGCTCCAACCCTGGCGTGCAACCCGAACCCTCATCAGATCCGGCGCGGGTACTGGCGTCCCAGCGAGTGTTGTTTGCGCGCACTGCGGACGATAGCTTTCAGGGCCGGGTGGTGGCCTGCTTGCGGGTGACCAGCAGACTGCCGACCACCACGCTGGCGCCGATCAGCAGACACACCCTGGCCAGCGCCAACAAAACCTCCAGCGCCATCCGCACCTGCGTGTTGCGTTGCATTCTGTTTGGAACTTGAGCAGCGAGGCTCTCGATCTTGCCTTTCTGCTGTTGCGCTTGCTCGTCATCTTCGCTCTTCAGTGCCCACTGGGCTCGCACCGAGCAGCGGAGCCGAGCTCGCGGGAAAGGCGCGAATGTGCGAGCACATGGATGTGCGAGCACGGCCGCTTCGCGGCTAGGCGTTCGCTTCGCTCGGTCGCACCGCCCCAGTCGCGCGAGGTGCGCAAGGCATCGCGCGTGCTTCCTCGGCGCGGTGCAAGGCTGGGGTGTCGTTTGCACCAGCGCGGCCTATCTCTCACTTTTTTCGGCAGACAAAGGCGCTACGATTGCGCGGAACTCATGAAAGCCAGCGCTCGCCTGACCGTGACTCAACCTCGCCCCATCCGATCGCCACACCTCGCATTGCTTTTGCTGTTGTGCCCGCTAAGCGTGCCCGCCGAGGCGGAGGTTGCGGTGCGAGGTTTTGTTGCCGCGCGTGCCAGCGGGACGAATGCGCCAGTGAGTTGGATCGATGCCGGTTTTGGGCGATTGCTTGGTGGCGATGGTGATGGGGCCTCCGCTGCACTGGGTGGCGAGACACGTGTCGAAATCAGCTATACAGCAAGCTCCAGCTGGTCGGCGCGTGTGCATTTGGGAGCGCGCGCCGACCAACACAGCAAAGGCAGGAATCTTGGCGTGGTTGAGGCCTTTATCGACCGCCGTTGGGCGTTTGACGAGAGCCGGGTGCAGCTGCGACTGGGACAGTTTTTCTTACCTACGTCGCTGGAGAACATCGACCCGCTCTGGGTCAGCCCCTACACGCTGACCCATTCGGCGCTCAATAGCTGGATGGGTGAGGAGTTTCGGCCACTGGGTGCCGACTTGCGTTTACGTCGAAATTTGACGTCCGGCAATCAGATTGATCTCGGCATCACCGCGTTTCAGAACAACGACGCCAGTGGCGCGCTGCTGGCGTGGCGAGGTTTTGCGCTGCACGACCGGGTGAGCTACTTCGGCGAAACTCTGCCGTTGCCGCCGCTTGCTTCGCTTTCCGATCCGACCATCTTTGGCGAGCAGAACGCCGCAGGCAGCAAGCCATTCGGGAGTGATCTTGATGGCCGCACCGGCTTCGCCGCGCGCAGCCGTTTCAGCAGTGACCGCAGTCTGTGGCAGCTAAGCGCTGTCAGCACGCGCGGCGATCGCAATCTGTATCGCGGTGAGTATTCGTGGCAAACCCGTTTCTTGACCGCCGGCTGGGAATACAACGCGCTCGGCGAGGGCTGGGGCCATGCTGCCGAACTCATGCACGGCAACACCCGTATGGGCCCGACCGGCCGCCCGAACGCCAACATCGACATGACGACCGGCTACTGGTTGGCAAGTTTTGGTGCAGACCCGTGGCGTTACAGCGTGCGCGTGGAAGCCTTTGCCATTGACGACATCGACAAGTCGATCGCTGAAATCAACGACGAGCGCGGCCGCGCGCTGACATTGGCCGCGCTGCGGCAGTTCGAGCAATGGCGCGTCGGCATCGAATATCTTTGCCTAGACAGCGAACGCCCGGCCGCCGCTGCAGAAGGTGAGCCACCACAGGCCGGCGGCCATCAACTCAAGCTGGAAGCACGTTACGTTTTCTGAGCAGGGGGCGGGTCTAGCCCGGACTTAGCCCGCATATTTCATGAATCTCACACGCACTCGCTTGTCTCTTGTCCGCGCAAGGGATTTTCCTCAGTCGGTCGTATGGCCCGATACGATGCTCCTTCGGAAAATCCCTTGCGCGAACAATATCCTGCGCGATCATCGCGCGAATTCATGAAATATGCGGGTTAGGTCGGCCAGGCTGCTGGCAGCCTGAATTTCCCCAGTCGCGGCTCAACGGCTTTCAATGGCCAGCAACTCGACCGCGTGGAACTGGCTGACTACGCGATAGCAGCTGACCGCAACGCTCAGCAGCGCACATTCTGGCGATGTCACAAAGTCGCGCAACGTCGGGTGCTTGGCGAGATAGATGGCGAGGAACTCTGCGCGCTCGTCGTCGGCAATCGCCTGCGCGCAGCCGCACACCGAGATGGCCACGGCGCGCTGATAGTCGGCTGGGTCGTTGCTGCGGTCGTCGATCAGGAACGCCACCGCCGAATTCAGCAGCAGATTGGCGTGCTTCTGGGTGTCCCGATAGGTCGCAAAGATCAAGTGCCGCAGATCCGGCGTGTGCGCAAACGCCATCAGGCTGGTATAGGGCTGCGCATGCTGCTGGGTGGCCAGCACGCCCTGCAATTGCGCGTTGAACAAGTGCTCGATTCGTGCGCGTAGAACGTCGTTGTGCATGCCAAGGCTCCGATTGCAGGCACTTGCGCGCCGGACGGGCCTGTCGCTGACTCCGCAAGCCAGTGTGCTGGCGACCGTAGGCAGGGCGCAAGGTTGGGACGGCGCAAGGCTGGGACAGGCCGTTGTCACAGGCACGTTCTCGCAACACGCTCTTACAAGCGCGGGACAACCACTGCTTGAGCAGAAAGTCCGCAGCCTATCGGACAACGGCGCCCGTTGGCGCCAGCGATTTCTTGGCTGGCCCGAAGCACTGGCTGGCCCGAAGCAGAAGGTATCCCGAAGCAGAATTGCGACTTGGATTCAGCATCGACAAGCATCTTTGCGAGCGCTGATATCTATGGATGTTCTCGGAAGAATCCGCAGACGATTGCGTTGTGGCTGCAGCCGAAGGTGATGCGGCCATCGACCGACGATCCCAGCGCGAGTGGTAGCGGTGACCTGCACACAACGTGAACAAAACCTGCACGTGCTTTGCACTGCTGGAGGAGTCCACTCCGCCGTGCTGCAAATGGTCCGGGGAACAAACCCGAAGGTGCCACCCGCCGTTGCCACGTCGACTTCATCCAGCGACTTCAGCGGAGGTCACGTGGTCGTCGACGGGAGTGGAGCGGCACAGCGATGGAGTGTTCTGCCTCGGTCATTGGCGGGTACAGGTGTGTTTGCCGGGCACAGATCCAACGGTCGTCATCACAATCACAATCACAAGCATCAGGTAAGGGAGCAACTTCATGGAAGCTTTGACTGCAGGCCAGTTTTCGCTGGTCTACAACGCGTTTTCGTTCGGCATCGCCACGTTTGCGGCGGCGACGCTGTTCTTCTGGTTCGGTCGTTCGCAAGTTTCGCATCACTACAAAACCGCGCTGACAGTTACCGGCTTGGTGACTTTTATCGCGCTCTACCACTATTGGCGGATCTTCGACAGCTGGGGCCAGGCCTATGAAATGGGGAACGGCGTCGTCACGGTGACCGGTGCGACCTTCAACCATGCCTATCGTTATGTCGACTGGCTGCTGACCGTGCCGCTGCTGCTGATCGAGCTGATCCTGGTGATGCGTCTGTCGCAGTCGGAAACGGTGTCAAAGTCGATCAAGCTCGGTGGTGCCGCAGCGCTGATGATCCTGCTCGGCTATCCGGGTGAAGTCTCGGGCGGCATCGACTCCACCCGCTTGATCTGGGGCGCGCTGTCGATGGTGCCGTTTCTGTACATCGTTTTCAGCCTCTACAGCAGCCTGGGCGGGGCGATTGAGCGTCAGCCGGACGGCGTGCGTGGCCTCATCCGCCTCGCCCGCAACCTGGTGGTCGTGTCGTGGTTCTTCTACCCGGTGGTGTACTTCCTGCCCTTCGTGCTCTCGCTGGACGGCGGCACCACCAGAGCGGCAATCGAGGTCGGTTACACGATTGCGGACATCACTGCCAAGGCCGTGTTTGGCCTGGTGATCTTCGCCATCGCCGTGCGCAAGACCGAGGCGGAAGCCGCGAAGGCGTGAGCCTGAGCGACTGAAGCCCAGCGGGGGCAGGGTCCGGCCAGTCCGGCACCCTGCCCCGCTTTTCCGGAGTTGTCCTGCGAGGCGTCCATGCAAAGCAATGACGCGACATCCAAACTTTTTCAAGTCGAGCAGCGCATGCGCACGCTCGTGCTCCACGATACGGGCGATGCCGGCGAGGCCGCTGCCCTCCATCTTTCTGCGGGTGGTTCGCGCATCCGCGCGCGACTCGCGCTTCATGCCTGCAGCGCGCTCCGCGTGCCGCACGAAGAGGCCGTGGCGGTGGCCGCTGCCTGCGAGTTGCTCCACAACGCATCCTTGGTCCACGACGATCTGCAGGACCGAGACACCCAGCGCCGCGGCCGGGACACGGTGTGGCGCAGGTACGGCGACGCAGCGGCAATCTGCGTTGGCGATTTGCTGTTGTCGGCCGCCTATGGTGCCTTGGCTCCCACCGGCGCGGCCGCCGGACAACTCATCACGCGGATGCACCAACGGGTGGGCGCGGTGATCCGCGGGCAGTGCGATGACCTTGCCCTGCAGGGCGGTACGCTGACGTCACTGGATACCTACGAGCGAGTCGCGCAGGGCAAGTCCGGCCCGCTGTTGATTCTTCCGCTGGAACTGGCGCTTGTGCTTGGCGGGCGGGTCGACGCCATCAGCGTGGCCGTCAAAGCCGGCTCGCTGTTCGCCGTGGGCTACCAGGCGGCGGATGACGTTGAAGATGTCGAACGCGATGCGCTCAACGAAGAGCTCAACGTCGTCGCCGTGCTTGCAGCTCGCGGTGAACGCAACCCTCGTGAGGCCGGCCGCGCACTGGCGATTGAGCGTTTCCGGCAGTGCTTGGTGGTGGCCGCGATGCTGCCTGATAACAGCGGCGAATTGCTGGCTTCGCAGGCCCGTCGCCGCGCGGCAATGCTGGCAGACGCCACGGTCCCGGCATGAGCCACGTGGTGGTGATCGGCGCCGGCTTCGGCGGGATGGCAGCGGCGCTGCGCGCCCGTGCCAAGGGGCACGACGTGACCTTGCTTGATCGCTGCCCGAGGCTTGGCGGGCGGGCGCAGGTGTTCGAGAAGGACGGGTTCCGGCACGACGCTGGGCCGACCGTGCTGACCGCGCCGTTTCTGTTTGACGAACTGTTCGCCCTGTTCGGCAAGGCCACCGCCGACTACGTGAAGATTGTCCCACTCCCGCTTTGGTATCGCTTCCACTTCCACGACGGCGACACCTTCGACTATGGCGGCGGAATCGAGCAGACGCTTGCCGAAATCGAGCGCATCCACCCGCCAGACGCCGCTGGCTACCGCGCGCTGCTGGCGCAATCGAAAAAAATCTACGACGTCGGTTTCAGCGAACTCGCCGACGCGCCATTTCACCGCTTCCTCTTCATGCTGCGGCAGGTGCCTCACCTGCTTCGTCTCGGCGCCTATCGGACCGTGTGGCAGATGGTGTCGCGCTGCATCCAGCACGACAAGATCCGTCAGGCGTTTTCGATCCAGCCACTGCTGGTGGGCGGCAATCCTTTCGACACCACCAGCATCTATGGGCTGATTCATTTCCTCGAGCGCGCGCACGGCGTTCACTTCGCGATGGGCGGCACCGGCGCACTGGTGGACGGGCTGGAGCGGCTGATGCGCGAACAGGGCATCGAGATCAGGCTCAACACCACGGTTGCCTCAATCGAGGTCGATGCCGATGTGATCCAGGCCGTTGTTACCAGCGACGGCGCACGCATTGAGGCCGATCACCTCGTCTCGAACGCGGACCCGGTGCATCTCTACAACACGCTGCTGCCGCGCACGGCCAGCAAACTGTCCGCGCGGCTGAAGGCACGCCATTCGGAACAGTCGATGGGCTTGTTTGTCCTCTACTTCGGCACCGCCCGGCAGTACCCGGATGTTGCCCACCACACCATCTGGATGGGGCCGCGCTATCGCGAACTTCTCAACGACATCTTCCATCGCAAGGTGCTGGCCGAGGACTTCTCGATCTACCTGCATCGGCCCACGGCGACCGACCCCAGCTTCGCCCCGGAAGGCTGCGACAGTTTTTACGCGCTGGTACCGGTGCCCAACCTCACCGCCGGCATCGACTGGGCGGTGGAAGCGCCGCGCCTGCGCGATCGCGTCGTGGCGGCCCTCGGTGCGACGATCCTGCCGGGCCTCAAGGAGAGCATCCGCGCCGATTTCTTCATGACCCCGGAAGACTTTGCGACGAACTACCTCTCCCCCGCAGGCGCGGGATTCTCGATTGCGCCGCACTTCCGCCAATCCGCGTGGTTCCGCTTCCACAACCAAGGCGAAGGCCCGCGCAACCTGTACCTCACCGGCGCAGGCAGCCACCCCGGCGCCGGCCTGCCGGGCGTACTGTGCTCGGCCAAAATAGTCGACCGGCTGCTGCCGACCGCCGCCGCTGAGTTGGCGCGGAGCCCTAGCCGGGCGGCGCTGGTGCCGGCGTGAGCGCTTTGGCTGCCGGGCGCAGCGATCCCGCGATCATCGTGCAAGCTGACGCTCGCGCCGTGCTGCGCCGACATGGCCGCACTTTTTTCGTGGCCAGCCACCTGCTTGGACGCGTGCATGCCAGCCGTGCGGCGACGCTGTACGCGTTCTGTCGGCACGTGGACGACTTGGCCGACGATGCGTCGGATGCTGAGACAGCGCGCAATGCATTGGCCGCCGTGTCTCGCGCGCTTGCCGACCGCCGCGCCGATGATCACCGGACCGCCGCGATGCTGGCGCTGCAAGCCGAAACCGGCATGCCCGTCGGACCGGCGCTGGCGCTGGTGGCCGGCGTGACGAGCGACCTCGACCGGGTCCGGATCGCCGACGAAACGCAGCTGATTCGCTACGCCTGGAGCGTCGCCGGTACGGTCGGAATGATGATGTGCGCGGTGCTCGACGTGCGCGATGCGCGCGCCGCGCCGTTCGCCATCGACCTCGGGATCGCGATGCAGCTCACCAATATCGCCCGCGACGTCGGCGAAGACGCGCGTTTAGGCCGCCGCTATCTGCCAGCGGCTTGGGTGGGCGACCTCGCGCCGTCAGCTATTGCAGCGCCGGACGCGACCCTGCGCACTTCGCTGCAAGCGGCCACGCGGCGACTTCTCGAGCTCGCGGAGCGCTACTACGCCAGTGGCGAAGCGGGTCTTGGCTTCCTGCCGGTCCGCGCGCGCGTCGGCATTCTTGCCGCCGCGCGCATGTACCGCGCCATTGGTGAGCGGATCGCCGCCGCCGACTACTGCAGCTGGGACCGTCGCGCCGTGCTCGGGCCCGGAGCGAAGGCGCTGCATGCGGGGCTCGCGCTGGCGTCGTTTGCCTGTGTGCCGCGCTTGCATCGGCGCGACGCCCTCCACGACACCCGCCTGCAACATGCGCTGCAGGGGTTAAACCCTTCGCATGGCTGAGCGCGCTGATCTTGTGATCCTCGGCGGTGGCCTCGCCGGGCTCGCGCTTGCCGAGCGGCTGGCCCGTTCCGGCGCGGGCGGAAGGGTGCGGATCATCGAGCCGCGCGCGCACTACACGGACGATCGCAGCTGGGCGTTCTGGACCCCATCCAACAGCCACTGGGTTGGCTTGGCCACGCGAACATGGCCACGTTGGCGCTGCTCGATCCGCGGCGGCGCGAGTGTGGTCGCGAGCGCCGAAGGCTGGCGCTACGTCTACTTGCGCAGCAGCACGATCTACGAGGCTGCGCTGCGGGCGATCGCCGACACACCCCGCATCACGCTGGAGTTGGGCGTGCGCGCCTCGTCTGTCAGGGCCACCGCAGACGGCTTCGAGGTCACCACCAATGCGGGACCCATCGCCGCGCGCCACGTCGTCGATACGCGGCCACCGCACAGCACGCGGCTTGCCGCTTCGCGAATGTTCCAGTGCTTCGCCGGCCGCGAGCTGACGCTTGAGGCACCAGCGGTTGACGTTCGCGAACTCGAGCTGATGACCGACATGCGGGCCGATGCCATGGGCTTCGTGTTTTCCTACGTGCTGCCGCTCTCGCCAACGCAGGTGCTGGTCGAAGCCACACGCTTCTGTACTCAGCCGGTGGGCCCCGACGTGCTGGCGGCCGATCTTGATGCATTGGTAGCTGCGCGTGGCTGGGCGGGGGCACCGGTGGTTCGCACGGAACAGGCGGTGCTACCGATGGGCCTGCCAGCCGCGTCCCCTGCCCAAGCAATTCCGGGTGTCGTGCTGGCCGGGACGACGGCGGGCGCACTGCGCGCTGCGTCGGGCTACGGCTTCCTGCGCATCCAGGCGTGGGCGGAGCGTTGCGCCCAGGCGCTGGCGCGCGACGGGCGGCCGGTTGGGCATCCCGACGAACCACGGCTGCGGCAGTGGATGGACGGGGTGTTCCTGCGCGCGCTGGCGGCCAATCCAGCACGCACACCAGAGTTCTTCATGCGCCTCGCCGGTATCGTCCCCGCCACGGTCTTGGTGCGCTTCCTCTCTGACCAGGCCGGCGTCGCTGATCTTGCGCGGATCGTTGCCGCGCTGCCGCCCTGGCCTTTTTTGCAGGCGCTCGCTCCACAGTCGTCGGTCGCGGAGCGGGCGTCATGACCGCGCGCGCGCATGCCGTGCTGGCACCTGAGACCGCCGTCTTTTTGACGCTGGGCGCGGCTGCTTCAGCGTGGCTGACGCTGGGCGGCGCTGCCGGCACCGGCGGCAGCATGGTGCTGGTACTGGCAATTGCGGTGGCAGTTGCGGGGCTGCCGCACGGCGCGCTTGACCCGTGGGTAGCCCATCGCGCCGGGCTTTGGCGCACGCGTTTGGGGTGCGCCGCTTTCCATCTTGCTTACCTCGGTCTGGCGGGCGCCGTGCTGCTCGCTTGGTATTGGGCACCGGGCGTTAGCCTTGCGGTCTTCCTTGCGATATCGGCCTGGCACTTCGCCGGTGACTGGAGCGACCATCTTCCTGGCTGGGCGCGCGCGGTGGCCGGGGCGGCGCTGCTGGTGCTGCCTGTGTGGCGCTGGCCGAACGAGGTCACCGAGGCCTTCGTGCTGTTATCGGGCGCCAGTGGCGCGGCAATCGCCAGCGCGATCACCACCCTCGTCCCTTGGCTCGCGGCGGGCATGGCTGCCACGGCGCTGCTGTCGTTGCGGCGGTCTCCGCAGACAGCGCTCGAGCTTGTCGTTATTGCCGTGCTGGCGCTGCTGCTGCCGCCATTGGTCTACTTCATCGTGTACTTCTGTGCCCTGCATAGCCCACGCCACCTGCGCCTCGCCGCCGCCGCTGCGGCACCGGATGTGCGCCGGCGCATGACCCAGGTCGCCCTGCTCTACACCGCGCTAAGCCTGCTTGCCGCGACGGTCGCCTGGCTTTGGCTGTCGCCTGCCGGAACGCAGGCTTGGAGTGGCGACCTGCTGCGCCTCGTCTTCATCGGTCTTGCTGCGCTCACCCTGCCGCACATGCTGGTGGTGATGCACGCCGAACGGGCGGCGGCCGTCGCAGCATGAGCCTGATGTCCAAACGCAAGATCGGCCACATCGAGGCAGTGCTCTCGGGGGAGGCGAACGCGCGTGAGGTCTCAGCGGGCTTCGACCGCGTCCGCTTCGAACACTGCGCGCTGCCCGAGCTCGACCTTGCGGATATCGACCTTTCCACCAGCTTCCTCGGCAAGCGGCTGCGTCGGCCCTTCCTGATCAGCTCGATGACCGGCGGCCACGCCCACGCCACCGCCATCAACAAGGTGCTCGCCGAGGCCGCGCAGGCGCTCGGCATCGCGCTGGGCGTCGGCTCGCAGCGCGTGGCGCTCAGCGGTGGCGGACTCGAGGGCACGGATCGCAGCCTGCGTCAGATCGCGCCGGACGTGCTGCTGCTCGGAAACATGGGCGCGGCGCAGCTGCGCGAGTTCGACCTCGACGCCATGCGACGTGCGGTAGACATGATCGACGCCGACGCGCTGATCATCCACCTCAACCCGCTGCAGGAAGCCCTGCAGGCGCGCGGCGACACCCGCTGGACCGGCCTGCTTGCCCGCCTCGAATCGCTGTGCGTGGCGCTTCCTGTACCGGTGGTTGTCAAGGAAGTGGGCTTTGGCATTTCTGTTGCAGTCGCGCGTCGGCTGGCCGGCTGCGGCGTTGCCGCGATCGACGTGGCCGGTGCCGGCGGCACCAGTTGGAGCGCCGTGGAGGGCCGACTCGCTGGCGACCCCGCGCAGGCCGCGCTTGCAGAAATCTATCGCGACTGGGGCATCCCCACCGCTACCGCGCTGCGCGAAATCAGCGAAGCGCTTCCGCAGCTTCCGCTGATCGGCTCCGGCGGCATCCGCCATGGACTCGACGCGGCCAAGGCGCTGCGGCTGGGCGCGCAGATCGTCGGTCAGGCGGGGCCTTTGCTGCGCGCCGCCATAGAAGGCCTCGATCCGCTGCTGGCGCACTTTGCACTGCTAGAACAAGGGCTGCGTCTCGCCTGCTTCGCCACCGGATCGCCCGACCTCGCCGCCCTGCGTCGAGTCCGTTTGCTTGATGAGCCCGCGTGATCAGCGCTGCAGCGCCAGCCAAGGTCGACGCGCTGGCGCAGGCCGTTGAACGTACTTGTGCGGAGTTGGGCTGACGCGACTTGGCCCAGCGCGTCCTGGCGCGCAATTGCGGCGAGCAGCAGCGTATTGCGCTGCGCTCGCAGCATTCTCCTGCCTGCCAATCAGACGAGCAGGGTGAACGCCGTACTGGCGACGCATGTGTCGTTCACCTGGATATCTATCCGGTGCACGCCCGGGTAAAGCACGCGCGTGGTTACGGGCTTTAGGGAATGCGACTTCTGCAGGCGGCAGCCGGCGTGAGCGCCCAGCACGCATTTCCAGCCCTTAAAGACTTTAGGCGAGGTGCTGCCGTTGGCCTTGACGTGGTGCACCGCGCAATCAATCGCCAGCGCCTGCGGCTGCGCCGACGTGGATGCGAGTTTCAGGACCCGCTGCAGCTTGCCGCCGATCCGCACCGATTCGGGCGAAAGCGAAAAAACCACGCTGCCAGCCACGCTTTGCTGGCCCAGGTCCATGGCGCGGTCGGCTCCACTCCCGCCATGTTCCGCGCTGTCTCGCATTCGCCCGCCGCGCTGCAAGCGATGTGGGGCGTTTTTTTGGCGCACTCGGCGGCGGCACGTTACCGGCCAAGTTGGGTGAGCGGATCGCCGTCGCGGTGACTGACCGTAACCGCTACAATTACTGCTTGGCGGCGCACACGGCGCTGGGCCGCAAGGCCGGTGCCAGCGCCTTGGAAATGGCCGAGGCCCAGGCCGGCCGCAGCAGCGACCCGCCGACTGCCGCTGCGCTTGTATTCGCGCTCAAGGTGGAGGACCGGCGCGCCGACGTCAGCGACGCCGACGTGCAGGGTTTGCGCGACGCCGGCTTCAGCGACGAAGCCACCGTCGAGATTCTCACTCATGTGGCTCTGAACCGAATGGCACTTACTTGCGAGCGCACTCATCCCGGCAAAAGCCGGGATCCAGTGCTGTTGAAGCTTTGTTACTGGCCGGAAGTGCTGGATTCCGGCCTTCGCCGGAATGACGATCGTTTGGCGCTTGCGCTCGCTCAAGTAAGTGCCATTCGGCTCTGAACCTGTTCACCAACTACATGAACGTGGCCTTTGCCGTGGCAGTGGATTTTCCGGCGGTGAAATTGCGCCAAGCGGCGTAGTACCGGGAGCGCGTACTTGGCGCGGCGTTGGTTTGGCGTGGAGCATGCACTGCTAAAGTGTGCCCACGCCAACCCCGATGCCGCCATGTCCACAGTCCGCACTCAGTTGCTGCCGCCAATGCCAGCGCTGGACGAGGCCGCACGCCTCGAGCGTGCGCAGGCGTTTGCCGAACAGCTAGCGCGCCGGCGTACCGTGCGCAACTACGCGCCCACCGCAGTGCCGCGCGCGGTCATCGAAGCCTGCCTGCGCGCGGCGGCAAGCGCGCCCAGCGGCGCCAACCAGCAGCCTTGGCACTTCGTCGCCATCGCCGACCCGGCGCTGAAGCGGCGCATCCGCGAGGCGGCCGAAGTGGAAGAGCGCGAGTTTTACCAGCGGCGCGCTCCGGAACAATGGCTCAGCGCGCTGGCGCCCTTGGGTACCGATGCCGACAAGCCATTCCTGGAAATCGCGCCCTGGCTGATTGCGGTGTTCTACGAGCGAACCGGTGCGGAAGTGGATGGCCACAAGCCGAAACGTTACTACCCGCACGAATCGACCGGCATCGCCTGCGGCATGCTGATCGCAGCGCTGCACAACGCGGGCTTGGCCACGCTCACCCACACGCCCAGCCCGATGGCCTTCCTCAATCAACTGCTGGGTCGGCCTCGCCATGAAGTGCCCTACCTGCTGCTGGTGGTGGGCCACCCCACGCCGGGCTGCTGCGTGCCGGCGATCGAGCGCAAAGCGCTGGTGGAAATCGCTACGTTCCTGTGAGTCCAGGCAACGCTCCCGCGCGGTATTCGCCGGGCGTGCAGCCTTCGGCGGCCTTGAACGCGCGATGGCGACAAAAACGGGGTCAGGTTCGAATGGCACTTACTTAAGTGAAAGCGCCGAACCATCGTCATTCCGGCGAAGGCCGGAATCCAGCACTTCCGGCCAGCAGCAAAGCTTCAACAGCACTGGATCCCGGCTTTTGCCGGGATGACGAGCCTTAAGTAAGTGCCTTTCGGGTCAGATTCACTTAAGCCTTTCAAGTAGTGGGTTTGCGCGG
>Ga0163146_10004647_pt1 | contig 16512 bp, 16 predicted proteins | sample OliLakLV19MP7G1_FD_148648 | JGI IMG/M metagenome (GOLD analysis project Ga0163146, IMG submission 148648) | Freshwater microbial mat bacterial communities from Lake Vanda, McMurdo Dry Valleys, Antarctica - Oligotrophic Lake LV.19.MP7.G1 | ecosystem: Environmental > Aquatic > Freshwater > Lake >...
ACTCCAGGTCCTGTGCCCGAATCGACGTAGGCACCGTTGACGAGGTTGGGCCGGTCCGCAAGTACGCCGTCGCCGTTGTTGTCGCGGCCGGTGGTGATGTTGAACCGGCGTGCACTGCGGGCGGTGATCACGCCGCTCAGGTCGAAGCCCCACGGCAGGTTCACCACGCCGCTCGTCACGATACGATGCCGCTCGTCATCGTCGGCATTCAGGCCCGACGTCGCCGACAGGGCCTTCTCGGCGTCCGGGTTCCACCACGCCTGCGGGCCGCCTCTCTGCGTGATGAACAGCGGCCACGTGTCGTCCTGCGTCTTCGAGAGCGTGTACGACACCGTGAACTGATAGTTGTACGACGGCCGCTTCTCGAGACGCACCATGAGCCCGTCGTACCACATGCGGCCGTTGGTGTCGTAGGTCCAGTACTGCGCGAAGTCGGGCCGCGGCTTCAGGCCGGTCACCGGGTCAGGGAAGTTCGTGTCGAACGCGCGCGCGTTGTGCTTGCCTCGCGTGCTCACGTAGTCGAGGGTCACCGCGAAGTCGCCCCAGAGTTCGCGGGCCACACCGATGCTCACCTGGTCGGCATACGGCGTCTGCTCGTTCCCGTCAGAGAAGCCGCCCTGCTTGAGCGGCGTCGCGGCCGTGCCCGTGCGCTGCGGGTTCGGCCCATTCGGATCGGGGTACCCCGGGAAGGCAATCACCGTCTGCGCGACCGTGCCGATGCCATCGGGAGGCAGCGCCCCGCCGACGACCATGTTCACCCCGAGATTGCCGGCAAATCGCGCTTGTTTCACCTACGCTCTCGCTCTCAAAGACGTGGTCGAAGCGAGGGGTGGCGTGGGCGGACTCGCCGGTCGTGTGAGCATCAAGCGACCGAGCCTCTACAAGATCCTCTCCAATCGGGGCAATCCGACTCTGGAAACGCTCCAGGAGATCTTGAAGCCACTCGGGTTACGGGTCTCGATTGGGTTGGATAGCGCTGCTTGAGCCAGGTGAGATATCACCACTTTATGGGGGTTTCGCAAGACGTGAGCGATCCGACTGCAACGACGTCTCGGCGGCCGCTCCCATGGCTGTTACGTAGAAGCAGCTCCTGCGGCCTTGTCGCTTCGGCTCCTGATTCCGACGAGCGCGTCTCGGAGGCTGTTCATCGGCTCCCACAGGCGCTGTGCGAAAAAGATCCCAATGGCGCCGGAGGCCAGCATGACAACCGTTGTTCCTCCCGCCCACTCGGAGGGCCAGAAGCCGTCCATGTAAGGGGGGCGCTCATGAAGCAGAATCATGTCGGCGACGCCTGCGGCCACATGAAGGGAAATCACTACGGTTGGGGCGAACGTCAGAAAACTCCAGACCGCTCGCGGGAATGGCTGTGACAATTCCCGTCCCAGGCTGTTGTCAGCGAGCAGGCGGCTGCCTGACTCTTCTTCGATCACGTCTCCCGCCGGCATGGAATGCAGGAGGGCGAGCTTCCTCAGGACCAACACCCGGCTTGTGTAACAGAGGACGGCCAAGATTAGCGGCCATGCCAGCGTCTGGGCGACTTCCACCGGCTGCAGCCGGTACAGCGGAACACACCAATCCAGTGGGGAAAAGAGCGCGGGTACGACGCTCGCCAGTTCTCTGAGATCCCTCTCCACGAGAGGGATGGAAAGCGCATAGAGCAGCCCAAGGCCGGTGGCGACGGCTCGGCTCGCAACCACGTTCCGAGGCGCGGTTGGATCAAGCATCGTGCTTCTCCGCGGATTCACCGCCGTTCCGGGGCTTCGGCAGCAGCTGGCGTGGCCGCCATCTCGTAGAGCATCTCCCTGAGACCGGCAGCGATGTTGTACCCCGAATAGAACCAACCCACCGCCAGGATCGCGTAGAAGAGCCCCCTTCGCACCGGGATGCGAAGCCCCAGGACGAGGGCAGTCAGGGCAACTCCTACGGCCACCGTGTTCCCCGCCACGAATACGAAGTCCCTGTCGACGTACATCATCGGTCTCGACAGCCGGAAGGCAGTGTCCACGACAAAACTAATGAGCAGGATCAGCGACACAACCCCAACCCGGCCCACCAGGCCGATCTCCAGCCGCCGGCTACCGATGGCGATCAACCGAAAGGAGAACAGGGAAAGAGCGGCTGCGGCGACCAGGGGCATGGCTGAGCATAGCCGCCGCCGCGCCACCTGTCGGCCGAGCCGCACCCGGTGTCTATCGGCGCCATAGGCCCGAGAGCGCAAAGCCTGCCCTTGGGGCACCACGGCGCTCTACGAGGTGGTGGCCCAAGGCCAGGCCCGGAGGGAACTCCTGGCCTACCTCGACTGCGGGCTTCTCTGTCGCGGCTTTGCCCGACTGAAATGCCGGGCGTGCGGCGAAACCCGGCTGGTGGCTTTCAGTTGCAAGGGGCGAGGGTTCTGCCCATCGTTGTGCCACGAGCGTATCTCGAAACCGCGTCTCCAAGTCGCGCGCCAGGCGGGCGACAACGACTCCTACGCGGCCAACGTCACTGCCATTCGATCGACTTCCACCAGCGTGTGAGTCTGAAATGCGGCTTCAATCGCGGGGAGGTTACGTTCGAACAGGGCTCGCGAATCCCGACGATGCCCCGAGCCGGCCGCGACTCACTTCCCCCCGACCTTGCCGCGCAGAAAATCCAGCGTCCCCTGGTCCGACGGGTTCATGACGCCGCGGCGATTCATCCCGTCGAGCTGCTCGAACGCTTTGCGCCACCAAATCATGCCCCCGGCCGAGTTGGTCGGCTGGGTCATCAGCGCCATCCTCGCGTAGCTCACCATCAAGCCGCGCTGCCACTTGGTGTTTTGCGGGTCGCGCGCCGAAAGCGGTTCGGCGATGGCGAGAGACTTGCGAAACGCAAGGAGCGCGCCGGGCGCGTCGTCCTGGGCCACCAAAACGTCGCAGCCCGTCATGCGCTCGAAGCCCTGGTTAGCGTAGATAAGCCGCCGGTCTGGATGCCGCGCATCGGCGATCGTGATGCCTTCGGCCGCCGCGTCGAGCGCGCGGTCCTTCAGCGCCAGCCAGGCCGACTCCTCATCGGTCTGGCCCGAGGCCGCCGTCGCCTTCTCATGTTCGTCCATAGTCACTCCCGAATGCCCGATCCATCCGCGCGCGCCACGTCGCCGAAGGAGTAACGGTTCACTCCGATCCACACCCGGTCAGGTGCATTGACTGCCAAACTTCGCCTGTTTAACCAGGGCCCCTCAGGAGGCTGCGGATCTCGTCATCCACAGGACCAGCAGCGCGCGCAAGCTCCACGCGGCCGTTCGCACCCAGTTGGTGCGGACCAGTCGCCGATGCGCGTCCTCAGCGAAACCCCTGGACAGCAGTCCGTGCCCCGGCACCTGGAGAAAGGCGGTCGAGAGCCAGATCACAGCCAAAAGCGCGAGCCCGGCTCCCAGTTGCCAGGTGGGGACGGCGGCTGGGCGGAACCAGAAAAGAAGCACGGCCGAAAACGCTTCCAAAATCATGGGCGGGCCCACTACCCAGGTGGTCAGGACGGAGTGTCGCCCGTGATACCCGGAGAACTCCGCCCTTCCTGCCTGTTCGAAGAGCGGGTAGTGAACGATCTGCACGAACCAGATCACCCCGGTCATGAACAGAGTGGAAGCGAGGTGGATCAGAAAGAGGCTGGACACTAGCCTTTGGTTCGCAGGGTTGAACGCCCTCCGTCGAGGCCTATGATCTGGCCCGTCATCCAGCCGGACTCCTCTGAAAGTAGAAACCGCGCGAGCGCCGCGATATCGGCCGGAGTGCCGAGGCGCTGAAGCGGATGCAGTCCCGCGATGGAAGCGGCCATCGGCTCGCTCGAGAGGATGGAAGCGGCCAGGGGCGTGCGGGTGAGGGACGGCGCGATCGCATTGACCCGAATGTGGGGCGCGAGCTCTGCGGCCAACGAGAGCGTGAGCCCTGACACCGCGGCCTTCGCCATGCCGATGGATGCGTGAGAGGCGAAGCCCTGCCGGGCGGCCACGCTTGAGAAGAGAACGATCGAAGGGGTCGCCGCACTCTTCTGCAAAGGCTTCAGGGCGGCCTGAACGGCCAGGGCGGCCCCCATCGCGTTCACTCGGAAGTCGTTCAGGAAATCCGCCTCGGCAAGCCGGGCGAGGCTCTTCAAATTGATGGTGCCCGCGGCGTAGACCAGGCCGTCGCAGATTTCCCCGGCCTCGCTGGCCACGCGGCCGAAGAGACCGCTGTCGTTGACGTCCCCCGCGGTGAAGGTGGCTTCGAGCTCGGCGGCCAGGGCGGCCAGTTTTTCCTCGTTCCGACCCACCAGATGGACATGGTCGCCCTGCGCCTTGAGGAGTCGGGCCGTGGCCGCGCCGATCCCGCCGGAGCCCCCATAAATCAATATCTTGCGACTCATACGTTCAGAGTATCGCGACGATCTGGTCCGGTGCGGCTATGCGGCCGCGAACGCGACCAGGATGCAAAGAACCAGAAGCGTGAAGGCGGGCAGGGACTTCTTGAGGGGATCCTTGACCTTGAGGTGCATCGACACCGCACCCAGCATCAAAACCGCCATCCCCATAGCCGCGGGTCGAGTGAGCGAGGGGAACCAGACGCCGAGGATGAGAAGCACGGCGAACAGGAGCTTGAAGAAACCGACCGCACCCATGAACCATGGAGGAAGGCCATACACGCCAAACTCCTCCTTCAGGTTTCGGGCTTGCTGCCCACGCCAAGCCGTCGCTTTGTCCGGGCGAAGCAGCCACACGTTCAGGATGCCCAGTCCGATCACCACCTGAATGACGCTCACCAGTCTTTCCAAACGGGACTCCCTCGCCTGGCAAAGCGGCCAGGCTGATCGTTGCATCTCAACGCGTTGCCATCACCAAGACGAACCTTACCGGTCAGCGGTTCGAGGACCCGGTCGCTATCCGCTGAGCTTGCTCGTCAGCTTCCTTTCCTGCCCGCTGCAGTTCGACCGCCGATATCACGACGAAGGCGAAGCACAGGAGGGACACCAAGCATCCGACCAGAAAGATAGTGACGATCGACATCTAGGCCTTCCGCCCGGCCTTGACGAACGACCCGAAGGCCAGGATCGAAGGCACCCAGATACCTACGAACATTCCCGCGTCCTTCTCTCCGCCGAACCAAAGGTAGATCGAAAACAGGAAGGAGAGAAATGCGGCCAGAAGTATGAAGTAGTCGCTTGGCTTGAACATGGTTGTCGGGACTCGGCGGGAGAATAGGCGAACGCGGCGGAGGATCAAAGTGGAGTATATGGGTCGTCGGGTCGATCGTCCCCTTTAGGGATAATACGGGAATGAAGTCGCTGTGGCTCGAGGAACGAACGCTTTCCCTGCGGGACATCGAGCGTCCCACGCCGGCCTCCGGAGAGGCGCTCGTGCGCGTCCGACTGGCCGGCATCTGCGCCACCGACCTTGAACTGGTGAAGGGCTACTACCCATACACGGGCGTGCCGGGTCACGAGTTTGTGGGCGAGATCGTCGAAGCACCGGAAGCCCCCGAAAGGATCGGGCAGCGGGTGGTGGGTGAGATCAACGCCGTGTGCGGGAACTGCGGCACGTGCCATCGTGGTCATCCGCGGCATTGCGAGAGGCGCACCGTCCTCGGAATCGTGAACCGAAACGGCGCTTTCGCGGAGTTTTTGACCCTCCCGCTCGCCAACCTGCTACACGTTCCCGATCCGGTGCCCGACGAGTCGGCGGTGTTTACGGAGCCGCTCGCCGCCGCGCTCGAAATCCGCGCTCAGGTGCCGATCGGGCCGAAGGACCGGGTGCTGGTGGTCGGCGCCGGGAGGCTCGGCCAGCTGATTGCGCGCTCCCTTGTTCTCTCGGGTGCCCGCATCGAAGCGGTCGCGCGTCATGAGAGGCAGCGTGAGCTCCTTTCCGCAGCAGGGGTCCACGTCCTCGGGGAGGGCGACCTTCCGTCCCGCGCGATGGATGTTGTGATCGAAGCCACCGGTTCGCCCAAAGGCTTCGCGCTCGCCCAGACCGCCGTGCGTCCTCGAGGGGTGATCGTGCTTAAGAGCACGTATGCGGGCCGCCTCGAGATCGATGCCGCGCCCATCGTGGTGGACGAGATCACCATCGTCGGCTCGCGCTGCGGCGAGTTCGCGCCCGCCCTTCGGATGCTGCACGAACACGCGATCGACCCGCGCGATCTCATCGATGCCGAGAGACCGCTGGCGCAAGGCCTTGGTGCTTTCGAGCAGGCGGATTGGCCGGGCGCGCTCAAGATTCTCTTGCGACCCTGACTATTTCAGGGTGACCGGTTTCTTCACGCCGTCCTGCATCGGGTTCTTCGGCGTCCCCTCCTTGAATAGTTCGATCCGAGACTTCGCGGGCTGTGGGGGCCAGACGTTGTTCGAGAGGTCGGTATCGGGCAATTCGCCGTGAGGGTCGAGGGTCAGGCGGGAAATCTCTCGGGGCGTGATGATGAGCTTTTCAAAGGAGACCGCGTTGCGCCGCCAGATTTCGGCGGGAAGGCGGAGGTCTTCGCTCGTTCCATCGGTGTAGTCGACCCTCAGGATCACCGGCATCACCAGACCGCCCAGGTTCTTGATGCCGACCACGTAGAAGTTGGCGCGGTTCCCGAGAAGCTCCTTCTCGCGGGCACCGAGACCCGCGAGGAGGTCTTCATAGGCCTTGCGATCCGCATCGGTGACGTCGAGCGGGTCGTAACCGTTGTAGAAGTCCATGAGATCTGACCGGCTGTCCAGCGCCCGCGGCTTGCCGGCATCCCGTTGCTCCGGCAGGGAGCGCGGCTTTCCGTCCCGCTCCTTGCGCTGGAGGGCTTTCTCGATATCGGGATTCCGGGAATCGATCGCGAACAGCTTTACGGAGGCGATGGACTGATCCACGTGCTCGGTGCCATAGAACCAGCCGCGCCAGAACCAGTCGAGGTCGACGCCCGTGGCGTCCTCCATCGTGCGAAAGAAGTCCGCGGGCTCGGGACGCTTGAACTTCCACCGCCGCGCATATTCCCTGAACGCGTGGTCGAAGAGCTCGCGGCCCAGAATGGTCTCGCGCAGGATGGTGAGGCCGGTGGCGGGCTTGTTGTAAGCGGTGGCCCCGACCGACCTCGAGAGATCGGGGCTGGTCATGATCGCGTCCTGGTCCTCTCCCGCCATGTAGGCGGCGATGCTCGAGGGCATCCCCCGGGTCGCCGGATACCCTGTCTCCCACTCCATCTCGGCGAGGTATTCAACGAACGAATTCAAGCCTTCGTCCATCCAGGCCCACCGGCGCTCGTCGGAGTTCACCACCATCGGAAAGTAGTTGTGCCCGACCTCATGAATGACGGTGGAGATCATGCTGTACTTGCGGCGAGCGGGATAGGTCCCGTCCGGATCGGGCCGCTTCCCGGTGAACGAGATCATGGGGTACTCCATGCCGTCCTCGGACCCGTTGACGGAGATCGCGACCGGATACGGGTAGGGAAAGGAGTACCGCGAGTACACCTTCAGGGTGTGGACGATGGCCGCGGTTGAGTATTGCCCCCAAAGTGGGTTCGCCTCATTGGGATAGAACGACATGGCGAGGACGTTCATGCTGTCCGCGGCGTGACCCTGGGCGTCCCAGATGAACTTCCGCGACGAGGCGAACGCGAAGTCGCGGACATTGTCGGCCTTGAAGACCCAGGTCTTCCGGTTTGTCGACTTCCGTTTCTCCGCCGCCCGTGCCTCTTCCGGAGTCACGATGAGCACCGGCCCGCTGGCGGTGCGCGCCTGGGCCAGGCGATCACGCTGAACCCGGGACAGGGTCTGCTCCGGGTTTTGCAGGACGCCCGAGGCGGTGACGATGTGATCGTCCGGCGCGGTGATGCGAACGAGATAGTCGCCGAACTCCGCCGAGAACTCACCGGCGCCCAGATACTGGGTTTGCTGCCAGCCGTTCAGCTCGGTGTAGGGAGCGAGGCGGGGAAACCACTGGGCGATCTCGAAGATGTCGTTGCCGTCCGCGAAGGTCTCATACCCGGTTCGCACGTTGATCTTCAGCCCGTCATTGATGTTGTAGGCCCAGGTCACATTGAAGACCGTCACGCCCTGAGGGGGCAGAGGCTCGGGAAGATCGATGCGCATCGCCGTCTTCACGATCACGTGGGGGAGCGGCGCGCCCTTGGCGTCCGTCACCGCCTTGATGTTGAACCCACCGTCGAAGCTCTGGGACTCGATCAGGGTGTCGAGGGCGTCATACGAAAGGCGGGGGAGGGCCCTCGTCGCCCCCGGGATCGGCGCCCCTGAAGGCGGAGGGGGAGGAAGGGGAAGTCTTGGAGCGGTCTGACTCAGGTTCGCGTCCGAGTCCTTCCGGAAGAGGTTCTGGTCGAGGTTCAACCAGATGTAGCGGAGACTTTCGGGCGAATTGTTCCGATACGTCACGGTTTCACGGCCGGCGATCCGACGCTTCGCCTCATCCAGTTCGACATCGATGACATAGTCGGCGCGCTGCTGCCAGTAGCTGCGCCCCGGACTCCCGGAAGCGGTGCGGGAGCCGCTCGGCGGTGGAAGGATCTCGCCGAGCTGCCGGAAGTTCTCGGCCGGGGAAGGCGGGCGTGGCTGTGCCCCGGCCCGGCCGACGGGAGCGACGCTCAAGAAGAGCAGCAGGAGAGTGCGCGCTCGCGCTCCCTTGCCGAGCGGACCTCGGACATCGATGGCCATCGGGGCCTCCTTGCGCATGGGTTTGTTCATGGGGCGGGGACGGGGCCGTGGGTCTTGAGCCCCCTGCCGACCACGATTTGAAGGATCTGGGACGTGCCCTCGTAGAGACGAAGAAGCCGGACGTCGCGATAGAACCGCTCGACCTTGTACTCGCTCATGTACCCGGCCCCGCCGTGGATCTGCACCGCGCGGTCCGCGGCGCGGCCGACCATCTCGGTCGCGAAGTACTTGCAGGCGGCGGCCACCATGGGCAGGTGAGGATCGGGCTTTCTTCGCGAGGCGTCGTACCGGCGCGCGGCATCGCGCACCATGGCTTCGGCCGCGAGCAGCTCCGCCTGCATGTCGGCGAGCATGGCCTGGATGAGCTGGAAGTCGAGGATGGGCTGGCCGAACTGGCGGCGCGTGGCGGCGTAGTCGAGGGCGTCCCGCAGGAGACGGCGGGCGGTTCCCGCGGCCAGCGCGGCGATGTGGATCCTGCCCCGATCCAGGACGCGCATGGCCGTCTTGAAACCGATTCCAGGCTGTCCGCCGATCAGATTGCTTGCAGGCACCCGCGCGTGGTCGAAGATCACATCGCAGGTCTTGGTGCCCCGCTGGCCCATCTTCCGGTCGGGAGGGCCGACAGAGACGCCCGGCGTATCCCGCGGCACGATGAAGGCTGAGATGCCCGCAGCACCCGGCGTTCCCGGATCGGTTCGCGCCATCACCGTGAAGCCATGCGCCCGCGGAGCGTTGGTGATGTAGCGCTTGACGCCGTTCAGAACGTAGGCGTCGCCATCGAGGACCGCGCTGGTCTGAAGCGACGCGGCATCCGAGCCCGCATCCGGCTCAGTGAGAGCGAACGAGAAGATGGCCTCTCCGCTTGCGATGCGGGGCAGCCACGTGCGCCGCTGCTCTTCGGTGCCGTCGATGAGAATGCCCTGGGAACCGATGCCCACGTTGGTGCCGAACACGGATCGGAATGCGGCCGCGGTCTGCCCGAACTCGAAGCAGACTTCGATCTCCTCCACCATCGACAGTCCCAGACCGCCGTACTCCTCGGGGATCGACATTCCAAACAGCCCCAGGTCCTTCATCTCCGCGACCAGTTCGGCAGGCACCGCGTCCTCTTGTTCGACCCGGTCTTCGTTGGGCACGAGCCGCTCGGCGACAAAGCGCCGCACCTGATTACGGAGGGCGGCAAACGTCTCGGGATCCAGGGTCATGGCGACAGGCGGGAGTGTAGCGGCGCGCGCTCCAAAAGAAGGAGACGACGTCTCGTATGATAAGACCATGGCCAGCAAGAAACGCACCCCCCCCGTGACCCCGGTGCCGTCGCCTCGGGCCGCGGCGGATCGCTACCGGATCCAGGCGATCGACCGGGCCGCAAACATCCTGAGGTGCTTCTCGCCCGCTTATCCGGAACTCCATGTCCGGGAGGTGGCGGCTCAGACCGGCCTCCACAAGGCGACCGCCCATCGCATCCTGATGGCCATGCAGTACAACGAGATGGTCGAACAGGATCCCGCAACGGGGCGATACCACCTCGGGCTCCAGCTCGTGCGTCTGGGCGAGCACGCGGTGGGCCGGCTCGACGTCAGTGTGATCGCCCGCCCGACCCTCGTCGACCTCGCGGCCCGGACGGGCGAGCGGGCGCACCTGGCCGTGCTTGACCGGGATCAGGTCGTCATTCTCGAAAGAGTGGACGGGTCCAATTCCGTTTCTGTCCCTTCGCTTCCCGGACGCCTGTTTCCCGCCCACACCACCTCGCTCGGCAAGGCCATGCTGGCAGCCATGGACGACGCCGCGGTCCGTCGGATCATGGGGGACAAACCGTTGACGCGGCTTACCCCCCACACGCCTGCGACCGTGTCCGCGTTGATCGAGGACCTGCGCCGGGCGCGCAAGCGCGGCTATGTGACGTCGGAGGAGGAGCTCTCGATCGGCCTGAGTTCGGCGGGCGCGGCCATTCTCGACCGGTCCGGTGCGCCGGTGGCGGCGATCAACCTCTCCGGCTCGTCTTTACGGATCCGCGGAGCGCACATGGCGAGCCTGGGCGAAGCGGTGAAGAAGGCGGCGGGGCGAATCTCCGAACGGATGGGTCACGGGCGCTTCTGAGGGACGGCCCCTGGAACTCTGCTGAAGCTACGCAGGCACCCTTCCGGGCCAGATCCACACCCGCTAGCGTTGAGAATCGAGACGAATGATGCCGATGACGCCGGCCATCGCGGTGAGCAGTGATGTCCCAAGAAAGCACATGGCGAGTCCACCTGCGCTTTCGATCGGTGCGAACAGCCAGGCCATCATGTAGCCGAGGCTGCCAAGAGTGAGGCACCAGCCCACGAAGCGGCGACGAGCCTGGTCCGCTTTCGGATCGCAGGCTCCTCGCGACAGGGGAAGAGGAGATTTTGGGACGGCGTTTGCGTAGATGAAGGAAACCATGCCCGCGACGGCGCCTTGCAGCCGACGCGCGAGTTCGGCGTCGAGGTATTCCGGGGACAGTGCGCTCAGCATCTTCACTGCGGTCAGAAACACCCCTCCGATGATCAAACCGCGTCCGATCTCGCCTTGCGCGTCCCGTATCTGATCTGTCTTCATAGTCCCTTTGCTTTCACCCGCGCCAAAACTGGAGTTCTTCGATTGTGCGTCACGTTGACGCCGACCGCATGTGCGAATCCGAGCAGCGCCTCCTCAAGGACCGACATCTTCAGCCGGTACGTGATGGTGCGGCCGATCTTCTCGGCCTGAATCAGATCCGCGTTCAGGAGCACCGAGAAATGCGCGGACATCGTGGGCTTCGAGACGGCGAACGGATCGGCGAGTTCGCCCGCCGTCATGGGCCTGCGCTGGAGAAGCTGGAGGATGCGACGCCGAGTCGGATCCGCCAACGCTTTGAACACCGCATTCATGTCGATATTTAGCCAAATATCTAACTAAATGTCAAGCGCAAACTCTTTCAAGGTCACCCTTGAGGGTTTCCATCCACTTCGGAACCACCACCAACGGCTTCGGCGTGCTCGCGCTATCCTTCGGAGCGTCGGGCGCTTGGATCGGTGGTCCTTCGGCGTCATCGAGCGTCGCGACCGCCTGCGGCCGTGATTTTGTGGAAGAACCAACGGTCCCTGAGTCCGACGCAGGGGATCCGGTCGAGCGCGCAGCCTGGCCCTGGGCCAAGGGACCGGCCGAAGAACGCGTGAAATGAGGCCTTGTGGCTTGGGTTTCTTGGGAGGTGAGCACATGGAGACGCGCGCGACGGGAATCAGCCGGGTGCTCTGGCAGATCCTGTTCCTTAACGTGCTCGTGGCCTCGGCCAAAGCCGCATGGGGAATCATCAGCGGGTCCACGGCCATGCTCGCGGACGGAATCCACTCTTTCACCGATGGCGCGGGGAACATCGTGGCCCTCATCGCCATGCACGCGGCGAAGAAGCCCCCCGACGAGGACCATCCCTACGGGCACCACAAGTACGAGTCGTTCGCGAGCGCGGCCATCGGGCTCATGCTGTGCTTTGCGGCGTGGAAGGTCGTGAGCGGCTCGGTGACGGCACTCATGGCTTTCGCCCAGAGCGGCGTCCATCCGAAGGTCGAGGTCACGACGACGTCCTTCGCGGTCATGATCATCACGCTCGCGGTCAACCTCTTCGTGGTGTGGTTCGAAACCCGCCGCGGGAAGGAACTGGGCAGCGATGTGCTGCAGGCCGACGCGAAGCACACGCTGTCGGACGTGTGGGTGACCGTGGGCGTGCTCGTCTCCCTGATCCTGGTGAAGTACGGAGTTCCCATCGCCGACCCGATCATCGGCCTGTTCGTGGCCTTCGCCATCCTCTGGGCGGCCTTCGAGGTCTTCAAGGGTGCGCACACAACCTTCTCGGACCAGCAGAGACTGGACGCCAGCGACGTCATGAAGAAGGTCAGAGCCTTCAAAGGCGTGCAGGGCTGCCACAACATTCGTTCCCGAGGGACGGGCGCCATCATCCACATGGACATGAGCATCCTCGTGGATCCCGTGATCACCGTTGAGAAGGGGCATGCGATCGCGCGCGATCTCGAAGCCTGGCTGTGCGATCAGTACGTGGGACTCACGGACGTCGTGATACACGTAGAACCGGACGACGAGGACCAGCGAAGCCGGTCCCCCCGATGATTACGCCGGCGCGCCGGCCCTGACCAGGGTGCCGTCGAAATGCCTCACCCTATGCCCCCGCCTGAACCGTAGGGGCCGGGCATGCCCGGCCCGCCGGATGTTGGTTGGGTCAACGAACACACCGTCGGCCAGAGTGACCGACTCCGCCCAAGGGCGCTTTCACCCGTTCGCGACGGGCGTACACTGCGCCAATGAAATCCTTCATGCGGCGGGTCATGGTGTCGGGTTTTGTCACAGCGGGGCTCGTCGCCATCAATTCGGCGCAGGTGACGCGGGCTCAGGCTAGGCCGGAGGCCTTGGCTCCGTTCGACATCCTGATCCATCGTCACGTCATGGTGGCGGCGCGCGATGGCGTCCGTCTCGCCACCGACATCTACCTTCCGGCGCGGAATGGCGTCGTCGCGACTCGCGTGCCCGCGATCGTCGAGCGTACGCCCTATAACAAGGATCGGGGGCCGGAGGCGCTGGTGAATTTCTTCGTGCCGCGCGGTTACGCCCTCGTTTTGCAGGACGTCCGTGGTCGCTATCGGTCAGAAGGCCGGTGGCGCCCCATCACGGACGATGGTCAAGATGGCGCGGACCTCCTGAAGTGGATCGCCGAGCAGCCGTGGTCGAGCGGCAAAGTGGGCATGGTCGGCACGTCGTACGCGGGCGCCACCCAGCACGCGGTCGGAATCACCAACGCCCCGGCTCTCGCGGCGCTGGTGCCGGTCGATGCGATGAGCGATCCCGGCTATTTCGGCGTCCGCCACAATGGCGCGTTTGAACTCCGGTGGTTGAACTGGATCCTGACCCTCGGGAACGCGAGCGGAATGAGCGCCGGCCCGGCCGAAGTTTCGCCGGGCATCTATGGACAGCTTGCTGGCCTCCGTGCGGCGAAGGATCCTTCGGCCGGGCCTGCGCTCACCGCGATGGGGGACCGGGTGCGCGAGTTCGTGAAGGCGCTGCCCCTTCGCCCGGGGACCACACCCTTGAAGTTCGCCCCGGACTACGAAACGTGGCTGATCGAGGCCATGCGGCACGGCGACAACGACGCGTTCTGGGCGGACATGGGCTCAAGTGTCATCGATCATGTGGCCCGCTATCAGGATGTGCCGGTCATGCATCTCACCGGGTGGTACGACTCCTGGGGAGCTCAGGTGGCGAATCTCAACTACGTGGAACTCTCGAAGGTCAAGAAACAGAAGCAGCGCCTGATCGTCGGGCCGTGGACGCACGGTGGACAGGGCACGAGCTTTTCCGGCAACGCGGAGTTCGGACCCACGGCCGCCCTCAACATGAACGAACAGCGCCTGCGGTGGTTCGAGCGGTGGCTCAAGGGCGTGGACAACGGGGTCGAAGGCGATACCCCGGTTCGCATCTTCGTGATGGGCTCCGGGGAGCCCTACAAGACGAAGGAGGGCCGCCTGTTCGTGGGCGGGGTCTGGCGCGACGAACGCGAATGGCCGCTTTCGCGCGCGGTCAACACCGACTACTTCCTTCACGCGGACGGCACGCTGTCCACCAAGACGCCGGGCGAGGCGCCGCCCACCCGTTACGACTTCGACCCGCGACGGCCGGTGCCGACGATCGGCGGCAATGTGTCATCCGAGGGCGTGCTCATGCTTCGAGGCGGCCAGGATCAGCGCTGCACCACCGACAACTGGCTGTGCCCGGACACCCTGCCGCTCTCCGCCCGTCCCGACGTGGTCGTCTTCCAGACGCCGCCCCTCGACCGGGACGTCGAGGTGACCGGACGCCTCATCGTGAAGCTCTGGGCGAGTTCCGACGGGCCCGACACTGACTTCACCGCGAAGCTTGTCGATGTCTACCCGCCAAATGGCGACTATCCGGCGGGTGTCGACCTGAACGTCGGCGACAGCATCGTTCGCGCGCGCTATCGAGACTCGCTCAAGACCAGCAAACCCCTCGAGCCGGGGAAGCCCTACGAGTTTACGATCGAGATGTATCCGACTTCGCTGGTGTTTCGCCGCGGGCATCGCATCCGCGTCGATATCTCGAGCAGCAACTTTCCGCGTTTCGACGTGAATCCGAACACCGGCGAACCACTCAACGAGCAGCGCCGCTCACGCGTGGCCGTGAACAGCATCTACCACGATCCGCTGCATCCTTCGCGCATCACTCTGCCCATCATCCCCGCGACTGAAGCCAAAGCGAGCGAATCGTCAAGCCCGCGTTGATGGGCGGGGGGGGCAGCGTCGCCGTCATTCGCATCGTAGGGGTCGGGCATGCCCGGCCCGCCGGATTCCTCGAGACCATAAATCGCCGCGATGTTTGGGTGATTCAGCGACGCGAGGACCCGCGCCTCCCGCTTGAATCGCGTTACGCGTTCGTGATCCTGCGCGAACGCCGCGGGCCGCACCTTGACCGCAGCATCACACCTCGCCCATGCCGCCCGCGCCGATGGCCGCGACGATTTCATAGGGACCGAAGGCGGGCGCCGGGAGTGAGGCTCATGGCTTGATCGCGTTCATCCAGTTGAGCACGACCACGATCGTGGCTTTGCCGGGCGCGCCCTCGCCGCCCCCGGTACGACGCGACATCAGGAAGCGCTGGCCGTCTCGGGCAACGTCGTAGGAATAATACGGGTTGTGCCCCATGTTGTTGTCGATGCCGCTCTGATCGAACAGGGCTTTCGGCAGCGTCGGCACAAGTTCGCGGGCCTTGGTCGCAAGGGAGATCGCCCACATCTTGCCGTTCCCGATGTAAAACAATTCGCCGCTGTCGCCGCGCCACCTCGGCGCATTGCCGCCACCGCTCGACACGACCCACTTGCCACCGCCGGGCGAGGTCGATTGCACGAGCACTTCAGCCGCCCCCGACTCGCTGGAGTTGTACGCCAGCCATCGGCCATCGGGTGAGAACTGGGCGTGGCCCTCCGCGAACGAGGACTGCAGCCGCGGCTGTGCCTGGCGGCTCCCGGACAGCGCCAGTTGCCAGACATCGCTGCGCGTCTTCAATCCGGCTTGGCCGAAAAGAATGAAGCGCTCGTCAGGGCTCCAGTCGAGTACGGTTGCCCAGCGAGTGCCGGTAGGCTCAAACAGCCGTTCCTCCGCGCCGCTGTTGTTCACGGCCTTGACCCAAATGCCCGGCTTGCCGTCGTGGTTCGATGAATACGCAACACGGTTTCCGTCTGGTGACCAGACCGGCGTGGCATTTTCCTGTGTGATATCGAATGTCAATCTGGACGGCGTGCCGCGCGCGATGTCGATCAGCCAGATATCGCCGCCCTCGCCGTCGTGTCGATGCACCGCGACCTGCCGGCCATCCGGCGAAATACTCACGCCGCGATACTGGCCCTCCGGCCCCACGGTGCCGACAGTCTTGCCGGCGCGATCCACCCAGGTCAACTGGAAACCGCTTTCTGCGGAGTCGCCGATGCCATACGCCAGCGCGCCGGTGTCGGACACAGAAAACGCAATGAGGCCAGGGACGACGGCGGATTCCACGTGCTCGGCGACGGTCACCGTGTCACCCGAGACGGTCAAGGTCTTCAGGTCGAAGGCCTGCGCGAGCAGGGTGCCGTTTCGCACGAACAGCAACCGGCCGCTCCCCGTGTCGTACAACGCGCCGGTTTCGGCCGGCAGCACCCGCGTAGCCGTGTCATCGTCGAGCGACCCGACATAGACGCCGCCCTTGTCTTTCGATCCGCCGGAGTAGAGGAAATGCCGCCCGTCCGGGAGAAACGCCGGGAATTGCCGACCACCCTCGCCATCGGCCAGCTTTCCCATCATCGTCGCGTCTCCGCCCGAGGCCGGCGCGCGATAG
>Ga0163146_10004687_pt1 | contig 16438 bp, 15 predicted proteins | sample OliLakLV19MP7G1_FD_148648 | JGI IMG/M metagenome (GOLD analysis project Ga0163146, IMG submission 148648) | Freshwater microbial mat bacterial communities from Lake Vanda, McMurdo Dry Valleys, Antarctica - Oligotrophic Lake LV.19.MP7.G1 | ecosystem: Environmental > Aquatic > Freshwater > Lake >...
CCTTTACCGCGACGGTCGTGCCCGGCGCATGAACCGATGGCATGATCCCGGTGCCCACCACCGCGCCCGGGAAGTGATCGTGGGCGCGGTGGTGGGCACCGGGATCATGCCATCGGTTCATGCGCCGGGCACGACCGTCGCGGTAAAGGATCGGATAACGGCGATTGTCGCGCGCCACCTGCTATCGACAGACATTGACGCGCTGCGCGAAAATACCCTGCCGATGCTGCAGGAGATTGCGATGAGCGCGGTGGTTTCAGATGGTGAAATTCTGGTGCGCAGGCGAATTCGCGATCCAAGGCTGGAGGCCGGTCTGGCCCTGCCGTTTCAGATCGAGCTGATGGAGGCAGATTATCTGAACACGAACATCACCGCGAATGGGGAAAACATGGTGGTTGAGGGTGTGGAGTACGGCCCGACCGGGGCGGTTGAGGCCTATCACCTGTGGTCGCAGCATCCGGGTGCCGTGATACGCACCACCGCGTTTGCGTTGAAATCGACACGAGTGGCGGCGCAGGACATCATCCATGTCCGGCGCACCGACCGGCCCGGGCAGACGCGTGGAGTATCGTGGTTTGCCCCGGTCATGATGACGATGGGCGAAATCAGCGACTATCAGGAAGCGCAGATCCTGAAACAGCGCATGGCGGCGCTGCTGGCTGGGGTTGTCATCCCCGACGAGAACGCGGCGGATGTCAATCTGAAGGAGATCGAGGATCTGGCTCCCGGTGCCCTGGTAAAGCTGCCAGCGGGCAACAAGGTGGAATGGACCAACCCGCCGAAGGTCGATAATTACAAGGAATTCATGGCCGAGGCTATGGGCATGGTGGCGATGGGTCTGGGGATCACCCGCGAAAGCCTGTCGGGCGATCTGTCGGGCGTCAATTTTTCGTCCGCGCGGATGGGCCACATGGTGATGGACCGCAATGTAGAGCGGTGGCAGCAGAATGTGATGATCGAGCAATTCTGCAGCGGGGTCGAGCGCTGGTTGCTGGATGCCTGGGCGCTGATGTCGGGTTTGCCAAAGGTCGAATTCACACTGGACTGGACGGCACCGAGACGTCCGCTGATTGATCCGACCCGTGAGATACCTGCCAGCATCGATGCGGTGGATGCGGGATTGACCTCGATGCAGCGGACGCAGCGGCAGATGGGGTATGACCCGGAAATAATTCGCCGCGAGCGCGTTCAGGATCTGGAGATGGACGCGGCAGCGGGGCTGTCGCCCAGGGTTCCGGCAGCCAAACCACCGCAAATTTCCGTTACGCAGACCAACTGACGGGTCAGGAGACAGCAATGAGAAACGGGCGCGAAATGGTCTTTGATGGCCAGATCATTCTGAGCGGCTATGTGGTGGCGGATGCCGATGCCGCGTGGTTCGGCGGCATCGGCTATTTCTGCCCGCAGATGGTGCGGGAAGCCCTGTCGACCTTTTCCGAACGCGCGGTCATCCGCCTGTCCAGTGACGGCGGCGATCCTTTTGCCGGCGAAGCAATCCGATCGATGATTGCCCAGCACAGCGGTGGCGTGGAGGTCGTGGTCGAGGGTATTGCCGCATCCGCCGCATCGCTGATTTTCATGGGGGCGGCAAAGCGGATGATGTCGCAGGGTAGCCTGCTGATGATCCACGATCCTTCAACCATGATCTGGGGCACCGAAGATGAACTGCGCAAGCAAGCGGATGTGACGGGCCAACTGGCCGACACCTATGCCGGTGTCTATGCCGCAGCGGCCGGGATCAGTTCGGACCAAGCCCGCCAGATCATGAAAGCCGAAACCTGGTTCGATGCTACGCAGGCGATTGCCGCCGGATTTTGCGATGAGGTGCTGGCCGAGACCGCACCGCCAGAGGCAACGTCCGCGGCGATGACGATGGACGCTGCCCGCGCCGCGTTTGCCAGGATGAACACGGGCATGGCCGCGATGATGGCCGCCCGCAAGCATTCGGGCGCGCCAGCGCCCGGACAATCCGCCGCCGCTGGCGGTCAACCGGCCACACTGGCCCTATCACAGGAGGCAGAAATGCCCGAAGTAATCACGACCCCGGCGGCGGCATCCGTTGCCGCCGCTGCGCCTGCCGCTTTGGCCATCATGGCGGTCACGCCAGAGGAGGCAACCGTTGCCGAGCGCATCCGCCAGACGGACATCCGCACCATGTCGCGCCCGTTCGTGGCATCGGGTGCCCTGACCGCTGCGGAAGTGGAAGTGCTGTGCAACGATGGCACCCCGGCCGCGATGGCGGGGCAGAGGTTTCTGGCCAGCATGGCGGCGGCGCAGGCCCCGGTTATGCGGTCGGGCATCGTGCGGGATGAGGTTGATACCCGCCGCGAAGGCATGGAAGCGGCGCTGGTGGCACAGTTCACCCGCAAGCAGCCCACCACCGACAAGGCCGCCAGCTACATGTCGATGTCGCTGGTTGAAATGGCCGCTGCCGCAGCGGGCTACAATGGTGCGTTGCGCACATCCGGTGACAAGGTCAAGGCGATGATGGCCGGGACGCACACGACATCGGACTATACCGGCATCTTTGAGAACGCGCTGAACAAGACACTGCTTGACCGCTACAAGTTGAATATGCCAACGTACCGCAGGATCGCCCGCCAGAAGAATTTCAACGACTTCCGGGTACACCCGATGGTGAGGGCCGGGGATTTCCGCAACCTGATGCCAATCGGTCAAGGTGGCGAAATCAAGTTCAGCACCTTTGGGGAAAAGCGCGAAACCGCAATTTTGTTGCCCTATGGCGTCGGGCTGAATTTGACGCGCCAGATGTTCGTCGATGACGATACCGGTGCCATCACCGACATGATCAACGACTATGGGTCGCGGATCGCGCTTTTCGAGGAGGCGACCTTCTATGCCTTCATGGCATCGGCGGTGCTGGCGTCGGATGGTCTGGCGATCTGGCTGGCGGCTGCCACGCGTGGTTTCACGGCGGCGGGCAATTTCACCTCGACCGGCACCGCAATCTCGATCGCTTCGCTCAGCATCGGGCAGGCGGCGATGCGCAAGCAGACCGGGATCGACGGGGAAAAGCTGAACCTGACGCCGGCGATCCTGCTGGTTGGCCCGGACAAGGAGATCGAGGCCAAGCAACTGGTGACGCAGATCACACCGGCTCTTGCCGGCAGCGCCAACCCGTTCGCGGGCCAGTTGGAAGTTGTGGTGACGGCGGAAATCAGCAACAACAACTGGTATCTTTTTGCAAACCCGGCAATGCCCGGCGGCCAGTGTTTTGTCTATGGTTATCTGAATGGGGCCGAGGCACCGCGCCTGCGCACCTATGAGCCGTTCGGCATTCAAGGGTGGTCGATGACGCTGGAACACGACTTCGGTCTGGGTGCTGTCGACTTCCGGGGCGCTTTCAAGAACAACGGGGCTTGACGGCACCTGAAGAACAGACCCGGCGGGCGCAGCGGCGACATCCGTTGCCGCCGCTGCGCCCGCCGGGGCAACAATCACATCATCAGGAGATCACCAAATGAAGACGTTTACGCAGGATGGCAATGTGCTGTCTTTTGCCGCCCCATATGCAGTGGCATCGGGGGCGGGCTTTCAGGTCGGAAGCCTTTTCGCGGTGGCGCAAACGGCGGCCGCCAGCACCGCCGCTGTGGAGGGCTGTATCATCGGGACGTTCACCCTGGCCAAGCTGACAGGCACGGCATGGACGATGGGCGCGCCGATCTATTGGGATGATTCGGCGAAACTCTGCACACTTGTCGTGTCGACCAACAAGCTGATCGGGTATGCCGCAGCACTTCTCGGTGAAGCCTCGGCCAAGGCGACCGGTTCAGTGCTTGTTCGCGGCCTTTGATGACCGCGATCTTTGACGGGCTGACGGGCGTTTTGAACCAGGTGTTCGGCGCGCCCGTCATTGTGACCGACAAGGCCGGGATCAGCGTAACGCTGACCGCGGTATTTCGCGAGGAGCCCGTTGATATTTACGCCGAAGATGGCAGGCCAACGCAGTTCATCAAACCGACACTTCGGGTTTTGAAAAGCGATTTGCCACGTGTTGCCAAGGGCTTCACGGTGCGCCCGCCATCGGTGGCCCCGCGCCGTTTCACGGTGATCCGGGTGTTGCCTTCGACCAGCCCGGCGGCGGATGGCTTTACGATGTGCGAGCTTGAAGAGGCCGCCCTGTGAGAACCAGCGCGGTTATAGCCCGGATCAAGCTGCTTTGTCCGGGCTTTGCCACGGTGGCCCACGCGCTGACTTCGGCTGCCGACGCGGACTTGCCATCGGCACTGGTGACGCCAGCGAAGATGGTGGCCAACCCGGATCGTCTGATCGGCGCGTTGCACAGTCAGGATGTGATGCAGACCTTCAGCGTCTACATACTGATGCAGCGGCGACAGGATGGCGATGCCGACGCCGGGGCCGCCGACGATCTGGACGATCTGACCGACCAGTTGCGCGCGGCGCTGCCGGGATGGGCCATTGATGCCAATCATGCCCCGATGCAATTTGTCGGCGGGCAGTTGGACCGGTTTGAAACCGGCCTGGTGTGCTGGCGCGAAGATTATGCGGTGGAATACGAAATCCGGCTTTAGCGCTTTCATCAGCGCCCTTGCCCGGTGTTGCCGATGGTCGGCAGCGCCCGTTGCCCTTTGCCGTGAAAGGCTGTTGCCATGGCTAGAAATGCCCCCGTTGACGCGCCTGTCCCGCCAGAAGATCGGCCATGGCCACCCTTTCCCGAAATTGGGGGAACGTGGGTTCTGGACCACAAAACATGGACATGGTTTCGCCCTGCCCCCGAAAATCGGCCCGCCCCGGATGTCGTGCCGCAACCCGAAGAACAGCCAGAGGAGATTGAATAATGGGACGCCGGATCAGGAATGCCAGCATTTTCATGGCTGTGGAGGCCACTTATGGGGCCGCAATCACCTATATTGCAGCCGACGCCGTGCTGGTGAGCGAGCTTACCGCGACATTTCCCCGGAATGGGGTGAAGCGCGATCTGATCCGCAATTACCTGGGGGGGGCAGAAGAACTGGTCGGCACCCGCCAATGTGTGCTTGAATTCATGGTCGAGATGGCCGGATCGGGAGCACTGGGCGTCGCGCCCAAGTGGGGCAAACTTTTGCGCTGCTGTTCCATGCAGGAGGCGATCAGCGCTTCAAACCGGGTGGAATACACCCCCTCCAACCCGGTATCTTCTGCCGGTTTCCGTTTTGAGAACGACGGGGTGCGCTATGTGGTGCGCGGCGCGATGGGCACTGTCAAACTGAGTATGAATGCCTATGAGCGCCCGATGTTCAGCTTTCGCTTCGTGGGGTTCGACGTTGCGGCCACCGCTGTCGCCAACCTGGCCCCGGATTTCACCGGATGGATCAGGCCAGAGGTTGTCAGCGATGCCAACAGCGGTTCGATCAAGCTGGGTGGCACCTATGCGACAGGCACGGTCACCGGCGGCACTGCACTGGTCACGCGGGCGTTCGAGCTGGAGGTGGGCAACACGGTCGAACATATGGAGTTGCTGGGGAGTGGCGCTGCCATAGGCGAATCCATCGACATTACCAACCGCGAGGCCACCGGTTCGATCACAGTGGAGTTGAGCACGGCCGACGAGGTGCAATGGCGCACAGATCTGAACGCCAACACACTGACCGGCCTTTCATTCACGCACGGTTCCACGGCGGGCAACCGGATCGTGGTGGATGCACCATCCATCCAGCGGCTCAACAACCAGGTCCTTGACTACAAGGGTCGCGCGCTGACCAGCGCGGATATTCGGTGTTTGCCCGTTTCAACGGCGGGTAATGACGAATTCAGGATTGTGGCGCGGTGATGGATGATCTGGATATCTTCGACCCGGAGCCGGTGAATGTGACGGTAGGGGGGGCTACATTCCCCATCCTGCCGCTCAAGGTTCGCCAACTCGCCGCCTTTACCAGAGCAATCAACCCGGTGTTGCCGCTGATTCTGGCACAGGATTTCCGCGCAGCGACCATGACGCACTGCGATGATATGCAGGCGGCGATGGTGATTGCGACCGGGCGCGGTGCCGAGGAAATCGGGGAGCTTTATCCCGATGGCTTTCTGCGCCTTGTGCGAGCTGTCATGGAGGTCAACCTTGATTTTTTCGCCCGGCGCGTTCTGCCCGCGTGGACGGGTGCGAACGCGGCGCTGGCGGAACAGATGACAGCCGCAGCTGGGGCCACCTCTTCGCGTGGCTCATCCGGCGCGGACACAGCCACGCCGACATCCTGAACCTGACGTTGGCGCAGTTGCGCGCCTACACCAGCGGCCATCTGGCGCTGGACAGCGCCGAAGAGCGGGCGCGGATCAATGTGATCCGTCTGGCGCTTGGCGGCGAGGAAAACGACATCGAGGATTATCTTACCCGGGGCCAGTCGAAGATCGACGCTTCAGACGAGATGGACGCCATCCTGGCACAATTCAGTGACAAGGGAGAGGATCAGTGACCGACGCCACACTTGCCTATCGGATCACGGCAGAGACGGCTGCTGCGGTAGCATCTACCCGCAAGATGGTCGAGGCGTTCCAGCAACTCGGTGTGGCGGTCAAGGCAACGGGCACCATTTCGACTTCAGCATCGGCATTGATGGTGAACGAGCAGCGGGCGGTAGCGAATGCGACCGAGATTGCAGCCCGGAAGGTTGGCACGGCCTGGGTGGCAGAGGCGAATGCCAGCGCGGCGGCGTTCGATCAGTTGCGCACGTCGCTTGACGGCACCTATGCCAATTCCAAGCGGTATGAGGCTGCGGTGCTGGAAGCACAGCGGGCGGTGCAGGTTGGCACCGCCACGCAGGAAGAGGCCAACCGGGTGCTGGCGCTGGCAGAGGCGCGGTATCTGGGCGTTGGCGCGGCGGCCACGACATCATCGAACGCCACTGCATTGGCGCTGACGGGTGTTGGCCGTGGCGCAGGCATGGCAGCCGCCAATGTCGGCAACCTGGCGGCCCAATTCAACGACATCGGCGTGATGATGGCTGCGGGGCAGAACCCCCTGATAATGGCAATCCAGCAGGGCACCCAGATCAGCCAGGTTCTGGGGCCAATGGGTGCCGGTGGCGCAGTCAAGTCATTGGGCGCGGCGTTCGTGTCGATGATCAATCCGGTGTCGTTGGGAACCATAGCGATCATTGCAGGCGGGGCCGCGCTGGTGCAGTGGGGCATCAAGGCCCTCAGTGCGTTCGGCGACGGCAAGTTTGCCGCCGACGAAATGGCCGATGCCAACAGCCGTCTGGGCGAAAGTATCAGCGCGCTGCGCGGCATTGGCGATCTGTCAATCCAGGCATTGATCGACAAATACGGCGAGGCGGATGCCGCGCTTCTGAGCCTGATCGAACACCAGCGCCTTCAAGTGCAGACTGCCGCAATGACTGAAGCCAAGGCCGCGATCAGTGGACTGACCGGGGAATATGGCGGTCTGCTGACCGCCATCGATATCCAGAGCAGGGCGGGAATTCAGGCGGTTCAGAAACTGAAAAGCGAGTTGGGGCTTTCGGCACAGGAAGGCCGCGCCCTGCGCACCGCGCTGGAGGATGCCAGCGCCGCCACCACCTTTGCCGAGGCTTCGGACGCGCTGTCGCGGGTCGATGCGATCCTTGCCACTACCAAGATCAGCACCGGAGAGTTTGCGACGGCGGTGACCGCAACCGCGCTGTCCCTGCGCGAAGTAGAGACGGCGGCGACGGGCGCGGCTAACGGCGTCGCCGCTGCCGCCGTTGCCGCCGATGCGTTGGGCCAGATCCCCATCGCCGGGGAGTTCGTGAGGGCGCACACGGCGGCCCTAGCCCTGTTCGCCGAAATCGACAGGTCGGCAGTTGGGGCCAGAGAACTGCACGAGGCGGTGGGGGGCGTCGGTGCGATGTTCGACGATGCCACCAGCGCCATAGCCGCCATGGTCGCAGCACAGCCCGGCGAGGGTTGGTTGACCACGGCAATAGCGCGCGCCGGGACGCTGGCTGCGACGCTCTGGAATGGGGCCATGGCAGCCAAGGCGGCTGCCGATGTGCAGGTGGCATCTGCACCCGGACCCCGGGTCGGCGGCGGGCGTCTTGAAGACAGCCAGTATTCCTTGGCGGGGCAGAATGCAATCGCCGCAGATCGTCTCGCACTCTTAATCAGGCCGACCAATTTGCCTTCTGGCGGTGTCGGCACCGGTGCCGATGCCGGGTCATCAGGTGGGGGCCCGGCATCCGGCTCGCTGGATGCGCTGCAGGCCGAAGCCCGCAAGGCGCTGGATACGATGGGGCTGGCGGTGGCCGGCATCAACGAAAAGGTGCAACTTGGCTTGATGACGACTGCCGAGGGTGTGGCTGCCATCGCCGGGGCCAAAGACAAGACAGCCAATGCGCTGGCAGACCTGATCCCGGAAATACAGGCGGCTTTCGGGCCGAAAAGTGTAGCCTTGGTGGCCAGCCTGCGCGCCGCGATCAATGACATGGCGGATGGCATGTCGGACGTGGGCAGGAAGCTGTCGGACGGGCTTAGCAAGAGTTTCGAGGGATCATTTGCATCATTTCTCGACGGCACCAAGTCGGCAAAGGAATCCTTCAACAGCATGGCACAATCGATCATCAGCGACATTGCCAAGATCGCGGCCCAGAGGTTCACCGCCAAATTCATCGCCCCGTTGTTCGACGGCCTGATCAGCATGTTCGGATTTGCCCAGGGTGGTGTTCCCGGCGTCGAGGCTTTTGCCAAAGGCGGGCTTCCGGGCTTGAGCCATTTCAGCGATAGCGTTGTGAGCCATCCGACTTTATTCGGATTTGCCCAGGGTGGTGTTCCCGGCGTCGAGGCTTTTGCCAAAGGCGGGCTTCCGGGCTTGAGCCATTTCAGCGATAGCGTGGTGAGCCATCCGACTTTATTCGAATTTGCCCAGGGAAAGACCGGGGTTATGGGCGAGGCCGGCAGTGAGGCTATTTTGCCGCTGCGGCAGGGGCCCGGCGGCATGGGTGTGCTTGCAACCGGCCCCGATGGTTCCGAAAACGTCATCCCTTTGAAGCGCGGCCGGGGTGGCGCGTTGGGGGTACAGGTGCCTGACTGGCGGCCGGAATGGCTTGACGGTCCCGAAGCGATGTTTGGCACCGGTGCGACGTTCCGGGGCGGCAGGGTCATCGGCACCGCCACAGGTGGATCGGCGGGCGGCATGTCTGATCGCGCGGGCGGCGGCGTGGTCATCAACGTCACCAACAACGCCCCGAACGTCAAGGCGCGGGCAGCGGAACGCACCGAAGGCAACAAAAGGATCATCGATGTGATGGTGGAGCAGATCCTTGGTGCCGTCGCCGGGGATATTGCGCACGGCGGTCCGGTGTCCGATGCGATGACCGGCAACTTTGGCCTGCAGCGGATGGGGCGTTAGCTATGCGTGGATGGCCCGACGTTCTGCCCCCGTCCAGTTGGCCCGAGTATCTGCTGACCCCGGTGGATCAGACGATCAGAACCGACATGGAAGTGGGCGACGAAAAGGTGCGCCGAACCACTTTTGCCAACAGGGATACGGTGGATGTGTCATGGCGGGTGACGGATGCCGAGTTTGAGGCATATCGCGCATGGTTTGGCGATGCGGCATGGAGCCTGGCGGGGGACAGCGATGATCTGTCGCTGTGGTCGCTGAGCAACGTCACCCGCACACTGGATGCGGCCATCGGTCCGGATGGGGTGCTGGCCGACCGAATTGCCGAAACCACCGCCACAGGCGGGCACAGGGCCGAGATCGCGCTCGGGTCATCGATCCTTGCGGGTGACGACATCACGCTGCAGGCCACGATGAAATCCAACGGTCCGACCTGGGTGCGGTTGGTTCTGGTCGATCTGGCGGGCGGCACCACGTTTGCAAACCTGAATTTGCTGACCGGCGCGATAGGTACTACCAGCGGGACGTTGGCGACGCCCGAGGTAAAGGATCGCGGCAACGGCTGGTGGCGGGTAAAGTTCAAGGCGGACGTTGCAAGCGGTGCCGGGCCGGCCCTGCTGCGGGTGAACATGCTTGATGAAACGCCGACCGTTTCTTACACCGGTATCATCACCCGGACGGTCGACATCTGCGAGGTGAGCGCGCGGGTGCCAACCGGGTCCGACCTGTTCGTGCGGACGGGCGCTGATGGCAAGGCGCTTGGTGCTGCCGGTGGGGCGGGGTGGTTTTTGGTGCCGCTGGCCTTTGGCGGCGGAATGAAAACGGTGGAAGCGCGGTTTCTGGGCACCCCGGGAGCCAAGCCGCAACAGGGGCTGAACTGGATCATTTCCGGCAAGCTGAGGGTGCGCAATGCCTGATCCCGCCCTGTCCGCGGCCTTGAAGGAGGCCTATGCATCCAGCCCCGTCGATCTGGTGATTTATCACACTTTGGAGATCTGGCATCCGATTTTTGCCGTCCCGATCCGTGTTGTGTGCGACCGCGACGCGCTGGACGCGCGGATCGAAGCCGGAGCGGCGCGGGACGCGGGTGCCATCGTGACCTTTGCCGCCTATGCCTTTGATATCGTGCCGCCAGAACAGACCGCCACGGCGGTGCCGGGCTGCACCATCGAAATCGACAATGTGTCGCGCGAGATCGGGGTGCAGATCGATCTGGCCGCCACACAGGATACTCCAACCATCGTGATTTATCGGCAATACCTGTCTGACAGCCTGACGGTTGGCCCGGAAAATCTGCCGCCGCTGGAAATGACGATCCTGACCTGCACGGTGTCTGTTTTTCGCATTCGTGCCACGGTCGGTTTTCCCGATCTGCTGAACCGGAAGTTCCCGCGCATGGATTATGACTTGACCACATTTCCGGGGCTGATCCCGTGACCGCCGCCGCCAGCCCGGCGATGCACTGGGCCGCAGCCTATATCGGGCTGCCATGGGTCAATGGCGAAAGCGATTGCTGGCATTTCGCGCGACAGGTCTGGCATGAGCGCTTTGGCTGGGATGTGCCTGCGGTGGAAGTGGACGCCGCGTCGGCGCTGGCGGGGCGACGGGCGTTCCGGGATGGTGCTCGCGCGGACTGGTGTGTGGCAGAGGAGCCAGAGGAAGGTGACGCGGTTCTGATGGCCACAGGTGAGCGGCCCTGCCATGTCGGCATTTGGGTTGCGGCGGACGGGGGTGGGGTGCTGCATTCCGTCGAAGGGGCCGGCGTGATCTTTACCAGAGGCAGGCGGATCATGGATATTGGCTACCGCGTCCTCGGCTATTATCGGCGGGTGGCGCGGTGAGAGCGCTGTGCCTGACCGTCGCCAACCCTTTCGATCCGATGGGCAGCCGCAGGCTGGAGGTCTTGCGCCGCAAGGTCAGGGTGCGGGCGCTGGCTCCACGCGGACCAGCGCCGGTCATCGCGATCCTGAACGGCAGGCCGCTGCTGCGGGCCGGGTGGCGGCGCAAGCTGCGCGATGGCGATCATCTGATGTTCACGGTCCTGCCGCGCGGTGGTGGCAACGGCGGCAGCAACCCGCTGCAACTGATCCTGAGCCTTGCGCTGATGGCATTCGCCCCGTGGATGGTTTCGCAGCTTGGCCCACTTTTTTTTACAGCCGGGACTGCAAGCGCAGCGGGCGCGCTTACCTTGCTTGGGAATGCCGCCGTTGCGGGTGTGGTCATGGCCGGGCAGGCGCTGATTTCGGTGTTGCTGCCACCGCCCGGCGGACCTGGCGGCCTGTCTTTGCCCGGCCCGTCGCCAACCTATTCGATCCAGGCGCAGGGCAACACGGCGCGGATCGAGCAGGCGATCCCGGTGCAATATGGCCGGATGCTGTTCAGCCCGGATTTTGCAGCGCAACCCTATACCGAGTTTGCTGGCGGCGATCAATATTTGTATCAACTGCTCTGCCTGGGGACCGGTGAGTTTTCCGTCGAGCAGATCAGGGTCGAAGATACCGACATCAGCGCGTTCGCCGAAATAACCACGGAACTGGTTGCGCCCGGGGCGCAGGTCACGCTTTTCCCGACGGCGGTGGTTTCCAGCGTGGAGGTGGCGGGTCAGGAACTGGTGGGGATGAAGGGGGGCACCTATTCCCAATCGACCACAGTTGTGACGGTGACCGAGGTGGGGCATGGCCGCGCCGTCGGTCAAACCGTCTATCTTGACTTCACGAGCGGCACCGCCGTGGATGGCACGTTTTTAATCGCTACAGCCCCCACCGTCGATACGTTCACCGTCACTGCCGCCAGCCTGACCACATCGGGCAATGTCAATATCCGGGCGGTGATCGGCGGCATCAACGGATTTGTCGCGGCGTCTTCGAGCGCCATTGCACATCAGATCGGCATTGATTTTGTGATGCCGCGCGGCCTCTTTGACACGTCGGGTTCGATCCTGACGGACCTATCGTTGACGCTGGCCATTGAGGCTCGGCAGATCGATGGCAATGGCGTTCCGATCGGGTCGTGGATCACGCTGGGCACAGAAGTGTTCAGCGACCGCACCCTTACGCCGATCAGAAAATCGGTCAGATACACGCTGGCCACGCCGGGGCGCTACGCCGTGCGGATTTCCAGGACCGACACCAAAAGTATTTCCACGACATCCGGCCATGAGGTTCTGTGGGCAGGGATGCGATCCTACCTGCGAGAGCCGCAGAACTTCGGCGAAGTGACGCTTCTGGCGATGCGGATGCGGGCCACAAATAATCTGTCGCTGCAGGCGAGCCGCCGGATCAAGGTTCTTGCCACCCGCAAGATACCGGTTTGGAACGGCTCCACATGGTCGACGCCAGTAGCATCGACATCTATTGCATGGGCAATTGCCGATGCGGCCCGCAATGCCGCCTATGGCGCTGGCCTCGCCGATGCGCGGATCGATCTGGCGGCGCTGTTGGCGCTTGACGCGGTATGGCTGGCGCGGGGCGACACTTTCAACGGGCGGTTCGACAACGCCGGCAGCTTTTGGGATGCCGTCACCCGCATCGCTGCATGTGGGCGCGCGCAGGTTTTTTTGCAGGGCGGCATTCTGCGGGCGGTGCGCGACGGTGCTGCTACCCTGCCCGTGGCGCTGTATTCGATGCGCAACATGATCAAGGGCAGCTTCACCATCGACTATCTGCAGCCGACCGAAAACACGGCCGATGCGGTCGACCTCAGCTATTTCGACGCCACCACATGGATGCCGCAGCGCGCCCGCGCGGCATTGCCGGGCAGCACGTCTGCCAAGCCGATAAAGGTGGAGCGGCTCGGGATAACCAGCGCCGCACAGGCAATGCGCGAGGGCATGTATCTTGCCGCCTGCAATCGCTACCGCCGCCGCATCGCCAAATTTTCAACTGAAATGGAGGGGTTCATCCCTTCGATCGGCGACCTGATCGCGGTGCAGCACGACATGCCGGGCTGGGGGGCACATGCCGAAGCCACCGGCTGGAACGCGGCAACACGGGTTCTGGTACTGTCCGAGCCGATGGTGTTTGCCGCAGGAACCTATTTTGTCGGGTTGCGACGGCTGGACGGCGGACTATCCGGGCCTTGGCAAGTGACTGCCGGTTCCAGCGAATATGAAGTGGTGCTGGCCGCCACACCAGACATTACGCCGCAAGTGGGCAGCGAAATGGAACGGACGCATGTTGTGTTCGGCCTCGCATCCCCAGCGGTCCACGCCAAGGTGATGAGCGTCAAGCCGCGCGGCAAGTATGAGGTCGGTCTTGAAGCGGTCATAGAAGATCCTTCGGTGCATACGGCTGAAACCGGGGTGGTGGCCCCGGCTATCATTCTCAGCAGCCTGCCGCGCACCCTCACGAAGCCGGTGATCGGCGGGCTGACCGCCCGGCTTGACCCCAATGATGCCAACCGGGTGCTTGTCATGTGGCAACCGGCCCCAGGCGCTGAAACCTATCAGATCGAAATGGCGGAAGGGTCAGACCCCGCAGCTTTCACCGGCACCTGGACACGGGTTGCCGACACGACCGGATCGCAGTTTGTTCTGAGCCTGCTTGCCCCATTCCAGACCCTTATTCGCGTGCGTGGTCTCGGACTTGCTGCGGGGGATTGGAATGCAACGGCTCTTGGCAGTCTGCTGGGCCGGTTCTGGAATGTGAACGGCGCGCTGCCGATGTGGACACTTGGAACCGACCCTATGTGGAGATCCCTATAATGGCAGCACTTCCCGCAGCATCAGCCTTTACCGCATCCGCAACCCAGGACGGGTCAAAAACCGCCTACAGCGATCAGCGCGCTTTCCTCGCCGGGCTTTTGGGAGCGGACGGTTTGCCAGATACCGCCCTGAAAACCCTTGGCGCTTGTGCGAGCACCTATCTGACCAAGACCGGTGCCTATACCGTGGTGATCGGCGACCGGGGCGACGTGATTTCTGCCAGCAACACCTGGACGCTGTCGCTGACCGCTGCAGCCAGCCTTGGCACCGGGTTCAACGTCATTCTGACCAACGCCGGATCAGGGGTGATCACCGTCGACCCCAGCGGGGCCGAACTGGTCGACGGGGTCGCCACGATCACCATTCCGGCCGGGGCGGCATCGTTGCTGGTCTGCACCGGCACCGCATGGATCAGCCTGCCGTTCCAGCGCCCGGCCCAGACCGGCACGTCTGACGCGACCGCCAACCGGCTGATGTTCACCGGGGCTTTCGGGCTGGGGGGCAACGCGATCACCACCGAGGATTTCGATGCGATCACCAACGGCGGGTTGTATCGCAATGCCACCACCGGCTGCGTCGGAGCGCCTGCGGCAGTCATCAACTATTCCCTGTTCCATCACCAGATCAGCGGCACCCAAGCCGCGCAACTGGCGATCCGAAGTTCGGCTGCCAACGAGGTCTGGTACCGGCGCAAAACCTCCAGCGTCTGGCAGCCCTGGGTGCAGGTCACCGACAGCAGCAACTTCGTGGCCACCATTCAGAGCCTTGGCCGCTTTACCTCTGCCGATCAGACCGTCACCCTGTCGGGCTCCCTGACGCTGGCGCACAGTCTGGGCGCGGCCCCGTATGCCAAGGTCTGCCACCTGAAATGCACCACGGCGGCGGCGGGCTACACGATCGGCGATGTGGTGGATGCCGGGATCAGCGGCGTCGCCTCCTTCATCAATGTATCCGACACGACCAATGTCGGCATCCGGTTTTCCGCAGCGGTCAACGTGCCGCACAAGACCACCGGGGTTGCCACAGCGATCACTGCGGCCGACTGGAGACTTGTGGTGAAGGCATGGCTGTGACCCCCGCCACCGCCATCGCCGCCGCCGCCATCACCACCGGAAACTGCGCCACCCTCTGACCCTCAAAGGAACCTATCCATCATGGCCTACCAATTCTCCACCGCCGCCCGAAACGCCGCCCTCGATGCCATCGAAACCGCAATCGGCACATCACCCACGCTGGAAATCCGCTCCGGTGCCGCCCCGGCCACCTGTGCGACCGCTGCCAGCGGCACCGTGCTGGCCACCATGGTCCTGCCGTCCGACTGGATGGCGGCGGCAGCCTCAGGTGCCAAGGACAAGCTCGGCACATGGCAGGATACCAGCGCCGATGCCGCCGGAACCGCCGGGCATTTCCGGATCAATCAGGGTGCGACCTGTCATTGGCAGGGCACCGTCACCGCGACCGCCGGCGGCGGCGACCTGACGCTGGACAATATCGTGCTGGCGGTGTCTCAGACGGTCACCATCACCGCGATGGCCATGACGGCTGGCGGTGCCTGATGCCCGACCTTGATTTCGCATCGTCAACGCCACGCGCCAGAACGACCAATGACGCCATTCTGACCCGCGCCGGGAGTTCCTCGCCCTTCACGCATGACCTGCTGCTGCCCGACAGCCTGTTTCCCAACGGCTTCGGGGTGCCGTCGCTGGCTTCCGATCCGGGTTCCCCCGCCGACGGGCTGGTGTGGTACAATTCGACCACCGGCCAGTTGCGGATGCGGCTGAACGGGCTGACGCGGATCCTCGATGCCGGGCCAAACCCGCATCAGGCCCCAGGCACCGGCCATTATGTGCCAATGACCATGGGCGGGTCGAGCGGTGCGTTGACCACCCTGATCGGGGCGGCAGACCGGATGGACATCTACCCGTTCATCTCGCGCGGCGATATGACCATCGACCGGCTCAGCGTCAACTGCACCAACTCTAACGCCGGTTCCACGGTCAAGATCGTCCTCTATGCAGCCGATACAAACGGCAAGCCAGCCGCGCTGATCGTGGAAACCGCAACGCTCGACACTGCCAGTACCGGCGTCAAGGAGGCCACCGTGTCGCAGACCCTGCGCAAGGGCGTGACCTATTGGGTCGGAATACGGCATTCAGCGGCTCCTACCCTGTCGCTCTTTGGGCAATCGGCAACCCCGGAACTGACCACCGACGGCATCACGACCAACCCGCGCAAGGTGTTGCGCAAATCCTTGACATATGCCACCGCCGCGCCCGACCCGTGGGTCTATGATGTCGGTGATGTAAGTAGCGCCACGACCATTCTGGCATGTGCCATCTGGATGCGTTCAGCATAGAACAGGAGGACGGGACGATGATTGTCTATATCGAAAAGGGCTATGGTCT
>Ga0163146_10004707_pt1 | contig 16389 bp, 23 predicted proteins | sample OliLakLV19MP7G1_FD_148648 | JGI IMG/M metagenome (GOLD analysis project Ga0163146, IMG submission 148648) | Freshwater microbial mat bacterial communities from Lake Vanda, McMurdo Dry Valleys, Antarctica - Oligotrophic Lake LV.19.MP7.G1 | ecosystem: Environmental > Aquatic > Freshwater > Lake >...
CCTTCGGCGATGATGCCGCCGTTGGGACCGATGCGTCCCGTCATGTGAGCCATGATGTACCGACGTTGTTCCGCGTCGCGACCATCCATGACGTGAGCAAACATCCAAGAGATCAAGTCCAGGGCGTTCATCGCCAGGATTCTCTTGTTCATGTGGTCGAGAGTGATGCCGTTCAGCTCAACAGCGTTCTGCACAGCGTACGCGATGAGCCAAAGGGCTACTCGGTAGGGACGGCGACCACCTTCGTCATGAGATCCTCAGTGATCTCGTTCATCTCGTCCATCAAGATGGCGGGCTTCGCCGTGCGGAGTAGGTGGTTGAAGCCGTCGATCTCATCGTCAGCGATGGCGGAGTTGAGGAACTGCCTCAAAGCGCGAAGCTTCTCACTTGTGGTACTTCCAGGGTCGGAGGCAACCCCGAGATCCAAGATTACGATGGCCGGAAGCTCGGTCGTGACATGGAAGACCTGGTCGCGCACCGTAGTGAACGGCCGGGCGTCCTCGGCGTCGCCCTCCTGCGCCTTCAGGGCCTTGTAGCCCTCAATGGAGACTGGTTCGGCGGGAACTTCTTCTACCGAAGGTTCGGTGGGGGGGGTGTCGCTCATGTTGGACTGCCTTTCGCTAGGTCCGAGTGGATGAGGTACCCAACTCTAGCACGGGCATTAGTCCAAAGAACCAATAATGTCTCGGAGCGCATCCATCAAGAACCTCTGGGGCTTAGACCCCTTACCGGACCCCTTCTTCTTGACCGTAACCCGAACTCCGCCATTCTTCCGGATGCGTGTGGGGGTAGCGCTCTTCTTCATCAATCCCTCGTGGATGATGTAGGCGTACCGAGTCTCGGCCAAGACCTCCCAAGATCCCATGGCACCGCGACGGATGACGATGGAGCGTTGGAGGCGACCAGTCAAGACGGGGACCCGGCGCCGAGCTTCGTCGGCAGTCCTCTCCGTGGTTCTGCGCATGAAGGTCTGGACTACCCCTGATGGGGCTTTCAGAAGGTGGTCTAGGCCAGCCTGGTCAAGATTGACCTGGAGCGACGTGATCACGACCCACAGGTGGACATGTCAAGCTCGAAGGTCAGAAGCCAGCGCCACCCCGCACACCCGCCTTGAGGTCCCAGGGGCTGCATATCTCCCCATGCCATATCAAGGCAGTCACGGCTCACAGAGTCCGGCCAGATGGATCCGTCGCAGGCGGCGCCGATGAGGGAGCACTGGAGTGCCCAGGCGTCCTCCAGAAGGGCCCTAGCGGCGGCGTCAGTGTCCTCGGTGGCTGGGAAGGGATGGTAGGCATTGTCGACCACGGTGGGGAAACAGGGTCGCCACAGCTCGATAACTAGATCGAGGACGCGACCGAGGTTGTTGCACTGGTTCAGCACGCGACCACCAGTCACGTACTGGGCGTTGAAGCCCATGCCAATAGAGGGGCGAATGAACTCAGCATAGACCACCAGCATGTCACAGCAGTCCACGGCTGGGGCGTTGTGTGAAATGTAGGCCTCGTTTGGCTGCCCGGTACTCGTGGAGGCCAGGCCGTCGTAAGCGACATCAAGAACCGACTGGGAGATTTCGGCGAGGTGGAGGAGGTTAGCCATGATGACTCAATTCAGGTGAAGGTGACGTTCTTGATCCCAGCATCGGGGCGGTAGACCCGTCCGCGCCGTTGGATCTGGTGGGGGTTCACACTCTGAAGCCATTGGTCTACTTCGTAGATGCCGACCTTTCCGTCCTGGATGAAATCCATTGGGTCTGCGAAGGCGATGTCGACGTCCTGACGACTGATGGCCTTCACCCGGGCGGGAAGGCAGTTGTCCGCCCCGCAACGGGCCTTGGCCATCTCGCATGCGTAGATGCTGGCGACATAGCGACCATCAAGCGGCACGGGCTTGCCGTAGTTGTACTCGACGGTCCACACGCCCGGATCTCCGGGTTCTCCCGTGAGATCATTGGTGCACGGCCACTTGCCGCCATCAACGCGAACGAGCCAGCGGTAGGCCTCGACTTTGTAGGCGGATGGGTCGAGAATCTCACCATCGATGATGACTTCGATGATCTCGTTGATGGGTCCAGCCAGCTTGATCCGCTCTAGGTTGCACTTCTTGACGCAGCGGCCACAGTTGATCCAGCCGGTCCCAGATCCGTTGGGTAGTGGGTATGACGGGTACCCCCAGGTATAGGAGCCCCAGCCAACATCAGAGCAGCCGGTATTGCACCCGCGACACGGGTAGATGATCCGTTCGCAGGGTCCAGGCCACTGACGGCCAGAGAGGCGGTAGAGGACGGCTGAGACGAAGTTGACGATGGGGACCAGGTCGAAGTTGATGGCGAGACCCTTACAGCATTCGCGTATCTCCGCCTCCGTGGTCCACGGAGAGCACACGGGCGTAGTGGGAATCGCTGCCATTCCACCATCTTAGTGCCCGAGTGCTCTCCGATCTGGACTAGCTAGGAAGCCAACTCCAACCAGTAGATCCAGTCGGGGTGGGCGGCTTGTCCAGAAGACACCACAATACGCTTGCCGCCCTCTGGACGGAAAGGGACGAAGAGCATCGTCCAGCCAAGATCTTCGAGCATCTTGCAGTCCTTGCGCTGGTTGCAGTCGAAGCAACAGGCGACGACGTTCTCCCAGCGGTGGGGGCCACCCTTGGCGCGTGGCACGACGTGGTCCATCGTGTCGGCACGTCCACCGCAGTAGCAGCACTGGTAGTTGTCGCGCCGGAGGACGGCTCGTCGCGAGAGAAAGGCCTTCTTGTAGCGCGGGACCTCTCGGTACCGCACCAGCTTGATGACCGTTGGCCATGGCCACTTGACACCGCCAGCCGAGTGGAAGGACTCTTCCCGCTCATTGACGATCTCCGCCGTGCCCTTGGCAAGCAACCACTGGGCGCGCGCGATCGTGACGGTGTTCAACGGCTCGTACGAGGCGTTCAGCAGCAAGACTCGATCGGACATGGAGGCATCTTACGTCATGGGGCGGACATGGGAAACGCGTGAGAGCCCCGACACTAGGCCGGGGCTCTCAGGTACCGCTAGGCGAGGGATGCGATCAGGAAGAAGCGATCCCAGTCTCTACGTAGGTGCAGTCGCTCGTCTCGGGGATCGAGCCAACGGTGCGCCAAGCCAGGGGGCCACCGGCCTGGATGGCAGCCTGGTCAGAGAGGGTCCAGTCGTCGGGATCGACGTCGGGCGGAAGGACGGGGGGCGGGGCTCCAGTGGGAACGCCAGCGGGATCTCCGCCACCTGGGGTCCAGCTGGGGAAGGACGAGCCCGGGTAGGACGGGAACCACAGTGGGTTGTTCTCTGCATAGCCGGACACGGTCAGCTCAAGAGCGCCAACCGTGAAGTTCATCCCGCCGGAGAACTCCCAGTTGTTCGAGGTGGGCATGACCCAGTGGATGTAGAGGTCGTTCGAGACGCCATCAACAGAGCAGGCACCCTTGTTGGCGTTGACGGACCAGAACTCCAGCATGACCTGGTCGGTGCAGGGCTGGGCCTTGGACTCACGCATGACCGCACCGTTGAAGCCACCAGCTCCATCGGTTAGCAGGGTCGCGCCGGTCAGCATCTCGATGGTGGGAAGGGGGACGCCGCAGAGCTTGATCTCAACGTCGAATCCCTTGAGGCGGTCACAGTCCTTGTTGCGGATGCAGATGTCGCCGCAGCCGTTCTTGGATGTGATGTCCTCACCAGACTCAACGTCTGGGGAGAGGTTGATCTCCATGAAGCCGGACGACAGAATGCGCGAGTTGGGAACCAGCGGGTCGAGGGCGATGCCGCAGTCGTTCTGACGCGTCAGCCGCATGGCGCACGCCTTGATGGATGCGGGGCAAACGATGGTCATGTGATGCCCTCCTAAGGGCGGAACCGATGGCTATTCGCCCAGATGGGCTGCACCTATTAGGATAGTTCCGCTCCGAGAGCCAAATGGAAATGCCTGGCCTATTGCTCCAATGCCGCAAGCAGTGTGGTGCGAGGCTTGTCTTGCTTGCCCTCGAATGCGATGGCGAAGTCTCGGCGCTCCAGGTCGTCTCCGACCCATTCAATCATCTTCGGAACACTGAGCCCGTCGATCTCCGATTCGTCAAACTTGGCGTTGATGGAGCGAACCCGCTTCACGCGTTCGGATGAGAGGAGGGCGATGATCTCCCTGGGGGACAGCGACGGGACGATCGCCTGGGCGATGGAGTTGTCCACGGGTGCCCCAGCGGGAATGTCGCGATTCACCTTAGGGAACTTGCTGTACCTGCCCGAAGATGCCATCAGGAGTTACCTAGCCTTGTCGTCGTCAACATCTCACCGCTCTTGTCGTTGACGTGGACGCTGATGTGATCTTCAATGGGGAGCCGCATGTCGTGCATTGAGTTGCCGTCAAGGGTGACATAGACCTCAGGATCGATCCCAGCCACGAAGAAAGTCATTCGGTGTCCCGAGTCGTTGCGAAGCGTAATGTCCACAAGTTCGTCGGGGGCTGGGCTGATAACGGCGCTGTAGTTTCTCACCTTGTTTGGTGTGGGCATGGAGTTCTTCCTTGGTCTTGAGTCGATACTAACCACTTGATCATACACCGACCATTGGTGGCGCTTACACATCTCTCCATAACGTGAAGAGCCGAGCCTTTACGGCCCGGCTCTTCGGAGTAGTGGGTTGGTACCTCTTCTAGCTAGATCAGCTAGAAGCTCCGACGCACACCAGAGGCGTGACGGGTTCGGGGGCGGTACCGCTCGGGCACAGGGTGTGCTCGATGCGGAGAGACTCGATGCCCACCATGCAGACCTGGATCCATTGCTCTGCGAAGAGCTGGAGATCGTTGGTTCCGTTCAGGATCGAGTCCCGAACCAAACCGACATCCAGTGTTCCTGCATCTAGACGCACGAACGTGCCTGGCGAGAACAGGTAGGAGACGACGGTTCCGGGGAACTCGTTCAGCTCGCCTGCGGCCTGAGCACCGTTGAACGCCTGTCCAGCACCGGTTGCCGAGTCGTAGTAGTAGGCCACATCCAGGTTCGCCTTGGCGAAGAAGGAGTTGATCTGGGCCAGGTCGGCGTCGATGAAGTTGAGACCGAGCGAGTGGTCGTTGACCAGGTCGACCTTCAGAAGCTCGGGCAGCCAAGAAGGCAGGAGCAGCTGGAGGGTGGCCGTCGGGCTCATGTGGTGGCGGCGACGGTAGTTGGCCGAAGCAACCAGGAGGTCGTGGATGACCGCACGGGTGGCGCCGTAGGCGTTGGCCGCCGTGACGGGGGTGGACGCAGCGTCGATCGCGTCGAGGTAGAAGATCTCCTTCGTCTCGGTGAAGATGACGCTGAGATCGGCCAGGAAGGCAGCGATCTGCTCCGGGAAGACCCGGTAGTTCAGGTTGCCGAAGGTCACGCAGCGCGAGACGGCGTCGACACGGCACTCCTGGATGGCCGGGCACTCGACAGCCACGCAGGGCTTGTCGGGGGTGGGTCCACCCTGGCTGACATAGCCAGCGGCGTCCTGGGCCTCGGTGGTGATCCGAACGCCAGGGGCGGCGTCACGGAAGTCCGGGGGGGTGATGTAGCGAATGCCACCACGGGGAGCCGGGGCGACCGGGAGAGCACGCTCGACCGGGTTCATCTCCTCCGCAAGGCGGAAGAAGTTGTAGTCCGGAGCGATAGGCGCACAGACGCCGCCGGAGGCGACGAGAGCGTCTTCCTCGGTGGCACCGGAGGCAACGAGAGCGTTGTACTCCGAGACACCCTTGGCCTTGTCGGCGAGGGCACGCAGGATGGAGAAGTTCTCCTGGGGGCCGGAACCGAGGGTCTCCTCGATGGAGAAGTTGGCGATAGCCGAGGCCATCGGCACGTACTCGCGAACGCCCGGGGCGACCGCGTTGCGGCTCAGGGTCTTCTCGAAGATCGACTTGGCAAGCTGATCGACCGAGACCTTGGTGCCGTCCGAGATGCCTCCACCCATGCCGCGAGCTGCAAGCTCTGCACCGGCCGGGGCGACCGCTACGGGGCTAAGAGCGTCGGGTCGGGTAGCGGCCAACTCCGAGCCAGACTCGATGTTGTGTTCCACCGTGGTTCCCTCCTGGGGGGTTTCAGTGACGGTTGCCTCGGCGACGCTCGCCTCGACTACTTCTTCTGCTGCAAGCTCAGTCGGCTCAGCAGTGGCGACCTCGGTCTCCTCGGAGGCAAGCTCCTCGGGGGCCTCGACGGCTGCTTCCTCAACTGCGACGGGCTCGATGGCTGCCTCTTCGACAACCTCGGGCTCGACGGCCGCTTCGGCGGGCGCCTCTACGGCGGCCTCCTCGGCGATCTCAACAGCTGCCTCGACGACTGGGGCTTCAGCGGGCGCTTCGACCTCGGCCTCGACAGATGCCTCGACGACCTCATCGGCCTCCGCGGCAGCAGCAGCTACTTCTTCTCCCTGGGCGGGGGCCTCTTCGACCTCAGCCTCAGGCTCAGCGAATCGGTCAAGTGCTGCGGCGACGCGGAGTGCGCGTCCCTCGGCGGCAGTTGCTCGCTCGCTTAGTTCGGTGTCAATGCGGTCGTATGAACCAATCAGACCTTCGACCTCATCGAGGGCGGAATCGTCGCTGGCAGCGGCCTCGGCCTGGCTGGTGACGCGATCCTGGATCTGAAGACGAAGCTCGGTGAGTTCCTCATCAGTCGACCCCTTGAGGTCTTCCGGAACCACGATGGGCTGATCTTCCACTGGATGCCTCCATGGGCGCTTGATGATTCAGCTGAACCGGGGAGGGTCCAACCGAGCACCACCAACAGGGTCGGTGACTGATCCACAGCCACCCCCAAGGGGATGACCTCCGTGCATCTCGTACTAAGAATAGATCGACGTGACGTGGGGGATGTTGAATGCCTATGAAATGAGTTCAAGATTATTCCAAGCGCATCAGAGTCATCGAGAGTTGAGGCGCGCTAAGGAACCCCCGAAGAGGCTCCCGAACTATGGGTTCAGACGCGAAGAAGGCGCCCCCGGGGGGACGCCTTCACTCGCATGGCCTGAGGCCCACGGCACTTCAGTCGATCTGGAGAATCTCTCGGTGAGAGCGAGACCATTCAGTCACAGCTTGTTCGACGGCCTCTTCCCACCCGGCGGTGGACGTTGTGAGAGTCTTCTTGACGTGGTCTACGCAGTCGTCACCACAGGCGAAGCGGATCTGATCCAACTCTTCTGCAAGCGCGATCGCTTGACGAACCACATCGGCGTTGTTGGCCTGCGTCTGAATGCTCATCGGTAGATCCTCCAAGCTTGACCGGTGGTAATAGTCTACCACGCGTTACGTGTGGCTAGCCCATATCCCCAGCGCTAGCGTCTTCCCTGGCGGCTTCCATCTCTTCAGGAAGAAAGATGCCGTATTCCTCGCGCTCTTCTGGGGTTAGGTCGCGTGGGTCGATTGCCTTGGGAGCACCAGGCGGAGGAGCCGGTCTTTCACGCTCAACAACGCGGAATCGCGCTTGGCTATCTGGACTCTTTACAACGTCCCCAGGCTGGGGAGCAACCTGGCCCGTGGAGATCGGAACGGCCACAGTGAGCCGTTCGAGAAGGGTTTGGGGGTCCTCCTCGGTCATCGTCGCCAATGAAACGATACCTCCTCCAATCCATTGAGCGATCTGTTCGGCGGTCGCGGTGTCGCCGGATTCGACTGCGTTCTTCATCCGGCTGCGGGCATCTTTGAGTGTTGCCCACGCGCGAACTCGACTTACCTCCACGTTGGGTTCGGCTAGTGGGGGTGGTGGCAGCGCGCCCTCCGCCGAGGAGGTCAATTCGTTGGTTGCCCCCCACTCGATGAGGATTCGAAGCTTAGGAGCCATTTGGTCTCAATTCTGTAATGGCCACAAACAGGGCTGCGGCTAGCCTAGCGGCGACGTGAGGGGATGCGTTCCGATGCCCTCGCTCGATGAGGGACAGGTGGGAGGGGGAGACCGAGGCAGCATTGGAGAGGTCCCTGGCGGTGAGGCCAAGGTTCTCGCGCAACTCTCGTATCCTAGGTCCATCTACTTGCATGGGTGGGTACTCCAGAAAGAGCGAAGGGGGCCCACCGAAGCGAGCCCCCTTCTAGGTGTTGCGCCTCAGAGCCTCAGGTTTCCCAGGGCCATGTCGCGTCTACCGAGTCCTCCAGCAGCCCGACGAGCTTGAAGGCGTTGTCGGAGAAGCCGGACAGCAGGTAGCGGCCAGGCGTGTTCGTGTTGATGTTGGACGTGGGCTGTCCGGACAAGTCCCAAGCGAAGACGGACAGATCCTCAGGAAGGTGTCCGCTGGCTCCGTTCTTGCCCGAAGCGCGACCCCAAGAAGAGCGGCCGGTGTGGGCTCGGAACGATCCGGTGGGCGGGTGATCCTGCATGTCTGTGAAGACAAGCAGGCGATCGAAGGGGCCGTGCTCCTTGATCATGCCCAAGGCCGAGGGCCACGTCTGGGTGCCGTGGCCAACCGAGCCGTTGAGCTTCGACACCCGGTCCACCGTGCGGAGGACAGACACGTCGACCGGAACCGTGTCCCAGGTGTCGCCGTAGATGCCGAGCACACAGTCGCCGGAACGAGCCGCCACCGAAGCGGCGAACAGCGCACCGATCTCCCACATCGCGATGTCTGAGCGGCCAGAGACCGGCGCGGCCATCGAGCCAGAGGTGTCGATGAGGACTCCGGTGCGACCAGAGAACTCGGGGATGTTGGCCGTCGACAGCTCCAACGCCGTCTCGATCGCCGAAGCGAAGTAGGTCGAGCCGGAGTTCTTCCACGCGGAGTAGAAGCGGTACGGGAACTGACGGGACTTGGTGACCTGCTCGGGGTCTTCGAGCTTGTCACGCACGGTCTTGAGGACCGACTTGGACACCTTGGCCTGCTCGAAGTTCCGCAGGTTGCGCAAGAGGGCCATGTACCCCATGGATGGGATGATGGCCTCCCACGCTGCGGCATCCATGCCACCTGGAATCCAGCTGGACAGGCGCTCCCAGGTGAAGCCAGCATCGTTCAACATCTCCGGCCCATAGACCTCGATGGCAGCACGACGCTCACCTTCCGGAATCAAGGCCAGGTGGTTGGCGGCTTCCAGGATGGGGAGACCCTCGAAGCTGGTCTCCTTGACGCCATGACGGCGCGTCAGGAGATGGTCGAAGAGGCCCGACTGCCACGCCGCCTTGGGAGCGGGATGGGTCAGCTCGATGACGTCGCCGTAGCGGATCGACTGCGAGTTGGTGTCGTACTTGATCGCGTTGCGCTCGTTGAAGATGCGCGTGGCAGCACGGGCGACACCACGCTTCACGCCCATGGGAACCTTGCGGCCGTAGACCGACATCCAGTATCCGAGCATCTCGGCGGGCTCGTCACCGCGAACGATGGCCGAGTCGATGAGGTCGGGGATGGAGATCGGCGTGACCTGTACGCCCTTGGGTCGAGCGTCGAGGAGGGCCTTGGCTGCCTCGGCGGCGATGACGATCGATGCCGACCGCATGTTGGCGACGTTCCGCAGGTACGGAACGAACGCTGCGATCCACTCGGGATCAGCGACGGCGACCTTGCGGACGAGGTCAACCATGCGCGAGTCGCGCTTGTCTGCCGACTCGTAGTAGGTGGGCTCCTTCACCATGTTGGTCACGGCGAGACAGAAGAGGGCCGTCTTCTCCGTCTTGACAAACCCGGCCCCACTTTCACGCGTGAGGACCGACTTGCCAGACTTCTTCGTCTTGAGAGGACCCTTGGCCGGAGCCGGAGCCTTCACGGGAGCGTTCGAGAACTTGGACACAACGAACACCTACCTTTCTTCTTTGGTTGTCTTTGTACCCCGAAAGCCCTCGGCCAGGTGGCACGAGGGCTAGAGGATTGATTAGAAGTTCACCGCGTGAACAAGACGGCCCAGGATTTGCTTTCAGCCAATTGGAAGTAGCCCGGGTACCAACGCATCGCGGTGTGAGATCTGGGCAAGGTGAACACAGTTGTCGAAGGTGTTGTCTTGAAAGGAGAAGGAACCCTCAACTTCGCATCCTTGCCTGGTACTGCTGTGGCGCCATTGAAGGCAGCTCACGAATTGATGACGTGATCAAATTGGCGTCGGGCGCTCAGCCATTTGAGCAACGGGCCCACGTGGTGGAGCCGCCAGGAATCGAACCAGGAAGGAACCGAAACCAGCGCATCGTCATCAGAACAAGGCAGCGTGAACAAAGCGAATCAGCGAATGGTTAGCGTGCTGCCGTTACACTAACCCGACTTACGCCGGGTGCGGAATTGAACCGCTCCACTCTCTAGGAAGGAGAAGTAAGCCGACTCTACGTATCGCTGCCGTTGGATTGTCAAGAATCTAAGACCCGGCGCTTGTCAATTTCGGTACGCTTGGGGTCAACAAATGCAACTCTAACACCCGACGACGACAGTGGCACGCATCTCGCTAAGATTTCCCGAGAATCTTTAGGGGGCGACGACTACAGCCGCCGAGCGCACCTCGAACTGCGCCTCCTCGGCGACCACGAGAGAACCGCTCCCTTCGACGCGCACTACCCAGATCCCACCAACGTCCACCAAGAACTCGGACCGGTACAGACCCACCCCGAGGGGAGCGACGGGCTGGGAGGTGATCGTGCCGATAGGAGATCGCGTGAACACGGCGACCGCGTCCGGGTCGGCGGGGGCGTCGGCCTCGTCGAGGAACTCGAAGTTCGCGGCGACCATAGTCCCAGCCATTGGGCTAAGTGCTGGCCTCGGCATTAGCACTCCTCCATGGCGATAGTTGCTGTCGGTGCTGTAACGCCCATGATAGCCCAAGGACTAGAAGTGTCGATCTTGGCGATTGGGGCGGCAAGGACAAGGAGGGTAAGCGGGCCATCAATGGAGACCACAACCCCCGAAGTCGTTAGGGTCAGTAGGAGGCACCCGGGCTCCGGCAGATGAAGCAGGATGGCGTCAACGCCATTCTGAAGGAGTAGTTCATCACCACTCGTGAGGAGTAGGACTCCCATGCGCAAGTCACTCCAGAGGGTTGATGGACAGATTAGGCTAGGGCCAATCTATCATCCCCGTGCTTCTGTCTCGCTAGTGGAGTCTCGTCCGTAGAGGTCGTGGTCGATGAACAGCTTGTCGTTTGGGATCGCGGTGGGGGCGTGGGCGGCACACCACCGCTCGATGACGCGTAGGGGTTCGGCCCTGGTGGGGCGCCGTCGCCATGCGGCCAACAGGCGGTCGACCGCATCGGGCTCGTCCAACTTCAAGGCGCAGCAACCAGCTTGGTATTCGGCGTACCAGGCCTCTTCTTCCCACGTCCCAGACATGGAAGAGCGCCTGTCGTACAACTCGATTGCTTTCTCCAGATCTCCGGCGTTGCGGTAGGACTCCGCAGTGTAGAAGATTGCCCTTTCGTCACCCCGCTCCACGGCGGGGGCAAGCATCTTGATGTCGCGTCTGAACTTGTTGGATCGGTTGCTTCCGTCAGCCGCATGAGTGACTGTCAACCCGACCAGATCTGATACTTCGCGACCTGTGGCATCCAGATACTCGTGGGTCGCACCAACATAAGCCCAGCGCTTGGCGCCGGTCATTAGGAGCGGTAGACGCCAAACTCCACCGTTCTCAACGATCTCCACCGTGTAAGCGTCGGCGGTCGCATCTGCCAGCCATGCCAAAAAGCCAGGGTGGCAGGAAACCACGAAATCTGCGTCCATGCGCAAAAGCCAATCGGTTTGGCCGGAAGCCAAACCAACTGCTTCAGTCAGGTTGTACCCAAAGTCAACCCACTCACGCTCATGGACGCGAGCACCAAAATCCTTAGCGATGGCAACGGTGTCATCGGTGGAACCTGTGTCCACAATCGTGACAACATCGGCGACATTTCCAAGAGACCGCAACATGCGGGGCAGCGCCTCGGCCTCATTTTTTACGATACTGAAAGTTCCAAGAGTCATGCCAACACCCTGACGGCTTACTGATCCGTCTCGATGTAATCTGACATGACGTCGAATCCAGCAGCGGCGGCAGTGAGGTTGTTGGTTCGCATCCCCTGTTGAGGACTCAGGAGTGTGGCGGGGGAGGGAAGAACCACACCCGCTGCTCCCGTCAACGTACCGGCTGCTACGTGGCCCGTGTTCAGGCGTGTGAACTCGTAATGAACGGTGTTGTCCGAAGACGGCGGGGCGAACAAAGCGAACTCGTACACGTCGGTGTTGGTGGTGTTCGACGGAAAGTCGACACCCAAGTCAATGGGCGTCTGCGCCACCGATCCGCCGTAGAAGATCTTGAAGTTCGCGTCCGCCGCGCCGTGACCGACTCCGATGAAGTTCGTCAACGTGGAAGGCTCGACGTTGGTCATGGCCCCCGTAGCACTCCACACGCCCAGAGCCATGCGTGCAGTAGCTACAACCACAGCATCAGAGATCCCGAAGCGAATGATCTTGAAGAAGCCGCCCAGGCCCGTGCCGTTACCTAGCGTAAACTGCGCTACCGCCACACGAAACGAAGAGACGTTCCCGATTGCGGCCGTGGAAACGATACCGAGCCTACGCATGCGGGTGAACATGTTGGTTGTCGCAACCGCCCGAGTTGTGGCAGTAGTAGTAATGGGAACGGTGTAACCGAAGACTCCAGGCAGGGTCGTGGCGTTGCCCGGAGGGCACCAATAGCCGACCTTGTTGCGCGCCAGGAAAGGCTGTAGCGCCGTGTCCATGCCGGATGGGCCGATGATCTTCGGCAAAGACCGACCAGCGATGGCCTTCGAGTAGAGGCTCATGTGCCCAGCGTCGGGAGCGGTCAGGTCGGTTGCCCTGTTGACCAGAAGAAGACTGGAAGCCGACGGAGCCAACTCTCAATACGAGAGTGCCGTCCAAGCCGAGACACCGTCGCCGAGCTTGTAGGCTCCAGTGTCGGTCTCCCAACCGACCTCACCTTCAGCCAGGATTGGATTGACCGACACCCAGTTGGCTGCCGTGTCTCTGCGAAACTGGATCAAGGCTGACATTAAGCGTTCCCTCCATCGACCACCAATGCGCCACCATACACAGATGACGCATTTCCCCCATCCAACAATAGCATGGCATCCCCAACTGGGCCCGTACTCCCGGTGGCCCCAGTTGGACCCGTAGGACCCTGGACGATGCTGTCGGCGCCGGTCGACCCCGTGGCTCCCGTCGGGCCGGTTGCACCCGTTGGACCCGCTACCGCCGAATCGGCGCCGGTCGCGCCCGTCGCGCCCGTGGGGCCGGTGACGACCGAATCGGCGCCCGTCGCGCCCGTGGGGCCGGTAGATCCAGTAGCTCCAGGTACGACCGAGTCGGCGCCCGTCGCTCCGGTAGCGCCCGTGGGGCCCGTTGGCCCAGTGACCGTTGAAGCGGACCCGGTCGGTCCAGTCGGTCCGGGGATCGTTGAGTCTGCTCCCGTGGCTCCGGTTGGGCCGGTGACCGTGCTAGCTTCCCCCGTAGCACCGGTTGGACCCGTAGCTCCGGTAGGCCCAACAACTGTAGAATCGGCGCCCGTGGGACCCGTTGAACCGGTAGGCCCAACAACCGTAGAATCAGCCCCCGTTGGACCCGTGGCACCAGTTGACCCAATCGGACCCGCGGGACCAACGACTGTCGAATCAGCTCCGGTCGCTCCAGTTGAACCTGTTGGGCCGGTCGGGCCAACAGCGGTCGAATCAGCTCCGGTCGCTCCAGTTGCCCCCGTAGGACCAGCAACAATGGAATCAGCGCCTGTGGCGCCCGTAGCACCGGTCGGACCTACGACCGTGCTGTCAGCGCCGGTAGGGCCTGTAGGCCCCGCAACCGTAGAATCGGCCCCAGTGGGACCAGTTGGGCCCGCCACGATTGAACCGGCGCCTGTAGCCCCCGTTGAGCCGGTTGGGCCGGTCGGTCCGGCGACGGTTGAGTCCGCTCCGGGAGCACCCGTTGACCCCGTGGGTCCGGTGATTGTGGAGGCGGCCCCGGTTGGGCCGGTCGGTCCGGCGACGGTTGAGTCGGCCCCAGTTGGACCAGTGGGGCCGCCCACAGTGCTGTCGGCCCCGGTGGCCCCCGTGGCCCCCGTGGGCCCAGACACCGTTGAGGCGGCACCAGTTGGGCCGGTTGGTCCAGCAATGACCGAGTCTGCACCCGTAGCGCCCGTGGCGCCCGTTGGACCCGAGTCGGGAGGTACCCAACCCGCGTCACGATCGGCATTGGACGTCTTGGCGAGAACCTGGCCCGTTGTCCCCCCGATTGGAACGTCGTTCGGAAGGTCGGCGATAGCCACCTTACCGTCCGCTGGAGTGCCATCCGGGTCCGTGACGATATAGAGGATGTCGGTCGGGGCCGGGTTCGCTACTCCTGGGAGGTTTTCGAGCTTCTCGTCGGCCATTCACCCATGGTAGTCGGGCTGGCGCTACGGGCCCAGTGGCGCCAAAGCAATATGACGGAATTCCAAGCAATGACAAGAACACAGACCGTTGCCACTCCGACCAACTCAGTCGAAGGGAAAGATCTCACCTATCCACACACCCATGGGAACGGCCCCCGCAACTTCGAGCGTGCTGACGATCTCCGGCCAGGCTTCCTCAGAGATCAAGCCGCGATCATCCAGGGTGATCTCGATCTTCCAGAACCAGTCCAGGGGTCGGTCCTCGTGAAGCCAGCCGTAGACTGGGTATCCGTACGGGGTGAAGTCGAAGAGCCACCAGTGCTCGAACCTGATGCCGTCGTCGCTCTCCAGGACTTCAGGCGACGACGAGTGGTTGAAGACGGCATCCTTGGGATCCCAGCGCTCGACCGAGACGGCGTTGACCGCCACGATGTGAAGTGGCCGGTCGTGTTCGACGGCGTCATCGGGGAGGAAGACCCGAGTCCGCACTTCAGGCGCGAGCATCATCGGAACTCGATCGGTCGGTGGTCGCGCATCTCGTATGGGCCGTTCGGCTTGTACTCAACGGCGTAGATAGCGGTTGGGGGGATGAAGGCTCGACCATGGGTCGTCTGGTAAGAGAGTCCCTTGGTAGCGATCCTCTCAGCCATCTCTTCGGCCTCGGCGTGGAAGACCTCGTCCGACATCGACCCCTCCGAAGTGAGGGTGTCGTATAGTGAGGTGCCGCCAAGCAGCTGGATGCGGAGACCGTATTTCTGGTCAGACATGAGAGTCCTTTCGTCGAGGATCGACGGAACCCTATCACGTCAGGATGACAACAGTGGGAGCGGTGGGACTCGAACCCACGATGGTGTTTCCACTCCGGAGTTTGGGTGCTTTGGCGGCATCTACATCTGCCATGGACACGCCTTCTCGGGGATTTCCTTGCCCATCCACCAACTTCCCGTTGGAGAGTCTCCTCCACATCCGACACGAGTCGCACCGACAGGATTCACGATAGTACATCGTGCAGGTTCCGTGAAGAGGGTCTTCGATCCGGTTCCACCCGCCGCCAGAGGCAAGATCTCCACACTCCCGACCCTTTTCGACGTGGCAGGTCACGCACAGAAGTTGACACTTTGCCATCTCTAGCGCTAAGAGTTCTTCACTAATCGACCCGATGGCAGACCCAATGGCGAACGACTTGGCAGTCCTGTCGACGTGGTCAAACTCTAGGCCTTCAACAGCATCACATCGGACACATTTCCCTCCAAGACGTTCGATCCATTCGTCCCTGCGCCGGTAGTATCGCTCAAGCATGTAGATTCTCATGTAAGAGTTGTACCGGACGCGGGCATGCTCGCTCTCCTCCTTACTGAGCCGCTTATCGTATGGGCTCGGCTTAGTGACCTTCCGGTTAGGTCGGCAAGCCCTCGAACAGAACTTACTACCGTAGGAGCAAGGGGAGCCGCAGGACCCACAAAGCGGCTCGATCTTCTTGCGTCTCGGGTGGGTGCTGTTAGTGATGGTGGCCGAGCAGGATCGAGAGCAGAACTTGGATTTGGTTAAATTCAAGCACGGCGGGTTGAAGCATGTTCGCATGCCTCAAGCATAGCACTAACTTAAGTCCGGGCGGCGGGATTCGAACCCGCGTATGGTCTCCTTAAGAGGGAGTTACAATCCAGTTTTGCTACGCCCGGTTGGTGGGGAAGGTCGGTATCGATCCGACTTCTCACGCATTAAAAGTGCAGGCTTCGCCTTTCAAAGCTTCTTCCCCGTGATAATAGCACTGGGGGTGAGGCTCGAACTCACCACGTCGGGAGTAACAATCCCGCCCCCACGCCCGGTGGGGCTCCCCAGTATGTATGATACTGCAAGCTCGGGAGGGAGGGTTCGAACCCCCAGCATCGGACACCAAAAATCCGCGTTCTGCCTGTTGAACTACTCCCGAATGATACTGCTGAGGGGGTATGGCGGGGATCGAACCCGCAACCTCCGGGGACACAACCCGGCGCTACTTCCAAATGAGCTTCATACCCAGCTCCTCCCCCACGGATCGAACGCGGAACTCCTGGTCCAGAGCCAGACGGGTTGCCAATTACACCAGGGAGGAATGATCT
>Ga0163146_10004718_pt1 | contig 16367 bp, 12 predicted proteins | sample OliLakLV19MP7G1_FD_148648 | JGI IMG/M metagenome (GOLD analysis project Ga0163146, IMG submission 148648) | Freshwater microbial mat bacterial communities from Lake Vanda, McMurdo Dry Valleys, Antarctica - Oligotrophic Lake LV.19.MP7.G1 | ecosystem: Environmental > Aquatic > Freshwater > Lake >...
AAAATATCCTCGTACACTTGGCGGGTGGCGGCTTCCAGTCCCATGGTGATCGGCACGGTCGCGGCGCCGAAAAGCCAGCCGTCTTTTTCGAACAACGACTGGCGGCCCAGTTTGCCCGCAGAGCGCACCCCGGTGAATAATCTTTCCACCGGTTCGCCGGCGATGACGGGAACACCGGTATCGAACATGTCCGCCGCTGCCGTGCCCCAGGCCGTTTTGAGCATCAAGGATTCGGTGGCAGGCATGGCTCGCTCAGCTCACTTGTTGGTGACGGTGAGGGAAAGAATCCTCGTGATATCAGCTTGGATGTTTTTGATCCAGCCCCTGGGAATTTCCGGTTTTTTTCGCTCTCCGGTGTTCTTGTTGATGTCCCAGCCGAGACAGAAAATATCGATTTTGGAGGTGCTGTATACCAGCGTCAACTGAGCTTCGTTGCTGCGCTGTTTGAGATAACCAACGACGCGGTCACTGGTGTTGCTCTTGATACCCCAGCCCCGGCCACCGAGCGCTATCACGATGGCGTCCTGGACTTCGGTCGCGGTGGTTCCCGAGGGCACCACGACATAACCCGCCGACTGGCCGACTTCGTCATCTGCCGAGGCAGCCCGCACGGTGACGTTGAAAATCGAGAGAACAAAAGCCGTCGCCAGAAAGGCGCAGCGCAATGCATTGCGGGAGGTATTCATAGGGGAGAAAATGATTTTAATGTTCCGCGACAATCAGGGACGCAAGGCCTATTAACGTTACGGGAACGCACGTGCGCACAGCCTTTTGTTTTGGCTGGCAGCTACTGGGGATGCGGCGGCCCCCGCCACGTCGCGTCAGGGCTTTCCGCGCCGAGGGCGGCGCGACTCCAGTGTGAGCAAAACAAAAGAAATTACTCCCTGTTTTCGAGTGGAAGCGCGCAGGAGAAGCCTAAGGAACACAGAGCAACCAAAGCGGGTTTACCACTGGTGAGTTTCGCCAATGGGCGAAACTTTAGATTAGCCCTGCGACTAATCGTCTTCGGGGTGGGTTCGGGGAGTCTGCTAATCGCAGACTGGAGTGGATTTGCCTGCAATTAACAGGCTCCCAAACCCAAGGGCGGAGACGATTAGTCGGAGCAACTCCTCCATGGATTCATCTCTTGATGAATTCCCTTAGCGGTTAACTCCACGCTGGTTTCTTATTTCGGCTTTTGGGGATGACCGCTGACGCGCTCTACTCACGGGAAACAGTGATGAGCCACAAAAGACCGTTGAAGACGGAATTGTTTCCTGCCGCACCTCCGCTCGTTCTCATTCTCGTACGCCTAATCGTTCTCTTAAGAATTGGGGTCCGTCTGCCTCGTCTCCCGGAGAAAACGCCTATGATTAGGCGAACGAGAACGATCCGACCAGCGCGCGTACTTGGCCTGCGCAAGATACAGGCCCGGCAAAACATCGGTCCTTGGCGGTGCAACCGAAAATTTCCTCTGGGTGCACCGAGCATGAATCAGCCTGCGGGAGACTTGCCGGGCTGATTCATTCTATCGGCACGTTTTCAATTCTCCCCGGAGAAATCATGATCGGGAGAATCTTGCAAAATCGAGTCTTTCTTCGGGTAACTCCGAGAATGAATTCATTTCCCCAGCCACAAGTACCCCAATAGGGTACTTGTGGCTTGCTCGATTTTTCCCAATGGAGACACAATTCACAAGTAACCCAATAGGTTGCTTTGCCGTTTGGTAGCGCCGAGCATGAATCAGCCTGCGGGAGACTTGCCGCGATCATGCATGGCCTATTGACGCCGGCGGGTTCCAACCCACTGTCGGGCCAGCTCGCGAACTTCCGGCGTTTCCCGTTCCGCCCGCTCTCTTTCATTATGCATCACTTATTCAAAAGCGTCCTGTTGAGCTCGATTTTGAGTGTCGCCGCTTTCGGCGCTGACTCCGCGCCGTTCCGCCCTTGGGCCGTGACGGACATCAACATCGAGTCGGGTGTGCTCTGGCAAATCGGGTCGCTCACGCCCATTCCCTACCGCCTCATGGTGACGCAGGTTTCGTGGCTCACGAAGCAGTTCTTGAGTCATGAATTTGCGGACGGTTCCCGGATAGTGGTGCGCCACCGGCTCACGGTGTTTGGCGATCAAATCCTGCAGGGGCCGGAGTCGCACTACATCGGATTCTCGGGTTCTCCGTCGATCGAATGGTGGGACAAGACGGGAAAATGGTCGGTGTTCACGGGATCGGGCGGTGGTTTTGGCGGGATAGATTCCCGCAGCGTCGCCGGCGGGCAGGGGCAGGATTTTACTTTGAACTGGTTTATCCGGGCCGGAGTGCAGCACGTGACCGACAAGAATTCCCGGTTTAGTGCGGGCCTCATGTACCAGCACATGTCCAATGGGGGCGCGACCAAACCCAACCCCGGCATCGATGCCTTGGGCTTCACGCTTGGTTACACATGGTCCTTCTGAGCCTCGTGCGAATTGATATACCGCCCGCGTGTGGTTGAGCATGCCGCCGGGGCAAACATAGTGGCAACGTGTGGTTACTGATCATCATCAATCTGGCGGGGAAAGCAGCGGCTTTCCTCGTGGGCTGGACGGAGCCGGCGGCGGCGCTCGCGCTTTGGTTCTGGCCTGATTTCTTATTGGCGTATCATATTTTCGCGCCTCAAGCGCAGGGCTTGGTCCGCACGCATCTGCGCTTCATCACGGGGTGCCGGGAAGTGTGGCTGACGATTGACGATGGCCCCGATCCGGAGGATACACCGCGCATTCTCGAACTGCTGGCGGAACATGGGGCGCGGGCGACGTTTTTCGTGATCGGGGAAAATGCGGCGCGCTTTCCCGGACTTATCCGTGACATCATCGCCGCCGGACACGAGGTGGCGCATCACACGCAGACGCATCCGATCGGTACTTTTTGGTGCGCCTCGCCGGCCCGCGTGAGGCGGGAACTCGATGCGGGATTGGCGACGCTACAGCGGCTCGGAGTTAAACCAGGACGATTTCGATCCCCGGTCGGGATCAAAAATCTCTGGCTGGCGGCCGCGCTTCGCGTTCGCGGGCTCACCGGGGTGGGTTGGAGTGCGCGGGGCTTGGAGCGGTGGGGTGGTGATGCAGAGAAAGTGGCGGAACGCGCCACGCTCGGCCTCGCGCCGGGAGCGATTATTTTGCTGCACGAGGGGCCCCGGGTGCCGGCGGCGGTCCGGGTCGAGGCGATTCGCTGTACGCTCGAACGGTTGGGCGAGCAGGGTTATCGGTGTGTCGTGCCGCGGTCCGAGCAGTTGAATTGAACGCCCGAAGATCGACGAAAAAATCGTGCTCTTTCCCGTACTCGTACTCTCAATTTATTACGGCTCGCGGAATAGTCTCAGAGGCGAATGGCGCTAAGTTAAGGAGGTTGGTCGTCATTCTCCCATGCGTGATCAGGCCAACTTTTTTGCATGAGGAATGTAGGGCTGGCCTTTGTGGCCGTGCCGGAGGGCGCACCGGAAACGGCTCGCCCACAAGGGGCGGCCCTGCGAAATTCCGCAACAAATCATCGCAGACGAAACGTCAGGCAGTCCGACGAACCTACCGCTTAACTTAACGCCATTCAGGTCTGCGTCAGACCGGGTAGCCTTCGTGGTTGGTAGCGCGCTGGTCGCGCTGCGTTGCGAGGCAAGCTCGCAACCTACAGAACCCTCAATCCAAAGACAGGAGAATGAGTAAGATGGTGCGCCGAGCCTTCATGTTTGAGCCCGCAACCAGCGCAGATGGAGCAGCGCGGTGCTCAGGCCGAGGATGGTGCCGGCGACGACGTCGAGCGCCACGTGCTGACGGACCGCGATGGTTGAATATAAAATTCCCAAGCACCACAGCCAGTTGAGCCGACGCACGAAACGACGGGCGTTCATCTGGCGGAGGATGCGCTCGAACCAGACGGCGCTGAAGACCGCAAACGCCACGTGCAACGACGGACAGGCGTTGCCTGCGGCATCGGCCGCCTTCAGAAAATCAAAGAAGGGATAGGCTGACCAATCGATATTGGGTTGCGGAACCGCCGTCGGCCAAAGAAAAAATATTCCCAGGCCGATGACGCTGAGCCCGATCGCCGCCACTCCGTATGACACCAGTTCACGCCGGTCGATCAGCAGTGCGGGGGCGAGCGACACATAAAACCACAGCGACAAATACAGCGGGAGCGCCTCGGGTCGGAAATCGATCAGCCGGTCAACCCCGGTGAGTGGCATGGTGGTGACGGGAAAATGCGGGTGATTGAGCACCCAGAAATAGACGGCAAAGAAAACGGTCATGCCGACGCTCGTGCCGAGCATCTTGGCCGGCCACCAGGTAAGTACGCGGGAGAGCGCTTCGTGGAACCAACCGTTCGCAGTCGGGTGCTGGTGGGGCAAATCCATGGTCAGTGACGCAGTAGGCGGACACTCGGACGAAACGGCAAGCGCAAGACGGCCGGACCGTCGAACCCAACTAAGTGACCGGGTTAATCCCGGATGGCTGGTGTTAGGACTACCGATACGGGATCGTGCAGTGGGTGGGCGTCAGTTTCCAGCCCGACGCTCGGTCGCCGATGGGGAAATCGGCGACCACCATGCAGTTTGCTTCCCCTTATTCGGGAATATGAGTCCGACTGCATGATTCCGTCTCAAATGATCGTGAGCTGCACGTTGCTCTCGATTACCCCGTTGGAGATGGCGTAACGGGTGAGACCGGCGGTGTCGTGGATGTTTAATTTATCCATGAGATGCTGCCGGTGTTTTTCCACGGTCTTGATGCTGATGCCGAGTTCCGCGGCGACTTGTTTGTTGGCCGATCCTTCGGCCACGAGTTGGAGCACTTCAGTCTCGCGGGAGGTGAGGCGGCTGGCGTTGGGCCGCTGCATCCCATCCCGATCTCGGGGTTGGTTTTTCTTGGCTTGCATGCGCTTGGCGATGGCCGGGCTGAAAAAAGTATGCCCTTTGGCGACTTCCTTGATGGCCTTGGTTAAAATTTCACCGGACGACTGCTTCTCCAGAAAACCGGCTACGCCGACGGCGATCATGCGCTCGACATATTCGTCGTCGCTGTGGGCGGAGAGCACGATGATTTTGGCGGCCGGGTTGGCGGCGAGGATTTGGCGCGTGGCCTCGAGGCCGTTCAGCACGGGCATGCCGATATCCATCAAAATGACGTCGGGTTTGAGCTTGAGCGCGAGCTCCACCGCTTCGCGTCCGGTCTGGGCTTCGCCGATCATGGTGAAATGGCCGTCGGCTTTCAGGAGCGCGTTCAGGCCTTGGCGGACGATGGCGTGATCTTCGGCCAAGAGAATGGTGATGGTTTTGGGAGGATTCATATTTTTGGTTTTTCCGAAATTGGCCAGGAGCAGCCCTTCCTGATCGCGGGGTTGATTCTTTTTGTCCTGAATGCGCTTGGTGATGGCCGGGCTGAAAAAGGTGTGGCCCTTGGCGACTTCCCGGATCGCCTGGGCCAGGATATCACCGGATGACTGCTTCTCCAGAAAGCCGACTGCACCGACGGCGATCATGCGCTCGACATACTCGTAGTCGCTGTGGGCGGAGAGCACGATGATTTTGGCGGCGGGATTGGCGGCGCGAATTTGTCGGGTGGCTTCGAGGCCATTCAGCTCGGGCATGGCGATATCCATCAAAATGATGTCGGGTTTGAATTTGAGCGCGAGCTCCACCGCTTCGTGTCCGGTCTGGGCTTCGCCGATCATGGTGAAATGGCCGTCGGCTTTCAGGAGCGCGTTCAGGCCTTGGCGGACGATGGCGTGATCTTCGGCCAAGAGAATGGTGATGGTTTTGGGAGAATTCATTTTTTTGATGTTTCGAGAGTAAAAGGAATTTCTGCGCGCACCGTGGTGCCGCGGCCGGTCGTGGATTCGATGACCAGGCTGCCGCCGACCATCTCGATGCGCTCTCGCATGCCGACGAGGCCGAGGCGTTTGTTGGCTTTGGGCTGGAGCGTTTTCCCGACCAGGAATGACTTGCCGTTATCACTGATCTCCATCCGCACCGCATCGGGAATTTGGATGATGCTGATTTTGACTTCCGTGGCGTGGGCATGCCGGACGACATTGGTCAGCGCTTCCTGAGCGACGCGGAAGAGCACCGTGCGTTTTTCCTCGTCCATGGTTTCCACGCCGCCGAAAGCGGTCATGTTGATTTTGAGATTATTTCTCTCCGTCAGGTTTTTATTATAGGCGTGGAGGGCGGGGATCAGGCCGAGATCGTCGAGCAGGGCCGGCCGGAGCTCGCGGGAAAACCGGTGAACAGTGACGACGGAGTCTTCCACCAGTCGCTGAGTGTACGCGATTTTCTCGATCAGCAGGGTGTTTTCCAGGCTGACGGTCTTTCTGGCGGCCGATAACTCGACGCTGATGCCGACCAGGGTTTGCACAACTTGATCGTGCAATTCACGACTGATGCGCTTTCGCTCCTCTTCCTGGGCGCTGATGAGCTGCTGGGTGAGCAGGCGGAGTTTTTTGTGCATGAACTGCGACTCCAGGAAAAGCTGCTGATACTGGCTCTTGCTTTTCCCGATGGTCAACACGGCGTGCTTCAAGCGGCCGTTGGTCGTGGTGAGTTCGGCGGTGCGCTTGGTCACGAGCACCTCGAGTTGCACGGCGTAATGGGCTAATTTCACCTGGGCGGTGTGCAAGGCGGCCCCCACTTGTTTTTGCAGTGTGATGTTGCTGAAAAGTATGGCGATTTTCTGGCTACCTTCTCCACCGAGCCGAAAGGCATAGACATCGAACCACCGGTTCAGCCCTTTCGCTTCGTTCGAAAAGCGCACTGGTTTTCCCGTCACGGCGACCTTGCCGTAAGCTTCCAGCCAATGCGACTCAATCGTCGCCGTGATTTCTCGCATCCGCTTTCCCACTACGTCGCGAATGCCAGTTTGCGTTTCGAAAGACGGATTAATCTCGATAAAGCGGTAGTCGACGGGTTTGCCCTTCTTATCGAAGATCATTTCGATGACGCAGAAACCTTCATCGATGGAATTAAACAAATTTCGGTACCGCTCCTCGCTCACCTGCAGCGCGCGAGCGATCCGCAGGCGCTCGTAGGCGATGGCGACGTAGTGGGCTATGGTTTTCAGCACGGCTAGTTCGTCGGGTTCGAACTGCTGGCGGGTGCGGCTGGCAAAGGTGAGCCGCCCGAGCCGCAGTTGGCCGGACATCAGCGGATAGGAGGCGTAGCTTTGCAAACCGAGGGACTTGGCCAGCCGGACCGTCTCATCGGTGGACGCTTGGATCTGGGTCGCGTGAATGGGCTGCCGGCGCGAGACGGCCGTGCCGCAGATCGCGTGGCCAGACTTCAATCGCGTGATGGCGCGGGCTTTCTCGGCGGAGATACCGGCATAAGAGGTCAGTTGCAAAAATCCGCCGTCGGTCTCGTCCACCATGTAGCTAAAGAAAGTGTCCACGCCGAGCGTCGGGCCGATCTGGGTAAACAAGCCTTGCAGCATGGTATCGGGGTCGTCGGTGGAAAGGAGCACGCCGGCGGCTTCCCAGAGGAGCTCCAACTGGGAGACGACGCGACGGCGCGAGGTGATGTCGAGCACCACGGCGCGACACTCCTGAGCGTTGGGCGAGCGTTGGGCCTCGATCTTCACGAAGCCGGTGGGCTGGGTTTGATCCAACAGCGCGAATTCACCGATTTGTTTGGCTTGGCCCGCAAAGACCCGCTTGAGAAACAAAGTTAATGCGGCGCCAGCTTCCGCCGCGAGCAGCCGGCCGAAGGATTGGCCCACCAACCGGGAGCGTTCGATCCCGAGCATCTTAGCTCCGTTGAGATTCACCTGACGGATGGTCCCGTTAGAGGTGAGGGTGAAGTAGCCGACCGGGGCGAATTCGTAGAGTTCGCTGTATTTTTCCATGCCCACTTCCATCTCGTCCCGGGCTTTCTTGAGTTCCTCGTTCTGCAGCTCCAGTTCGATCTGGTGCACCTGCAATTCGTGGACGAGCCGCCGGTTATCGGTCGCGGATCTGATTGCTCCCTTAGCCGAGTGCTTGATTTTCGACTTCGCCCGCAGTTGAATTTCGGCGCGGCGGCGCAGGGTGGAATCCGCGTTCGGGGTTGAGGACTTTTGTTTCATGAGGAGAAAGACAACGAGGGGCGGTTACCGCTTCGCGATTCGTTTGCGGCGGGCTAGCTCGGTGGATTGTGCGGCGACGTGTTTTTCCAGACTCGTGTGCTTTTCCTTCATTTTCGTTTCCAGGGTCTTGGCGACGGTGATGTTGGCGAAGGTGATGACGACGCCGTCGATCCGGTCGTCCATCGTGCGGTAGGGCATGATGCGGACGGTGAACCAGCGGCCGTCGCGCGCGGTGATCGATTTTTCCACGGCGGCCAGTTTCCGCAACACTGTCCGGGCATCGTCGGCCAGTTCCGGGTAACACAGGCCGGAAGCCAGATCGGTGATGGGCCGGCCCGCGTCGGTGGCGATGAGCTTGATGATCTTCGTCGCCTGCGGAGTGAAGCGCCGCACGTTGAGTTCTTTGTCCAAAAAGAGCGTCGCGATATCCGTGCTATCGAGGAGGTTTTTCATGTCGTTGCTGGCCTGCGAGAGCAGGTCGACCTTGCCTTGCAACTCGACGTTCACCGTCTGGAGTTCCTCGTTCATCGACTGCATCTCTTCCTTCGAGGTGGTGAGTTCCTCGTTGGTGGATTGCAGTTCCTCGTTGGTGGATTGCAGTTCCTCGTTGGCGGAGCGGAGTTCCTCCTGCGTGGTCTGCATCTCCTCGTGGGTGGCGCGCGCTTCGCCGCGGGCGCGCAGGAGTTCCTGTTCCAATTCTGCAAACCGCGGACTGCGGGCCGGCGTTTTCTCCGCCCGACCCGGGGCCGGCGCGGTCGCGGGGGCGGCCACGTCGGTGAACACAATCATCACCAAGCCGTGCAACGGCCCGGTTTCGGTGAGCCGCCGCACGGTGAGGTTCACGTGCTGGGTGCCGCCGTTCGTGCCGACGGTCAGGCCGGGCAGCTCCACTGCTGAATTTTTCCGGAGCGCTTCCTTGAAGGCGCCCGTCAGTTCGTAGCGCAGGCCTTCGCGGGCCATGGCAAAAAGATTCCAGTTGGCCTTGCCCGCCGCCGGTTCCAAGTATTTGCCCGTGCGGCCGCTGACATAAAAAATATCCCCTTCGTCGTTCGTGAGCACGGCCGGGGGCGCGTAGCTTTGCAAGACCAGTTGATCTGCCAGAGACTGGAGACTGGCCGGTGGGTTGGGCATCGGCGAACGCGCTTCGGGGCTGGAGGACGGGCCCGCGCTGAAGGCCGTGGGAAAGGCGATCTGCCCGGAGCGCAGCACGGATTCCTGCCGCCGGTAGAGCCGGGATTTTCCGCGCAGCGGGGAGAAGAGATCGGTGTACTCGCCAATCGTCTCCGCACTGCCTTGAAATAAAATACCGCCGGGCGTGAGACTATAGTGAAACAAGGGAATCAGTTTCTTCTGCACGTCCGCCGTCAGATAAATCAGGAGATTGCGGCAGCTCACGATATCCATCTTGGTGAAGGGCGGGTCCATGATGAGATTTTGCGGCGCAAAGGTCACGATCTCGCGAATTTCTTTGCGCACCCGGTAGCCGTGTTCCTCCTTGGTGAAATAGCGTTTCAAGCGGGCGGCCGAAACATCGGCGGAGATGTTGGCCGGGAAGACGCCTTGCCGGGCTTTTTCGATCGCATCCTTGTCCAGATCGGTGGCGAAGATTTGGATCGTGAACGCGTCCTTGGGCTTGTGCGCCTCGACGGCCTCCTTGAGCACGATGGCGAGGGAATAGGCTTCTTCGCCCGTGGAGCAGCCGGGCACCCACGCACGCAGCGTCTGGCCGGGCGCACGGCTCGCGAGCATCGCGGGAATGGCCTGATTGCGCAACTGCTCCCAGGCGGCGGCGTCGCGGAAAAAATTCGTCACCCCGATCAACAGCTCCTTGAAGAGCAGATCGAGCTCCTGCGGATTTTCCTGCAAATAGCGGACGTAACCGCCTATCTTGCCGATCTGGTGAATGCCCATGCGGCGCTCGATCCGGCGGTAGAGCGTGTTGCGTTTGTAGAAAGTGAAGTCGTTGCCCGTGTGGGCGCGCAGCAGAATGGCGGTTTTTTCCAAGGCGCTCTCTGTCTTGGTTTCCAGCGCGGCCTCCGTGCGGGCGATGAGCGGCGTGCGTTGCAGGTAGGCCATGATCTTTCCCGGCAATTCGTCCACCGGCGCCACGATGTCCGCGAGCCCGTCGTCAATCGCGCTGCGCGGCATGCTGTCGAATTTGGCGCTCGATGGTTCCTGTACCAAAACCACGCCCGCTTTCTCCTTGATGGCGCGCAACCCCAGCGTGCCGTCGGAGCCCATGCCGGTGAGAATCACGCCCACGCCGTGCTCCTGCTGATCCTGCGCGAGGGAGCGAAAGAAAAAATCAATCGGCAGCCGCAGCCCGCGGGGAGCCGTCGGCGCGAGCAAGTGCAGCACGCCGTGCAAAATCGACATGTCCTTGTTCGGCGGGATCACGTAGACGCAGTCCGGCCGCACGACGGTACGATCTTTGACCTGAATGACGGGCATGTCGGTCGAGCGCTGGAGCAACTCGGACATGATGCCCTTGTGGGTCGGGTCCAAGTGCTGGACGATGACGAACGCTAGGCCGCATTGTTTCGGCACGTGGGAAAGGAATTGTTCCAAGGCTTCCAGTCCGCCGGCGGAGGCGCCGAGGCCGACGATGGGAAACGAATCGCGCGCGCGGGTAGCGAAGTTTTTCGCGCGGGCGACTTTGGCCGGCTTTTTTTGGCGAGGTACGGGTGGGGATTTCTTTTTCATCGGGCTATTTTTTGCGCTTTTTTATAGCACCCTTGCTTCGGGCCTTGGGATGCGGGGCCACCAGCTTAGCCAGAATCGGGGCCGGACGTCCAGCGGTTGTTCGATCATCCGTGGGCTGATGGCCGGCCGCAACCAGTTCGATCAGCTTGGCGGCGATCTCGTCCAAGGGCAGGATAAAATCCACGTCGCCGGTTTCGATCGAAGTCTGCGGCATACTGAAATCTTTTGAGGTCGGCCGGTCTTGGGCGATCACCATGCCGCCTTTGTCCTTGATGATTTGGACGCCGAACGAACCATCGCCATCGCCGCCGGTGAGGACCACCGCGATGGCTTTTTCCCGATAGACCTGAGCCACTGAGGCGAACAACGGTTCGGCGGAGGGACGCGCGTGATGAACTTTTTCCGCAGTGGGAGAAGAAAGTTTCAGGCGACCACCGGCGGCGACGAACAGATGATGGTTGGGCGGGGCGATAAAAACCGACGAGGGGCCAAGGACGTCGCCCGTGTGGGCTTGCTTGACGAGCAAAGGAGTGCGCCGGCTCAGAATCTCGGCCAGAATGCTTTTATGATCGGGCGAAAGGTGCATCACGATGGCAAGGGCGGCCGGGAAGTCTGCGGGCAAACCGCCCAAGATAACGGATAACGCTTCCAACCCGCCGACGGAAGCGGCGAGGGCGATGACAGGGAACGGGGCGCGTGCGTCAGCAACGAAGGATCGCGATGGGGCCACGTGGACAGGAGCGTGCTTCATGGCGTTGCGGTGGCGGCAGTGATCCAAGGGCGATCGTTCAGTGGCGGAATATTCAAGGGGCAGGTGCGCGGGTAGCTCGGCACAGAAATGAGACGAGCCAATCGCACTGCCATCTAATGATAATATGCGCCGGTTAGCGATAGGGTAAAACCCTACCATTGCGGTTTAAATAAGTACCAAGCGTCCGTTACGCCTCGTTACGCCTAAAGCCGGATCAATTCACGCGGCATCGGGAAATTCTGGAAACGCGAGCAGGTTTGGGTTGGCGGCGATGGCGAGTTCGGTCGATGCCCGCAATTCCGCCCCGATGCGCAGCACGATTTGGCAGACGTTGGCCCGTACTACTTGGTCATCGGCGTACACGCGCACCCCGCGGCGCTCCGTCTCAAGCCAGATCTCGTTGAGGAGGATCTGTTGAATCGCCGGTATTTCGCGAAAAATCACTCGTTGGAAATTATTGATGGGATGCACGTACGTGGAGGGAGTGGCTGACACCTACTCTAGTCATATCGTGGGTTATTACTATGGGGTGATGAGCTAACTCGACCCGGAAGGTAGCGACGGTTGCCCTCAAGCGCCAGAGTAGCGGATGATATACTGCGATGGCGGTTGAGGGCAACCGCCGCTACCTTCTCATCGAAGGAACATTAGAAAAGCAATCGACGTTCGATTCGCCCCACCACTGATTTTTCAGAGGAGAATGGGGAGACGAGCTGTGAGAGTGAATCAACGTTGGCCCATGGTCGGGTATCACCCCATACCACTTCGACCCATTCGATGGTACTCTGTCGAATGGACACTAACCAGCGTAACGGGTCATACGCCATTGGCATGACCAAACGTCGGGCACACGCACACGGCGCGATCTCGGATCGCGCGCGGGCAATCTGGCACCAACGGGGCCGCCCTGATGAAAGCGACCTCGCCATCTGGCTCGAGGCGGAAAAACAGGTGTTTGGCCTCAGCGACCAACCGCAGCGCAGCATCCAAGACCAATTGCGGGAAAGCTACCCGCCCATCGAGCGTCATAGAAGTGCCACTTCGTTGTGAGATGGAATAGGCCCTCGCTGCGGAGAACTTGTAGAACAGTTGAATGGGCGGAGCGCGCGGAGCCTGACGTGATTTCACTCCGCGTTGTCCCGTGAGCTGGGCTTTTTCCCCTTCGGGAAATTCGTGCGGGCCGAGCCATAGCGCTGGGGCGACGGCTGGCGGTTAGTGGGAAGATCTGGATTCTCTCTCGGAGGATTGGCCTACGAATCACCCCAGCGTCCCGAAAGATTTGGACTTTGGGTAGGGGCGGTTGCCCTCAAGCGCCCCTCGTGTGAGGCGCGCCGCGAGTGAGCCTGTGGCGCTTGAGGGCAAGCGCCGCTACCGAGATTGCCCTGAATAGGTAGGGCGAACCCTCCGGGTGAGCCGCGGCTCGGCGGGACGCTAAAGCCCGGCGCTTGGGCCCGGATATCTATTCGCGCTGATTGGCGTGATTCGCGGGCTAACCCGAGGGCTTTGGGTCAACTCGCTCCAGCGGGAGGACTCAACCTATTTCCTCACCACCCTGGCCGCACGGGCGGGGATCAGGCTGTCTGAGTCGGAACGAGGCAATACAGGTCACCACGAAAAACACCAAATACACGAAAACCCCGAGATGATTTCTTTGTCTCTGGGGATTGGAATCACTCGACCAAGTGATGAGTCAACTGAAGCGCCGTTCGTCGATCATCAGTCATTCCTTTCGGGTGTTCCGGGTTTTCGTGGTGAACTCCGACTGAATTATTCCGGCTGAGGCTCCGTGATTTGCGCGCGTCAACAACGGGCAACCGCGCGCACAAGGGGGAACTCCAGCGCTCCGAATAATCCCGGATCAGGCGGCGTGAACGAGGAAGGCGGGCCGGGAGGCTTTGCGATTCAAGCCATGTTGCCGCATAAAATACGCGCTGGGGGTTTCACCGACGAGGCGGCGAAACACGCGATTGAACTGCGAGAGCGATTGAAAGCCGGCGGCGTACGCGGCTTCACTGATCCGGATGTGGGAATTGAGCAGCAGCGTTTTGACCGACTCGATGCGGGCCCGGGCAAGATAGTGGGTGAAGGTGAGCCCGGTGGCTTGCTTGAAAAACTTGCAGAAATAAAATGCACTCATGTGCACCGCGCGGGCCACGTCCTTCAGCCCCAGCTCCTCGCTTTGATGGGCGGCGATATAGGTGCGCGCCTTGGCGATCTGGGGCGATTCGACGGTGGTTTCCGCGAGGAGCAGTTGATTGCTGACGGTGGCGAGATGGGCGGCAAATATTCGCAGGAGGCGGATGATCGCGTCGTATTGCTTCGAGGCTATTATCCGGGTCTGGAAATAGGCGGATTCCAATTCACGCGCCGCACGGCCATTGTCCTGAGCATGGGTCAGGCGGATGATCTCTTTGATTTTTTTCCTGGAAGGTGCTTTGAAGAAAACCTGCCCGGTCTGGAGGTAGCCCAATACGTGGTCGCCGACCCGCACCGGCACGGCCGTTTCGCTCAAGCCCGCAAAGCACTGGATGGTTTTCGCTTCGTGGATCGCTTCTTCCTCGACCCGTTGTTGCAACTGGAGGCACGCCGCACAGGTCTTGTTTGTCTGCGTCAGGAGAGCACAGAACGGATTCACCTGCTTGGAGTCTTGCAATGGGGTGCGAAAAGAACCGGCCTCCCGCAGCACCAAGGGCAGTCCCATCGTGGTTTCAAAAGCCTGTTGATATTCGCGAAAGAGTTCCGATTGCTGCAGGCGCGCCACCACGGCGGATCTGATCGGCGGGAGCGGGGACAGGTGCCGATCAATCCGGTTCACGGCGGGTGATGGCGGTGGGGACAGGTGAAAATCTGACGCACGGGAATGTGCCGCCGGGGAAATGAAATGCATGAGCGTGGAGGTTAACCGCTGCTGGGGAGGAAAACAGTGCGTGGGATCGAGGTTCCGGTTCGGTGAAAAGATAGTCCGATGCCTACCGGAACACTATGGGGTGTTACCCTACGCAGAAGGCGTCGAAAAAATGCGATTGAAGAGGTCGGGCGGGTTATCTTTTAACCCGGCGCTTCAGAGTGGACGAATATCCTGAACGGTGCGTCAGGGATAACGCGCCCTATCATTTTAGACGCTCGCTAGCATTCGGCCCGCAGCCCGGACGATATAATGGGAACACCCCCTGTCGCGGGTCCGGGCGTTCCGTTATGATCGGGCCGCACCAAGCACCGCTTGGAAATATTTATGACGACATCATTTGGCTCCACCTGCACGATATTGAAAATGAAAAACGCCCGGACCGGGCGACGGCATCCGCTTCAAGGAAGCTCTTTCGTTTTGGGCATCGCTTTGTTGGCGATAAGCAACGGGCTGGCGGCCCCGGTGGAACCACCCGCCGCCGCGGAAACCCGTGCGCTGATCAGACCCGCCAGCCTTTCATCAGTCTATGGCGATGATGAGTTCCTGATTCCCGAGGTATTTCAGAGTCACCTGCCCACCACGCTGGAAAAATACGCGCTGCGCGTCTGGCTGAATCCTCACGTGGGTGACTATCTCAACAAGGATCACCTGCGCCTGACCACGGGCATCCGCTATGGCTTTTCGGAAAACTGGGAAATGAGCATGAACAGCGATTTGTATTTCAGTCATGGGCGTGGCGACGTGCGCGCCTTCGAAGAATATGGCGCGGCGAATCTCCAACTCGGCACGAAGGTCAATCTTGGGCAGCCCCTGTTCGCTGGCTGGGATGTCGGCACCGGCTTCGATTATAGCACGCCCCTCGGTCGCCCGCCGGCGGAATTGACCGACGGCTTGCGGCATTTCATGCCCTACATTACCTTCTCCCATCGCTGCGAGACTCGGCCCAATTGGAGAATCTTCTGGGGACTGCGACTCGATGAAGTGACGCACACTTCACTGCCGGCTGAATTGGGGAAAAACGCGTTCGGTGAGAGTTCGACGGGGATCACCGGCGGATGGGTGATTGATCGCAAAAATTGGCACTACACTTTCGAGGCGTCCGTTGATACCACGCGATTGCTGGGCCAATCGGCGGCGGATGTTTTGACGATCCGCCCCGGGGTGATCTGGGAAATACCCTCGCGTCGCAGCCTGCGGGTCAAGGGTCACTGGGTGGTCGGCATCGCGATAAAAAATACGTTTGGTCCCGGCGGTAACAGTGTGGGCGTCTCGTTGCGACTGCGTTACAGCCGCGATCTTAAGACTCCGTTTCACCGCCGTCCGTCCGTGCCGTCGCCGTAACCTCAATTGCGGATCGAATGCGGTTGGTGGGCTCGCTCCGTGCTAGGTAGGCGCGCTGGCCGCGCCATTCTGCTGGCCTGCAGAACGAGACAAGCGCCCCACCTACGACATCCTGCACTCGTCGCGGTCCCGCCCTACCCATGATCGTCACCCTATAACGAGACTCATTAGGATACACCGCGCTTGCCTCTGCGGTGGTGGAACCCGACCTCCGGGCGGGTTTTGCCGCGAGTGCCGGCACGAAGCGCGCCCGGCTTGTCCATCGTCGCCTTGGCGAACTCGGAAGGTTGCGCTCCACCTTCGATACCGTCCGGCTTGCGTAGTTACCGGCTCAGGTTCGTTTCCTCATTCCCCATTTCTCCACGGGCTGGATCAGGATGCCTGACGTTGCGCGGCGTGCTCACCACCTACGACATCCCGACTCCGTGCCACGTTGCGCGGCGAGCTCGCCACCTACGGGTTATACCAGTTACGATTCGCTTGGGATTTTGCAGGGCCGCCGCTTGCCGGCGTGCCGCTCAGCGTATTTCGGCACGGCCACAAGGGCCTTCGTCAAGGCTACGACCCGACAAGAGGGCCGGGCCGATCAGACAGAATTCA
>Ga0163146_10004727_pt1 | contig 16353 bp, 9 predicted proteins | sample OliLakLV19MP7G1_FD_148648 | JGI IMG/M metagenome (GOLD analysis project Ga0163146, IMG submission 148648) | Freshwater microbial mat bacterial communities from Lake Vanda, McMurdo Dry Valleys, Antarctica - Oligotrophic Lake LV.19.MP7.G1 | ecosystem: Environmental > Aquatic > Freshwater > Lake >...
TTCTGGAGATCGCCGGGCGGATGAATATCCCCTTCGCGAACCAGATCACCGGCCCGATGACGAGGTCCACGGGATTTGTCTGGGCGAAGGCGGCGTTCTTGTATTTCGTTCCCGTGATCTCGGCCTGGACCTGGATCGTACGGCAGGCCGGGAGATTGAGCCCCACGCCCCACTTGAAGGCGTCGCCGATATCCACCTTGGAAGGAGAGTCGGGATCGCTGTTCCACTGGTAACCAAGGGCGGCATGGATATCCGCCTTGCCGCCAAGCGACTTGGACATCAAGACGTCCAGTCCCGTGGCCCGTTTTCCGGTGCCGAGGCCCTTCTTTTCGTTCGCGGTCGCGAGCTTCATGAATCCGCGCACGGAAAGGCCCACCGGGCCGTCCCCGTAGTCGTCGAGGAGTTTGAACTTGGCTCCGAGCTTGACATCGCCGGCGCCGGTCTGCCAGCCGGAAGTCACAAACGGGTAGTCATTCACGAAGCCGGGCTGAAATAGCGCATCCGCGTCGATGCGATTCTGGAGGCCAAAGCTCGCCGCGAGCTCCAGGCGGTTGGTCACGCCGAACGCCGCAGTCAAGCCATGGATCGAGATATCCTGATCCTTGGGATCCCGGTCGAGGTTGTCGCGGAAGAGGCTCACGGAGAGACGCCCCTTGGGGAGGGTGTAGGCCGAAGGCAGGTGGAAAAGCCCGGTGGACCCGTCGTAGGCGGGGGTCATCGGATGAGCCTCATGGTCCTTTCCGTCGAGGGTGAGCACCCACGTTTTGACGTCCTCCCGGCGCACGGTCTTTCCGTCCGCGCTCTCGCTGTAGGCGCCCTGGACGCTTCCGAGCATCAGGCCCGTGAGCAGTGCGGCGATGCTGCTGTTACTCCGAATCACTTTTCGCATACTTCTACTTCCTTCACTTTAGTTGCGGCGATGGAACGACCAACGTGAGAATAGCGATCCAGGCGGAACCGCGTCTGTTGTGTGCCGCACACAGAAGCGAAGAACTTGCCGGGGCGTTTATGTGGGTTGCCGAACATACAAACGAAGCCAAGCGCAGCTAAGCTCGAATCGAGCCTTGTTCCCTACACGCATAGTCTCTTTCCCGGGGAGCACCAGCGTGCGCCTTGACGGAAGGCGAGGGAAGCCTCTGGAGTCTGGAGAACGATGTGAAGCATGGGCAGTGAGTCAATGAGAATACGGACGATGAGCGCCGAGGCCCCTTTGGGGTCGCCGCGCGAGCAGACGGAAGAGAACCTGCTCAAAGCGGGAGCCTTGCAACGTGCGATCTTCAACAGCGCGAATTTCTCAAGCATCGCCACCGACGCGAAGGGCATTATCCAGATCTTCAACGTCGGTGCGGAGCGCATGCTCGGATACACCGCGGACGAGGTGGTTAATCGCGTTACCTCCGCCGACATCTCCGACCCCCTGGAAGTGATCGCCCGCGCCCAGACCCTGAGCGCCGAGTTCCGCACTCCGATAAGGCCGGGCTTCGAGGCGCTGGTGTTCAAGGCCTCGCGCGGTATCGAGGACATCTACGAGCTCACTTACATCCGCAAGGATGGCCGCCGGTTCCCCGCCCTCGTCTCGGTCACCGCCCTGCGCGACGCCCAGGACGAGATCATCGGCTACCTGCTCATCGGGACTGACAACACGGTGCGCAAGGCGGTCGAGGGCGAACGAGCCCAGCTCAATCAAGCGCTTCACGACAAGAACGACGAACTCCAGGCGGCGAAGTCGGCGGCGGAAAAGGCGAACCTCGCCAAGTCCGAGTTTCTCTCGAGCATGAGTCACGAACTGCGCACGCCCCTGAGCGCGATTCTGGGATTCGCCCAGCTCATGGAGTCTGGCTCGCCCGCGCCCACGCCTGCACAGAAGAGGAGCATCGAGCAGATTCTGAAAGCCGGCTGGTACCTTCTTGATCTGATCAACGAAATCCTCGACCTTGCCCTGATCGAATCGGGCAAACTTGCCCTCTCGCTCGAGCCCATTGCGGTAGGGGAGGTCATGCAGGAGTGCCGGACCATGATCGAGCCGCAGTCCCACAAGCGCGGCATCACCGTCAGCTTCCATGGCTGCAATACTCCCCTCTTCGTCAGGGCGGATCGGACGCGGTTCAAGCAGGTTCTCATCAACCTCCTTTCCAATGCGATCAAGTACAACGTCGCGAGCGGCACCGTAGGGGTGGCCTACGCGGTTAGCAAGCCGGGCCGCCTGCGGGTGAGCGTGGAAGATTCCGGGTCAGGTCTGCCGTCTGAAAAACTGGCGCAGCTCTTCCAGCCGTTCAACCGATTGGGCCAGGAGGCGCACGCGGAGGAGGGCACCGGCATCGGCCTTGTGGTCTGCAAACGCCTGGTCGAACTGATGGGCGGGACCATCGGCGCCGAGAGCACGGTCGGGAAGGGCAGCCTCTTCTGGGTCGAGCTGGATCTGACCCCGCCGCCCCAGGCCCACGGCGGGCCGGAAGCCCCCGACCTCGCCGCTCCCGTCACCGCACCCTCGATCGCGCGGAAGAGCACTCTTCTCTACATCGAGGACAATCCGGCGAACCTGATGTTGGTTGAGAATCTGATGGCGCGGCGGTCCGATGTCCACCTGATCAGCGCGATGGACGGGCCGAGCGGGGTGGATCTGGCCCGTACCACCCTTCCGGATGTGCTCCTTATGGACATCAATCTGCCCGGGATCAGCGGCGTGCAGGCCCTGCGTTTGCTCGCGGAGAGCCCGGCGACCGCGTCCATCCCGGTGGTGGCGCTCAGCGCCAACGCGATGCCCCGGGATATCGCGAGGGGTCTCGCGGCGGGGTTCTTTCGCTATCTCACCAAACCCATCAACATCCATGAGTTCATGGAGACAATCGACCAGGCGTTTTTAGCCTCGAAGGCGCGCCGCCTGAGCGGGCATCCGGACCGCAGCGAGGGGACCTCATGATCACCACCGAAATTCTCGGGGCAAAAATCCTGATCGTGGACGATCAGGAGTCGAACGTAAGCCTTCTCGAGGAACTCCTGCGTCAGGCCGGTTACACCCACGTGAGCGCCACCACAAAGCCTCAGGAGGTCTGCGCTCTTCACCGCCGCGACCGTTATGACTTGATTCTTCTCGATCTCCAGATGCCGGGCATGGACGGATTCCAGCTTCTGGAGGCCCTCAAGACCAACGACGCCGATGCCTACGTTCCGGTGATCGTGCTCACCGCACAACCCGGTCACAAGCTTCGGGCCCTGCAGGCGGGGGCCAAGGATTTCATCAGCAAGCCGTTCGACCTGGTTGAGGTTGAGACCCGCATTCACAACATGCTGGAGGTGCGGCTGCTCTATCGCCGCCTCGAGACCCTCAACCAAGACCTGGAGCGCCAGGTTGCGGAGCGCACCGCCGAACTGCGGGAAAGCGAGGCGCGCTTTCGGAGCCTGACCGAACTTGCTTCGGACTGGTACTGGGAGCAGGACGACTCGGGAAACTTCACTCGGGTTTCCGGCCCCGTCCTGGAGATGCTGGGAATTCGGGTGGGGGCCTTTGACGGGGAATCGGGTACCGACGACGGTCTCGGATGGGATGAGACCGAGCGCAGCGCCTTGCAGTCCATGATTTCCGCCCGGGAGCCGTTTCTGGATTTCGCCCTGACCCGCGCCGAGCCCGAGGGTCCTCCTCGCCGCTTCAGGGTCAGCGGAGAACCGATGTTCAACCAGGCCTGCCGCTTCGTCGGCTATCGCGGGATCGGCGTGGAAATCACGCGGTGATCGTCTCGGTACCCCGGGTGCTGCCGGTGCTTCAGAGCCCGAATCAGAACCATCTTCTCGCCGCCCTTCCGCCGGAAGAGTTTGCGCGAGTCGCTCCCCATCTCGAGCCCGCGGCGCTCCGCCTGGGCGAGTCAGTGTACGGGCCGGATGAGCGAATGCGTTACGCGCTTTTTCCCACCACCGCTATCGTGTCGTTGCACTATGTGACGGAGTCGGGGGCGTCCGCCGAGACCGCGGGAGTGGGCAACGAGGGAGTGGTCGGGATCGCTCTCTTCATGGGGGGCGACACCACCTCGAGTTCAGCGGTGGTGCAGACCGCGGGCCTCGCTTACCGGCTGGAAGCCTGCCGGTTCAAGGAAGAGTTCAACCGCGGCGGGTTCGCCCAGCGCCTGCTACTGCGCTACACCCAGGCCCTCATGACGCAGATAAGCCAGACCGCGGTCTGCAACCGGCACCATTCCATCGAGCAGCAACTCTGTCGGTGGCTCCTGCTCACCCTCGACCGCGCTGCTTCCAACGAAATGATCATCACCCAGGAGCTGGTGGCCAACATGCTCGGGGTGCGTCGTGAAGGCATCACCGAAGCCGCCGGAAGGCTGCGGGATCAGGGCTTCATAACGTACCGCCGTGGCCACCTCGCCGTCTTGAAGCGCGATGGGCTTCTGACCCGGACCTGTGAATGTTATGGTGTGGTCAAGGAAGAGTTTGGCCGGCTCCTCGCCGACGTCCGGCATCGCTAGTCCAGCAGCTAACGAGCCTTGCGGCCCTTCCTGGGTGGGGCCGGGTCTGTTTTCGCGTGCGGGACCGGCAAATCGGGCAGGAGTCGGTCCGTCTCCGCTTTGACCACCGCGTAGCACTCGCAGCTCAGCGCCCCCAGCCGGGTCCCGGTCGATCACGGTGATGGTGCCGCGGCTGTAATGGATGATGCCCAACTTCTGCAGCTTGCCCGCAGCGTCGGTCACTCCCTCGCGCCGTACCCCCAGCATGTTGGCGATCAGCTCCTGGGTCATGGTCAGGCGGTTGCCGGGCAGCCGGTCGAGGGAAAGCAGCAGCCAGCGACACAACTGCTGATCGATGGAATGGTGCCGGTTGCAGACCGCGGTCTGACTCATCTGGGTGATCAGGGACTGGGTGTATCGCAGCATGAGGGCCCGCATCGAGCCATGCCGGTTGAATTCATCCTTGAGCTTCTGGCCGGGAAGGCGGTACGCCGATCCCGCGCTTTGCACTACGGCACGGCTCGGCGTGCTCTCGCCGCCCATGAAGAGTGCCACCCCGATCACGCCTTCGTTGCCGACCACGGAGATCTCGGCGGAAGCGCCGTTCTCCATGACGTAGAGGAGCGAGACAATGGAGTCGGTCGGGAAGTAGACGTGCCGCATGGCGTCGCCCGACTCATACAAGACCTTCCCGAGTTGCAGGGGCACCAGCTCCAGGTGCGGGAACACGCGCTCTGCGGCCTCGCTCGCCAGTGCGGCAAGGATGTGATTCTGTTCCGGGGTGGTAATCTCCGGCATGCTCGGCCTGGCTGGAGGATACGCCAACGGCCGCGCCGACTATGCGCGGTATCCAACATATGGACCTCGCGCGACCTCCAGCCGCCGAAGGGCCAGTTCCCCCCGGCTAAGGCGCTTCCTGATCCCCGCGCGAGAACCACCGCACATTGACCCGGGTGGCGCCGATCGCCCCCTTAAGCCTCTCTGACCACGGCCATTCCCTGGCCAGCCGGCAGGAATAAAGGTTGAGTGCGGCGAAGCCCCGCTCCGGGAAGGTGTGGCACGCGAGATGGGATTCGCTCAGAAGCAGGACCCCGGTGATGCCTCCGGCCCCTGGAAAGACGTGCCAGACCGCTTCGCCTACGGGGTGGAGCTCCATCTCCTCGACGATCTGCGCGAACAGCCGCACCAGCGCCCCCTTTGAGCGGAGCAACTCGGCATCGCACCCGTACGCGTCCACTATCCACTCGCTGCCAAGAGGTATGGCCTTTTGGGGAGGCGCGCAGTCGAGCACCGCCGGTTGCCCTGTTACCGAAGTGTCTCCAAAGATCATGCCTCGCGAGCATGACCCAGAGAAATACCTCGGTTCGGTTCGGCACCGCACAGAGTTCCCCAGGGCGCACCGACGAACATCGTGAGGTCGCACTAATAAAGGATCCCCTATGAAACTCAGAGAACTAGCCGCCACCACCCTCGTGCTCACCCTGGCCTTTGGCTCGCAGCCGGCCTACGCCCAGCAGAAGAGCACAGTCGTAGACCGCGCCACCGTTGAACAGGCCCTCGCGGAGAAGGTCCAATCCGATGAGAGCGCACGGGATTCCATCCGCGTTCTCTTGAACCGGGAGGACGTGAAAGCGATGGCCGGGGAGCTTGGCCTCGATGTCCGCCGCGCCACCTTGGCCGTGGCGTCGCTCGAAGGCGCTGATCTCCAGCGGGTGAATGCGCGCGCGACCGCCGCGTCCGAACTTCTTTCCGGCGGTCGGACCACGGTCACCATCTCTCTTGTGGCTCTGCTGCTGATTATCATTATCATCATTCTTGTGGCCGACTAACCGCCCGACCCTCCTGCTCTCGATCGTGGGCGCCCTCCTCACGATCGCGCAGCCCGGGCGTGCGCAGCAAGAGGGCACTCCACTTGTGGTCGTAGACGTCCCCTTCCTGGCCCAGACCCCCGACCTGTGCGGCGGTGCCGCCGCCGCCATGGTCCTTCGGTACTGGGGCCAGGAAGATGTTCAGTCCGGAGACTTTGCGGCGCTGGTGGATCGCACCCAAAGGGGGATCAGCACCCTGGCTCTGGTGGGTGCCCTCGAGTCGCGCGGAGCGATCGTTCGCCCCATCCATGCCGAGGCCACCGACGCGCGTCACGAAGTCGCGGCGGGACGGCCGGTCATCGCCCTGATCGACGGAGGGGAAGGTCGGCTGCACTATGTCGTGATCGTGGCCTGGGCCCGGGATCGGGTGCTCTTCCACGACCCGTCCGTAGGGCCCTACAAGATTGCGACCGAGGCGGACTTCCTTCGCCGCTGGAAGTCCACCGGTGGCTTCGCTCTGGTCGTGACACCAGGCAACCTGACCTCGAAGCCTCCCCTTGCCGCCTCGCCAACACAGTGGACGAGCCGCGTGAGTGCATGCGACTCGATGGTCGACCGCGCGATCGAGGCGTCGCGAGGATCGGATCTGGAAGCGGGAGTTTCAGGACTCACGGCTGCGCTCGAGTTGTGCCCAGGTGATGCGCGCGCGCCGGGGGCTCTGGCCGGCGTGCGCTTTCGTCAGAAGCGATGGGCGGAGGCAAGTGCTTTCGCCCGGCAGGCCATCGATCGGGATCCGGAAGACCCCGGCCACTCGAGTTTGCTGGGTGCAAGCCTCTTTCTCGCCGATGAGCCGCGGGCGGCGCTGCTCGCCTGGAATCGCATTGGCGAACCTCGACTGGACCGCGTCTTGATACAGGGGCTGGAGCGCACGCGCCAGGACATCGCGACGGCGATCGTAAACCTCCAGCCGCGCGATGTACTCACCCCCGAATCCGTGGCGAGAACGGAGCGGCGCCTGGAGCAAATGCCCACCGCCAGCGGAGGGAAGGTGACATACCGGCCCCTGGCGGGCGGGCGGGTCGATGCTCTGGTGTCGGTGGGAGAGTCTGCGCTCATGGAACCCTGGCGGAAGCTCGGGCTCCGAATCGGAGTCGAGATGGTGGCGAAGCGGGAAAGCTGGATCCGTTTCAACTCCCCCACCGGTCGCGGCGAAGGGCTCGAAATTGGCGGTCGATTTGCCTCGCGACGGCCCTCCGCCTGGGTGAGCCTCGAGACCCCGCGTCTGGTCGACCTTCCCGGCGTGGTGTCCCTGCGAGCCTTGTGGGACCGGCAGACCTACCGTTGGATCGATGGCGCCACCACCTCTGTCATCGTGGAAACCCGCCGCCGCGGAGCCCTGGACTGGAGCCACTGGCTGACCTCGGTGACCCGCCTCGACCTGGGCGTCGCCATTGAGCGTTTCGATGGCCGCGGGACTTACGGGTCGATCCGAGCTGGAGCCGAGCGGCGGATGGCCGCAGACCGCCTGGCCCTGCTGGCCGAGGCGGGTTCGTGGACCGGGCGGAGGGTGGCAAAAGGCTTCGCCGAATTCGGCGGAACCGTGGCGTTTCGCAGTCGCGTGTCGCCTCGGAAAGTGACCGTCTTCGCCCGTGCTTCCGCCCGGCGCGCCACGGACAAAGCGCCCCTGGCTCTCTGGCCGAGCGCCGGCAACGGGGCGGGCCGGGCTTTCCTTCTGCGATCGGTGCGACTGGTGAATAATGGCGAGGTGGTGGGGGCGGCCTTTGGCCGGGGACTCCTTCAAGGGACTGCCGAGGTCGAGGTGCAGGTGGCGGATCGCGGGTTGATGCGCCTTGGGGTCGCCGCCTTTGTCGATGGGGCCAAGGTCTGGGACTCATCCCTTCGCCCGGGGTCAGCCAAAGCCCTTCTCGCGATCGGGGCGGGACTCCGGATCCGCGCCTCCGCCTCCACGTTCCGGCTGGATGTCGCGAAACGGCCGGGAGAACCGGGTCTCGCCTTCTCGGCCGGGGTGATTCCGCCCTGGCCCCGCTGAAGAACTTCGCCGGCTCGCGGACATTTCCCCATTGTGTTCTGTTGAGTCTGTTCGTTACCGCACAGTAGAGGCCAACCCTTGCGGCCTAGAGTGATATTTGTCTCATATGAATCACGAATATCTCGATAGGGCGTGCGATCTTTGCTGGTATCGAGCCTCGTGAATCAGGGGACTCTGGACGCGAAAGCGCGCCCCTTCGGAACGATGCGCCCGGTCGCACCCCGCGGTTGCATCCCCCAAAAGATTTGCGCGGGGGGCCTTGGCCCTTGGCCCGGCGCGTTGTATGTTGCCTCTATAGCGGTCGTCGAAGAAAGAAGAACAGGTTTATGAAACGTCAATACTTTGGTGCGGGCCTAGCCGCCCTTGCCGTGCTTCTGTGCGGAGCCCCTCTCGCCCTCGCGCAGACCGCTCCGCCCCTTGGAGTGGTGCAGCAGTTCTCGGTGCTCGGAAACTCCGCGGTCACGGGCTCAACCGGAGGCGGGACGGTGGTCATGGGCGACGTCGGATCCTCGCCGACCGCTTCGATCTCGAACTTTCCGCCTTCCACGGTGACCGCGGGCTTCAGCGTGCACGCGACCAATGACGGCACCGTGGTGACGGCCCGGGCCAATGCCAACAGCGCCTATGGCGCCCTGGCCGCGCAAGGTCCTGGAACGACTATCCCAGCTCAGTTGAGCGGGGCCGTCCTGACCTCCGGCGTCTACTCGTTCACCGGCGGCGCCGCCGATATCGCCGCGGGGGGAGTGCTCACCCTCAATGGTCCCGGGATCTTCATCTTTCAGGTGACCAGCGCGCTGACCGCCAACGTCGGGTCTTCGATCGCCGGTTCGGCCAGCCCCTGCAATGTGTACTGGCGGGTCGGAACGGACGCGACCCTCAATGGGACGTCCTTCAGCGGTCAGGTCTTCGCGCTGGCGAGCGTCACCGTGGGTGCGGGCGCGAACGTGACCGGACGGGTCACCGCTGGAAGCGGAGCCGGAGCCACGGGTGCGGTCACCATGGCGGGGGCCGGTGGAAATACCATCGGCGGCTGCGCCTCGGTGCCCGTGGTGCCCCCGGTGTGTCCCGTCATCACTCTGACCCCCCTGGCCGTGCCCAACGGGACGGTCAACGTCGCGTACAGCCAGGCGCTTACGGGCAACGGTGGAACCGCGCCCTACACGTTCAGCCTGACCGCGGGAACGCTGCCTGTGGGCCTGTCCCTGACCCCCGGTGGAGTCATCGCGGGGACGCCGACCACCGCCGGCACGTCAAACTTCACGATACGAGCTACGGATGCGAATGGGTGCGCCGGAATCCTCGCCTATTCGATCACCATCGCGGCGGCTCCACCCCCGCCGCCCGGATGCCCCGTGATCACGATGGCGCCGGCCACACTGCCCAATACCACCGCGGGTGTCGCCTACAACCAGACCCTCAGCGCGACGGGCGGAGCGACGCCGTACAGCTTCGGCGTGACCGCAGGCGCGCTGCCTCCAGGACTCGTTCTCACTTCGGCTGGTGTGCTGTCGGGGACGGCGACCACGGCAGGAACCTTTGGCTTCACGATCCAGGCCACCGACGCGAATGGATGCTTCATCGCCCTCGCCTACAGTATCGTGGTTGCGGCGGCGCCCCCCCCTCCGCCCGGGTGTCCGGTTATCACGCTGGCTCCGTTGACCCTCCCCGGCACCACGGCGGGTGTGGCCTATGAAGAGACGATCAGCGCGACTGGCGGAACCGCGCCCTACAGCTTCGGCGTGACGGCGGGTGCCCTGCCCGGCGGGCTGGTTCTATCGGCCACCGGGGTCCTTTCCGGAACTCCAACCACCGCGGGAACCTTTAACTTCACGATCCGCGGCACCGACGCCAACGGCTGTTTCGCGGTTCTCGCCTACATGATCGTAGTCGCGGCGGCACCGCCTCCGCCGCCAGGCTGTCCGGTGATCACGATGGCTCCGTCGAGCCTCCCCGGCACCACGGCGGGTGTGGCCTACAACCAGACGATTACCGCCTCGGGGGGAACGGCTCCCTACAGCTTCGGTGTGACGGCGGGCGCCCTTCCAGGGGGACTGGTTCTATCGTCCACCGGTGTTCTTTCCGGAACCGCAACCACCGCGGGAACCTTCAATTTCACGGTCCGCGGCACCGACGCCAACGGCTGTTTCGCGGTTCTCGCCTACATGATCGTAGTCGCGGCGGCACCGCCTCCGCCCCCTGGCTGTCCGGTGATCACCGTCAACCCACCGAGCCTGCCCGGCGGGGTCGTGGGGGTTCTCTACTCCCAGTCGATCACGGCCACCGGAGGAACCGCCCCTTACAGGTTCGGCTTGACTGCGGGGGCTTTGCCCCGAGGCCTGATCCTGACCTCGGCCGGACTGCTCTCGGGAACACCCGCAACCGCGGGAACATTTACATTCACGATCCGTGGCACCGACGCGAACGGATGTTTCGCGGAGCGCGTCTATTCCATTAACATTACTACGCCGGTTCCCACCATGCCTCAGACCTTCTTCATGGGTCTCGCCCTGCTGCTCCTCGCCGTGGGTTACACCCGCCTGGTTCAGAACCGGTCCGCGGTCTGACCCCTCGGGTTCGTGCGCGGCCAGAGACGCGGCTATAGCCGTGGTCTTCTGGTCGCGCTCGGCCCCTCTTCGGCCCCCCTTCAGCGATGCCATGAAACACCAGGAAGGGCGAACGTCCTTTCGCACCCTGAGGGGCTCAGGTGAGTGACACCGCGGTTCGACTCGGCGGTTCGGCGGCGACCCGCGACACCCGCGCCATCGGCTTCCTCACCGCTGCCGCCGCATGGATGCTGGCCCTCTTCGCCTTCCTCAAAGCGCCCTGGGTGGAACTCAACCTGCTGACCCCGCTTGCCGCGATCCAGGAGGCGTTCGCTCGGGCCGGCCTCACCGGGCCGCCTCGCGTGTCGGTCACTCTCGATTGCGCCGGGGCCGACGTCATGGCCCTCTGTGCCGGGGCCCTGCTCGCTTTTCCGGTCTCGTGGCCGCGCCGATTGCTGGCGGCCGCTCTCAGCTTCCTTTGGGTCCTGCTGCTCAACAGCCTCCGTATCGCCGTGCTCGAGCGCACCGCGGGATCGACTCTCTTCGAGTTACTGCATCTGTACGTCCTGCCGGCTCTCCTGCAACTGGCGGCCGCGGCCTACGTCTTCGCCTGGATCTGGTGGTGGACGGGTAGGAGGACGAGTTCTCGCCCCGCGGGCGGCGTCGGCCCGGCCTGGTCCAGAGCGAGGCTCGCGCGACTCGCTATGACCATGGCCGTTCTCCTCGGCCTCTATGCGCTCGTTACCCCTTCTCTCGCCGAGAGCCGAGTGGTCGCTCTCAGCGCCTCATGGCTCGCGGGCGCCGCTGCCTTCTGTCTCAATCTCCTCGGCGCGACGGCCCGCGCAACCGGCGCCATCCTCGAAACTCAACGTGGGGGGTTCTCGGTGACCGCCGAGTGTGTGCTCACACCGCTCATGCCGGTGGCGCTCGCCGCCGCGCTCACCTGGCCTTCGACCCTCCGCACGCGTGCGCTCCTGCTTCTTGCGATCGGGCCGGTGTTCATGGGGCTGAATCTCGCGCGCCTTCTCGTGCTGGCCCTTCCGATCTGGATCCTCGGCTCTCCCCTGTTCGTGACCCACGGGTTTCGGCAAGGCGTGCTGGGCCTGGCCTGCATCGCCTGGGCAACGTGGTGGCGGAGCGACCCAAAGGCCTCTCGAGCCGGGGTTGCGACCCGAGGGCTCGCCGCGGTTTGCGTCTCGGTGATTGTGGCGATGGTGGCGGGACCTTCCCTGGTGCAGTTCCTCCTGTTCCTCGCGAGTCAGGCGCAAGCGATAGCACCTCACGCCCTGACCACGCTGGCGCTGCGCGGAGACGATCAGGGCGCCCTCCAGGTGCTGCCGGCATTCCAACTCGGTCTGCTGGCGGGGCTGCTCGTGGCACGCCGCGCGAGCGCGCGTTGGAGCGCCCTCGCCCTGACCGCGCTGGTGGTCTTGCAGGTCACCCTGCTGATCACGCTCGGCGAACTTGCCGCCCACACGTCATTTCAAGCACCCGCCCTTCTCCTCCGCGGGATGGCAGTGGCGGCCCCTCTGGTTCTGGCCCTGGCCGCTTCGGGTGTTCCGCTTTCCCGGTCGTATGAGCGGTTCTGGCACGACGTGGGCGAACAGTTCCCAGACCTCGGTGGAGCCGCCTCCACCGACTTCTATCGGGCGAACGAGATTCGCCTCTTCGAGGAGCACCTCGGGCCCCTGCAGGATCGCCGCGTCTTCAAGACCGACCTCTGGGACGAGGCGAGGAATACCCGCATTCTGCAATGGGTGCATTCCCAGGGAGCGAGCACCTTCGGATCAGATATCTCATCCCCCACGGTGATTCGGGCGCGGGAAGGATTCGGTCCGGGCGGACTTCATGCCGCCCTAGGAGACGTCAGGTGCCTGCCCTTCGCCGGAGAGTCCTTCGATCTCGTCTATTCCATGGGCACCATCGAACACTTCGCTGATTCGCGCGGGGCGGCGGCAGAGATTCTCCGGGTACTGAAGCCCGGCCACCGGGCGATTGTGGGCGTGCCGAACCGGATGGACCCTTTCCTGCGCCCCTTGCTGGTCAGCGCGCTCAGCGCCGTGGGCCTGTATGACTACGGTTACGAGCGCTCCTTCACGCGTGCCCAGATCCGCGCCGTTCTTCAAAGCGTCGGCTTCGTGGTGGTCGCTGAGCCCGCCATCTTGTTCATTCCCGGCTGGCTGCGCATGCTGGATCTGTGGTGTCACTGTCACTGTCGGCCGCTCACGCGGGCGACCGCCCCTCTCGTCTCCGTGTTCGTGTGGCTCGACCACCGCTTTCCAAAGCTGCGGAGATTCGGCTATCTGCTCGCCACAGTGGTGGTCCGTCCGCCAAACGTGAGGTAGGGGCGGCCCTGGTGGTCTGTCCGCCAACGGGAGGGTAGGGGCGGCCCTTGTGGCCGCCCGTGCGATATCGGAACGAGGGCCCCGCAGCCCCCCAACAACGGACGAGGTCAAGGGGCGCCCCTTTCGTCTCCGTGTTCGTGTGGCTCGACCACCGCTTTCCAAAACTCCGGAGATTCGGCTATCTGCCCGCCACCGTAGTGGTCCGTCCGCCAACGTGAGGTAGCGGCGGCCCTGGTGGTCCGTCCGCCAATGTGAGGGTAGGGGCGGCCCTTGTGGCCGCCCGTGCGATATCGGAACGAGGGCCCCGCAGCCCCCCAACAACGGACGAGGTCAAGGGGCGCCCCACGGCACGCGGCCCAAAGAGACCCGAGGCATGCCGTGGCCGGCAAGGATGGCGAGAAAGGGCATTGCCGGGAGGCGGAAGCGCGAACCGGCCTCGGGCCCGGCGGAGAGCAGGACGAGGTAGGCGATGACGCCGAGCGTGAGCATGAGAGCCGCGTGATTCCCCTCGGCCGCGAGCCGCACCGCGCCCCGAGCCACACTCAAACATGCGATGAGAATCACCGCCGTGGCCACCGTCTGGAGAACGAAGACCCAGGGCTTGGGAATGGTTCCAAGATCAGGTCCCGCGACGAGATTCGAAAGAGCGCTGAGCCCGGTCCCGGTGACCATCAAAGAGAAGCCGCGAAGCGTCATCTTCACGGTTCCGAGGGGGTGTTCGGCGAAGGTCGAGAGGGCCAGCGCGCGCTGTCTCGAGCTCAGTTCCGCCACACTGCGGGCGGGCGGCTGCATTGCCAACAGCCTCCCTTGGAGGACCGCGCGGGCCTTCTCCAGTGTCAAGCCTTCGCTTTCGGCCAAAGCACCCGCCGCGCGGTAGTGCAGCAAACTCGAGTCGCCGGCTATCGAGAAGACCGGGAAGCCTGTGAGCACCTGGTTCTTCGCCATCCACGCTCCCATAGGTGTGCCGGCCGCGGCCAGAAATGCAATCAGCAGGCGCCCGCGTCGCGGTCCTTTGGTCGCGGTCCAAACCGCAGGTGCGAGCCACAGAGGCAGGAAGATACCCAGGGGACGGGTCAGCGCGGCAAGGCCAAGCAACGCGCCTGAGCCGAGCGCGGTGCGGGCTGAGCGGCCGGCCACCGCGATATGCAGGAGGAGAGTGGCGCCCACCAGGAGCATCGTGAACAGAGTCTCTGGCTGTAACAGGCAAGGGAACAAAGCCGAAGCCGGGTCGAGAGCGAGGATCACGCCGGCTATTAGGGCGGGACGGCGCCCCACAAGACGGACGGCGAGCGTGCAGGTAAGCCAGAGGGTCGCGAGACTCAGGCCGATCTGCGCCAGCACGATCGCGTGGGTCGATCCGCCGGACAGGGTGAGGAGTGCTCCCAGGAAAATCGGGTACGCCGGCGTGCGAACAAGACCGAGCACGAAGTTCGGCGACTCCGGATCCAGATATCCGGCGGAAAGATCTCTGGCGAGGGCCATGTAACCGACCGAGTCGGTCGTGAAGAAGCGCTCGGGGTGACTCGCGGCAGCGAGGAAGCAGAGCGCGCGGACGAGGAGGGCGAGACTCAGAACCAGACCGATCTCGGTCCGGGACAACCCCATGGGGAGTGGCGGGGCGGGGGCGACGACGAGTTGTGATTTAGGCATGGCTTGCGATCGGCAAGCATTCAGCTTGCGACAGGCAACGAGATGGGTCCGTCCATCCCCATGATACGCATGGGCTCCTAGAATCGCGGGAGATTGCGTGGAGGACCGAAGCCACTTGTGTCCAGCCCGGGATAGGGCCTGGCTCAACCCCCACCCCGGCCCAAAGCCTGGCTGGAGGGGAGGTACACTTCCAAACCGGCGAAGCGCGCCGCGCCTTGAGGTGTCTCTGTGAACAAGCTACCCATCATCGGTCTCGCCCTTTTTCTCGGCGGCAGCGCCGCGGCTCAGCCGGCGGCGACGACCGCGCCGCCCCTGCTCGACCGCGAGTTGTTCTTTGGCAATCCCGAGATCGCGGCCGCGCAGATCTCGCCGGATGGTCAATACATCGCCTTCCTCAAGCCCTGGAAGGACACCCGCAACGTCTGGGTCAAGAAGACGAGCGAGCCCTACGAAGCGGCGCGACTGGTTACCGCGGAGACCAAGCGGCCCATCCCCAACTTCTTCTGGACCCACGACAGCCGCGCCCTCCTGTTTGTGCAGGACAAAGACGGCGACGAGAACTTCAACGTCTACGCCGTCGATCCCGCGGCGAAGCCCGAAGCGGGGAGGGCCGCGCCGCTGGCCCGAAACATCACCGACGCCAAAGGGGCCCGCGCCTTCATCTACTCGGTGCCGAAGAGCGCTCCCGACACGATCTACGTGGGCCTCAACGATCGCGATGCCGCGTGGCATGACCTCTACAAGGTATCGATCGCGACCGGGAAGCGGGAGTTGATGCGCAAGAACACCGAGAAGGTCGCGGGTTGGGTGTTCGATCAGGCGGGCGCGCTCCGGCTGGCCTTGCGCACGGCCGACAACGGCGACACCGAGATTCTGCGCGTCGATGCCGATGCCTTCACCAAGGTCTATTCGTGCAGCGTTTTCGAGGGCTGCGGCCCCACGCGGTTTCACAAGGACGGCAAACGCGCGTACATGGAAACGAACAAGGGCGAGAGGGATCTGACCGAACTCGTTCTTTTCGATCCTCAGTCGGGGAAGGAGGAACTGGTCGAGGCTGACCCGATGAAGCGGGTGGACCTCGGTCAGGCCATCTTCTCGGAAGCTACCGAGGAGCTGATCGGCACCGTGTATCAGGACGACCGTTCCCGCGTCTACTTCCGTGACCAGGGTTGGCAGGCCGACTACAAGCTCCTCCAGGGCAAGTTCCCCGGCCGGGACATCAGCCTCGGTTCTTCAACCGCCGACGATCGTCTCGTGATGATCACCGCCTCGGGCGACACCGAACCGGGCGAGCGGTATCTCTTCGATCGCACGACCAAGAAGCTGACGCTGCAATACAAAGTCCGCGAGCGGATCCCTCGCGAGCACATGGCGGCGATGAAACCCCTGCGTTACGCCTCCTCCGATGGTCTCGAGATTCCGGCTTTCCTTACTCTTCCCAAGGGCGTGGCCGCGAAGGCGCTGCCTCTCATCGTGGTTCCTCACGGCGGACCGTGGGCCCGTGACGGA